>WBZM01002996.1_pt1 | contig 13587 bp, 10 predicted proteins | sample 5204271 | NCBI WGS metagenome assembly WBZM01 (sample SAMN12344346, study PRJNA552823) | activated sludge metagenome | biome: Activated sludge suspended growth; feature: Nitrification reactor; material: Wastewater; isolation source: activated sludge from nitrification reactor of wastewater...
GGCCCGGTGCATTCATGTCGGCGAGGTACTGGACGACGTAACGGTCGAGCCGCTCGAACGCCGACGCGTACCGTTCGCTCCCGTCGGCGCGGGCGTCGGACAGCAGTGCCCGCCCCGCGCCTGCAAATGCCGCGGCCTGCAGCCCGAACCCGAGCAATTCGCGTCTGTTCACGACTGACTCCCCCTCGCGGTTCGACGGTATCATGCGTGCCGTGGCGTCGCCACGCACCCGAGAGAGGTCCGCGAGATGAAACTCCGTCGCGTCGTGCTGCTGGCCCTGGCCGTCCTGCCGTGCTCGCTGGCCCTGGCCGAGCTGCCGTTCACGTTCAAGGCCGGCGACCCGATCCGGGCGTCCGAGCTGAACGCCAACTTCCAGTACCTCGACAGCCTGTCGAAGGCCGGTCTCGGCGGACCGCTCACCCGCAAGAAGACCACGCTCAACAACTCGACGTTCAAGGACGTCGTGACGGTGCCCAGCGAGGCGACCAACGGCTGGGTCCTGCGCAGCTTCGTGGCCGGCTGCCCGGGCCTGCTGCTGAAGATCGACGACGACCCGCAGTTCCCGGCCGACATCGACGCACCGCTGGTCGTGCGCGCGGGCGAGACCCTGGCAGCGAAGTGCCCCGGCTCGTCCTCGACCGATTCGACCATCGGTTACTTCATGTTCAATGAGCAGTAGGCGCCTGCCCTGGCTCCTGCTGTGCGTCGCGGGCCTCGCGGCCTGCGGCGGCGGCGGCGCGGAGAACAAGCCGCCGGTCGCGGCCATGTCGCTCGCGCCGGCGAGCGGCGATGCGCCGCTCGTGGTCACGGGCGACGCGTCCGCCTCGAGCGATCCGGACGGGACGGTCGAGTCCTATGCCTGGGATTTCGGCGACGGCACGACGGCCGCCGGCGTGCAGGCGACGCACACGTTCGCGAACCCGGGCGAGTACACCGTGACCCTCACCGTGAGGGACGACGAGGGCGCGAAGGGCACGACGAGCGGCAAGGTCCTCGCCATCGGTACCGGCGCCGCGTACGACGCCTCGACCTACGACGGCGCGACCTGGCTCGATGAACCGGCGAGCGGCACGCTCGACACGACGATCCTGCAGTGAGGCCGGGTCAGCCCGGCCGGCGGGCGGCGCGGGCCGCGGCCGCGAGAGTCCCCGGGGTGCGGCCGGTCCGATTGCGGTAGCTGCGCACGAAGCTGGCGACGTCGCTGAACCCCAGGCGATACGCCACCTGCGTCACCGACAGGTCGCCCTCGCGGAGCAGCCGCGCGGCACGCTCGGTGCGCACCTGCAGGGCGAGATCGCGGAAGCCGACGCCTTCGGTCTCGAGGTAGCGTGCCAGCGTGCGGGGCGAGAGATTGACGATGCGGGCGAGCTGGCCGAGCGTCGGTTGCGAGTCCTCCGACTCCCGCAGCATCGTGCGGCACCACTCCTTCCAGCGCCGGCGCACGTGCACCTGCCGCAGCATCGCCTTGCAGCGCTCCTCCGCCGCCCGCATCGCCCGCGGATTGGCCATCGCGAGCGGGGCATCGAGCAGCGCGGCCGGCAGCGAGAAGCGCACGCCCGTCATCGCGGCGCCGAAGTGCACGCGCGCGGGCGCGAGCTCGCGGTACCGGTGGGCGTGGGCGGGCGACTCGATCGACAGCCACGCGTCGTAGGGCGGCAGCCGCTCGCCGAGCGCGGCTCGGTACGCGAGGTGGTTCGACACCACGATGGCCTCGGAGAGCATGCGCATGGCCTGCGGCGACATCGCCACTGCCGGCGCGTACACGAGATCGACGCGCCCGGCGCTGCGCTCGAGGCGGAGTGCGAACGCCGTCTGCAGCAGGCGCTGGTACGTGACCTGCAGGCGCAGGACGTCGTCGAAGGTCGGGCTGGTGAGGAAGGCGAACCCGAGCAGGTCGTGCGACGTCGGGTCGAGGCGGCGCCCGAACTCGAAGCCGAGGTCGCTGCGCCCGCTGGCGCGGATCGCGGCGCCGAGCAGCGCCTCGAGCTGGCGCAGCGTCACCTGTGCGCCGGGGTCGTCGACCGTGCGCAGGCGGGCTGCACGCAGCAGGGCGTCGCGCGCGACGCCGATCGTGTCGAGGTAGTCGACCAGCAGCGCGACGTACCGGGCCGGCATCCGGATGGAACCACGGCGGTCCCGCATCGAGGACTCCCCGGGCGGGCCGCCGCCCGACGTTGTCCGAAAATGTTAATACATTGTCTGAAAATGCCAAGACCCCGGGGTCGCCTTGCCGGACACTCGCGACACGGGCCGCCCGACATGGCCGCACACAGACACAGGGGAAGCACATGAGCGAGATCACCGGTGGCCAGCTGCTGGCCCGCGCCCTGGCCAACGAAGGCGTGAAGTTCGTGTTCGGCCTGCCCTGCCCGGAGATCGACCCGCTGCTGGCGGCGCTGGGCGAGAACGGCATCCGGCTGGTGACCGTCCGCCACGAAGCCGCGGCCGTGCACATGGCGGAGGGCCTGTACAAGACCACCGGCCAGGTGGCCGTGGTGCTCGGCAACCCGGGTCCCGGCACGGCCAATCTGCTGCCCGGCCTGCTCACGGCGCGGCACGAGGGCGTGCCCGTGCTGGCGATCACCTCGCAGCATCGCGCGGGCATCGTCTACCCGGCGACGCCCGCGACCTTCCAGGGCCAGGACCAGCTCGACCTCGTGAAGCCCGCGGTGAAGTGGAACGGCCCGGCCTTCGAGTGGACGCGCATCCCGGAACTGGTGCGCATGGCGTTCCGCGAGATGTGGGCCGGCCGCCCCGGCCCCGTGCAGCTCGAAGTCCCCGGCCCCGTGCTGTATGCGAGCGGCGATCCGGCCACGGCGCCGGTCCATCCGTGTCGCGCGGGACGTGGCTCGTCGCCCCAGCCCTCGGCGGCGCAGCTCGCCGAGGCGGCGGCGCTGCTCGCCGACGCGCGTGCCCCGGTGATCTTCGCCGGTTCCGGCGTCGATCGCGCGGGCGCGAACGATGCCCTGCTGGCACTGGCCGAGCGGCTCGGCTGCCCGATCGTCACCTCGATGGCCGGCCGCAGCGTCGCGCCGCACGGCCACCCGCTGTACTTCCACTCGCAGAGCCCCGCCGCCGACGAACTGCGACGACGCGCCGACGTGCTGCTCGCCGTCGGCACGCGCATCGGCAACCTCGACGTGCCCTTCGACAAGTACTGGGGCGATCCGGCGCAGTGCCGGCTGGTGCAGATCGACGTGGATCCACGCCACATCGGGGTCTCGCGGCCCGTGGCGCTCGGCATCGTCGCGGACGCGCGCGCCGCCCTCGAGGGGCTCGCGCAGGCACTGCAGGGCCGGCGCATCGCGAGCGCCGGGCGCACCGACGTGGCGGAGCAACGGGCCGTGCAGCAGGGCTGGCTGCAGGCAATGGGCGAGCAGGTCGCGGCCTGGACCGGCCCGGGCACGCACCCGGCGCACGCGATCGGCGCGGTCGGGGCGGTGTTCGGTCCCGACGCCGTGTACTGCACGGACGGCGGAATGACCTCGCTGTGGGCGGCGATGGCCCTGCCCTCCACGCGGCCGCGCTCCTACCACGGCATCCTCGAGTTCGGCATGCTCGGCACGGGCATCCCCTCCGCGATCGGCGCCCGGCTCGGCGCGCCGGACCGCGAGGTCGTCTGCGTCACCGGCGACGGGGCCGCCGGCTTCAACGTGATGGAACTGCAGAGCGCGGCGCGTGAACGACTGAAGGTCACGGTCGTCGTGCTGGCGGAAGGCGAGTGGACGATGGAGATCCCGAACGAGATGGCGCGCTTCGGCACGACCTTCGGCACCGCCATGGGCGAGGTGCGCTGGGACAAGGTCGCCGAGGGCCTCGGCTGCCACGCCGAGCACGTGGAGGCGATCGGCGACCTGCCGGCCGCGCTGGCCCGGGCCCGCGCCCACGACGGACCGTCGCTGGTCAGCGTGCGCACCAGCACCGCGGCCAACCTCGCGGTGCCGCAGAGCGGCATCGCGCGCTTTTTCGAAGTCTACTTCGGGCCGTCCGCATGACCGCCCTGCGCGACAAGTGGGTGCTCGTCACGGGCGCCGGCTCCGGCATCGGACTCGAGTGCGCGCGCGAGTTCGCGCGGCGCGGCGCGAAGCTCGTGATCAGCGACGTGAATGCCGGATCGCTCGCGCCCCTGCGCGCGGAACTCGCGGCACGCGGGACCGCCTGCCACGCGCACGCGTGCGACGTCGCAGACGAGGGCTCGGTCGCCGCACTGGCGCAAGCCGTGGCGCGCGAGGTGGGCGCGCTCGACGTGCTCGTGAACAACGCCGGCGTGGCCTTCCTCGGCGGTTTCGAGGAGACGCCGCTCGGCGAGTGGCGGCGCATCCTCGACATCAACGTGATGGGCATCGTGCACTGCACGCGGGCGTTCCTGCCGGCCATGCGCAAGGCGGGAGGCGAGCGCCGCATCGTCAACGTCGCCTCGCTGGCCGGCTTCGCGCCGGCCCCGAACATGGCGGCCTACGCCGCCTCCAAGCACGCCGTGGTCGGCCTGTCGGAGGTGCTGGCCATGGAACTGCACCGCACGCCGATCCGGGTGCAGGTGGTCTGCCCCGGCATCATCAACACCGCGATCGTGCGCGTCAGCCCCTTCGGCTCGACGATCGGCGAGGCACAGGTGCGCAGGCTGCAGCAGTACTACACGGACCACGGCTGCACGCCGGACGTGGTGGCGCGCGACGTCGCGGACGCGATCGAGCGCGACCGTGCGTTCCTGTTCACCGGACCGATGGCCAGGCTCGGCGCGGTGGCCATGCGCGTCTCGCGGCGGCTGGCGCGCCGCCTGACCATCGCGGCCTCGCGGCAGAACGGGTACCTGGCCGACTGATCGCCGGCGGTACCGGTTCCACGGACCGCGCCGCTTTGCGATCATGGCGGCCTGCGGACCACCGGACGGACCCTTGGCCCTCCATCGACCACGACCGGAACGACTGCTCGCCGGCGCCTGCACGCTCGCCCTCGCCACGCTCTGCGGCTGCACCTCGATGCCCGCGGCCGACGAGGTGAGGGCGTCCTCCGCCCGCCATCCCGCCGGCGTCGCGCCGGCCCGCGACGGACGGGCGCGGTTCCGCGCCCTGTTCTGCGCCCGGGCCGTGCCCGGCGGCGATGCGGCCTCACCGGCGTGCGACGACCTGCTCTGGCGGCTTCAGGACGAGGCGCCGGCCGGCGCGGGCGACGAGGCGCCAACGGTGCTGCGCCGCGACCTGCACGTGATCGTGGTCAGCGGCGCCTTCGGCGACTGCCGGATCGAGGACATGTTTCCGTACGGCCAGGAGATCGAGCGGCTCGTGGCGGCAGGCTACAGCATCGACACGCTGAAGGTCGGCGGACGCTCGAGTTCGCAGGCGAATGCCCGGCAGATCGCCGACTTCGTCCGCGCAATGCCGCCGGAGCCGGGCGGGCCGCTGGTGCTCATCGGCTACTCGAAAGGCGCGGTGGACATCCTGCAGTTCCTCGTCGACGAACCCGAACAGGCGCAGCGGGTCGCGGCGGTCGTCAGCGTCGCGGGGCCGATCCTCGGGTCGCCCCTCGCCGAGACCGCGGACTGGTGGTACAGGACGATGTTCTCCCGCGGCTTCGGCGACTTCTGCGCGCCCGGCGACGGGGGCGTGATCGCGAGCCTGCTGCCGGCGACGCGGCGCGACTGGCTCGCGACGCACGCGCTGCCGGCGCACGTGCGCTACTACTCGATCGCGGCGTTCACGACCCGGGAGCACCTGGGCCGCGCCCTGCGCACGACGTGGAAGATGCTGGCCGCGCACGACCGGCGCAACGACGGCCAGGTGCTGCCGGGCGACGCGTCCATCCCGGGCGGCACGCTGCTCGGCTACCTCAACGCCGACCACTGGGACGTCGCCATCGCCATCGACAAGCAGTTGCCGCTGCTGTCCTCGCGGCCGAGCCCGCGTGAATTCCCCCGCGCGGCGCTGTTCGACGCCCTCCTGGACTACGTCGGCGCAGACCTGCCCGCAGCCGCGGCGGTCGGTCCGTGAGCCGCGCTTCCGTGATGTCACGTCGCACCGCCACGACGTCGTTGCTGGCCGCCCTGCTGGGCCTGGTGGCCGGCTGCGCGGGCCAGCCCACGACCTCGCCGTCGACCACGGCGGACCTCGACGACTTCATCGCCCGCACCCGCGCCACGTCGGTGCTGGGCAGCGATGCGAGCTTCGAGGGCAGCCCCTATCCCGACGTCGGGTCGTCCGGCCTGTTCGGCGTCCGCGGGCCCGACGAATGCCGGGTCGCGGTGCTGGACGGCGGCGAGGACTCCTTCGCCGTCCGGCTCGCGGCGCTGCGCGCCGCCCGGCGCTCGATCCGCATCCAGGCGCTGGTCTTCAAGGGCGACGAAAGCGGCCTGCGCATCGCGGAGGTCCTCAAGCAGAAGAAGGCGGAAGGGATCGACGTGCGGGTGATCGTCGACGCGTTCTCGAACCCCTGGCTGCAGACCCAGTGGATGCACTTCGACCTCAAGCAGCACGGCATCGAGGTCGAGGGCTACGAGGCGCTGGCGCTGCAGTGGCTGAACGAGATCCCGGTGCCGAAGCTGGTGCCGCACACGGATCCCAATGCCCTGGACCAGCGTCACCACGAGAAGCTCTGGATCGTGGACGGCGAGACGGACGACGCCGTCGCGGTCACCGGCGGACTCAACGTCGGCAACGAGTATTTCCGTGCGGATCCGGCCAGTCCGGACGACACCTGGCGGGACCAGGACGTCGTGCTGCGCGGCGCCGTGGTGCGCGACCTCGTGGCGGCCTTCGACCGCAATTTCGACTACTTCGTGGCGGTGAAGAAGAGCCGCGGCATCTTCGACACGAACCGCTACTGGGACGCCACACGCTCCGTGCTCGCGACGACCGGCAAGGTGCCGGTCGCGTACCACACGGATGCATCGATCGCGGCCAACGTGGCGCGGATGGAGGCCCGGCGTCCGGCGCTCGCCTACCGTAGCGCGACCTGCCGCTTCATCCAGAGCCGGCCTCGCCTGCGCGAAACGTACATACAGCAGGCCTACGTCAAGCTGGTCGAGCGGGCACGGCGGGAAGTGCTGATCGCCAACGCCTACTTCGTGCCGACCCCCTCGATCCTGGCCGCGATCACGGACGCCGCGCGGCGGTGCGTGGCCGTGCGGCTCGTCTCGAACAGTCCCGAGACCAACGACCTGCCGGAGATCACGCTGGTGGGCCGCGGCTACTACGCGCGGCTGCTCGCGGTGAACGACACGCCCGAGGTGCGGGCCTGCCCGAACCGCGACGCCGGGCTGCGCATCTGGGAATGGGTCGGCCAGTCCGCCGACGAGGCGACGCGCCGCCAGGGCACCATGCACTCCAAGTTCGCGGTGATCGACGGCGAGCGCAGCCTGGTCGGGTCCTACAACCTCGACCCGCGCAGCGAGCGGCTGAACAGCGAGACGGCGCTGGTGTTCGAGCAGCCCGAACTCGCCGGGCAACTGCGTCGCCGGCTCCTGGAGGACGACCTGCGCTACTCACGCGAAGTGACTCCAGCGGTTGCGGCGGCCTTCGAGTCGCCCGAAAGCGTGATCGAACGCTTCCGCAAGTCGCTCGGCCATCTCTTCGAGGACCACCTGTGAATCGTCACGCTTCCACGCCGCCGGGCCTGCGCTCCGCCCCGGCACTGTGCTGCCTGCTCCTCCTCGCCGCCTGTGCCTCCGCACCGTTCGCGCCCGACCCGGTGGTGGCACCCGACGGGCTGACCGCCGTGCAGACGAAGACGGTGGGCGAGGTCGCGGTGTCCGTCTCGATCCTCACCGACGCGCAGGCCCGCAGGCACTTCGGCGTGGATTTCGCGCGGCACGACCTGCAGGCCGTGTGGATCGGGGTGCGCAACGGGTCGGGGCGCCGGCTCTGGTTCATCCGCAACGTGCTGGACCCGGATTTCTACTCGGCCGAGGAGGCCGCGCTGCTGGTCCAGGCCGACGTGGACAAGGGGGCGCGCCCGGCGCTGCACCAGTACCTGCGCGACGAATCGCTGCGCGCGCTGCTGCTGCCCGGGACGGTGACGGACGGCTACGTCTTCCTGCCGCGCGTCGAGGGCGGTCGCTACGTCGACATCCGCCTGCAGGGCGACGCGTACAGCGAGCACGAGCACGCCCCCGGCCAGCCCCCCGCGCCGCGCGAGTTGCGCTTCGACTTCGCGCTGCCGCTGCCCGACGGCGACTTCGACTACGAGCGGCTCGACCCGTCCCGGACCTACGCCGGCCGGGAACTGCCCGACCTCACCCTCGAGCAGTTGCGCTCGAGCATCGAGGCCCTGCCCTGCTGCGCGGCCGACGGCGACGGTGCGGCCGAGGGAGACCCGCTCAACATCGTGCTGGTGGGCAGCCCGGGCGACGTGCTCAACTCGCTGTCCCGCAGCGGCTGGTCGTTCACGCACCGAATCACGCTGCGTTCCGTCCGCCGCGAACTCGGCGCGGCGGTGGCGGGCACCGCGTACCCGGTGGCCCCGGTCAGCAGCCTATACGTGTTCGGCCGCCGGCAGGACCTCGCGCTGCAGCGGGCGAGGCGGACGATCTCCCAGCGCAACCACATGCGCCTCTGGCTGGCGCCGTTCCGCTTCGAGCAACGTCCGGTCTGGGTGGGCCAGGTGAGCCGCGACATCGGCGTGAAGATCACGCCGAAGTCCCCGACGCTCACCACGCACGTGATCGACCCCGAGGTCGACACCACGCGCGAGTACCTGCTGCACAGCCTCATCGCGCACGGCTTCGTGGATCGCTTCGGCTTCGCCGGCGGCAGCGCTGCCGCGACGCGGCAGGCCCCGAGGCACAACCTGACCGGCGACCCGTACCACAGCGACGGCCTGCGGCTGGTGGTGATGATCGCCCCGGAGGTCGTGGCGCCGGACGAAATCCTCAACCTGATGTGGGAGCAGTCGGCCGCGCCGATTGCCGAGGGGCAGAGCGAGGCCGCCGGGCGCCACGTGCGTCCGCTCAGCCCCCCGTGAGGCAGGCGCGTCGCGACCGGCGTCGCGCCGTCAACGGGTGCCGGCCGCCGGCTCCGCGGCCGGCCCGGTCTCGGGCGGGCCGTCGCTCAGCACGGTGAAGTCCGAGGCCTGGTTCTCCGCCAGCACGGGCGCGTCGGTCACCAGCATCGTCGAACCGGGCGCGAGCAGCAGGTAGACCGCACGCGCGAAGCCCTCGGGCATCGTGATGCGGGCGGCGGCGGCCGCGGACAGCGCCTGCCCTGCGTCGGCGTCGTGCCCGGGCAGGCTGACGGCGATCCACTTGCCCATGTGCTGGCCCGGGGCCCACGGGTGCTCGACGTCGAGGTACCCGGAGGTCATGACGTAGGCGTGAGTGCCGAGCGGGGCGCCGGGGTCGCGCACGGCGATGCGCGCGCGGCCGATCTCCACGCCGTTGCGCATCACGAGCACCCGCTCGTCGGCGCGGCTGAGCACCAGCGACACGGGACCGTGGCGCGACTTCTCCGGTTCGATGCGCGCCGCCTGCCCGTCGGCCAGCCGCTCCGGCACGCTCGGCGCGCCGGTCCTCGCATCGACCGGCGCGAAGGCGGGCGGATGAGCGACGTCCATCGGCGCGCTCTTCTCGGTCGCCACGACGACGGTCATGCCCATCGGCGAGACCGCGAACAGTTCCTCGGAGAACTTGGACGGCAGGTGCACGCAGCCGTGGGAGGACGGGTAACCGGGCAGCCCGCCCGCGTGCAGCGCCACGCCGCTCCAGGTCAGGCGCTCGGTGTACGGCATCGGCGCGTTGTTGTAGGTCTTCGAGTGGTGGTCCTTGTCCTTCTGCAGCACGACGAACACGCCGGTGGGCGTCTCGTAGCCGGGCTTGCCGGTGCTGACGGTGCTGTAGCCGATCCGCACGCCGTTGCGGTAGACGTACGCGCGCTGCTCGGTGAGGCTGACCAGCACGACGATCGGACCGTCGGGCGCCGCGCCCGGGTTCCAGACCCATTCTCCCGGCTGGAGATCGGCGGGCGCCGTCTCGACCGGACGCGAGACCTCGCCTCCCCAGAATGGAACGGCATGCGCCGCCCCTGCGACGAGCACGGCGACGAGCAAGAACAGCTTTCTCATGGCGACCTGCGGTCAGTCCCTGGCCTGGTCGTACGCTAGACGAGCGGCGTCGACTCGACAATCCGGATCGCGGCGTCCCGCGTGCCTAGCGCAGCCACTTCAGCAGCAGGGCGTGCAGCTGGTCGCGTTCCACGGGCTTCGGGATGAAATCGTTCATGCCGGCGTCGAAGCAACGCTGGCGATCCTCGTCCAGGACGCTCGCGGTGAGCGCGAGGATCGGCACCTTCGCGCCCTCGGGCAGCGAGCGGATGGCGCGCGCGGCCGCGAGCCCGTCCATCTCCGGCATGTGCACGTCCATCAGGATGAGCGCATAGCCCTGCGGCGCCAGCGCGAGCGCCTGCGCGCCGTCGGTGGCCACGTCGACCACGAGCCCGGTGTCCTTGAGCATGCCGAGCGCCACGTCGCGGTTGACCGGGTCGTCCTCGGCGAGCAGCACCCGCGCGTTGCCGTGCAGGCGCTTCAGCGTCAGGGTGGCATCCTCCTCGCGGACACGCGCCGCCGGCTCCACCGGCCGGCCGCGCTCGAGCCAGGCCGTGAACCAGAACGTGCTGCCGACCCCCGGCTCGCTCTCGGCGCCGGCGTCGCCGCCCATCGAGTTCGAGAGCCGGCGCGTGATGGCGAGGCCGAGCCCGGTGCCCCCGTGCTTGCGCATGGTCGAGGCGTCGACCTGCTGGAAGGGCTGGAACAGCTCGGGCAGCCGGTCGGCCGCGATGCCGATGCCGGTGTCCTGGACCTCGATGCGCACGAGCAGCTGGTCGTCCTGCTCCGTCAGCAGGCGCGCGCGCAGCGTCACCTGGCCCCGCGAGGTGAACTTCACGGCGTTGCCCGCGTAGTTCAGCAGCGACTGGCGGATGCGCGTCGGGTCGCCGCGCAGCCAGGCCGGCACGCCCTCGAGGTCGACCTGCAGGCCGAGTCCCTTGGCGGCGGCCTGCTCGGCGACCAGCACGCGCACGCTGTCGAAGATCTCCGCCAGCGAGAAGTCGACGTGCTCGAGCACCAGCTTGCCGGCCTCGACCTTCGACAGGTCGAGGATGTCGTTGATGATCGACATCAGGTGGCGGCCCGCCTGGCTGATGTAGCGCAGCTGCAGCAGTTGCTCGTCGTCGAGCGGCGTCGTGAGCAGCAGGTCGGTGAAGCCGAGGATGGCGTTCATCGGCGTGCGGATCTCGTGGCTCATGTTGGCGAGGAAGGTGCTCTTGGCGACGTTGGCCGACTCGGCCCGGCGCCGGGCCTCGGCGAGTTCCTCCGTGCGCTTGACGACCAGTTCCTCGAGGCGCTCGCGGTAGAGCGTCAGCTCCTGGCCGATGCGCTTCTTCTCCGTGATGTCGTCCTTGACCGCCAGGAAGTGCGTGATGCGGCCGCCGACCTGGCGGATCGGCGCGACGATGGCGAACTCGACGTACTCGCTGCCGTCCTTGCGCCGGTTGATGAACTCGCCCTTCCAAGGTCGCCCCTTGTGCAGGGCCTCCCACATGTCGTGGTAGTTCCTCGCCGGCGTGCGCCCTGACTTCAGGAAGCTCGGGTTGCGGCCGATGACCTCGTCCCAGGCGTAGCCGGTGGTGCGCAGGAACGCGAGGTTGACGTACTCGATCTCGCCCGCGACGTTCGTGATCACGATGCTCTCTGGGCTCTGTTCGACGGCCATCGAGAGCTTGCGCAGGTCCTCCTCGGCGCGCTTGCGGTTGGTGATGTCGCGCGCGACCATCAGCACGCACGGGCGGTCGCCGCCCTGCAGGCGATAGGCCGTCACCACGGAGTCGATGAGGATCCCGTCCCGGGTGCGGAACTTCGCCTCGTAGTACTCGCAGCGCCCCGTCGACTGCACCGCCTCCATGATCCGCTGGCGGTCGGCCGGATCGTTCCAGATGCCGAGTTCAGTCGAGCGGCGCCCGACCACCTCTTCCCGTGGCCAGCCGGCGATGCGGGTGAAGCCGTTGTTGACGTCGATGTAGGTGCCGTCGACGAGGTCGGTGATGACCATTGCGTCCGGGCTGCCGACGAACGCCGCGTGGTAGCGCTCCTGGCTCGTCATCAGCTCGTCCTGGACACGAAGCTCGCGCTGGTTGGCCTCGGCGAGGTTGGTGAGCAGCCGGCGCACGAGGCCGTGCAGCAGCAGCGAGGTGACCGCGACGAACAGCAGGCCCTTGAGGGTGTTGGGGTCGGTCAGTCGCCAGGAGGAACCGGCGACCATCAGGTCGGACACGGTGATCCAGAGCGTGGCGACCAGCGCATAGACGAGCGTAACCCTCCCCGCGCCCGACGGAATGCTTGCCTTCCGTCCGGCGTCGGGGATCACGCGGTCCCCCAACTGACCACCCCGATCCATGGCATGACCTTTAGTACGGGCGGCGGGGTGCGGTCAACGTAGGGATTCCCACTGCACGGTTTTGATGCATCGAATCGTGAACCGGTCGGAATCGCCCCCCTGCGGGTCGTGCCGCGACCGGGGCGCGACGCGGGCGTGCGCCCGGCAGCTGCCGAGGCCGCCCGGACGACGACTTTCGTTCTCATCCGCAACGGGAAATGGAGGGAAGGTGCGAGCGACTGCGGCGGGGCGGGCTTCGCGTTCGCGACGGCCGGATCCGCACAAACGCGCATTAAGGGTCCGTTCATCTGGCAGGAGCATAGTGGCGATGTAAATCCCGCCGGCCCGCGCCCGCGCCATGCCGGGGCGCGGCGGCGTTTCCCCGTCCCGAGAGGTCACTCGAATGCGCGTGTCATCGATATCCGCCCTGCTGCTCTCCGCATCCGTCGGCGCCGCTCTCCCGGCCGTCGCCGCGACCAGTCCGTGGCTACCGCTGCCCGAGACCGCCCCGGCGCCAGCCGACAACCCGACCACGGCCGCCAAGGTCGAACTCGGCAAGATGCTGTACTTCGATCCCCGGCTTTCCTCGACCGGCACGGTGTCCTGCTTCTCCTGCCACAACGTGATGGAGGGCGGCGACGATCACCGCCCGACCTCGATCGGCGTGCACGGCCACGTCGGCGGGCGCAATGCACCGACCGTCTGGAACGCCGCGTTCCTCTCGACGCAGTTCTGGGACGGCCGCGCCGCGAGTCTCGAAGACCAGGCGAAGGGACCGCCCGCCAATCCGATCGAGATGGGGATGCCGAACCTCGACGCGGTGGCCGCCCGCATCCGCAGGATCCCGGGCTACCTGCCCTACTTCAACCAGGCCTTCGGCCCGGGCGACGTGGTGACGCTCGACAATGCGGCCCGGGCCATCGCCGCGTACGAACGCACGCTCATCACGCCGGGAAGCGCCTACGACCGCTACGCGAAGGGCGACACGAGGGCGCTGAGCGAGCAGCAGGTGCGCGGCCTGAACACGTTCGCGGAGGTCGGCTGCACGGGCTGCCACCAGGGCCCGACCTTCGCCGGTCCCGCCTTGCCGGCCGGCACGGGCTTCTTCATGAAGTTCCCGACCCATCCCGACAGCCCGTACGTGAGGAAGTACGACCTGCTGAGCGACCCGGGCCGCGCGTCCGTGACGAACGACGCGGCCGACCGCAACCTGTGGCGGGTGCCGTCGCTGC
>WBZM01002999.1_pt1 | contig 13572 bp, 11 predicted proteins | sample 5204271 | NCBI WGS metagenome assembly WBZM01 (sample SAMN12344346, study PRJNA552823) | activated sludge metagenome | biome: Activated sludge suspended growth; feature: Nitrification reactor; material: Wastewater; isolation source: activated sludge from nitrification reactor of wastewater...
CGAGGCGACCAAGTTCACCGAGGTCGGCTACGTCGGCCGCGAGGTCGACTCGATCGTCAAGGACCTGATGGACGTCGCGGTGAAGATGACCCGCGAGCAGGAGATGGAGAAGGTGCGCCACCGCGCGATGGACGCCGCCGAGGAGCGGCTGCTCGACGCGCTGCTGCCGCGACCGAAGGCCGCGGTGGGCTTCGGCCCGGGCGAGCCCGAACCGCCGCGCGACAGCGACACGCGCCAGCGCTTGCGCAAGATGCTGCGCGAGAAGCAGCTCGACGACCGCGAGGTCGAGCTCGATCTGCGCGCCGTGCCCTCGAGCGTCGAGATCATGGCGCCGCCCGGGATGGAGGAGCTCTCGCAGCAGCTGCAGGGTATGTTCTCCAGCCTGGGCGGCCAGCGCACGAGCGCGCGCCGGCTGAAGGTGCGCGAGGCGTTCAAGCTGCTGACCGACGAGGAGGCGGCGAAGCTGGTCAACGAGGAGGAGCTCAAGGTCCAGGCGCTGCGCAACGCCGAGCAGAACGGCATCGTGTTCATCGACGAGATCGACAAGATCGCGCGCCGCCAGGGCGTGTCGGGCGTCGACGTCTCGCGCGAGGGCGTGCAGCGCGACCTGCTGCCGCTGGTCGAGGGCTGCACCGTCAACACCAAGTACGGCATGGTGAAGACCGACCACATCCTGTTCATCGCCTCGGGCGCGTTCCACATGTCGAAGCCGTCCGACCTGATCCCGGAGCTGCAGGGCCGCCTGCCGATCCGCGTCGAGCTGGAGGCGCTGAAGGTCGAGGAGTTCGTGCGCATCCTCACCGAGCCGGACGCGTCGCTCTGCACGCAGTACGCGGCCCTGATGGCGACCGAGGGCGTCACCCTGCGCTTCGACGCGAGCGGCGTGCGGCGCATCGCCGAGGTGGCCTTCGACGTCAACCAGCGCACCGAGAACATCGGCGCCCGCCGCCTGCACACGGTGATGGAGCGCCTGCTCGAGACGGTGTCCTACGAGGCCTCCGACCGGTCGGGCGCCGACTACCTGATCGACGCGGCTTACGTGGACCGCAGCCTCGGCGAGCTCGCCCGCGACGAGGACCTCGCGAGGTACATCCTGTGACGCCGGCCGACCCGCGGCCGCTCGAGATCCGGCTGCGCAGCAAGTCGCGCCTGCTCGAGGTCGCCTTCGAGGACGGGCGGCGCTACGAGCTGCCGTTCGAGTACCTGCGGGTCTATTCGCCCTCGGCCGAGGTGCGTGGACACGGTCCGGGGCAGGAAACCCTGCAGCTCGGCAAGCACGAAGTCCGGGTCACGGCGGTCGAACCGGTCGGCAACTACGCCGTGCGGCTGGTGTTCGACGACGGGCACGGTTCCGGCATCTACACCTGGGCCTGGCTGTACGAACTCGGGGCGACCCGGGCGGAGAAATGGCCCCAGTACCTCGCCCGGCTGGCCAAGCTCGGCATCCCCTACCCCACCATACTGCCCAAGAAGGGCTGAGTCCCCATTACAATGGCGGTTCGCATGAACGAATCCGCCCCCCAGAAGCCGGCGCCCGGCGGCGCCTCCGTCGATTTCGGCTACACCGAGGTCCCGCGCGAGCAGAAGGCGAAGCTCGTGCGCGAGGTCTTCGACTCGGTCGCGACGAAATACGACCTGATGAACGACCTGATGTCCGCCGGCGTCCACCGCCTGTGGAAGCGCTACACGCTCGGGCAGACCGGGCTGCGCCCGGGCCAGTCCGCGCTCGACGTCGCCGGCGGCACGGGCGATCTCTCCGCGGGCATGGCGGCGCAGGTCGGCGAGCAGGGCCTCGTCGTGCTCTCGGACATCAACTTCGCGATGCTCGGCGTCGGGCGCGACCGCCTGCTCGACCGCGGCCTGCTGCGCAACGTGCGCTGCTCGCTCGCGAACGCCGAGTGCCTGCCGTTCGCCGACGAGAGCTTCGACTGCGTGACGATCGGCTTCGGCCTGCGCAACGTCACCGACAAGCCGGCGGCGCTGCGCTCGATGCATCGCGTGCTGAAGCCGGGCGGGCGGCTGCTGGTGCTCGAGTTCTCGAAGCCGGTGGTGCCCGGGCTCAAGCCCGTCTACGACCTGTATTCCTTCAGCGTGCTGCCGTGGCTCGGCGCGCGCTTCGCGAGCGACGCGGGCAGCTACCGCTACCTCGCGGAGTCCATCCGCCGCTTCCCCGACCAGGAGACGCTCCGGGGGATGATGCAGGACGCGGGCTTCGAGGACTGCAGCTACCACAACCTGAGCGGCGGCATCGTGGCCCTGCACAAGGGCTTCCGGTACTGAACCATGATCCTCGACCGTCTCGAAGCGGCCCTGAACCGCAACCTCGCCACGTCGCGCAAGGCCCGGTCCCTGGCCCGGCAGCTCGACGGCAAGGTCATGTCGCTGGTCGCGCAGGGCACGCCGCTCGCGATCCACTGCCGCATCGAGGACGGCCGCTTCGCGCTCGCCACGCGCCATGACGGCGCCTCCGACGCCTCGCTGGCCGGGACGCCGCTGTCGCTGCTCGCGCTGGCCGGCCCGGCCGCGGAGAACAGCCTGCGCGGCGGCAGCGTGCGCATCGAGGGCGACGCCGAGGTGGCGCAGAAGTTCCGCGAGCTGCTGAAGCTCTCGCAGCCCGACGTCGAGGAAGAACTCGCGCTCGTGATCGGCGACGTGGCGGCCCGCCGCGTGGCGCAGACGGCGCGCGGACTGCTCGACTGGGGGCGCAAGGCGACGACGGCCTTCGCGGCCAACGTCGCCGAGTACCTGCAGGAAGAGGGCCGCGACGTGCCGGTCCGGCTCGAGATCGAGGAGTTCCTCGAGGCGGTGGACCGGCTGCGCGAGGGCGCGGACCGGCTCGAGGCGCGGCTCGCCCGGCTCGAGGCGAAGCGCCGCCCGGCCGCCCGGTCATGAAACTGCGCACGATCGGCCGGCTGCTGCAGATCCAGCGCGTGCTCGTGCGGCACGGGCTCGACGAGATCATCCTCGACGCGCACCTGCTGCGGCCGCTGCGCTACCTGTTCTATCTCTCCCCCGCCACCTGGTTCGAGCGGCGCAAGGGCGGCTCGCGCGCGGAGCGCATCCGTCTCGCGCTCGAGGAGCTGGGCCCGATCTTCGTCAAGTTCGGGCAGGCGCTCTCGACGCGCCGCGACATGCTGTCGACGGAACTCGCCGACGAGCTGGCCAAGCTGCAGGACCGCGTCCCGCCCTTCCCGGGCGCCGAGGCGCGCGCGATCGCGGAGCGGGCCTACGGCCGGCCGCTGTCCGAGGTGTTCGAACGGTTCGACGAGACACCGCTCGCGGCGGCGTCGATCGCCCAGGTGCACACCGCCACGCTGCGCAGCGGCGAGGAGGTCGTGGTCAAGGTCGTGCGCCCCGGCGTGCGCGGGAAGATCGAGCGCGACATCGAGGTCATGTACGTGATTGCGCGGCTCGCGCACCGCTACGCGCGCGAGGGCTACCGGCTGCGGCCGGTCGAGGTGGTGCGGGAGTACGAGAAGACCATCCTCGACGAGCTCGACCTGATGCGCGAAGCCGCCAACGCGGCCCAGCTGAAGCGCAACTTCGAGGGCTCGCCCCTGCTGTACGTGCCCGCGGTGCACTGGGACTACTGCCGCCCGGACGTCATGGTGATGGAGCGCATCCACGGCGTGCTGGTCAGCGACCTCGCCGAGCTGCGCGCCCGCGGCACCAACATCCAGCGGCTCGCGGAGAGCGGCGTGGAGATCTTCTTCACGCAGGTGTTCCGCCACAACTTCTTCCACGCCGACATGCACCCCGGCAACATCTTCGTGCAGGTCGAGGACCCGGAGAACCCGGTCTACGCGGCGGTCGACTTCGGCATCGTGGGTTCGCTCGACGCGCGCGACCAGCACTACCTCGCCGAGAACTTCATGGCGTTCTTCGACCACGACTACAACCGCGTGGCGCGCCTGCACATCGACTCGGGCTGGGTGCCGGCACACGTGCGCGTGGACGAACTCGAGGCCGCGGTGCGCACGGTGTGCGAGCCGATCTTCAACAAGCCGCTGTCGGAGATCTCGTTCGGCCAGGTGCTGGTGCGCGTGTTCGAGACCGCGCGGCGTTTCGACATGCAGGTGCAGCCGCAGCTGATCCTGCTGCAGAAGACGCTGCTGCAGATCGAGGGCCTCGGCCGCCTGCTCTACCCGCAGCTCGACCTGTGGAAGACCGCGCAGCCGATCCTCAAGGAATGGGGCGCCGAGCGCTACAGCGGCCGCACCATCGCCCAGCAGCTGCGCCGCCAGCTGCCGGACCTCAACGAGTCGCTGCGGCTGCTGCCGCAGATGGTGCAGCAGGTGCTGCAGCAGGCCTCGGAGGGCAAGTTCCGCATCCGCGTCGAGCAGGCGGGCATCGAGGAGCTGCGCCAGGAGATCCGCGCGAGCGCTCGCCGGCGCGACCTCACGCTCGTCGGGTCGGCGACGCTGCTCGGCGGCCTCGTGTGGCTCGCAGTCGGCGTCAGCTGGCTGCCCGGCGTGGTGCTCGCGGGCGCCGGCCTGCTCGCCGTCTCCCTCGCCCGGAAATAGGGAAAATAGGGGACACTCACCATTTTTCCGGGTCTCCGGAAAAATAGTGAGTGTCCCCGAGATCTGTCCCCTAGATCTCGATCCAGGTGGCGAGGGCGCGGGCGCAAAGCTCGCCGTCCTCGTCGAACAGCGCGGTGCCGGCCCGGTGCTTGCGCCCCTCGCCGCCGAGCTTCCAGCCGATCACCGTGCAGGCCTCGCCGACGTGGACGCGCCGGTCGACGTGCGCCTGCATCTCCCCGAGCACCATCCGGCGGCGCCCCGGCGTGAGCGCGAAGTAGCCGGGGCAGTCGAGCGCCGCCCAGACGAACTCGGGCGCGACCTTGCCGTCGCCGCCGTCGAGCGAGTCCGGCGGCAGCCACGGCGCGGCGACGAGGCCGCTGTCGAGCTGCCCGGGGAAGATCCTGAGGCCGTCGCCGCGGCGGCGGTGCGGGCCGCACACGAAGCAGTCGGCGAAGACGTGGTCGCGGAATCCCGCGTAGTGCTGCGAAGCCCACACCGCAGAGACGTAGCTCGGCGGCGCCGGCACCTCGAGCTCGAGCCGCGCGGGCGTGCCGGTCGCGACCAGCCGCTCGCCGTGGTGCAGGCGGCAGATGCCCGTTCCCGCCTCCTCCTCGATGCCGAGCGGCACGCCGAGCGGCGGCGGCGCCTGCAGGCGGATGCGCAGGTCGCGTCCGGTCGTCTCGGCGAGGGCCCCGCACACGTAGCCGCCGTTGCCCGAATCGGGCGGCCCGTTGAAGCGCGGCGCGACGACGATGGACTTCAAGACGTCGCTTCCCCGGCGGCGGCCCCGCAGTTCCAGCACACGGCGAACTGCGCCTCGACCGTTTCGCCGCAACCCGGGCAGCGCCAGGCCGCCGCCCCGGCCGGCGTGCGCAGCGCCTCCTCGATCAGGGCCCGCGCCCTGAGGGTGTGCCCGGTCTCGAGCACCCACAGCTCCGGCCAGCACTCGACGAACGGGATCTCGCCGACCACCCCGGCCAGCCGGTCGTTGCGCACGGTGCAGGCGATGCCCTCGGCCTCGAGCACGTTGCGCAGGTGCGCGATCTCGACGAGCGATTCTGCGGTGTGAACCTTGCGCAAGCGCCCCTCCCGCGGGCGGCGGTCCCCGGGCCGGCGAGCCGGGCCCGGCGTGGCAGTACGGATCGGCCGCCGATGCGGCTACGATGAGCGGATGAACGCTACCCCGGCCCTTACCTTACTGTCCCGCCGCTTTCCCGCAAAGCGCGTGTTCATCACCGGCGCCGGCAGCGGCCTCGGCCGGGCCCTCGCACTCGAATTCGCGCGGGCCGGCTGGAGGCTCGGCCTCGCGGACATCGCCGCCGGGCGGCTCGAGGAGGCCGCCGCCGAGTTGCAGGCCGCCGGGGCCGGCGGCGTCGACCGCTGGGTCGGCGACGTGGCCTCGGAGCCCTTCGTCTCGGCGGCCATCGGCGAGTTCTGCACGCGCGCCGGCGGCATCGACGTCCTGGTGAACAACGCGGGGGTGGCCGTGGCCGGCGCGATCGACGCCGTCCCGCCGCAGGACTGGCGCTGGATCGTCGACATCAACCTGCTCGGCGTGGTCTGGGGCTGCCGCGCGGCGGTGCCGGCCATGCGCCGGCAGAACGGCGGGCTGATCCTGAACGTGGCCAGTTCGGCGGGCTTCGCCGCGGCGCCGCAGATGAGCCCCTACAACGCGACCAAGGCGGCCGTGGTCTCGCTCAGCGAAACGCTCGCGGCCGAACTCGACACGGCGGGAATCCAGGTCTCGTGCGCGATGCCGGGGTTTTTCCGCACCCACCTGCTCGACGAGATGCGCGCGCCGGCCGAGGAGAACGCCATGGCGCACCAGCTCATGGATCACTCGGGACACGACCCGACGGAGGCCGCGCAGGCCATCCTGGCCGCGGTGGCCCGGGGCACGCTCTACGTCGTCTGGCCGCGGGAATACCGCCTGCTGTGGCGGCTGAAACGCTGGTTCCCGAACTGGTTCCTCGGCCGGGTGCGCGGCTTCCGCGACGCGCAGATCAGGCGGGGGGCGCGTCGACCGACAGGATGAACCGGGTGTAGATCTCGGGCAGGCGGTCGAGCACGAACTCCTTGCCGAGCAGGTCGCTCGCGACGATCGCGCGGCGCAGCACCGGCAGCGAGAGATCCTCGATGGCACGACGGGCGACGGGCACGTAACTGATGTGCCAGGGCTCGATCGCGGTGCCGCCGCGGTCCGAGGCATACGGCCGGTGGAAACCGTAGCGGTGCATGTTCCGGTCCAGCCAGCCGGTGAGCCGCTCGAACACGCCACCCGGCGCGTACTCGGCGGGCAGCAACTGCACCTGGTAGCCCTCGGGCATGGCCGCGGCGTCGACGACGTCCACGTCCGAGCCCCAGTGGTGGCGGCTGCCGCCCGGGATCGCCGACCAGCACAGGATCGCGTCGACGCGCTCGGCGTCGGAGAGGCGCCCCGGCTCCAGCGCGGCGCCGGCCCGGTCGTAGAGCGTCCGTTCGCCGCTCCACTTGCGGTTCCAGAGCGTCTTCTGGCGGTCGAAGTCGCGGAAACTCGAGACGGCGCGCAGGTCGATGCCGGCACGGCCCGCGTCGTCGCGCAGGGCGAGGAAGGAGGCGACCGCCTCGTAGTGCAAGGCGCAGGCCGGCTCGTCGATCTCGACGATGTGGGTGCGTGCGCGGCCGGTGAGTTCGAGTTCGTTCATGGCGTCCGGGGTTCCGGGCGCAAGGATACCGGAGCGGCCCGCCGCCCGGCAGCGCGGACGCCCGCGACTGTCGGAAAAATTTCCACATCGTGATCGCGGGCGTGCGCCGATTGCGCCGCCCCGCCGCGCGGGTATGATCCGGAGCCAGTCGCAGGGAAAAAAGAGCAAGAACAGGGGACATCGCCCGGCCACCGTCGCGGGGTCCTCGAGCCGTCCATGGGCAACATCAGCCTCCGTCGTCGCTACCTGCTCGCGCTGGGCCTGCTCGGCGCGCTGCTCACGCTCGGCGTGGCGCTGATGGCGGTGGCGGGCGGGATCTTCGAGCAGGGCCTGGTCGGCGACCTGCTCTCGCGCCTGGCGCGCGAGGCGCCGCCGGAGGTCGCCGCGGAACTGCGGCGCGCGCAGGCGCTGCTCGGCGAGCGGCTGCGCGACAGCCACGTACTGCGCATGTGGATCGCGCTCCTCGGCGGCGGCACGGTCACGCTCGCGGCCATGTGGCTCACCTCGCGGCGCATCCGGCGCATCGACCTCGGGGTCGCCGAACTGGTCGAGACGGCGGAGTCGATCGGGCGCGGCACGCACGTCGCGCGCGTGGCCACCAGCGGCGTCGAGGAACTCGCGCCGCTCGAGGATTCCCTCGAGCGCATGCGCCGCACGCTCGCCGTGACCACCATCAGTCGCGACTACCTCGACGTACTGCTCAACAGCATGAGCGATGCCGTGCTAGTGGTCGCACCGGACGGCCGCGTGCGCACCGAGAACCGCGCGGCCGCCGTGCTGATGGGCTGCGAGCCGGGCCAGCTGGTCGGCCGGCCGTTCGACTCGCTGCTGGGCGAGGCGCAGCGCCCCGGCTTCAGTCTCGGCAAGGTGACGGACGAACCGGGCGAGACCGTCGTGCAGACGCTGCGCGGGCAGACCATCCCCGTGTCGATCAGCGCGTCGCCGCTCAACAGCGACCGCCCCGACGTCCGCGGCCACGTGCTCGTGCTGCGCGACATCACGGAGCGCAAGCGCGCGGAGCGGCGCATCCGCTACCTCGCGAGGTTCGACGCGCTCACCAAGATGCCGAACCGCATGCAGTTCCAGCACCTGCTGCAGCAGGCGATCGCGCGCACGACGCGCCAGGGCCGCGGGCTGGTGCTGCTGTACGTCGACCTCGACAACTTCAAGGAAGTGAACGACACCTTCGGCCACGCCGCCGGCGACCGCGTGCTCGAGACGGTCAGCGAGCGGCTGGCGGGCGCGCTGCCGCGCGACTCGGTCGTGGGCCGCCTCGCGGGCGACGAGTTCGCGATCTTCGCCGAGAGCGCCGACGGCGAGGTCTCGCGGCGCGACCTCGGCAGCGGGCTCGCGCGCATGGTGCTCGGCGAGATCTCGCGCCCGCTGCACGTCGGCGAGCACGAGATCGAGGTGACCGCGAGCGTCGGCGTCGCGCTGTGCCCCGAGCAGGCCGACAACGTCATCGACCTGATCCGCAATGCCGACGCGGCGATGTACCACGCCAAGCGCGCGGGCCGCAGCTGCCACGCGTTCTACACGCCGGAGATGAACGCCGCGGCGGTCGAGCGCCTGCTCCTGAAGAGCAAGCTGCGCCGGGCACTCGACCGCGACGAGTTCCTGGTGCGTTACCAGCCGAAGGTGGATCTCGGCAGCGGGGAGGTCGTCGGCGCGGAGGCGCTGCTGCGCTGGCGGCTGCCGGGGCACGGCGAGATCGCGCCGTCGCAGTTCATCCCGCTCGCGGAGGAGTCGCGCCTGATCCTCGACATCGGCGCGTGGGTGCTGAACCAGGTCTGCCGCGACTACGCGAGCTGGCAGCAGCAGGTGCCCGACCCGGGCCGGGTCTCGGTGAACCTCTCGCTCAAGGAACTCAGCCAGGCGAGCTTCATCCCGCGCTGCCGCTCGGTGTTCGAGCGCCACGGCGTGCAGCCCGCGTGCTTCGAGCTCGAGATCACCGAGACGACGCTGATGATGGACACGCAGCGCATGCTGCCGCTGCTCGACGAGCTGCGCGCCATGGGCGTACACCTCTCCATCGACGATTTCGGCACGGGCTACTCGAGCCTCAGCGCCCTGCAGCAGTTCCCGATCGGCACGCTGAAGATCGACCGCTCGTTCGTCACCAACGCCGCGACCGACCCGGACGACGCGACCATCGTGCGCACGATCATCGAGATGGGCCGCAGCCTCGGGCTGCAGGTGCTCGCAGAGGGCATCGAGACCGAGGAACAGCGCCACTTCCTCGTCCACAGCGGCTGCCAGTTCGGCCAGGGCCGCCTGTTCGGCGAGCCGATCTCCGCCAACGAGTTCCTCGACATGGTGCTGCGCCAGGCGACCGGCCAGCATCCGGTCCTGCGCCTGCCCGCCTGAATCCGATCCCGCCGCCGCGGAGAAAAAAGAAGGGCGAAACCGGCGTTTCGCCCGAGCGGGGGTCATTCGCAGAAGACTTTCGCGGATCCCGTGATCTTCGTCAAGACTCTGTCTAATTTTATCCTGTACAAAACCTTTACAACTCTCGCGGCGGCGGGAAAGATTCGCGCATGTATTCGATCAAGGCTGTGTCGCAGGCCACCGGCCTGAGCGTCGAAACGCTGCGCGCCTGGGAGCGGCGTTACGGGATCGTCGCCCCGCGACGGGACGACCTCGGTCGCCGCGTGTACCGGCCGGAGGACGTGCTGCGGCTGCGGCGCCTGCGCGAGGCGACCGACCAGGGCCACCCGATCGGCCGGCTGGCGCAGCTCGGCGACCCGCAGCTCGCGAGCCTGCTCGAGGGCGCCGGCAGCGCGCCGCTGCAGGCCGGCTGCGACGCCTTCGTCCAGCGCATCCTCGAATCGGCGCAGCGATTCCGCGCCGCGGAGTGCGAGCAGTCGCTCACGCTCGCCATCGCGATGCTGCCGCCGCCCCAGCTGGCGAGGAACGTGCTGCGCCCGCTGCTGCAGGAGGTCGGCGAGCGCTGGCACCGCGGCGAGCTGACGATCGCGCAGGAACGCATGGTGTCCTCGGCCGTGCGCAAGCACGTCGCGCTGGTGCTCGACAGCTACGATCGCTCGGCGCATCGCCCGCCGATCGTGTTCGCCACGCTGCCCGGCGAGCGGCACGAACTGGGCCTGCTGATGGCGGCGATGATCTGCGCGAGCCAGGGCCACAAGGTGCACTACCTCGGCGCCGACCTGCCGCCGCACGAGATCGGCCGCTATGCGCGCGAGGTCGGCGCCATCGCCGTCGGCATCAGCGTGGTGATGCTCGAGGGCGCGCGCCAGGTGCCTGCCCTGCTCGACGAGATCGCGCAGGAACTCGGCGGCGTCATCCCGATCTGGCTGGGCGGTGCCGGGTCGAGCGCGATCGCCGCGGGCGACCTGCCGGCGGGCTGCACGATCGTGCAGGACCAGCAGGACCTCGAGCAGCGCCTGGTGATGTTCGCCGCCTGAGCCGGGTCCGGCCCCGGCCGGGCGACGCCGGACCCGCGGAACTCGGGCACGGTACCTCCCGGATGCTAGCATCGGTGCTGGCACTCGCGAGGACCGATGACCGGCCACTTCCTATCACAGATCCTGATCCTGCTCGCGGGCTCGCTGCTGGTGCTGAGCCTCGTGCGGCGTTTCTCCCTGCCACCGATCCTGGGCTACCTGGTCGTCGGCATGGTGCTCGGCCCGCACGCGCTGGGCCTGGCCTCCGACGCCGACAGCATCCGCCTGCTGGCGGAGATCGGCGTCGTCTTCCTCGTGTTCACGCTCGGCCTCGAGTTCTCCTTCGCACGCATGGTGGCGATGAAATCCGAGGTGCTCGGCGTCGGCGGCCTGCAGATGGTGCTGACCACCGCCGCCTTCGCCGCGATCGGCTGGGCCGCGGGGGTGACGATCGCGGCCTCGATCGTGGTCGGGGGCGCGCTGGCGATGTCCTCGACGGCGATCGTGGTGCGCCAGCTCGGCGACCAGCTCGAGATCAACCGCACGCACGCGCGCCTCGCCGTCGGCATCCTGCTGTTCCAGGACCTCGCGTTCGCGCCCTTCCTCGCGCTGGCCACGGCCAGCGGCGACGGCGGGATCGAACTCGGGCCGCAGTGGCTGCTCGGCATGGTCGGGCGCGCGCTCGTCGCCCTCGTCGTGGTGCTCGCGGCCGGGCGCTGGCTGCTGCGCCCGCTGTTCCACGAGATCGCCCGCCACCGCAGCACCGAGACGTTCACGCTCACGGTGCTGTTCGTGGTGCTGAGCGGCGCCTGGGCCACGCACGAGCTGGGCCTGTCGATGGCGCTCGGCGCGTTCCTCGCCGGCATGCTGCTCTCGGAGACGGAGTTCCGCCACGAGACCGAGGCCGTCATCAAGCCGTTCCAGGACATCCTGCTCGGGCTGTTCTTCGTCTCGGTCGGCATGCTGCTCGACCTGGGCGACCTCTTCGCGCAGCTGCCCCTGGTGCTGCTGGTGCTGGCGGTGCTGCTGCTGGTGAAGACGGTGCTGGTGGCGCTGATCGTGCGCCAGTTCGTGCCGAACGCGCGCAAGGCCCTGCGTACGGGGCTGGTGGTGAGCATGGGCGGCGAGTTCGGCTTCGCACTGCTCACCCTGCTGCTGAAGGGCGACGCGGTGCCGGCCGGGGTCGTGCAGGCGCTGCTCACCGCGGTGGCGCTCAGCATGCTCGCGGGCCCGCTGATCGTGCGCTACAACGGCCGCATCGCCGACCGGCTGCTGCGGCGCGAGAGCACGCCGACCTCCGAGGTCGCGCTCGAGAACTCCGCGACCCGCCAGCTGGCCGAGCGCGAGCACGTCATCGTGTGCGGCTTCGGGCGCGTGGGCCAGAACCTCGCGCGCGTGCTCGAGCGCAACGGCTTCGAGTTCATCGCGCTCGACCTGGACCCGCACCGGGTGCGCGAATCGCGCCAGGCCGGCGACCCGGTCGTGTACGGCGACGCGACGCACGTGGAGGTGCTGCGCGCGCTCGGCGTCGAGCACGCGAGCGTGGTGGTGATCACCTTCGAGGACCCGTCGACGGCCCTGCGCATCGTGCGCGCCGTGCGCCGTCTGCGCGCCGACCTGCCGATCCTGGTGCGCACCGAGGACGACACGCGGCTCGAGGCCCTGCAGAAGGCCGGCGCGACGGAAGTCGTCCCCGAGATCTTCGAGACCAGCCTGTCGCTGGTGTCGCACGTGCTGCTGCTGCTCAAGATGCCGGCGCGCGAGGTGGTCGAGACGACCGACGCCATCCGGCAGGACCGCTACGCCCTGCTGCGCAGCGTGTTCCGCCGCGAGGACGCCACGCTGCTCGATCACCGCCACAGCCACCGCCAGCAGTTGCGCAACCTGGTGCTGCCGCCCGGGGCCTTCGCCGTCGAGCGCACGATCCGCGAGCTCGGGCTGCACGAGGGCGAGACGGTGGTGACGGCGATCCGTCGCGAGGGCATCACGGGCCGCGACCCGGCGCCGGACACCCGCCTGCGCGAGGGCGACGTGCTGGTGCTCTGGGGCACGCCCGAGGCGCTCTCGACCACCGAGAGTCGCCTGCTGATGGGCTAGGGCAGGATGGTCGTGACGAGGTAGACGGCGAAGATCACCAGGTGCACGGCGCCCTGCAGCACGGTGGTGCGCCCGGTGGAGAGCGAGCTCGTCGCGACCAGCAGCGACAGCGCGAGCAGCACGGTCGACTTGCCGTCGAGGCCGAGCACCAGGTTCCAGCCCAGCACCAGCGAGACGACCGCGACGGCGGGAATCGTCAGCCCGATCGAGGCCAGCGCCGACCCGAGCGCGAGATTGAGGCTGCTCTGCAGGCGGTTGGCGCGCGCGGCGCGCACCGCGGCCAGGCCCTCCGGCAGCAGCACCAGCGCCGCGATGATCACGCCGACCACCGCCTTGGGCGCTCCGGCCGCGGCGACGGCCGACTCGAGCGTGGGCGCGATGCCTTTGGCGAGCAGCACGACGGCGCAGAGAGAGACGAGCAGCAGCAGCGCACTCGCCGCCGTGGTCCGCCCGCTCGGGTGCGGCGCGTGGGACTCGGTATCCGTCGCCGCCGGGCCCTTCGGCAGGAAGTAGTCGCGGTGGCGCACCGTCTGCACCAGCACGAACGTGGCGTACAACACCAGCGAGACCAATGCGACGGCGACCAGCTGCGCGGCCGAGTAGTACGGACCGGCGACGCTGGTGGTGTAGTTCGGCAGGATCAGCGTCAGCACGGCCAGTGCCGCGAGCACGGCGAGCGTCGAGCTCACGCCGCGCGTGCCGAACTCCTGCTCGCGGTGGCGCACGCCGCCGACCAGCAGGCACAGGCCGACCATGCCATTCAGGATGATCATCACCGCCGCGAAGATGGTGTCGCGCGCGAGCGCCTCGGTGGCCTCGCCGCCGGAGACCATCAGCGAGACGATCAGCGCCACCTCGATGACG
>WBZM01003000.1_pt1 | contig 13571 bp, 12 predicted proteins | sample 5204271 | NCBI WGS metagenome assembly WBZM01 (sample SAMN12344346, study PRJNA552823) | activated sludge metagenome | biome: Activated sludge suspended growth; feature: Nitrification reactor; material: Wastewater; isolation source: activated sludge from nitrification reactor of wastewater...
CGGGGTGTGATCAGCCCGGTGACGAGCGGTCGACCCTTGGTGCGCTCCATGAGGGCGTCGATGTCGCGGTCGACGACCATGTTGATCGCATTGGCACCGCCGGCGGCGAACGTGCCCCCGACCAGGGTGATCACCACCAGCCACGTCGACGGCCAGCCCCGCTCGGCGAGCACCATCGTGGGCACGGTGGTGATGAGCAGGAGCTCGACCACGCGCAGCTTCGCGAGCGCGATGTATCCCTGCACTTTGGTGACCGGGGTGCGGGTGGAGCCGTGCACCACACCGCCCGGCGCCAGCCGGGACGGGACGAGTGGACGAGCACCGGCAGCCATCCGGCCATCGTACGGGTCGCCGGGAAGTGCCACCAACCGTGGCACGACGGCAGAATGGTGGCGTGCCCGTGGCTCCAGCTCCCCGGGTGGTCGAGCGCCCGACCACCGACGAGACGGTCGATCCCGATCGTCCCTGGGTGGTCATCGTCTGGAACGACCCGATCAACCTCATGAGCTACGTCACCTTCGTGCTCCAGAAGCTGTTCGGCTATTCGCTCGAGAAGGCGACCGAACTGATGCTCGACGTGCACCACAAGGGGCGGGCGGCGGTCAGCAACGGCTCTCGCGAGAAGGCCGAGCTCGACGTGTTCCGGCTGCACGAGCACGGGCTGTGGGCCACGATGCAGCAGGACGACTGACATGGCCCGCTGGCAGTTCCGACCTCCGGTCGAGCGCACCCGCCAGGGCTACCGGATCAACATCGCCGACCGCGAGCGCGACGTGGTCCGCCACCTGTTGGGCGAGATGCGCGACCTGCTCACCGGGCCCGACGACCATCCGGCGCTCCGCCGGATCTTTCCCGCGGCATACCACCTGCCCGAGCACGCCGAGCACGACGCCGAGTACCAGCGCCTGATGCGCGAGGAGCTCGTGGCGTCGCGGCTCACCGGGATCGAGACGGTGATGGGCGCCCTCGACGCGAAGCCGCCGCTCACCGAGGCACAGCTGATGGCGTTCATGCAGTCGCTCAACGGGCTCCGCCTCGTGCTGGGCACGGTGCTCGACGTCGGCGAGGACGACGACCCGGACGAGGTCGACCCGGACCACCCGCTGGCCGCCGAGCAGCAGCTCTACGGGTTCCTCAGCTGGCTCCTCGAGTGGACGGTGCGGGCCCTGTCGTCGACCCTGCAGGACTGATCGGGTCGTCAGCCGTCGGTCGGCAGGTCGGTCGGCAGGTCGGTCGGCATCACGAAGCAGCGCACGACACCGGGGCCGGTGTGCAGGCTCGACGACGGGCCGATCCGGTAGCGCAGCACCTCGTCGACCACGGCGGTCTCGCCCACCGCGAGCGCGAGGGCGGTGGCGATCGGCTCGGTGTCGGGGTGCCCGTGGCCGACGGCCACACGGGCTCGCGGCGCCCAGGCGACCACCTCGCCGGCCAGGACGTTCACCGCGTCGAGGACACACGAGACCCCGCCGGCCGGTCCGAGATCCTCGAGCACGCCGCGCACGATCCGCCGAAGCCGGATCGCCTGGGCCGCGTCGGCACCGGCCACCCCGGTGCGCAACACCTGCATCGGCGCGGTGAGCACGAAATGACCGAGCGCGGCGACCGTGCGTTCCGCTCGGGCGACCACCTCGTCGAGGTCGGCACCGGCCGCGACCGCCTCGCCCCCCGCCCAGACCGCACACCCGATGCCGAAACCCGCGGCGTCGAGCTCGACGACGCGCACCGGCACCCCCAGCCGGTGTGCCGCGAGCCGCGCCGCGTTGAGCGACCCGGCGTGGGCGGGCACGTCGGGGTCGGCGCAGGTGGCACCGGCGGCGTGGAGCGAGACGATCTCGACACAGCCCCGGTCGAGCAACGACTCGAAGGCGAGCGCGAACTGGCCCGGGCTCGGGGCGCCCGCGGTGGCGGCGACGATGCTCGAGTGGTCGTGCCGGTACCAGTCGTCGACGTCGAGCTCGACCCCTTCGAGCACGTCGACCTCGTGGTCGTCGTGGTCGTCGTGGTCGTCGTGGTCGTCGTGGTCGTCGTGGTCGTCGTCCCGGCCCGCACCGAGCGTGATCGTGACCGGCACGACGGCGACGTCGAAACGTTCGACCAGCGCCGGGGGCAGCTGGGCGGTCGAATCGGTGCAGAGCCCGATCCGAGGCCGGTCGACCGTCATGAGGAGGACGGTACGCCGGGGGACCCGCCACGTCACCCGGTGTCATCGCTTCGACACCGACTCGTCATCGGACGTGCCGTCGATCACCCTCGGATCCCACCCTGCGTGGGATCCGAGCGCGCCGCGGCTCGCTCGGCGGTCAGGCCTCGGGTGCGGCCAGCTCGACCAGCCAGGCGGGCAGGCGCACCGGTCGTCCGGCGGCGTTCACCGCACCGTGGGCGGTCACCGCGGTCGCGCGTGCCTCACCGTCGACCGTGAGCAGGTACGCGAGCTGGAACGTCGCACGCGTGGTACGTGCGAGCACGAGGTGGACGACCACCTCGTCGTCGAAGCGGAGCGGGCTGCGGTACTGCACGAAGCACTCGAGCACCGCGTGGTCGATGCCCTCGCGCCGCAGTTCGGTGTACGGCCGGCCGAGGGCTCGGAGGTACTCGACCCGTGCCTCCTCGAGGTAGAGCAGGTAGTTGGCGTGGTGCACGATGCCCATCGCGTCGGTCTCGGCGAAGCGGACCCGGATCGGGTGCGCGAAGGCGTAGGTCTCGGGGTCGAGCGAGGGGGTGACGTCGAGCCGCACGGGGGGCCACCGTATCGTCGGGCAGGTTGCGCGGATCGGCTGGTGGGAATCGCGAGACGGGCTGCTAGTGTTTCGACGCTCTCAACCGGAGACGTCCTGCCCCCATCGTCTAGTGGCCTAGGACACCACCCTTTCAAGGTGGCGGCACGGGTTCGAATCCCGTTGGGGGTGCAGACCAGTATCCCTGGTCCCGTGGTGAAGTTGGAGTTCACGCCGGCCTGTCAAGCCGGAGGTCGCGGGTTCGAGTCCCGTCGGGACCGCCACGAGCGTCAGCTCGTGCGGTGGAAGTGTGAGTGGTGCGTCCGCGCCCTCACGATCTGCCACCCGGTCGAGTAGCTCAGTCGGCAGAGCACACGCCTGAAAAGCGTGGGGTCACCGGATCGACGCCGGTCTCGACCACGACGAGCCGTCGGTGCCCGCTCCCGGAGCGGGCAGCCGGCGGCTTTCTCGCGTGGTGGGCTCAGCGCGACGCCCGCACCGCCTGGCCCTTGCCGTTGCGCTTCGCCGTGTACATGGCCGCGTCGGCCCGCTGCAGCAACTCGTCGGCGGTCACCGGATCGACGGTCGGATCGAGTGCGTCGGCGATGCCGATGCTCGTGCCGACGTGCACGGCGGAACCGTCCCGCAGGGTGATCGGGTCGACCAGTCGGCGCAGCAGGCGGTCGGCGATGTGGCCGGCGCCCTCGGGGCGCGACACGATCACGAACTCGTCACCGGCGAAGCGCGCGACCAGGTCGCCGTCGCGGACCGCCGCCCCGAGTCGCTGGGCCACCTCCACCAGCACGGCGTCGCCGGCCTCGTGGCCGCGCGTGTCGTTGACCTGCTTGAAGCCGTCGAGGTCGCAGAAGAGCACCGAGGTGGGGGTGCCGTCCCCGAGCCGGGCCTCGAGCGCGGTCGCGAGCGCCCGCCGGTTCAGCAGCCCCGTCAGCGTGTCGCGGTGGGCGAGGGTGTCGAGGTGGCGGTGCAGGTCGGCCGCGGCGCTGATGTCGCGCGCCGTCGCCTCGAGCGCGGTGGCCCGACCGTCGTCGTCGAGCACGATGTGGCTGCGTACCTCGACGGTGCGCACCGTGCCGTCCCCGCCGACGAGACGGAACTGGAGCACCTCGCGCGGACGACCGCCGAGCACGTCGCCGAGCACGAACGTGGCGTCGTCGGGGTGGACCGCGCGGACGAAGCGCAGCGGGTCGGCGTAGAGATCGTCGGGCGTGGCACCGAGCAACGATCCGATCGCGGGGCTGATGTAGTCGAAACGGAACGGGTCGAACGCGATCCGCATGATCACGTCGGGCGAGCGCTCCGCCAGCTGCCGGAAGCGCACCTCGCGCGCTTCGAGCTCACGCCGCAGCGCGAACTGCACCGTCAGGTCGGTCGCGGTGCCGAGCCACCCCACCACCCGGCCGGCGTCGTCGCGCACCGGCGTGGCCTCCATCTGCACGGGAACCGTACGGCCGTCGGGCCGTCGGTGGCGCACCTCGCGGGTGAACGCGTAGCCACCGTCGAGCGCACCCCACCAGGCGTCGGCCACGGCGGCGCGGTCGTCGAGGTGCACGGTCTCGAGCCAGCCGTCGTCACCGAGCTCGTCGACGACCCGACCCGTGAACTCGGTCCAGCGACGGTTCGCGTACGTCCACCGACCGGCGGCGTCGGCCTCGAAGATCGCGACCGGCGCGAACGCGGCCAGGTTGCGGAAGCGCGTCTCGCTCGCGGCGACCGCCTCCACCGTGGCGAGCTCCTCGGTGACGTCGGTGAAGGTGAGCACCGCGGCGGTGGGACGCTCCTGGCCGAAGGTGAGCACCGGATGTGCCGACAGCCGCAGCGACCGCCGGTCGTCGCCGAGTTGCACGCGGTGCACGGCCGCCCGCACCTCCTCGCCGTGCTCGAGCGCGCGTGCCAGCGGGTGGCGGTCGGGTCCGAGCGCGCGGTCGTCGACGTCGATCAGCCGGAGCTCTTCGAGCGACGTGTCGATCAACAGCTCGACACTCGGGAGGCGCAGCAGATCGGCGGCCGCCTGGTTGGCGTCGGTGCAGCGGCCGAACTGGTCGACGACGATCACGCCCTCGGCGAGCGAGTCGACGATCTGGCGCTGGTGCGCCTCGGACGTGGCGACCGTGTCGCGGGCCTCGAGCAGCTCGGTCCGGTCGACGAGTGCCGACAGCAGGCCGGGTCGCCCGCCGAACGTCATCGGGATCGCGGTCCACTCGACCAGCCGCTCGGTCCGGTCCGGTCGGATGATCCGATACGTGCCGGGCACGGCGGCGTCGCCGCGTGCCAGCGCAGCGACGTTGGCGGCGACGCGAGCTCGGTCGATCGGGTCGAGGTGGGCGCCCGCCGCGAGGCGCGAGCTGAGCCCGCCCAGGTCGTCGACGCCGAGCAGGTCCATCGCCGCGGCGTTCGCGAAGACCGCGACCTCGTCGACGGTGACGACGACGGCGGTCGGCAGGTGCCGTAGCACCGCGACCTGGTCGTCCTCGGCCGCCGCGAGCTGGGCCGTGGCCTGTTCGATCGCACTCGCGTCGGCGAGGGTGATCACCCAGCCCACCGGGTCGCCGCGGTCGTCGTGGACGGCGACAGCGTGCTGGCGGTCCTCCTCGGGCACCAGCTCCATCAGGTGTCGACCGACCACGTCGGTCCCGGCGCGTCCGAAGAACGCACCCGCCGCGTCGTTCGCCGAGCGGACGACGCCGTCGGTGCCCACCGTCAATACCGGCACGGTGATCGCCGCGGCGCTGTCCGCGAGCGCGCCGAGGGGATCCACGGACACGCGGCTCGGGACGCTCGCCATGCCGGTGACTGTTCGTCGCGCACGCGTGCCGTGCCACCAGGGTCGCCACTCGTTCCCACCATCTGGCGCGTTCCGGCCCATTCCGAACGATCCCGGATCGTGAGCACTTCTTCGGGACGACCCTGGGCCTCGATCCGACCGACCGGCCGCACCCGCAGCTTCGGCGCGGACGAGGTGATCGTCACCAAGACCGACCTCCAGGGCAGGATCACCTATGCCAACGAGGTGTTCCTCCGCGTGGCCGCGTACGAGGAGCACGAGGTGATGGGCAAGCCGCACAGCATCATCCGCCATCCGGACATGCCGCGAGCCGTGTTCGGCCTGCTCTGGAAGGAGATCCAGGCGGGCAACGAGATCTTCGCCTACGTGAACAACCTGGCCAAGGACGGGGTGAACTACTGGGTGTTCGCGCACGTCACCCCGACGTGGCGCGACGGCCGGATCGTCGGGTACCACTCGAACCGCCGCGTGCCGGACCCGGCCGCGGTGCACGCCGTCGAACCGATCTACCGCCAGCTCCTCGCCGAGGAGCAGCGCCATCACCATCCGGTCGAGGCGATCGACGCGTCGACCGCACTGCTCGGCCAGGTGTTGGCCGGCGCCGGGGTCACCTACGACGAGTTCGTCTGGTCGCTCGCGGGAGCATCGGCATGAGCCTCGACACCACGTTCGACACCGGCATCGACACGCACGCCGACGACGCGTTGCGCGCCGAACTCGAGCTGTACCGCGCCGCCTTCGGCGCGATCAGCGACGTCGCGAAGCGCGCGGCCGCCGGCGACCTCGAGGCGCGCGTGCCGATGCTCGATGGCGGCGACCAGTTCGTCGAGGTGCGCACCCACCTGAACCGGATGCTCGACCTCTCCGACGCGTTCGTGCGCGAGACGGCCGGCTCGCTCCGCGCAGCCGGAGAAGGGCGGTTCCACCGAGCCTTCCTGCCCAACGGCCTCCTCGGATCGTTCCGCGCCGCCGCCGTCACCGTGAACGACGCCCGCCGCACGATGGCGGCGTCGAACGCCGCGCTGCGCGCCGCGGACGGTGCTCGCGCGGCGCTGGCCGACGAGTTCGAGACCGCCGTGCTGGGGGCCAGCGAGCAGGTGTCGGGTGCGAGCACCGAGTTGGGCGCGACCGCCTCGTCGCTCACCCTGTCGGCCCGCGCGGCCGTCGACGAGACCGAGCGCGCCGCCACGACGATCGCCACCCTCGACGAGTCGTCGCACCAGATCCGTCGTGTGGTCACGCTGATCCGCCAGGTGGCCGGGCAGAGCCGTCTGCTGGCGCTCAACGCCACGATCGAGGCAGCCCGCGCCGGCGAGGCCGGCCGCGGGTTCGCCGTCGTGGCCACCGAGGTGAAGCAGCTCGCCGAGCAGACCGGGTCGGCGACCGAGCAGATCGAGGCCGAGGTCGCCGCCGTGCAGGCCGCCGCCCTGGCGTCGCGGCAGGTGCTCGACCACATCGCCACCACGGTGCACGACATGCACCAGCAGGTCATGGCGATCAACGCCGCGGTGGAGGGATCCGGGTTGGGCGGGTCGACCGACTTCACGGGCCTGGCACAGCTCGCCGAGCTGTTGCGCCGCGAGGTCACCCACTTCCTCGGCGAGCTCCGCGCCTGACCCGCGGCACGCGAGGTGCGGCGTAGCCTCACGAGCGTGCCCGGTCCGCTGCAGCTCTCGTTCGTGGCCTCGGCCAGCAAGCTCACGGGCCTGCCCGAGTCACCGGCCGAGGTGGCCCTCGTCGGACGGTCGAACGTCGGCAAGTCGTCGCTCATCAACGCACTCGCGAACCGCAAGCAGCTCGCGCGCGTGTCGAACACCCCTGGCCGCACCCAGCTGATCAACCTGTTCCGCCTGCCCGACGGCACCTCCGTGGTGGACCTGCCCGGCTACGGCTACGCGGCCGTGCCCACCCGTGAGAAGGCGAAGTGGGGACCGATGATCGAGGGGTACCTGCTCGGCCGCGACACGCTCCAGGCGCTGCTGCTGCTGGTCGACGGCGAGATCGGTCCGACACCGCTCGACCTGCAGATGCTCGACTGGGTGCGCGAGCACCGCATCACGACGCTCGTGGTCGCCACGAAGGCCGACAAGGTGAAGCCGTCGCGGCTCGCCGGACGACGCCAGCAGGTGGCCGCGGCCTGCAAGCTGCACGAGGGCGACATCTGCTGGGTGAGCGCCTCGAAGGGCACCGGCATCGACGTGCTGCGCGACCGGGTTCGCACCCTGCTCGCCCTCGGCTGACCACGGCCGTTCCTCGTCGGTTCGCGCGCTCCGCGGTCTCCGAGGACTCGTTCGATTCGTCATCAGATCGACATGTTCGACGCCAACAGGCGCGATTCGACGGAGTGTGGTGATCGAAGCGTGGTGATCTTGACGATTTCCGCACTTGAATCGGTGACGAAAGATGACGATTCGATGACATGCGAAACACACTGCTCACCACGGTGCGGGGCGGCACCGGTCGTCGAGCGGGTCGAGTCGGGGCCGTCGCCCTGTCGGGGGCGCTGTTGCTCTCCCCGGCCGGATGCCTGCCCACGAACTCGGCGCCGCGGCCACCACGCGCACCGGCCACCACGGTGCCGGTGACCACCGCGACCACGCCACCCGCCACCACGCCACCCGCCACCACGCCCCCATCCACCACCGCAGCACCGACCACCACCGCGGTCGCCGGGTCGGTCGGGCAGGCGATCAACGGACCGCTGCCCACCCCGGCACGCGGCACCTCGGCCGGCGGCCTGCAGCCCTTCGGTGGACCGATCCAGGCGAGCGGCGACGGCACCGGCAACTTCCGCGTGACGTGCATGTTCTCGCACATGAACTTCGACGACTCGATCGTCGCCCCCGGGCGGACCGGTGCCTCGCACCTGCACTCGTACTTCGGCAACACCGGGTCGAACGCGACGTCCACCCCGGCGTCACTGCTGTCGAGCGGCAACTCCACCTGCAGCGGTGGCACCACCAACCGCTCGTCGTACTGGGTGCCGACGGTGCTCGACGCGCAGAACCGGCCGATCGCACCGAGCATGAACCAGGTGTATTACAAGAGCGGCTACCAGGGCACGCCGTACAGCAGGATCGCCGCGACCCTGCCGAACGGACTGAAGATCGTCGCCGGTGACGCGAAGGCCACGGCGGCCCAGCCGCAGCGCAACGGGATCGACGCCGTCCGCTGGACCTGCGGCGTGTGGACCGCGAACGACGGACCGCGGATGATCACCGGCCTCACCGCGGCCATCCCCTCCTGTGCCGCTGGCACCGACCTCTGGGCCGAGATCCGCTTCCCCCAGTGCTGGGACGGCGTGAACCTCGACTCGGCCGACCACACGAGCCACATGGCGTACGGCACGTGGGGGGTCGGCTGCCCGGCCAGCCACCCCGTGGCGCTCCCCGAGATCACCTACAACGTGCACTGGCCGGTCACCGCCGGCACGAGCGCCGGGTGGCACCTGTCGAGCGACATGTACAGCGGACCCGGCGGCTGGTCGCTGCACGCCGACATCATCACCGCCTGGGATCCGGCCGTGAGTGCCACCTGGCTCCAGAACTGCGTGCGTCGCGACGCCGACTGCAAGATCGGCTACGTCAGCGACACCACGCAACTGATCTACGCCACCGCCGGCTGATCCGGCTGATCCGGCCGATCCGGCCGATCCGGCCGATCCGAGCAGCGGTCAACGGCGACTGCGGACCGCGCGCCGCACCGACCCCCGCGCCCTGGCCACCAGGTCGCGGGGGTCGGGCAGTGTGAGGCCCTTCTTGACCATCGCGAACTTCTTGGCCGTGTACGGCGGGTAGAGCAGCGGCGGATCGATCCTGGTGGCCCGGTGGTGCACCGAGCGGAGGTGGCTGAAGGTGTCGAAGCCCGCCTTGCCGTGGTACGCACCCATGCCGCTCTCGCCCACCCCGCCGAACGGCAGGTGTGGATTGCTGATGTGCATGATCGTGCCGTTCTGGCAGACACCACCGCTGCTCGTGCGAGCCAGCACCGCGTCGTGCTCGGCGTCGTCCTCGGTGAAGGTGTAGAGCGCGAGCGGCTTGTCGTCCGCGTTCACGAACGAGATCGCCTCGTCGAGCGAGTCGACGGCGACGATCGGCAGGATCGGGCCGAAGATCTCCTCGCCCATCACCGGATCGGCGCGCGTGACCCCGGTGAGCACCGTCGGGGCGATGTACCGCGTGTCCGCGTCGCTCTCGCCGCCGATCGCCGCGGTGCCGCTGTGCAGCAACTTCTCGAGCCGGTGGAAATGCGCGTCGTTGACGATCCGGGTGAGGTCGGGGCTCCGCTGCGGATCGTCGCCGTAGAACTCGCGGATGCGCACGCCGAGTTGGCTCACCAGCCGGTCGTGCACCTCGCGCTCGACGAGCACGTAGTCGGGGGCGATACAGGTCTGGCCGGCGTTGATGAACTTGCCCCAGGCGATGCGGCGCGACGCGACCTCGAGGTTCGCCTTCGCCGTCACGATGGCCGGGCTCTTGCCGCCGAGTTCGAGCGTGACCGGCGTGAGGTGCTCGGCGGCGGCGCGCATGACGATGCGGGCCACGCGACCGTTGCCGGTGTACATGATGTGGTCGAACCGCTGGCCGAGCAGCTCGGTGGTCTCGGCGACACCACCGAGCACGATCGACACCGCCGGGTCGTCGAGTTCGCGCACCAACGCCGCGACGGCATCGGCCGACGCCGGGGCGAGCTCGCTCGGCTTGCCCACCACCGCGTTGCCCGCCGCGATCGCGGCGACCATCGGCAGGATCAGCAGTTGCACCGGGTAGTTCCACGGCGCGATCACGCAGGCCACGCCGAGCGGCTCGCGCACGATGCGCGAGCTACCGGGCTGGAACGCCACCGGGGTGGCCACCTTTTCGGGCGCCATCCAGCGATCGAGCTGGGCGAGCGTGTGGTCGATGTCGCCGAGGACGAAGCCGATCTCGGTGGCCCATGCCTCGAACGTGGGCTTGCCGAAATCGGCCGCCAGCGCGTCGAGCAGACGCTGTTCGTGTGCGACGAAGAGCTGCCGGAGCTGCTGCAGGGTTGCGACCCGCCAGGACCGCGGCCGGGTTCGACCGTCGTCGAAGGCGGCACGGGCGGCGGCGACGAGACCGGGGATCTCGTCGAGGGGGGTGACGGTCGGGCTCATGGCCGTCACGCTACGCCCGTGCGTCAGCCGAACGCGGTCGATGCCAGCTCGGGCTCGTCGGCCTCGATCGCGTCGACCATCCGACGCGCCACGGCCTGCGGATCACGACCCTGCCCGAACGTCGGGGCGGTGCCGGCGATCGGCCGCGACGTGAGCCCGGTCTCGGTGTGCGGCGGGCGGAAGTCGGCGACGTGCACCCCGAGGCGCCGTGCCTCGCGACGCAGGCCGGGCAGGGCGTGCGACACGGCCGCTTTCGACGCGCAGTACGGCACGAGGTGGGCGAGCGACTGCTCGGCGACCACCCCGGTGATCGTGGCGAAGAAGCCCTTGCGCTCGGCCAGCACGGGCAGCACCGCCCGAGCCAGCCAGAGCGGACCGAGGCTGTTGGTGAGGAACAGCTCCTCGACCACGGCCGGGTCGGTGGCCGTGAGGTCGCCGAAGGCGACGATGCCCGCGGCGTTGACGACGCCGTCGAGGCGGCCCTGCAACCCCAGCGCGCCGCGCACGACGGCATCGCCCGCACCGGCGTCGCGCAGATCGCACACGATGTCGGGCCCGTGGCGGCCGGCACCCAGCACGATCGCACCACGCCGCCGCAGCTCGGCCGCGAGCGGCGCCCCGATCCCACCCGTGGCTCCCACCACCACGACGACGGCACCCTGCAACTCGCGCACGGCACTCATGGTGGCGCGTGGGTGCGCGCCGTGCGAAGTCACCCCGGGAATCCCAACAACCGCACGGGTTTCCCGACACGACGCGAGGCGCTCGGTGACGGTCGGGTCGCGTCGGTCGACCAACATGGCCCGATGGTCGACACCGCCGGCGCAGCCGACACCGCAGCACCCCTCCCCCAGCTCCACGAACTGGGCTTCTACGGGCTCGCCGGCGCCCCGAAGTCGCCGGCCGACCTGATCCAGGAGTGCCGCGACGGCGAGGCGCTGGGCCTCGGCACGGTGTTCCTCAGCGAGCGGTTCAACATCAAGGAGATCAGCACGATCAGCGGTGTCGCGGGTGCCGTGACCGAGCGTTTGACGATCGCCACGGGCGTCACCAACCACAACACCCGCCACCCGATCGTCACCGCGAGTTACGCCACCACGATGCATCGCCTCACCGGCGGGCGCTTCGTCCTCGGCCTCGGCCGTGGCATGGACCGGATGTTCGACGCGTACGGCCTGCCGCGCATCACCACCGCACAGCTCGAGGACGTGGCCGGGCTGCTGCGGCGTCTGTGGCACGGCGAGACCGTGATCGGCCACGACGGTGCGGCGGGTTCGTGGCCGGTGCTCGCGCTCGACCCCGACTTCCGCGAGGACATCCCGCTGCTCCTCAGCGCGTTCGGACCGCAGAGCCTCGAGCTCGCCGGACGTGCCTTCGACCAGGTGCTGCTGCACACGTTCTTCACCGACGAGACCCTGCAGCGCTGCGTGCGCACGGTGAAGCAGTCGGCCGAGCGGGCCGGGCGCGACCCGGGCCAGGTGACGGTCTGGAGCTGCTTCGCCGTGGTCGGCGACTGGTTGCCCGAGGACGTGCGCCTGAAGAAGACGGTCGGGCGGCTGGCCACCTACCTGCAGGCGTACGGCGACCTGATGGTCCGCACCAACGGGTGGGACCCCGAGGTGCTCGCCCGGTTCCGAGCGGATCCGTTCGTGGCCGGGTTCCGCGGCGCGCTCGACGGCAAGGCCACCACCGCCGAGCTCGAGCACGTCGCGACCCTCATCCCCGACGAGTGGCTGGCGCCGGCCGCCACCGGCTCGCCCGAGCAGTGCGCCGCGGCCGTGCACCATCAGCTCGAACTCGGCGCCGACGCGGTGATCCTGCACGGCGCGGCACCGGCCGAGCTGGCCCCGGTGGTCGAGGCATATCGAGCACGGTTGGCGCGACCCTGACACCTCTGCCACCCTGAGGGGGTCATGTTCCTCGCCCTCTCGGAGATGCGCCGCGCCAAGGTCCGCTTCGGCCTGCTGTCGGGGGCCGTGGCGCTCCTGGTGTTCCTGATCTTGTTCCAACAGGCCATCTCCACCGGGCTGATCGACCAGTTCATCGGGGCGCTCAAGCACCAATCGGCGGACGTCCTCGTCTACAACGCGCAGGCCCGCAAGAACCTCGAGGGCTCGATCGTCCTGCCCGATCAGGCCGCGGCGATCGCCGCCGTCGAGGGCGTCGAGCGCGCCGCACCGCTCGGCGAGGGCACGTTCACCGTCATCGCCGGCGACCCGGGATCCGAGGAGCAGGACGCGGTGGTGTTCGGCTACGAACTCGGCGGCCCCGGTGCACCCACCACGCTCGTCGAGGGGCGTCTGCCCGAGGCCGACGGCGAGGCGGTGGCATCGAGCCGCGATGCCGCCGACGGCTTCGACATCGGCGACACGGTCACCGTGGTGCCCAACGCAGGCGGCAGCGAGGTGAGCTTCACCGTCGTCGGGCTCGCCGACGAGATCAACTACTCCGTCGCGCCGACGTTGTTCGTCGACTTCGCCGGCTACGAGGCTGCCCGTCGCGCGGTCAACCCCGACGCCACCACCGTGCTCCCGACGGTCGTCGCGGTCCGGGTGGCCGACGGTGCCGACGCCGCCACGGTGGCGGCCGCGGTGAACGCGTCGGTCGACGGGGTCGAGGCGCTGACCCGCCAGGAGGCGGTCGACGGTTCGCCGGGCGTGTCGAGCGTGCGCCAGAGCTTCTCGGTGATCCTGCTGCTGTTCTACCTGGTGGTGCCGCTGATCACGGGCCTGTTCTTCCTCATCGTCACCTTCCAGAAGGCGGGGGCACTCACCTTGCTCCGGGCGATCGGGTCACCCGCCGGGCTGCTGGTGCGCTCGCTCCTGGTGCAGGTGGTCCTCGTGGTCGCGAGCGGGGCCCTGCTCGCGACGTTGCTGTTCTGGGTGCTGTCGCGCGGTGACCTCGGCTCGATCACCGT
>WBZM01000923.1_pt1 | contig 13565 bp, 9 predicted proteins | sample 5204271 | NCBI WGS metagenome assembly WBZM01 (sample SAMN12344346, study PRJNA552823) | activated sludge metagenome | biome: Activated sludge suspended growth; feature: Nitrification reactor; material: Wastewater; isolation source: activated sludge from nitrification reactor of wastewater treatment...
CCACGCCATGCCCGAGGAGCGGAAGCGCTGCTTGGCGGCCGGCATGTCCGATCACCTCGCCAAGCCGATCGACCTTGAAGTGCTGGTCGCGGCCATTGGCCGTCACGCCGCGACCGCTCCGGACCCGGCGATGGCGACCGGGGTCGAACCCGCCGCCCGCCCGCCGTCCGATCCCGGTCCTGTCGCCGGCATCGACGCCGATCCGATCATCGACTGGGTCGCCGTGGATCGCTATTTCGAGGGCAATCGGGAGCTGATCGACGAGCTGATCGTCTTGACCCTGCAAACCCAGTCGGAAGTGGCCGATCAACTTCGACAGGCCGCCGCCGAACCGGATTGGGAGGGGATCGCCCGACTGGCGCACGGCTTGAAAAGCCTGTGCGGCTATTTTCAGGCCCGGCCGATGCTCGACTTGGCGAAGCGGGCCGAGCAAAGCGCCCGCCAGCAACAGCCGGACGCGCCGCAACTGGCCCGCGCGTTGGCGGCGGCGATGGACGAGCTGTTGGCGGCGCTGGCGGAGCGGCGGCGAGAGACTGCGCCGGCAAAGCCGCCCGAATCGATCACCGATGCCGAGTTTGCCGCGCGGCTGCGCGAGTTTGCCGAGGCGCTGCGGTCGCGGCGCATGGACGCCTGCCGCTTGGCCGAGAGCCTGCAAGGCGGTCTGCCGGACGACCTCCGCCGGCCCGCGCTGGAGGCCGCTATCCGCGAGGCGCGGCGCCTGGAATTTGGCGCCGCCCTGGTCCATCTTGAGCCGGTGCTGGCGTCCGGTGGAGACGGAGGCCCCTGATGGGACCGAAATATCATATCCTCGCGGTCGACGACCGACCGGACAATCTGTTCGTGCTCGACAAGCTGCTGCGCGACCAATACATCCTGCACGTCGCCACGGGCGGCCTCCAGGCTTTGGACTACTTGAGCGCCGGCGGCAGCGCCGATTTGATCCTGTTGGACGTGATGATGCCGGATCTGGACGGTTTCGAGGTGTGCCGCCAGATCAAGCTCGCGCCGGATCATCGCGAGATCCCGGTGATTTTTCTGACCGGCCTCGACAGCCACGCCGACGAGGAGCGCGGCCTTTCCCTGGGCGCCGTGGATTTCATCCACAAACCCTTTTCGGCGGCGGTGGTGCTGGCCCGAGTGCGCAATCATTTGGAGCTGAGCGTGGCCACCCGCGCCCTGCGCGCCTACAGCGAGGATCTGGAGCGGTTGGTGGCCGAGCGCACCCGCGAAATCGTGCGGCAGGCTCAGGAACTCACCCGGCGCGATCACCAGTTGATCGCCGCCCAAGGCGCCATCATCGGCGCCCTCTGCACCCTCGCCGAAATGCGCGACAACGAAACCGGCAATCACATCCGGCGGACGCAGTCCTACGTGCGCGCCTTGGCGGAGCGCTTGCGTCCCCACCCCCGCTTCAAAAACGAGCTGAACGATGATTCGATCCGCTCCCTCTACATCTCGGCGCCGCTGCACGATATCGGCAAGGTCGGCATCCCCGACGCGATACTGCGCAAGCCGGGCCGGCTGACGCCGAGAGAGTGGGAAGTGATGCAGCGTCACGCCGAATACGGGCGCGATGCCATCGAGCGCGCGGCGCTCGAACTGGGCGAGGAGGGGGTGTTCCTGCGCTACGCCCGCGAAATCGCCCACGGCCATCACGAGCGCTGGGACGGCACCGGCTATCCTCTCGGGCTGGCCGGCGACGCGATTCCGGTTTCGGCACGGTTGATGGCGGTCGCGGATGTTTACGACGCCCTGATTTCGCGGCGGGTCTACAAACCCCCCTTTTTCCACGACCAGGCGGTCGCGATGATCCGCGCCGAGCGCGGCAAGCATTTCGACCCGGATATCGTGGATGCCATGCTGGAGATCGTCGATGATTTTCACGCCATCGCCCGGCGCTTCCGGGACGACGAAGACGCGATCGATTGATCCGGTGTTGCGTTCGCTCCCCCGCTTGGCGCGGAACGCGCCGGCGCCGCTTCGGAGCGAGCCGCGCTTTCGTCCGGCCAAACACCGATTCCTTAATGATCGATACCGAGCATGAACGCCACCAGCTACGACGCCTCCGCAATCGAAGTCCTCAGCGGCCTGGACCCGGTCCGCAAGCGGCCGGGGATGTACACCGACACCACCCGGCCCAACCACCTGGCGCAGGAAGTCATCGACAACAGCGTGGACGAGGCCATCGCCGGCCACGCCAGCGCGGTGAAGGTGATCCTGCACGCCGACGGCTCGCTCTCGGTCGAGGACGACGGCCGGGGAATGCCGGTGGACGTGCATCCCGAGGAGGGCATCCCCGGCGTCGAGCTGATCCTGACCCGCCTGCACGCCGGCGGCAAATTCTCGGACCGCAACTACCGCTTTTCGGGCGGCCTGCACGGGGTGGGCGTGTCGGTGGTCAACGCCCTGTCCGGCCATCTCGAAGTCTGGGTCAAGCGCAGCGGCAAGGAATACAACATGGCCTTTGCCGGCGGCGACAAGGTGTCCGAGCTGGAGGAGGTCGGCACGGTTCCGCGCCGGGTGACCGGCACCACCCTGCGGTTCTGGCCGGACCCGCGCTATTTCGACTCGCCCAAATTCTCGGTGCCGCGCCTCAAGCACGTCCTGCGCGCCAAGGCGGTGCTGTGTCCGGGACTGAAGGTCGCCTTCACCGACGAGGCGTCCGGCGAGTACATCGTCTGGCATTACGAGGACGGCTTCACCGACTACCTGAAAGAAGCCTTGGGCCGAACGGTGCTGCTGCCCGATCCGCCCTTCGTCGGCCACGTCAGCGGCGAGCGCGAGGCCGCCGACTGGGCGCTGGCCTGGTTGCCGGAGGGCGGCGAACCGGTGACCGAGAGCTACGTCAACCTGATTCCCACGCCGCAGGGCGGCACCCACGTCAACGGCTTGCGCGGCGGACTGACCGACGCGGTGCGCGAGTTTTGCGAGTTCCGCAACCTGGTGCCGCGCGGGCTGCGCATCGCGCCGGAGGATGTCTGGGAAGGCTGCTGCTACGTGCTGTCGGTCAAGATGCAAGACCCGCAATTCTCCGGCCAGACCAAGGAGCGGCTATCCTCGCGCGAGTGCGCGGTGTTCGTGGCCGGGGTGGTCAAGGACACCCTGAGCCTGTGGCTGAACCAGCATCCCGAAACCGGCGAGCGCATCGCCCAACTGGCGCTGGCCAACGCGCAAAAGCGGTTGCGGGCCAGCCGCAAGGTGGTGCGCAAGCAGGTGACCAGCGGTCCGGCGCTGCCCGGCAAACTGACCGACTGCACGGCGCAGGATCTGGCGCGCACCGAGCTGTTTCTGGTGGAGGGCGATTCCGCCGGCGGCTCCGCCAAGCAGGCCCGCAACCGCGAGTTTCAGGCGGTGATGCCGTTGCGCGGCAAAATTCTCAACACCTGGGAGGTGGATTCCGCCGAGGTGATGGCCTCGCAGGAAGTGCACGACATCGCCGTCGCCATCGGGGTCGATCCCGGTTCCAGCGAATTGAGCGGGCTGCGCTACGGCAAGATTTGCATTCTCGCCGACGCCGATTCCGACGGCCTGCACATCGCCACGCTGCTGTGCGCGCTGTTCGTGCGCCATTTTCGCCCGCTGGTGGAAGCCGGCCACGTCCATGTCGCCATGCCCCCGCTGTTTCGGGTCGATGTCGGCAAGGAGGTGTTCTACGCGCTGGACGAGGCGGAGAAGCAGGGCATCCTCGACCGCATCGCCGCCGAAAAGAAAAAGGGCAAGATCAACGTCACCCGCTTCAAGGGCCTGGGCGAGATGAACCCGCTGCAACTGCGGGAGACGACCATGGACCCCGCCACCCGCCGATTGGTGCAACTGACGCTGGAAGCCGGCGACGATACCTTGGCCTTGATGGACATGCTGCTGGCGAAAAAGCGCGCCGGGGATCGCAAGAACTGGCTGGAGGAGAAGGGCAATCTGGCCGAGGTTTGAGCGACCGCATGGAACGCCTCTCTCGGCGGGAGAGGGGTCGGGGGGCGAGGTTTTTTTTCGATCGGCCAGCGGGCTGGATGCCACGCGAAAAGCCGCTTACGCGGGGCCTTCCTGACGATAGCGAATCCAGTCGGCCAGCGCGTTGGCGCTCATCGGATTGGCGAGATGGTAGCCTTGCACGATCCCGCAATCGGGCTCGCTCAAGATCGCCAACTGCTCGGCGGTCTCCACGCCTTCCGCGACCACGCGCAAGCCAAAGGTGTTGCCGATCGCGATGACGCTCGCGGCGATGGCGCGGCTGTCCGGGTCGGTGGTCAGTTCGGCGATGAAGCGCTGGTCGATTTTCAGCTCGTCGATGGGGTAGGACCGCAGGTAGGACAGCGAGGAATAGCCGGCCCCGAAATCGTCGATGCTGATGCTCAAGCCGATCCGCTTGATTTCTTCCAGGATGGTCCGCGCGTGGGCGGCGTCGTCCAAGAGCGCATCTTCGGTCAGTTCGATGCACAGCCGGGCCGGATCGATGGCGTAGCGGCCGACCGATTCGTGCAGGGTGGCCAGGATTTGCGCGTGGCGGAAATGCCGGGCCGCGACGTTGAACGCGACCCGTAGCGGCGGCAGCTTGATGTGGTCCCAAATCAGGATCTGCCGGCAGATCTGATTGATGAGCCACTGGCTCAGGGTGATGATCAGGGTGGACTGTTCGGCGATCGGGATGAATTCGCCGGGCGCGATGTAGGACCCGTTCGCGCGCCGCCAGCGGAGCAGGGCCTCGACCCCGACGATCTGGCGGCCGCGCAGGTCGAGCTGCGGCTGGTAGTGCAGGAACAGCTCGTCTTTCTCCAGGGCGTGCCGCAGGGCGCTTTCCAGCTCCAGGCGCTGCGAGGCGGCACCGGCCATGTCGGTCGTGAAAAACTGGAAGGCGTTCTTGCCGCTTTCTTTGGCGCGGTACATCGCGGTATCGGCGTTGCGCAGCAGGGTCGCGGTGTCGGGACCGTCGTCGGGGTAGATGGCGATGCCGATGCTGCAACCGACGAACACATCCCGGTTGGCGATGCGGAAGGGTTTGGCGAAGGCTTCGAGCACCCGCGAAGCGGCCAGCGAGGCTTCGTGTTTTTCGATGTCTTCCAGCAAGAAAGTGAATTCGTCGCCGCCCAGCCGGGCCACCGTGTCCGCGACTCGGACGCAGGATTTCAGCCGCTCGGCCGCTTCGATCAGAAGCTGGTCGCCATAGTGGTGGCCCAGCGTATCGTTGACGGTCTTGAAGTTGTCGAGGTCGATGAACAGGATCGCCAGCAACCGGTCGCTGCGCTCCAGCCGGGCCAGCGCGTGCCGCAGGCGGTCGATGTACAAACTGCGGTTCGGCAGGCCGGTCAGCTCGTCGTGCGTGGCCAGGAACTCCATCCGCTCGTGCGACTCGCGGATCAGCGTGATGTCGCTGAACGTGGCCACGTAGTTCAACGGGCTGCCGTCGGAAGCGCGGATGATGTTGATGTTGAGCCAAGCGAGGTATTCCTCGCCGTCCTTGCGCCGATCCCAGATTTCGCCCTGCCACCACCCCTGGTTTTGCAGATGGCCCCACATCGCCTGGTAGAACGCGGCATCGTGGCGCCCGGATTGCAGCAAGCGGGGCGTCTGGCCGATGGCTTCCTCGCGGGTGTAGCCGGTGATCGCCTGGAAAGCGCCGTTGACCGTGAGAATCCGCAGATCCCGGTCGGTCACCATCACCCCTTCGGCGGTGCGGTCGAACATGCGCGCGGCCAGCCGCAGTTGCTCCTCGATCCGCTTGCGCTCGGTGATGTCGAGCGCCTGGGTGCAGACCGCCACCACGGCGCCGTCTTCCGACAGCAGCGGAAACCGGATCGCCAGCAGCGACCGCTGGTTGCCGCCCAGAACCAGCACATCCTCGGACTGCATCGCGCCCCGGCGACGCATGACCTCTAGGTCCTTGTTGCGGAACGATTCGGCGATATCGTGGGGGAAAATCTGATAGTCGGTCCGGCCGAGCACGAATTCGGCCCGCAGATCGAACAGGCGCTCGAACTGGGTGTTGACGAACTCGTAGCGGCCGACGGCGTCCTTGATCATGAACACGGCGACCGAATTGTTCATGACCGCCAGCAGCTTTTCCTGGTCGGCGCGCAAGCGGCGCTGGGCTTCGACCAGCACGGTGTTGTCGAGCAGAGTGACGATGGCGCCGCGCAGCTCCTGATCGTTGCCGAGGTGGGGGGTGACGCGCAGGACGAAATGGCGGCTGTCTCCGGCGATTTCCCGCACCGCACCCTTCTGGCTCGACAAGACCTCCTCGATGGTCCGGCTGAAATCGGACAAGCCGGCCGGCCAAGTGATTTCCCGCAGGCTGGTGCCGATGGCGGTGGGGCCGAGCCGGAACAGTTGGGCCGCCGGTTGGTTGAAGCGCGTGAGATGGAGCTGGGGATCGACGGCGAGCAGCGGGAAATCCAGGCTGTTTTGAATGCCTTGCAGCTCGGCGTTGGTTTCCTCCAACTCGGTGGTTTTGACCTGCAATTCCTCGTTGAGGGTGGTCAGCTCCTCGTTGGTGGATTGCAGTTCCTCGTTGGACGCTTCCAGCTCCTCGTTGGAGGACTGCAGCTCCTCGTTGGCCGCCTGCACTTCCTCGTTGAGGGCCTGCATTTCCTCGTTGGAGGTTTCCAGTTCCTCGACCAGGGTTTGCAGGTGCTCGCGGGTGGCGGTGAGTTCGTCCTCCAGCTCCTTTTGGCTGACGCCGGCCGATGCGCCGGCCTTGCGGCGGCTGGCCGGGGCCGGCGGTGGGGCCGGCTCGAAACAGACCAGAAACAGCTTCTCCGAATTTTCGCCCGCCAGCGGATGGACCGAAATGCGCGCCGATCCGGCCGGCGGTTCGCCCTTGAGGGCGTGGGGCCGGCCCTGCGTCGAGGCGCGCTTGCGGTTGCACTGGAAGACGAGAGTTTGGATGTCGGTGCGCAGTTCCGGGCGGATCAGGCTGAGCAAATCGAAGCTGGGCTTGCCGGAGGGGATGGTCAGATAGCGGCTGACATCGCCGTGAATGTGCTTGATCTGCAACTGACCGTCGACCAGCAGGCTGGCCGGGACGAACAGGCGGGCGGCGGTTTCCAGCAGCCGTTCGCTCAAGTCCTTGGGAGGGCGGTGGGCCGGTTTGCGCGGTTCGCTCGCGGGCTGGAGCTGCGGTTCGGTCTGGAACAGCGGCTTTTGCACGCCGCCGCGGCGCCGATAAATTCGGGCCTCTTTGTCCACCGCCTCGAACAGCGACTCCTGGTGGAGCACGCTTTCGGATCGGCCCAGGAACAGGTGGCCGCCGGGCCGCAGACCGTACTGAAACACCGTGAGAATGCGCGCCTGCAATTCCCCGCGAAAGTAGATCAGCACGTTGCGGCAACTGATCAGATCCAGCCGCAGGAACGGCGGGTCTTGCGCCAGATCCTGTCGGGCGAAAATCACCAGTTCCCGCAGGGATTTGACCAGCTCGTAGCGGTCGCCGTGGGCCACGAAATACTTGCGCACCTGTCGGGGGTCCAGATCGGCGAGGCTGGAGGCCGGAAACAGCGCTCGCCGCGCCGTCGCCATGGCGTCGAGATCGATGTCGGTGGCGAAGATCTGCAGCCGGTACTGGTCGAGATGGGCGCCCAGATGCTCGGCGAACAGGATGGCGATGGAGTAGGCTTCCTCGCCCGTGGCGCAGCCCGGCACCCAGACCCGGATTTCCTCGCCGGGTTTTTTGTCGGCGACGATGCGGCCCACCGCGGCGGCCAAGCCGGCGAACGCGTCCCGGTCGCGAAAAAAGGCGGTGACCGAAATCAGGATATCTTTGGCCAGCTTGTCCAGCTCGTCGGGCTTTTCCGCGATCAGGCTCAGATATTCGTCCAGGTTGACGACGTGGTTGGTGGCCAGCCGCCGGCCGATGCGCCGCCACAGCGTCGCTTCCTTGTAGCCGGTGAAATCGATCCGGGTGCGCTGGCGCACCTTGGCCAGCAGCTTCTTGAGGGTGGCCGGTTCGGCTTCCGGCTGCTGTTCCAGCGGGATCACGCCCTGGGTGCGGGCGATCAGGGCGATTTCCTGGCCGATCCGTTCCGGCGGCAAGATCCAATCGACGCTGCCGGTGTCGATCGCGGCTTGCGGCATGCCGCTGTACTTGGCGGTGGCCGGTTCCTGGGCGAAAGTGAAACCGCCCGCCGCCTTGATGGCGTGGACGCCGGAAGCGCCGTCCGAGCCGGTGCCGGACAGGATGACCCCGATGGCCGCATCGTTCATCTGGGCGGCCAGCGAGGCGAAGAACAGATTGATCGAGGGTTTCGGCAGCGCTTCCCTGGCCGGCTCCACCAGCCGGAACCGGCCTTCCCGGATCGTCAGGTTGCGGTTGGCGGGGGTGATGTAAACGGTGTTGGGGGCCGGTTGGCCGCCGTCCTCCACATCCTTGACGGTCATCGCGGTTTCGCGGGCCAGCAGTTGCGCGAGCATGCTGCGGTACGTCGGCGACAGGTGCTGGACCACCACGTAACTGAGGCCCAGGTCGCGGGGCAGGTTCGGCAGCAGCGCGCTCAGGGCCTCCAGGCCGCCGGCCGACGCGCCGATTCCCACCATGAACCGCCGGGCGGACGCGAGATCGGGCGGGGGGGAAGCGGAGGTCGAATCGAGCGATTGATCTGGAATCTTGGCGATATCGCGATTGCTTGCGGCCATGTAGGTTCTTGTTCCTGCTCTTGGAACCGTGCGCGCCTCGGACAAGGTTGTAGCAAACTGTGGACGTGCCGAACAGGTGAAGTATAAACGGCAACCGCCGATAGGGAATAACGGTCGGCAAATCATTTTCCGGCGGCGCCGCCATTCCCGATGCCGGCCCGGGTTTGGGATCTCGCCCAGCGCGCCGGCTATCGATCGGGCGTGCCGGATCCGGTTTTCAGCCAAAAGGTCACCGGGCCGTCGTTGGTCAGGCTGACCTGCATGTGCGCGCCGAAGCGGCCGGTGGCGACCGGCGCGTGCTGTCGGCCGGCCAGCGTCGCCAGATAGTCGAACAGCCGTTCGCCCTCGGCGGGCGCCGCCGCCGGAGCGAAGCTGGGCCGCGCGCCCTTGCCGGTATCCGCCGCCAGGGTGAATTGCGGCACCAGCAGCAAACCGCCGCCGATGTCGCGCAGGCTCCGGTTCATTTTGCCCTCGGGGTCGGCGAACACCCGGTAGCCCAACAGCCGCTCCAGCAGCCGGTCGGCCTGCGCTTCGCCGTCACCGCGCTCGATCCCGACCAGCACCAGCAGGCCGGTTGCGATGGCGCCGACGGTTTCGCCGTCGATTTCGACGCGGGCCGCGCTGACCCGTTGCAGCAGGCCGATCATTTCAGGCGGTCGGCGAAGGTCTGGGTGGCGGTGATCAGCGCGTCCACGATGCCCGGCTCGCCGGCGGCGTGGCCGGCCGGCGTGACGATCCGCAGCTCCGCCTCCGGCCACGCCTGGTGCAGCGCCCAGGCGTTGTCCGGCGGACAGACCACGTCGTAGCGGCCGTGGACGATGACGCCGGGAATGCCGCGCAAGCGGCCGGCGTCGCGCAACAGTTGATCGGGTTCCATGAAGCAGTGGTTGACGAAATAGTGGCATTCGATCCGGGCCAAGCCGAGCGCCCGGCGCGCTTCCGCGAAGTGCTCGATGACGGCCGGATTGCTTTCCAGGGTCAGGGTGGAGCCTTCCCACACCGACCAGGCTTTCGCGACCCGCAACCGCTCCAGCTCGTTGGTTCCGGTCAGGCGGCGGTGGTAGGCATGCAACAGATCGGCCCGTTCCGCCGCCGGAATCGGGGCCAGAAAATGCTCCCACAGATCGGGAAACAGCCGGTTGGCGCCGGCCTGATAAAACCAGTGGATGTCCTGATCGCGGCACAGAAAGACGCCCCGCAGGATCAGGCCCAGCACCCGTTCGGGATGGGTTTCGGCGTAGGCCAGCGCCAGGGTGGAGCCCCAGGACCCGCCGAACACCAGCCAGCGGTCGATGCCGAGCCGCTCGCGCAGCGTCTCGATATCGGCCACCAGATGCCAGGTGGTGTTGTCGCGCAATTCCGCGTGGGGGGTGGACTGACCGCAGCCGCGCTGGTCGAACAGCACGATGCGATAGCGTTCCGGGTCGAAGAACCGCCGGTGCATCGGCTCGCAGCCGGCTCCCGGCCCGCCGTGCAGGAACAGCGCGGGCAAGCCTTGCGGGTTGCCGCATTCCTCGACGTGGAGGGTATGCGCCTCGTCCACGGCGAGGCGCTGGGTGGTGTACGGCTTGATGTCGGGGAATAGCACGCGCATGGGAACTCCGGGAGCGGCACGGAACAGGAGAGGAAAGCTCGGACGAGCGCGGATTTTACCCGCAATTCGCCCCCGGCCGACAGATCGGCCGGGGGCGGTCAGAGGATGTAATCCACCACCGCGTCGAGATCGTCGAACACCCGCCCACCCCGAGGCTCGACTTTGGCTTCGTCGCCGGGGCGATATTTGCCGGTCCGGACCAGCGCGGCGCGCAAGCCGGCGGCCAGCGCGCCGCACACGTCCATTTCGGCGTCGTCGCCGACCATCACCACGTCCTGCGGCGGCAGGTCGAGGCTGTTGACTGCGGCCAGAAAAAAAACGGCGGCCGGCTTGCCCAGGGTGACCGCCTCCAGTTCGGCGGCGTACTCCAGCGCCGCGACGAACGGCCCGATATCCAGGCTCAGTTCGCCGTCGTCGCGAAAATAGCGGTTGGAGCCCATCGCCAGCAGCGGCAAACCGTCCACCAGCAGCCGGAAGCATCGATTGAGCGCCGCGTAGTCGAAGGCGGGGCCGGCATCGCCGATCAGCACCGCGTCCGGCGGGGGGCCGAGCAAGTCGGCGAACTCGCCCAAAATGTTGGGATGCACCAGCAGATGCGGGGTCAGCTTGCGGGCGATCAGATAGTTGCGGGCGGCGACCACGGGCGTGAACAGGTGTTCCGGCGCGACCTCCAGGCCCATGCCCGCCAAGCGGTTGACGATGGCGGCACGGGTCGTCCGGGTGGTGTTGGTGATGAATCGCATCGGGATGCCGGCGGCGCGCAAGCTGAGCAGCGCCTCCCGCGCGCCCGGCAGGGGGTAGCCGCCGACATACAGCACGCCTTCCAAATCGATCAGAACACCGTGGATCATCTTTTCCTCGCCGGATCGGGTTGGAACCGCGTTGAGGCAGGCTAATGGCGACCGGAGTGGTGGACCACCTTCGTTCCAGTGAGTATAGAAGGCGATTTTGTAAAGAAAGCCGAAATTCACCGGGTTCCGGGTTGCTCGAACGCCCCCTGCAACCTTCACGCTGGCGGGTCGCGCGCCCAAATCGGCCGATGGCCGGATCGAGCCGTCAAGCCGCCGCCCCCTTGGCCAAGGCGCGGGCGCGGCGGTTCGCGCGCTCGGCGGCGACGGCGTTCGCGTCGCGAGCGGCGTCCAATTCGGGCCAACCGGCCGCATGGCGGTCGATCAGGTCGGCCAGCGCGTCGATGTGGGCCGGGGCGTCGTTCAGGGCCGGAATATAGCGGTAGCGCTCGCCGCCGGCGTCCAGAAAAGCCTGCCGGTTTTCGATGGCGATTTCCTCCAGCGTTTCCAGACAGTCGGCGGCGAAGCCGGGACAGATCACGTCCACGCTTTTGACGCCGGCCTTCGCCCACTCGGCCAGCAGGGCGCCGGTGTAGGGTTGCAGCCATTCGGCGCGACCGAAGCGCGACTGGAAGGCGACCGCCCACTGCTCGGCTTGGAGTTCGAGCCGCTCGGCGACCCGCCGCGCGGTTTTCAGGCACTGGCAATGATAGGGATCGCCGGCCAGCAAATTGCGTTTGGGCAAGCCGTGGAAAGAGAACAGCAACCGCTCGCCGGGCCGCTCAGCGCGGGCGGTGCGGATGCTGGCCGCCAGCGCGTCCAGATAGCCGGGATCGTCGTGGTAATGGGTGATGACGCGCAGTTCCGGCAGCCAGCGCCAGGTCCGCAGTTCGGCGGCGACGGCGTCGAAGGTGGAGGCGACCGTGGTGGCCGAGTATTGCGGATACAGCGGGAGCACCAGCAACCGCTGCGCCCCGGCGGCGCGCAGCTCGGCCAGCGCCGCCGCGAGGGAAGGATGGCCGTAGCGCATCCCCAGCGCCACCCGGATCGGACCGGGGTGGCGGTCCGCCAGCGCCGCCGCGACCGCCGCCGCCTGGCGCCGGCTGATCGCCAGCAGCGGCGAGCCTTCCGGCGTCCAGATGAGTTCGTACTTGCGCGCCGACCGGGCCGGGCGCAGCCGCAGGATGATGCCGTGCAAGATCAGCCACCACGGCAGGCGGGGGATCTCCACGACCCGCGAATCCCAGAGGAATTCGGCCAGATAGCGGCGCAGGGCGGCGGCGGTCGGCGCGTCGGGCGTGCCGAGGTTGGCCAACAGCACGCCGGTGCAGGCGGGTTGATCGTGCGTGAAAAGTGGCGGCGCGGTCGGTTTCATGGCGCGATGGGTTTCCTGGCGAAGAAGTCCGGGGTATCCGCCGATCGGGTTGAAATCCCGACGATGGCGCGGTTAAGCCTATAATGAGACGAATCTTTGCTCGGAGGTTCCCTCGTCATGCTGGGTGTGTTTCTCGACCGGGATTCCCTGGATTGCGGCGATCTGGATTTCGGCGACCTCGACCGGATTTTGCCCGATCTGGACTATTACGCCGCCACCCGGCCCGATCAGGTCGGCGCGCGTATCGCCGACGCCGGAGTGGTGATCAGCAACAAGGTCGTTCTGGATGCCGCCGCGCTGCAACAGGCTCGCCGGTTGCGGCTGCTCTGCGTCGCCGCCACCGGCGTCAACAACGTGGATCTGGAGGCGGCGGCGAAAGCGGGCGTCACCGTCTGCAACTGTCGGGGCTACGGCACGCCGGCGGTGGTCCAGCACGTCTTCGCGCTGCTGCTGGCGCTGTGCGCCCGTCTGCCGGAGTATCGCCAGGCGGTGCGCGATGGCCGCTGGCAGCGGGCCGGCCAGTTTTGCCTGCTGGATTTCCCGATTCGCGAGCTGGCCGACAAGACGCTGGGCATCGTCGGTTACGGCGAATTGGGCCGGGGCGTGGCGCGGGTGGCGGAAGCGTTCGGGATGCGGGTCTTGCCGGCGCAGCGGCCGGGCGTGGTGGAGCCGCAGGAAGGGCGGGTGCCGCTGCCGATCCTGTTGCCGCGGGTGGACGTGCTCAGCCTGCATTGCCCGCTGACGCCGGAAACCCGGGGGCTGATCGGTCCGTGGGAGCTGGCGCTGATGCGCCGCGACGCCGTTTTGATCAACACCGCTCGGGGCGGGCTGGTCGATGAGGCGATGCTGGCCGACGCGCTGCGCAAGGGCGCGCTGGGCGGGGCGGGCGTGGACGTGCTCAGCCTGGAGCCGCCGGTGGCCGGAAACCCGCTGTTGGCGCCCGATATCCCCAACCTGATCGTCACCCCGCATTGCGCCTGGGGTAGCCGCGAATCCCGCCAGCGCTTGGTCGGGCAACTGGCGGAGAACGTTCGGGGATTTTTCGATGGCGAGCCGGTGCGGGTGGTCGGGTGAGGGCTACGGCAAATGCGGCCGCTCCAGATACTCGTGCGACTGCATTTCCTGCAAGCGGCTGACGGTGCGCTGAAACTCGAATTTCAGCTTCTCGCCGGCGTAGAGTTCCAGC
>WBZM01002650.1_pt1 | contig 13564 bp, 24 predicted proteins | sample 5204271 | NCBI WGS metagenome assembly WBZM01 (sample SAMN12344346, study PRJNA552823) | activated sludge metagenome | biome: Activated sludge suspended growth; feature: Nitrification reactor; material: Wastewater; isolation source: activated sludge from nitrification reactor of wastewater...
AGTGCCATGATTACTCCTTAAACGTACCCACGTAACGCAGCACGAACTGCACTTTCTGGCCTACGAGCAGCAGGGATTTCTCCGTGTCGTGCCAGACGCAAAGTTGCAGCAGCATCTACGATGACAGAGACAGTTTCACCTTTGTCGTTGACTAGGTGAATTTCAGCTTTCTGCACCCAAGGACTGTTTGGATCTGCATCTAGCTGTCCCATAAACAGTCGATGGCAAATACCAACCCGGTTATCCCACACAACCCACTTCCGTTCTTTAATGGCGTACGTGCCAGAACTTTGCAGAGCCGCCAGAACAACTGGACGAGATGGTTCCGGAGCAACTTCAGGCGCCGGATCATCAATAACTACCGCTTCGGGCCGTTTAAACCAATTTAACATATGTGCCTCACCACAAAGCTACGATACTGGAAGCAGTAGTTCCAGTGAAGTTCACCCGAGTACACTGAATAGGAAGAATCCCAACAGGTACATTTTCAAACAGAACATTCAGACCGTTTACAACAGCAGAGATATTTCCACTAACCCCCACATACAACGATCGAACTACTTGATCGAAATCAGTTGCATCGCTAGGAGTTACAGGAGCAGCAAATGCCCCAGGATTTCCCATATGGCTCATTTGTGCGGATCCCTTGCTAGTTGTCTTTCAATACGGTCCAACTGGGTTTGAATTCGTGTCATGCTTTCACGCATAGCTTGGTTTTCAAACGCCATACGCTCTCGCGCACTGATATCTCGTTGCTCCAGAATGGTCAGTCGCTGTTCCAAGCGCTGTTCCATTTTGTTTACATACAGGATTGCTGACACCAGCATGGCTAGTGTGGTCAACAGATGGGTTACCTGTATTTCTTTTTTCAGGTGCCATCTTGGTGCTTCTTGTTCGTCTGCCATTAACTAAGTCCACTTCCAATAACTGCCCAATGGTCTGTATCTACGTAGATACATTCCGCCCATCCTCCTGCAGCTAATGTAATAGAAGTAACAGCGCCAGCGCCTACCCGCTCAAGAGTGAAAGTTCCATTCTTGATGATGGAAATCGTTCCTGCGCCAGCCAAATTCAGAATCTTAAAACTGCCACCTTCTCGGAAAGTAGGAGAAGCAATAGCCGCAGATGGTAAACTCACATTGCGAGCGGTGGCTTCGGTATGTTTGTAAGTAAGTCCGTTTGAATCTTTGTCTACTGTGATATTGCCGGTAATAACCGATTTGGCACCAAATGCGCGAGCTTTGATTGCTCTCGTTTCACCGCCAAGCACCAAACCTTCGTCGGTGTCTAATGGTTGTGCACTATCAAACACATCAAGACTGTACGGCATTATCCATCCAGTTCTACGTTGTCTTGCACCAGCTGAGCAAATCCAACTGCGGTCAGCTGGTCCATGCGAGATTTGATTTCTTGTTCGCCAACAGTAGCAAGTAAACTGCTAGCTGCCCAGGCAACAATCACGTCTCTGTATTCACTTGCAATCCAAGAATCCACTGCAGACGTCGGCGATAAGATTGGTTGTTTATAATAACAGACATCATACGAAGTTTCTGCCGCGTACGGACGGACGACAAACGTGTCGCCATAGGCATAATACACGTCTGTCCTTGCAATTCCGTAAGTGTCCAGCAGATCTTCGATGGTTACTTGCTTGAAATACTTCTCAGCGCTTCCACTTTTGACATACGCCACTTGCCTGAAATTTGGCAGTTTTGTGGCAATCGAGAAAGTCTGAGGAACAGAATCGGCGGAAAGACCTGTGACAGAAACTACTGCCAGATCTTTCCAGAATTTGTGGCTCCTGTGGGCATTTCTAATTGCTTGTCGCAGACAAATAGCGATTTCAGCGGTCAACTCTGACCGATTTGTGATATCGCCTATTTCTGTAACTAGATCATCCCACAGAGCCATGCTTACACCTGTCCTGGCTTAGCACCAGCGATGCTAGCAATCACCTTAGCTGCATTTTGCTGCACCATTTCTGCAGCTGCCAGTGCATCCTTGTCTACGATTTTGCCTTTCGAGCTGATCGGGCAACCAGGCTTGTCAGCAATTGCATTTAGATAGTCCAGCGCAGGTTTATCATCATCATCAACATCCAGCCGCCCGCCAGTGAACGCCATCGGTTCACAGTACGATTCACCTCGCATGATGTGGATAACTGAGTTGGGGACAGTATGATAGAAAGTGGCCATTGGTTTTCCTCAAAAATGGGGAGAGATATTACTCCCTCCCCAAACTCACTGTTGAAATTAACCTGCGGCAGCAGCCGTGAAGTTGTACAGCACAGCGTTGGCCGCACTATTCTTCACAAGACAGGTGCATTCCGTAGTGAGAGTGCCACCAACAGCATCCACTCCAGTATCCACCGGCTGACCGCTCATGTTGAATTCACGAGATTGCGTCTTACGACCGGTCATGTATGCCATGCCAAACGTGGGAAGATCCACCACGATAGCCATCTTGCTCCAGCTAGCCGACGAGCCAAACGCATTGAGCAGCGGATGCTCGACAAGATTGAAACGACCGCGAGGAGTACGGAAGCTATCGAATTGCAGACCCCAAGAAGTCTGTTGGTCAGTGATTTGGTACTGACTGTTCAGACGACACACGTTGTGAATGACACGACGAGCGATACCACCAACAAACATCACACGCTCAGGAGCACCCTTCGGATCAGTGTTTTGTGCGAACACAGGATCGAGAGCAGCTTCCAGCTGAGTCCAGTTGGTAGTAGACCCAAGCGTAGTCACATTTCCGGAAGCATCAACCGTGACATAGTTGATCAGACCATTCATGGTACGAATAGGCATCGTGCCATAACTATTGGTCTTGGTGCTAGACTTCAGCTGGCCCCAAATCAGCGCCTTTTCAATGTCACCAGCGTGGAACATTGCGCAGTCTTGCCGATTTTCAGCATCCACCGAACCGCCAGCAATGACTTGCGTAGCGATGGCAGTACCAGAAGCCAGCCAAGTGTTGCGGAAGATCTGCGTATAGTTGATAACACGCGTCGGAACAATCAGCAAGGATTGCGGACGGGTGCTAGCTTCTTCGTACGCATTACCAACCAGGTACAGGACCACGTTATCAGCGATCGCAGCACCTGCAACAGTACCAAAACCACGAACAACAGTCAGGTTGGTAGCATCGACCACCGCAGTAACCAGCACGTTTTCGCGGGTGCTATCACTTTGCAGCACCATACCAGGAACGATGTTTGCAGTACTATCTACCACAAAATTGGTAGCAGCACCGTTGGCAACTGCGCCATTCAGCTGCACCGACGGGAAGATCATGGTCTTGCTGAAATAACCATGTTCCGGCTGGTACGCAGTTTCTTCCTTCAGCATGGAACTGATTCCATACAGCGGGGCTTGCCCGTTAGGGAACAGCCGCGTAATCATGGCAGCAAAAGACTTCTTTGCCAGATCAGTAGGGAAAGTTCCAGTATTCCAAACAGCAACAGTCATTCAAAAATCTCCAAGAGGTTATAACGAGTTTCCTGCCCATTGCAACCAATCTTGCTCAGAAGACTGCGTACGAGAAGCATCTGCTGTTTTGTTGCTACCGGAGAGTTCCCCAGCAAACGTAGTCAGATACTGTTCAGCTTTCTTCTGAATGTCTGCTGCAGAGAGATTTGGCTCATTCCGACGAATCCTATCACGGATCATCTGGAGCATTGGCTCGGCAGCAGGATTTTGCAAGACCGGATTATCTGATCGCATTCCGCTGAGCTGGGCATCTTTGACGTAACCAGGAGTGGCTTTTTTGAACCGATCTCCTAATCGCGTACCAGCTTGCTCAACAGTAGCCATGGAAAGTTGCACTGCAGTAGCTAAACTGTTCTGTGCAACCTTATTGATGACTTCCATGAAAGCCGAAGGATCTTGTCCTGACATGGCTTTCTGGATCAATTCCTGCGGAAGCTGAGATAAGAAGTCTGCTTTGGATGCAGTTTCTCGGATTCGCTCAGGATCGGCAGAGAATAATGGACTAGAGAATGGATCAGTCTCGGGATTGCCTTGACTGTTAGAATCATTTTTCCATAAGTCTTTCCAGTTATCAAGCGGGGAATTTGAAGATTGACCTCCACCTTCCGCCGCGACAGAGCCGGCTGGCTGCTGTTGTTGATTCATTGTGCTGCCAGGAACAGCAGGGCCAGCTTGTTGCTGCGGTGCTTGCTGTTGATTTGGCTGCGGACCCTGCTGTTGCGGGGGCGTACGAAACATATCCATGATACCCATTATTCACTCCGTTGGTCGATTTCCTGTTGGAAGTCTGCTAACTGTACTGTATCCCAGCGTAAAAGCCGTTCACAGATTTGACGTTTTCCGGTGGCTGCTGCGTGGTGGCGAATTGTTGCGTCATCTAGTGCCGGATCGGAAAAATCGATCGACAATAGATCTGTTACTACCTCCTGTAAGATTTCAGTGATGATATTAACCTGCTGGCTGGTTAGTGATAGCAGGCGTGGTGGGTCCTGTTGGTTGGACATTTTTCATGTACTCCTTTTGCTGCTGGGGATTACGTTTGAAGTCATCAATCCAATCTGCGCCTTGGATCTTCAACATGTACATATAAATACCCATTAGATCATACTCTGCAGCTACTGCAGGTACTGTCTGCGCAAACTGGAATGCTTGTCCCATCAAATCTACGTTCACCAGCTTGTTTACCGGCAACACACCATCAGCGATCTTAAACTGCCATACCAATTCCCGCAATTCGACAGGATTGATGTCGATTTCTTGCTTACGCTGACGGTTGTAAACTTTTCCTGGGGGTTGATACTGAAGAATGTTGCTCTTCAGGATATGTTTGATCGGTGCGAAGAAAGTTACTTCCAGTAACACAGCGGACATACGCGGACGTGAGTCACTGTTGTTCATAGTGACATCAAATTCGTACCGCGTTTTGTTGCCTTTCTGGAACTGACCTTGTTGAACTCTGTTTTGGCCGCTAGCAATATTGGCCATCTCGACTACATCGCGAGACATGCCAAGAATACCAGCAACTCCCTCATCCCTGTACGGGATCGGGTAGACTGCTTCTTGGATAGGTTTACCGTACGCTGCGGTACTAACAGCAATTCTTGCGACCGGATCTACCTTATCAATATCTGCCTTCTTCACTCGCGATGGATCATACAGCATTCTGTCGTATACTTTCCGCCGCTGACTCTGGATTGCAGACATGTACAGCCCAGTAGCAATATCTTGGTACGGAGTTGCATCGTCCGCCAGAGATTTTGTTTGATTTCCTAATCCGTCTTCTTTAATCTGTGCAACAATGATCGGAAGGAAATTGTGTGCATTCGTCTTTCGTTGTGCGTAGATAACTACCTTGCGGTTGACGATGATAAACTTGTAAATCTGCGGCACACCACCGTTCGGTGCGTTGATACCAAATTCACGCGGAATGATACGGGCATACAAAGTTGTCACTTCATACAGATCCGTATAATTGATCTTCATCTGCGTCTGCAGATTTGCCCACGACATCCAATTGAATCCACTAGCTGCTGCTTCTCGGGTAGCTGCAGGATTCACTTGTGGCGTGTATACTGTAGCGCTAGCGTCTGACGTGGTACCAATGCTGCTGGGAGTTGATTGGAATGCTTCAGTTGCATTCATTGTCAACGTGTTATCCAGCTTCAAGAACAGATTCTTCAGCTGGATTCGGGTCATGATTTCCGAATAACCAGCAAAATCTCCCTTGGTGTGTACTTCTGACGGAAGTACCCTGGGATCAAAGAAACTATTATACTGATTCAACCATTTGATTTTGTTGCCTTCGAACACAGTTTCTGTAGGTACGCCAAACACTACATCTTTGTTGGCATCATTCTTGACTGTGTATACTTTATCGGCTTCCCATTCTACTTCCACTGCCATACGATTGTATTTTAGTCCGTCTCGCATGGCCATTGTCAGATGCCGCACCCACTGAAAATGTACGGCCGATTCTCCTAGCACTGTCTCAATTGCTGTAGCAATATCCATCAACTGAGGACTAGCAACCACTGGAAAGATCGGATAGCTAGACAGGAAAATTTCTACCAAATATGCCAGCTGAGTCTCCACCTGCGGAGCAACTACCGGCATTACTGGATCTTTGATTCTCTTGGCATCTCCAATCTTATTATATGCTTCTGCGCGGACATGCTCTTCTGTCATATTATTTTCACGATAATATGCCAGATCCCGCTCAAGCAAATGATTTCTGTTGTTACCTGTCTGCAGAAGAGTCGACAGAATGTTTTCTGCATATCGAACAACACGTTCTTGAGCTTCACGGGTAACGAATGGAGCAGCCATGATTAGAATTCCAGTTGGAGATCGCCAGAGAATGATGACGTAACTTCTTCAGCTATTACGTCGTAAATGAGACCCAATTGAGGGCCATAAATTTGCACCACCTGCGGAGCATATGCTAAAATATCCAGCACGTCGTCGGTGTTTGTCATTTTTGTAGGATCGAAATATGTAATCTGATGGATGACTACACTTCGAACCTGCGGTACAATCCAAACTCGTTGTTTTTCAGCTGTCAGTTGTTTCAGCATGGCGATGATTCGGCTATTTTTTGTTCTTCCGCCAGGATTGATACTGACAACTTGGATGCCTGTTACATTTAGCGCCAACAGTTTCTGGTTGATCCAGTAGCCGAGTGTTCCTTGATACGCCACATCTTCGATTACGATCACACGAATACCGTGTTTCATCGCAAGTTTGATGCTTATGTCTACTTGTTTACCTGGATCAAATTTACCGTACTCTAACTCCGCCAAAATTGGCTCTTCATCAAATACCAGAAACGCACCAATTGCTACATCATCACTCTTTTTCCTGCCAGTTGACGGATCTACCATGATAAATCCGCCGTGTGCGTATTCTGGCTTGTCTTGATTGTCAATCCATACGTTTATCTTATCAAAATCAATACCAGCTCGGCTGCCAGCAATATCATCATTCATTACCTCAGAGAAAAATATCTCCGGGTGTCCCATAGCAGTATCATCTTCCAACTCTGCTATGATATCTTCTACGCTACGCAGTTCTGGCCAGAGAGATTCGCCGTCTGCAAGAATAGCTCCACAGATGAAACTAATCCAGTTGGGATTGTTCTTGAGTTTCTTGAGAATCGTACCCTCGTACGGATACATATTTCCAAGAAACACAAATAGACACCGCTGCTTGTCGTTTGCTTTCAGCAGGGTGCCCATCATCCAGGAGATTGTTTTCTTTGATTCTACTGGGGATTCTGCTTCTTCGCGGCTCTGCATATCATCCATGATGATCACATCAGGACGAACTAACTTGATATTCAGTCCGCGAAGACTGCTACCAGATCCCAAGCCGGCAAGAATAATATTTCTTCCTCGGAAAGAAAACTTTTTTAATTCTTGAGTATCTTTTTCGATGGAGAATCGCCAGTCGCCGAATATTCTGATTATGTTTGCGCTGCTCAGAATATCGACGACGTCTGCGATGAAATTCTCTGCTAGCGTAGCTGTATTGCAAACTACCAGTATAAACCGTCTGTTCGTGAATAGAATCATCCACACAACAAACAATTTCAGTACAAATGTTTTGGCGAATCCACGAGGTAGACCAACAGCTAGTTTCTTCTGTCCACGTTCCTCTTCCGCTGCTTGCGTCAGCAATTGCCATATGGCTAGAAAGATCGGAGGAAATGGAAACTTATAAACCTCAGGCGTAGCTACTGCAGAAAAGAAATTCATACTCTGCCGTGAGGCAGAAATAGCTTCGTCTCTGGTTACACCAACGTCCTGTTCCATCAGAACTTGGCAAGTTGTTTCATAGCGTCGGTTGGCATCAACACTGCGTCAGACGCCAGCAGTCTTTCTGCTTTGCGTTCTTGCAGTTTTTTGTTGACCACTTGCGCGGGCATCGTAACCATTGACCTGTCACCAACTTCTACGACTTGCGCGTCTGGTGTCATCTTGAATTGAACTACAGCTGTCATAGGAACTGAGATATTTACCACCGTACCTGCGGTGCCAGTTGCTGGAACATTGCTTTCAGTCTTTTTCTTGGCAGCGTTGGCTGCTTGGAAGACCCGCAAAACACGCATGATGTTGGTTTCGAATTGAATCAGTTTTTCTAATTTTTCCAGACTCTTTTTCTCAATTCTGTCGATCGTGTCGTCAGTTTCTTTGTGCTCGATTACGCGGCTTGCTCGTTTATCCAGTACCTGCTGACGAAAATCTTCATCCTCCATCAGTTGGCTGATGTAGCTTTCGTCAATTCCGCAAGCTGCTGCTACTTGTACTTGCGTTACTCCAGATCCGAGCAGATCTAGAATTCTTTCTTTGATGGCATCGCCAGAATTGGACACGGATTTTGGCTCCTTTTCCGTATCTTATCTGTTTCTGCTTTGCTGTGTCTACTTGGGAATGTAGGGTGTTTGAAAAAGTTTAGGAAAATTTTGTAGGCTAAGTAGGTAGGTCGCCCTAGCCTCCGATCAAAAAGGCCTCCCACCCCCGTATTGAGAAGACAAATAAGAATGAGAATCATTCGTACTACTATTCCCAGGTGGAAGTGAGCAAGCACTTACTAACCTGCTGTGTTGGTTGGTACTTACTAACGTACTCTGTCAGTAAGCACTCACTAGCATGCGAGTTAGTTAGTGCTTACTGACAGATCGATGAGTATGCGCTCACTAACCTGCTGTGTTGGTTAGTGAGTATTCACTGACATATCGGTTAGTGCGTGCTCACTAGCATGCGAGTTAGTTAGTACTAACTAACGTACTCTGTCAGTGTGCACTCACTAACGTGGGTAGTTGGTGAGTATTCACTGACAGAGAAGTTATCCACAGGTTTTGCACTGACAAAATGCGTCAACAAACTTTGTCACTTTGTGACGAAAATTGTCAATGGCAAGAATCGTGCCAGGGCAGGAAAATCGGTAAGTGGTTGATTTCATTGGAGTTTTTGATTCTGGCATGGAGGCTGCATGTTAGAGAGTGCCAACCGGCAAGAATCGTCAACCAAGCAAGGAACCAAGGATCGAAGAGGCAACACCATGGATACCGTAGGCCATCTGCGAATTTTCATTCGCGTTCCTTATTATGATTCTTATAAGGATAGAAATTACTGCAAGACGGTAACGCTGTGCACTGAAAATCTGCCATATCAGAAGGCAAAAGAAAGAATCAACCAATTCAAGGCAGACAATCCGGAGATGCGTATCGAATCCACTTTCACTATTTGGCAGTAATGTCTGCTATAAGGGATTAGTTTATCTAGTCCCTTATGTCGGGCAATTCCGCCCTGCATGGAGAAAGTATGGCACTAATCAGTGTTTCCACCATCCGTCAGACTGCCACGGTAAAGGGCATCATTGAAGTGTTTTGCAACACGCGGGAAACCAAGGGCAAAACTATCGATCCTGCCAACAAACTTCGCAGCATTCTCATTCCCGAACTGGATCTGTCAGCATTGCCAATCAAATTTGTCGTGCCGGTTACCGGGATGTTTTACGATCTGGCACGGCAACAACTGGCCGGGTTGTGGAAAGATAATTCCGCACTGCGTGAGGTAGATAGCGCGCTGTTCACTGTGGATGGTTTGCTTGCCTATGCCGCACGGGAAAGTGAATCTAAGCGGCTTACTGGAGAGTCTATCAAGGCAGCTGCGAAGGAATTCATCAGTTCTCTCAAGCAAGAGAGCCAAGAGACTGCAACTAAAATTCTGGTCAACATGGCAGCCCCTGGTGATCGCAGGAATGAAGGCACGGAAAAACAATGCTTCGCGCTGGCCAGCAAATTGCAAGAATGGATCGAATTGGATGATGAGAACGAGAATCAGATTCTGGTCACTGTGCATGAGCGTATTCTGGCCAGGGCAGAAGGATTGAAGAAAGCTCGGGAAGATTACGCACTGGAGACGGTGGAAAGTTTCTGACAGACAGATCCAGAGCCAGAATCTACCAAGCTAAGGGATAGGGAAAAGATATTTCCTTGTCCCTTATATGGTGCATTTTCGCACTGACAGACAGAGAGATAGAAAGGATTAATATGTCCTCAGATGAACTATTCGCAGACTATCCAATTTTTACCCCTGGCCATATCACTTATAGGACATTACTTGCAATCATAGACTGGCGAAATCGTCACGGCATTAGTGATAATATATCAAAAGCCACTGTACTTGCCTACCGAGAAGAAGGACAATCCGCAGCTGTAGCTGGGTTGGAGTTGGGATTGATTGATTATGGTCAAGCCACTGGATGTGAGGAATATTAATCATGTATCAAGTCACATGGATTTACATGCATCGGGTGTTTTCGGTTTCCACACCCAGCCGTGATATTGCCGAAGCGCTACGCACTCAGCTGTTGAAAAGCAGACTTTGGTACAAGAATAAATCCGAACTAGAATTGATTCGGTAGCCACGGGTGCAAACATTGATCCACTGAGGGGAGATTGAAATATCTTCAACCTCGGTGGATTCCTTTTGTACCTCGATGTTCCTCATGTTCTCTATGTTCCCCTTGTACCCTTGTTCCATGTGGGGGTCTGGGGGCCCAGGGTGACTGTAGATAGCAGTATCTATCTATCCTAGTATATAGATATGTGTGTCTGTATATATGGTTAGGTGGGAGTATCTATCTATTTTCATCTTATTGTCTTTCAAAAAACAAACCCGTATCGATTTTCAAATACGTGAATTACAAAGGGGGGTAAATAAAAATAATACACCACCCGAGATAGATACTATTATATACCCCTATACAGGGGGAGCTACTGGAGGGATGGAACACGAGAACATATGGAACAAAGGGAACATGAAGAACAAAGGGAACAAGGGGGAACATATGGAATCCAGAAGGGATGAAAGAAATAACAATCCCGCGCGAAGCGGATATCCACGGCATCAATCAACAGATCAACCAATCGTAATTTAGGAGAATCTATCATGTCCAGCCAAATTTCTCGTTTTAAATCCAATGCTCCAGCTCATCTTATTACAACTGAACAAGAAATTCTCGAAATGATTGAAGAATACGAAACGCGCTCAGATGAGGTCGAAATTATTCAAAAGATGCAAGAAAGCCGCGCAGAATTTTGGCGAGAATTTTGGCGGAATGAATTGAAAACCTTGTACCTGCGAAACAAGGAATGGATGGAATAACCATTCTCCTGGTGTTTCATTCTCCATCACATTCCCCCACTTAGGGTAAACCCCTATTGACGTGAGGGAATGTGTCGTGAGAAAATAGAAGAGCATGGAAAAAGAAAAACAAAAGAGATGAAAGATAGAAAGAGATCAACACAGCAATGAAACGAAAGTAGATATGTATATCGATATCAAAATCTTCACCAAAACATCCGGCGAATCTCCAATCGAAATCCAAGTCGGTAGAGTTCAAATGCGATGCTATAAAGGAGAGCCAAACAGCAGACTCATCTATCAATTCCACAATCCAACTAAGCGAGATCGAGATATGTATGGTTTCCATACTGTCAATCTCATCATCCAAACCTGGGAAGGAGTGTATCCCAATGGATGTAGGTTTGAAGCAACATTGGCAGACGAGGAGTTTGATCCATCATGACAAACGCAAAGAAAGTAAACACCACTATGCTGCATGAAGCAGCAGAACGAAGTGAAACAGGAGAACGAATCTATGAGTTATATGTACTGTTGTGGGAAGCTGGTGTGTTACCATCCCTAGGCATAAACAGTACATCAATATTTGCAAATTTATTTGGTTGTGATGCGTTTGAAATTGATATCAAAGACCGATCAATTTTTCTGACTCTAGTCGCGTGTTATTATAAGGATCTTCAAAATGAACACTGACCAACTATCTGATGAATCTTCACCGATCTACAAATTGCAAATGATTTCTCCATCTTCACGCACACCCATGCGGAGTTGGAGAACAAAAGAATTCATTTCCATTCCAATTGGTGGGCCTATCTGGTTTGTTGATGTGACTGGCACAACAGTAGTAATTACGTTGGAAGTAGTACAGAAATACATTTGGCATATTACCAAAGAAAAATCACCCAACAAAACTGTTTCTGTCCAACCTTCTCAACTTCTGACGGAGTAATCATCATGGCCTATTTCACAATCGCATATCCCAATGTCATCATTGAATCCGGCAGTCTCAAAGATTGCCAAGAAGCATTCAAAGATTGTTTTCAAGAATGCAAAATCGTCAAACAAGTCGGAAAGGATTTGATCGTAGTAGACACAAAGAAATCCGTCCAGCTGCGAGTAACCGCAACAATCAAGGAGTAATCTATCATGTCAACCTATCTTTCTCGTCAACAACTGAATCAAGCAATGGCCGAACAGCATCATGCTTGCCAACCACTTGCCATCAATCTTCGTGGTGAAGCGGATTCGATGGGTAATGGCAAAGAAATCCGCGAAACAAAACTTCTGTCAGTTCCAATTGGTAATCCATTTTCCAACGGATGGCAACCCAGGAAATGGATGGTTAAAATTTGGTATGCTGACGGAAGTACAGGAATGTACGACGGTCAGCGTTGGCATTTGGTGGCGTAAGTTGCCATGAAATCCTGTAGATATTGTGTCAATGTCTACGCTATACGGGAAACCTTTTATCGGTTTCCCATCTTGCGTTGTAGACAACTAGACGAGACAATCTTTATCTCTCCAGATGCTAGCAAAATGACCCAAGAAGACATAGCATGCGAGAACAAAGCTAAAGATTGTGAACATTGGGAAATGAAAGGAAACAAATCATGATGCTCACCAAACAACAGATGCAAGAAGCTGCGCAGACCCTACAGGATGGAGTAAACTACCATCTAGCAGCAGATGGTAATCAGTTAATGTCTCTAGATTTTTGGAGTACAACTTATTTTTCTGTATTTGCGACAGGACAAAAACTACCATATAAAATATCCCAGGTATTGCCAATATTGGATTCTGCGTCATCTACTATGTACAAAGATGCAAAAGAGCGTCAATATATCCGCTTTATGATGATGCATTTCATTGCCTTGTTTCTGTCCACCGAAGAAGGACCAATCGACGATGAACAGCTCAATTTCTTCTGAGTCTACTATGTCCGCTCGACAGTGCCTTTATTGGCCATCTTGGCGAGTAGTTCCGCAGAAAGTAACGGTTCTAGAAATTCTATCAGACTCTGAATGTCTGACTTCTGTCGGTAAACTCAACACAGAATGGCTTTACCCACTGCATGCAGCAGACAAGATCCAATATCTGCATCGCCAATTCTGTACCATTTCCCATGAAAGGTCTAAACTAAGAAACATTGCCTCCGATCCCAAACCATTCTGATTCATTCTCGCCGAAAGGTTGCAACAGCATGTCCAACCTAATCATTCGACAACCGATATTTTGTCAGTATTCTGGCATCAGAATTGGTGTGTTAGAATTTCTAACAACAGCAGGAACCCTGCCATATTTGACTTCATGGAATGATACTGTTTGCCATCATCCTGTGTTCGCTATGCAATACAGCAGGTTGCTAAAATTTGCCAAAGATGAATGGCAACGACTGGCGCAGTTAGAAGAACCGCGTGAAAC
>WBZM01003005.1_pt1 | contig 13555 bp, 12 predicted proteins | sample 5204271 | NCBI WGS metagenome assembly WBZM01 (sample SAMN12344346, study PRJNA552823) | activated sludge metagenome | biome: Activated sludge suspended growth; feature: Nitrification reactor; material: Wastewater; isolation source: activated sludge from nitrification reactor of wastewater...
GACCAACAGCGCAGCATCCTGACGATGCGGCGGCTGATCCTGGCGGACTAGCGAATACGCATCCGGGTCGTTGGCGTCCAATACCGCCTCGGCCAGCCAGTCGGTCCCGACCTTGCAGACTTCATACCCCTGAATCCAGGGTAATACATTGTGGAACGCGAACAGGTTGCGCTGTATGAATCCATCGCGCGACATCGACGGTAGATTCAGGATGAGGATGCGTAGCTTCGGCCCCGAGGAATCATCGTTGCCATAGAGCGTCAGCGAAAGCGCCACCGCCCAATCATAGGCTGTCACGTAGCGGGACACGGCGATCGTTTCGGTCTCCGGTACGCCATCCCATAGGACGACGAAGGTGTATTCCTTGCTGCGGCGCTTCAGCGCCTCTGCGATCTTGGAAAGCCCATCGCCGGACAACCCCCACAACGAGGTGAAATCGCGCCTATATGAAAAAACGGCGCATTCGGCATCGGCGTTCCGATACCAGGCATCGGCATCCTCAAGGACCGCATATCCGGTTCCTTTCGCGATGGCTTTCAGCGCATCGATGATCACGCTGTTTCCCTGCTCAGGCATCGCGGTCTCTGTGCCGCCATGCTGCGACCAGGCGCTCGAGATCTTCCTCTGTGAGCTGCTGTTCCTGCGCCCGGCCGAGAATCTCGTTAACGACACGCGCCGGCCCCTTGCCCTTCAGGTTAGAGTCTCCGGTTATGAGACGCATCGCCGACTGCCGATTCAGGCTGCGGTCGTTGGGGTCGCGGCAGCGTTCGAGCGCGGCGCCGACCAGCCGTCTGTAGAGGCGTTCCATGGCGGCATCCAGCACGGGCTTGATCCCTCTTAACGCAGGGTCGTCCTTGTCCACCGGCACGCGGTCGATCAAGCCCGCCAAATCCCTCAGCATCGGAATGCCATCTCCGGAACCCGCTTGCGGTACGGGGGCCGGAACGATGACGGTCGGTAGCATGTTTTCCAGGGGAGGCGAAGCCGAGCGCGGACCCAAGGCGTCGAGCACCTCGCGCTGGCCGATGACCTGATGGTGGCCTGCCGCGCTGACCAGCCGCTCCACCACATGCTCCAATTCACGCACGTTACCCGGGAACGGCTGTGCCTCCAGCAACACCAGCGCTTCGGCGGAAAGCGACAGCCCCTCCTTGCCCTGCCGCGAGGAATAATTTTCCACGAAGCCGCGGGCGAGCGGCGCGATGTCGGTCTGCCGTTCGCGCAGAGGCGGCATGGTGATGGGAACTGTATTGATGCGATACAGCAGGTCGCCGCGAAACTCTCCTGACGCTACCCGGCTTGCCAGATCGCGGGAGGTGGCGCATACGAGACGAATATCGACTGAAATTTCACCAGTTCCACCAACGCGCACGATCTTGCGTTCCTGGAGCACGCGCAGAACCTTCGCCTGGACGTCCAGCGCCATATCGCCGATCTCATCGAGGAACAGGGTGCCGCCATCGGCCAGTTCGAAGCGACCTTTACGCTGGGTGGTGGCGCCAGAGAAGGCCCCCTTCTCGTGCCCAAATAGTTCGGATTCGACCAACTCCTTGGGAATCGCAGCCACATTCACCGCGATGAACGGACGATCGGTGCGCCGGGAGATGCGATGGACGTAGCGGGCAAGCACCTCCTTGCCCGTGCCGCTTTCTCCCAGGATCAGTACCGAGGCATCGACGCAGGCGTGCATGAATGCCTGGCGAAATGCCGCGAAGGTGGCGGGCGCATGGACTCGAACGGAGACGTCGAGCTCGAGCAATGCACGCTGAACTGCGGCCTCCACCCGGCCGTAACGTAGCAGTGCGAGCTTCAATTCGTGGGGACCGAGCCTAAGCTTGGATAGATAGGGCGTGTCCGTCTCGCCGATTTCCTCCTGCCGTTTGCTCGTCAACATGACGACTGGCAGCCCGGGAAATTCTCCCTGCAGCCGCTGCCGGACCGTCAAGCCAAAAAGTTCGTCGCCGGGCTGCCCGTCCGGACGTCCGGCTACATCCCGTTCGCCGGAATCGAACTGCACATCGAGCAGCACGAGCGCCCAATTTCCCTCGCCGACTGCTTCGCGCACGACGGCGTACTCATTGACGAGCCGAGTGCCTTCCTCCCGCTGGCCCGAACACAACGCCACTTCGGCCCAGGCCGACGTCTTGCAGGCGCCGGGTCCTCCATTGTTCAAACCCACTCCTTGGAGAAACACGAGTCGCTCGGTTTCATCGCGCGCGAATTGATCGTCCACCACGAGAATGCGGGGCAAGCTCATGGCAATACAATCCCCCTAGGCAAAGCGTCGAGGGCATCACGCAGCAGCTCTGCCTTGTCCAACACCGCTTGCCAGCGAGCGAGCAATTCCGCATCCGACACCGCGTCATCGCTCTTATCCCATTCGGCGAGCAACCCGGATAGTGACGTCTGCATATTCCTCGCCGCCTCACTCAGACGGTTGGCCGCACCGCGTGCATCGAAGCATGCAAGATAGGCTGCATGAGCCGCGGTGCGGAGGGCCTTGCGTTGGTCCTCTGCAAGCGCGGCCAGTGGCGCACATGCATCCACCAACCTCGCAGGGCTGAACCCCGATTCAATTTCATCTGCAAGCGCAACGGCTTGCCCAGCGTCGTTCGAAAAGTGACGCAACGCGGGCCACCCGGCGCCGTGCCTCAACAACACGACCACTTCGGGCGTCTTATTGAGAATTTCGTTCTCCAGCCAGGAATGTTTCAAGCGGCCACGGATTACTGCCGTGCGACTCATTCCTGACGGCGAGATTCTTTGTGTCCGAAACGTCATACCCCTTCCCACGCGGCCAGCAACTGAGCGATTACATCCTTTGATAGATCCTCTCTGCACATCACCCTTCGCGCATTTGGCAACAGGTTTGCCAAGCCTTTGTATTCCTGAAAAGCCTTGCTCCCCAGGTCAGGATCGGTATTGAGGGATTGCCCCTTCTCTTTCGCAAGTAACACAAGGTAATAAGCAATAAGGTGCTCCGTTTCCGGATTGGGGACCAACATCTCCCACTTGGGCGCTCCCTCGATAACGCTCCGCACAAATTCGTCTTTGCGATTTGCATTGTTTTGGAGATCAGCAACCCCACGTTCGAGTCTATCTTTTTGAAGCGCTGCGACCCCGTCGGCGATCGACCTCGTCGGCGTAGGATGGCCGCCAAAGCTCAGCAGGGCAATGAATTGGCGCTGACCTGCGTTCGCTTTCCCCTCCCAGTCCGTCTGACGCACACCTTCTGCTGTTCGCGCATGTACGAAGCAAAGAAAGGGGCTAATGAGATCACTAGGTAGCTTGACCTCTTGGGCCCTGAAAAGGCTTACTAACCGCTTGAACGTCTCGTGTTCTGGCGCACCATTGCTGCTTGCCTTGTGATCGAACCAGAAATAGTTCACGAAGCCACCTCACACTTGCTTATCATCTTGAACGCTGCACCAGAAAACTGAAACATAAGCTTACCAATGCATAACTGGAGGGAGTCCTGGCTGGATGCAGTGGCTTTCACTCCTAAAGGCACACGTTCGATCAAATCGACAAACGGGCGTTTCAAGTCGCCAAATTCCCTTGCCGCACGAACCCCCCTATCCCGATACCCTATCTGCTCCGTGAGAAACTGAGAAAATTTGTCGTGCTCCGGCAGCCATGCCTTGTTTGATTGCACAACAAAGACTGTCGTACATGGATGGCCTGATGGCTGAATATTCGAGAACGCAAGTTGGACGCTGTTCCCCTTCTGCCTATGGTAAGACAAGTGCTGCGCGACGACCCGGCCTACGAATGCGACAACATGTCCATGAGTGTCCAGCGGATTTGAGCCTTTCGGTAAAACGACCTCATTCTCCAGTTTCTCTGGTGGCACCAATAGGTCCTGGTCATCAACTTGAATGGTGCTCAGATAGGCTCTGAGCACTTCCCAGGAAAGTGCTTCTTCGGCAGCCCTGTCCGGTTTATACAGGGTGAAGAACCTGTCCTTGGCCGATTCGAGAAACTTTATCGCCGTTATGCGAGCCGTCTCAGAGCACCCACTCGTAAGGCAAGTATTTATCCCGTTCCAAGAATTCGTGTGTCCACTCTTGCACGAGATATTCCAAGAACTGGAATTCAGGAATTGTCGAAATGCTGCGCAAAACCATGAATAGCCGCTCGTCCGATCTACCTCCCAATCTGCCAGGCGCGCGACCATCCCTTTGAACGTGTTGGTCGCACACTGTGCTCTCAAGTCTCTTGCCACTCCGGGGATAAGCCGATGCAATAACTCCGCAGCGAGGGAGGCAGCGTCGTTCAAACTATATTCATTCGGATTGTGCTTTACACGTACACTGGCTTCCTGTAGCGGCACCGAAACCAAAGTGTCCTGGATGAACAATTCGGCAATCGCGGATTGACGTCCAAGCAGAACATCCAAGGGGTCATGGATGATCGCAGCTATTTCATGGGCATCCTCCTGAGTTCTGCGGACTGCTTCAGTCAAGCTGCGCAGGGGACTGAGGAGCTGGTTGTACATCGAATGGTATTTCCTCAGTTCCTCGACCTTCGAACGTTCCCGCTGATGAAGGTGTCTCGCGAGAACGGCGAGCTGTGCTGTCACCAAGGTCTGAACAAATGCCCGCAGGTGGAGCACTAGGCAAGCGGGTACCGTGTCTAATGCTCTGCGGTTCCTGAGGAGCAGATAACAGCCGGCTGGACCAACGTGTTTAGCAAGCTCAGTGTTCCGCCCAGGATAGCCAATATGGATATAAGCGCACTCAGCGCGGCCGTCTTGAAAAATGCATTCATACAATTGATCTACGTCTAGTTCAGGGTCCGACATTAACTTGCCCTTGGAACCGTCGTACCAGAGTTTGAAAATCGGCGGTTCCTGTCGCGCAAGGATGTAGGTAAGCCACTTGATGTCGCGATCGGCCTCCGGGATTTCCATTAACTTCGGGACAAGAATTCCCCAATGTTCCTCGCTCCCATCTTCTTTACGTGTCGTCCCCCCATAGAACCCAACAGCCTCGTCGTCACTAATGTCATCAGCAATGGCAGCAGCCTTATGGAGAAAGCAAAGAGCGGAAATCTCGGGTGCTACGTGTCGCTCAATTTCCTCAAGCAGTTTCTTTTCCGCTTCCACGTAGGCGTGAACCCATAGGACATCGTTCTTGATACTTGTCCAGCACCCCTCGCAGCCAAGAACGAGTCCTTTCTGCGCCTTCTGTAAGGCCGCAGCCACATCTTCTTGTTTTGCCCCCTCCTTCAGCATCTCCTCGAGAACCGGTTTCACGGCGTCTCTAACGGGATCGCCTTCGCGCTTACAGTTGAAGATAGTCACGGAGTTGCCCCACCAGACGATCCCCCTTGTAGGTGACCGCTTCTTGCGTAAACCAACCTGCCCGATAGGTAAATACGTTGTTTCGGCTCGTGAGGTCGCCGATGGTCTTGCGAGGCGGGAGCGTCTCATACACGTCGATGTAGGCGTTGATCCGCTCAGATGCCAGCTCCTCCCACAGGGCGTCCTGCTCCACTAGGCGCCCGGCGCTGGTGTTGATGAAGATTGCGCCGTCGCGCAGCATCCCCAGGCGCTCACGCGACACGATATGCGCAGGGCCATAGGGCGAGAGATGGACGGAGAGCACATCCGCCCAACGGAACAAGTCGTCGATTTCCAAGTACTGTGCACCGTTGCTCTCCCATTCCGGATAGCGATGGCGGCTCCAGTAGGCAATGTCCATGTGAAAGGCTCGTGCGATCTCGGCGACCCTCTGGCCGATCAGGCCGAAGCCGAGAAGCCCGAGCTTCTTGCCCCGCAAGAGGCGCTGCGGAATGTGCTCGACTGATGGGACGCGTTTACCCGTCTTTAGCAGTTCGTAGGCCCAACTCCCGCGCTTCGTATCCTGGACGGTGTCGGCCAGGTGTCTACTTACTGCGAGCATTCCGGCAAACGTCATCTCTGCGACGGAGTCGGTACCGTAATCGGGGATGTAAGTGACATGAACGCCGCGGCTACGGGCCAGTTCCATATTGACTCTGTGATCCGCCAGATTGGTCCAGAAGCCCAGATACCGAAGCTGCGGATTGGCAAGGAGAACTTCATCGGGGATATTCGTCCAACAGGTGATCACGCCATCGGCGCCCTGTAGACGGTCGTTCAACTCCGCAACCGTCATTTCCTCCTGTGCGAGTTGCGTCCAGCACATGGGCGCTTCTGCCTGGTCCGCTTCCTCCTGGAGGCGACGCATGATCTCCTTCGGGTCGAGCCCGCCATACTCGACCAACTCATCAGCGAGGCTACGCAGTTCGTCCCACTGCCTTTGGAGCAATATGATGCGGTCGAGCACGACAAGTTTGCGCAATCGTCTGGCGGCAGTAGGCGCTGACAACGCGACGGAGAGTTCTTCAAAGCTGTTCATACCAGTGCTCGATCAAGACCGCCAGAAAAAGAGAATACCGTTCCGTTGAGGTACTCCGCCTCCGGCGTTGTAAGAAATGCAATGAACTTGGCTAGTTCAGTCGGAGAAGCAATCCGTTTGGAGGGAATATCGGCCGCCCACTCGTCATATTTCGCGCCCCACGCCCCTGCTGCGGTAGCTTCGGGCGCTGGCGCGTCCTGGGGACGCCCAATCGCCAAATTCCTCACCATGGGTGTATCGATAAAACCTAGGCAGACCACAAATGAGGCGACCCCCCGGTTTGCGTACTCCTCTCCCACCATCTTGGACAGCGCGAAAAGGCCCGATCGCGCGAGCGAAGACATGAAGTAGTCACGTTGCGGGGTCTTGGCATAGATGGACGAGAGAAAAATCAGCCTTCCGAAGCCCCGTTCGGCCATCGCGGGCGCGAACTTCTGGGTGGCGAACACGGCCTGCCCTAGGACCATCTCCATGTCGCTCTCCCAATCGGTTCGCGAGAGAGCGGAGAGATAACGATTCGTTGGGTGGCCCGTTCCGCACACGAAGACGTCTGGCGCAAATTCGTGCGAGTCGAGGGTGGCAAGGACATTCACCTGGTCCGTCGGGTTCGCGAGGTTCCCCGTGGCTGTCAGAACCTTGGCACCCGGCGTTTCCGCCAGAATAGCCGAGCGCGCTGCATCAAGATGAGAGCTGTCGCGGCTCGATAACGCAACGTGCGCCCCGTCTTGTGCAAGTTGACGGGCGATTTCAAAACCGACACCCCGAGAACTGGCTGAGACATACGCCTTCAACGGATGCGGCCGGGCGGAAAGGTTCCTGCTCATCGCTTCCTCGCCGCAAACCAGCCCCAACTGAGTGCGCCGTCGTCCACCGCCCTGACGATGCCTGCATAACGTCTGGCAAGAAACGCGTAGGTTTCATCTCCGGCGGCTGCAAGTGCTCTTGTTCTGGGAACAAGCTCCTGATAGGTCATCCGCATATCAACGGGGCGCAGCTCCGCCTGAACGACTTCGAACCCGGATCGATTGATCAACGCAAGATACTGCCCAAAGCTCAAGCCAGCCGCCCACTTGACATCCTCATAGACTCTCGCCCTCAGCGACGCATCGAGTTCCTGTTTAGACATTTGAGGGACGAAATCAGAGATGACCAAAGCCCCCCCCACTTCAAGCAGGTCGCAAATACCTTGCATTGCGCCGCGCTTGTCGTGCGCAAACAGCAGTCCCTCCTGACTGAAAACGTGCGTGAGTGGCGCCGTGTCGCCAGCCACTGCACTGATCATACTGGCACTTCCCTCCTTGAATACCAATTGGCCGCACCCGCCCTTGCCGCACTGGTTCCGGAGACGCTTGGCGTGCCTGATCTGCGCGCTGCTGATGTCGACGCCCAGCCCCATGCAGGCGTATCGCTCGGCAATCTGCGACAACGTAGCCCCGGTGCCACAACACACATCGAGCACGCGCGAGTTCGCGCCAAGAGGACGAATGCGCTGCAGCAAGTCAACAACGTGCTCACGGGATCGCTGATAGGCATCCTCCAAGTCTTGCCCTGGTTCCGCGTCAGCCTCGGCGTAGTTCTCGAACATGCCAACACTCAGGCCGTGTTCCCGCATGTCCCACGAACGCTCGTAGTAGTCCGCGTACTGGTCGAAGAACGCCCTTACTGGCGCCTCGACGGCATCGATGCCGCTCGATATAGCCTGCCGGTCTGTGACGCTTTGAACTTGAGTTGTCATTTTGAGAGCTCTTGGTAACGCCCATCCCGCAGGACAAAAAGACCGATCGGTTTGATGACGTCCCCATTAGCGTCGAACGACAGCACACCGGAAGCGCCGACGTAGTCGCGAACCTGCAACAAGTAGTCGCGAATGGCCTCGCCATTGACAGCCTTGTTTGACGAGGCCGCTGCCGCGATGGCCTTGAGAATCAGTGTGGTTGCGTCATAGGCGGTATCGGAAGTAATGCCAGCATCGACGCCAAATGATTTCTTGTACTTCTCCTTGAATGCTGTGGTCGCAGCAGATTCCCCCAACGGCTTGGCGTACACGGTTCCATTGAGAACGCCCCCCGTCTTTTCCGGCACCTGAGGGTCTTCAAACCCACTGGTAGCGAAAATCGGGAGAGAAAGTCCCACGGCGGAGTAGGCGCTGCCAAGGACAATGGCCGCCTCGGGAAAGCCGATGAAGAAAAGAGCATTTGCGCCAGATTCCCTGATCTTCAGAAGTTGCGTCCGTAGATCTCGCGCGCCTTGGTCGAAGCTCTCGGCCACAGCGATTTGCACGTCCGCCCCCAGATGCGATCGGAGGGCTGCTTCCATTGCAACCCCGTACTCGTTATTGACTCTGAGAATGGCCAGCTTCGAGATTTTCGAATCCTTGATATGAGTCGCGATGGCGGCCGCTTCGAACGTGTCACTGGGCCACGTCCGGAAGACAAAATCTCCGGCATCACTGACTTTCGGGGCACTGGCACCTGGCGACACGAGCGCAACCTTGCGTTCATTCATAAGTGGCGCAACGGCAAGCGTCACCCCGCTGGTCACATCACCCATCACCGCCTTAATGCCGTCAATCTCCACCAGCTTTTGTGCGGCGTTAACCCCCACCGCCGCCTCACCACGCGAGTCCTCCACCTGCAAACGGACATTGACGCCTGGGTTCGTCGAAATGAAATCCTGCAGTGCAAGCTCAGCACCACGTTTGGAGTTCTGGCCATAGCTCGCTGCGGCGCCCGTCAAGGGAACCAGCACACCGATCGAGACACTCCCGTCGCTTGGCTTTCCGAACCAGCCACCGCGCCATGCGAACAAGGCCAATCCAGCCATGAGAATGGCGACCAGCGCCAGTGTTTGTCTTCTTGTCATCGCAATTCTCCTGAATTCTCACGCTGAACTACATCTTCGTGAGTAACCACAACATAACTACCAATGCTTTCGGGAACCCGGAAGTGGTGGGCCGCACCGGCCTCCGGTTCGTCGGCCATGAAGAGCCTCTTCCCAGCAAGCACTGCCATCGCCCAGGCCAGCTTCTTCTTCTCGCCACCGCTAAGTTGCCCCGCCCGCTTCTCAGGGTTCAGGTTCTCTGTCCACTCGGGAAAAGCCTCAGCAAACCGCCGGAAACCGCCAACGCCGAGGGCCACCTCAAGGTTCTCCTCGACGGTCAAATTCACAAACACGTTGTCGGTTTGCCGCATATAGCTGATGCCCAATTGGGCGCGCTCGTGGGCAGGGGCGCAAGTGATGTCCTCGCCAAGGAATACTATGCGTCCCTCCTCGATCCGGGACGGTTCTATGCCGGCTATCGCGTTCAACAGGGTGCTCTTGCCACATCCGTTCGGCCCTGTGATGCGAACGCGGTCCCCCGAGTAAACGACGAAGTCGAGCTGATTGATCACTCGCCGAACCCCCACGCGAACGCGGAGGCCTTCCACGCTTAACAGGGGCGCCCCGTTCGGATCGCCCCGCCGCATCCAGTCGAAATGCAATCCGCTCACGAATTCCGTCCTGTCCTAAGGACGCCGTCAGCCAGAAACCAAGTGTCATCGCAAATCGGCGCAACGCGTTCGTGCTGATGCTCAATGAGCACAAAGGTCTTCCCATGCGCCCGGCGAACATCGTCCAACAACACCATGAATCCGTCCGCGGAACCCCTATCCAACCCTGCCAGCGGCTCATCCAGCAGCCACAGTTCAGCCGTCGACTGTAAGAGCCTTGCGATCGCCACGCGCTTCATCTGGCCCACAGACAACTTATCAGCGGACGACGACGCGCGGTCTTCCATACCCACCCGTCGCAGGTTCTCCATGGCTTTCTGCCTAGCCTCCTTTTCCTGTCGACGCACACGAGGCCACGCTGTCAATGTCGATACGGAATTCTGGCGAACGAAACCGGGAGTAGCTGCGAGGACGTTCTCGATCACCGTCATCGTGGGGAACAGACGGATGTCCTGCCACAACCGCCCAACACCGGCACGGGCTACTTCCACGGGGTCGCAGCGTGTCACATCCAGATTGCTGCCGTTGATCCACAGATGTATTCGGCCAAAGTCGGGCCGAACGAACCCCGAAAGCACGTTGAGGAGGGTCGTCTTGCCCGCACCGTTATCTCCGCGCAACAAGATCGCGCTACGAGCGTCCAAAGAGAACGACACCCGATCAAGGATGCGCTGCCCCCCGAAGGAGAGTCCTACGCCCTCTGCCTGGGCAAGGCAGCCAGTTGCCTGCCGATCAGGCGTCCGTGCGGCGTGTATCGCTTGTCCCATAGGCAGTGCTTGCGATCTCATTGTTGTCATTCAAACCGGTACTTTCCAGCCAGCCCCTGCGGGCGCCAGTGCATCATCAGTATCAACAGCAAGCCATATGCCAGCAGCCGCACATTCGCAGCCACGGAGTCCGGAATGGCCAGAAAACGAAGAACCTCCGGCAATCCGATCAATACAGCCGCCCCAATCAACGGGCCTCGAATGTTCCCGGTGCCGCCGACAATCGCCATGCTGAGCATAAGAATCGAACTGTCCAAAGAGAAGGACGTCGGATCGATGTAGCTCATGTAAGCCGCATACATCCCACCAGAAATGCCGACCATGGCCGAAGCGATGAGGAATGCCTGGACTTTCAATGTTCGCGTCTGTATGCCAAGGGAGCGCGCGGCGAGCTCGTCATCGCGCATAGCCTGCAAGTTCCTTCCGAACGGGCTGAGCTTGAACAACGCCAGGATGCCAGCCACCAAGGCGACAATTAAGCCATACAAGACACAAATGCTACTAGGAGTAGCAAAAACGCTACCTAGAATAGCAGGTCTGGGAATGCCCGACATTCCCAACGGCCCTCCCGTCAAACTCGTCCAGTTATAAATCGCGGAATAAATCACGACTTGCACCGCAAGACTGATCATCACGAAATAATCGGCACGGAATCGCCATGCGGGAAGCGAGACGAGGAGACTAAGTGCACCGGCAACGACGGCCGAGAAAAGGAGCGATAGCCCGAACCCAAGACCCAGCTTGGTGACGGCCAGCGCAGACGCATAGGCTCCCACCCCGAAGTACCCAGCGTGCGCCACCTGAAGCAACCCGCTGTAACCGATCAACAAATTCAGCGACAGCGCCACAATCACGTATATCTCGTAGTACACGAAAAGGTGAAGTATGTAGTTCATAGGTCAGACCCTTTCTTCGAGCCTTAAGCTGCGACCAAACAGACCTTCCGGCCTGGCAAACAACACGAGCGCCAGCAAGATGAAAGTGATCGCCTCTTCCCACTGAGAGGAAGCGATCCAAACGACCTCATTCCGGATGACCCCCAGGCCGAAGCCGACCAATGCAGCCCCCCCTAAAGAACCACGCCCTCCGATGATTGCGGCTGCCACCCCGGTTAATACGGCCTTAAGCCCCCCGTGCGGATCGAATCCCACGTCGTGGGCTGCAGCAAGGGCAGCCAGTGCCGCCAGAGCCGCACTTAGGGCAAAAACCAGACGCCTCAGCCGGCGAACGTCGCGTCCCAGCAAACTCAATAGAACTGCGTTATCCGACATGGCACGGAACTGGAGACCCAAAGGGCTTCGCTGGAGCCAAAGGAAAAAGACAGCAAGCGATACCGCGGCTGCGGCCGCTCCGCAAACCTGGGCCCAAGTGAACCGTATTTCCCCGAACACGAGACTCTGCGGTTCTCCCGTGTTAAGCACCTGTGCGTCGGGCCCCCAGACGAGGACAACCACTTGAACGATGACCAGTAATGCTCCGAGTGACGCAATGAGATGGATTTCCGGCGGCGCCCCTTTCCTCAGCAACGGCCAGTGCATCAACTCCTCACACGCAACGCCAACGAGGCAGGCAATCCCCGTCGCCAGGATGATGCCGCCCCCCCACACCAAACCAGCCTCGTTCGAGGCCAACAGCACATACGGCGCCAACGCAAATATGCCTCCCAGAGCGACATGGAAAGTGCGTGTGGTGCTGTAGACGAGACTGAAGGCCACCCCCATGACGGCGAATAGAAGCCCTTGAACGACTCCGTTCAGAACGACCTGCATGTTGTTCTCTCAAGTGATGGCTGGCAAATGATCCCGGCGCAAGGGTTACGCAAGCATCATGCCATTTATAGAGAATTGGTGTGGACAGACCTAGTGCGTCTGGCCTGGCAGCACATTCCCTCCGCCAAAGCTAGGCCCCGGCCGGAATTTCGCGCGATTCCACGTGGACGTCCATATCGATCACCGCATCCGCCATTGCGGTCAGTTCCGGCGTCTGGGACACGAAGAACTCCCGCTGATATCCCCCCAGGCGCAGCACCTCCCGCTTCATCGCCATGAACATGCGCTTGCGCTCGGGGTCCAGCGGCCCATCGGCCTCGTCCGAGAACAACGCGCCATAGCGCCGCCCCGTGTGTTGGGCGAGGTACAGCGCCACCGCCCGAATCAGGCACTCGTTGACCCAGACCCGTTCGCCGCCGCTCATCAGGCCGACACTCTTGCTCTCGCCCGATTCGCCGTCGTGCACCAGGATGTCGAATCCTTCCTTCTGCTCGCCCTTGCCGGTCTCCACCAGCGTCTGGAGGGCGACTGTGAAACGAGGGCCGTAGCAGGCCAGCAGGAGATCATTCGCCAGGCCCGCCAAGGCCGGACCGGCATCGTCGATGGCCAGCGCGATCAGGCCGTCGTTGCTCATGCACTTGGCGAACAGGTTCCAGTTGCCCAACTCGGTCTCGACCTTGGCGATGCGGTTGGTCACTTGGGCTTGGCGACCGGCCAGGGCCGTTGCCTGCTGCACGAGGGCGCCCAGGGCTTCGGCATCCCGCACCGCGGCCAGATGGGACTGCTCGGCGGTAACGACCGACTGCGCCGCCTGTTCCATCGCGGTCTGGGCATCGATTAGCCGCTGCCCGTCGTACGGTGCCGGCAAGGCCGCCAGCGCCTGCTTGAGCCGATCCAGGGCGGCGCGGTAGTGCTTGGCCTGCTGTTCGTGCTGGACCGCGATCGCCTGCCGTGCCGCATGGATCTGTTGGCGCTCGGCTGACTCCTCGGGCGTCTCCACCCGCTGCTGACCAGCAGCGGCATCCGGTCCCTGGGCGGCCGGCAGGTCCGTCCGCAGTTCTGTCCGCAGTTCTGTCAACTCCTGCTCGATCCCGGCCAGTGTGGTCCGCGCCCGCGCCATTTCACCGGCCTGGGCCGCCAGCAGC
>WBZM01003006.1_pt1 | contig 13549 bp, 8 predicted proteins | sample 5204271 | NCBI WGS metagenome assembly WBZM01 (sample SAMN12344346, study PRJNA552823) | activated sludge metagenome | biome: Activated sludge suspended growth; feature: Nitrification reactor; material: Wastewater; isolation source: activated sludge from nitrification reactor of wastewater treatment...
CGACAACATCGGGAAGGAGTTTAAGCTGGCTTTTTAGTTTATAGAACTTGTTGTGAATGACTTATGGAAAAAAATAAAAAAAGCCAGGGGTGACCCTGGCTTGTGGAATAAAGATGGCAATCCATTGCCTTTTGAGAGATCTAGCTCAGTCGGTAGTCACAGCGACATTGGTGGCGCCGACCGTTTGGCCATCGGCTGAAAAGCGCAAAAACAGGCGATTGTTTGCGGGATCAAAACTAATGGGCTGCCCGGTGCCCGTGACGAAGACGGTATAGTAAACCGTCTGTCCGGATGCGACCGAGCGTGTAAGGTCGGTACCGCAAATAATCCAGTTGCCTACACTGTTCGTTTCGCAGAGTTGCAAAGTAACTGGTAGATTTTTACCACCATCATCCGCCCTTGCCGTAACCGTACCGCCAGAACCAATATTTACGGTTGCCGTAGCAAAGAAGCCAGTCTCGGTTGTATTTGTCAGACGAACTACGCCATCACTACTCGGGGTAGCACCAATGGCCAGCATATCGGGCGGTACGGAGTCTGTTGCGGTTAGTATAAGAGTATTAAGGCCGATGTGACTGGGTGCGGGGTAGGCATTGTCACAATCAAAAACCAGCGGGATTTCTCTTGATAATAAAGCAGTAGTTGGAGTAATTCCAAATACATAACCCTGAGTAGCGCCCACGGGTATATCAACTGGCGTATCGGGCAAGCCGATCAAGATATTGTTGCCATCGGTGGTTTGGTACGTAAACGAGGCGGGAATACTTGCAGGGAGTTGTATTTTGCAATTAATTGCATCGCGCAGGCCATTGTTGATAACACTGGCAAAGGCGGTAGCCGTTTCGTTGACAGCAACGGCTCTGGCATAAGGCAGAACGGCGGCATCAATCAGTTCATGCTCTTCGCCAGTATAAATGAAGTTGGCATCTATACTTTTATACGAACTGACATTTTCAAGTTCGCATAATGGTTCAGTTATGCCAGTACAGTCGCCACCCCAACTTGAAAAGCTAAATCCTTCATTTGGAGAGGCAATACAAGAACTGGAGAATCCATGATCTACTGGATTGGGAGTACAGGAAACTTGCCCTCCAGAACCGGGGCTAACGCCTATATCAATTGGATATTGATTCAGGGTGAAAATCGCAGTACAAGTAGTATTCTCTGTTAACAAGAAAGATTCACCGCATTTAGCAGGCTGCCATTCCGAGAGAACGGAACCATCAGCAGGTGAAGCAATGGGAGTCACGAGGGTATTGTAAGAATAAATACCCCCACCCTCGACAGTGCCCGTGCCATTACCACTGAAGTTAACTATTAAGGCGAAAGTATCAGTTGGCTTTGGGGTCCTTGTCGCGCTCATTACCCGTGATCCAGACCCTTGATAAGAGCATCCCGGAGATAGGACACTTACGCTGTAGGTGAATCCAAGAGCTACTGTAAACCCAGATTCAGCGAATTGACCCGGACTTAGAGATGCACTGCCGCTGACATTCTGAGCTGGAATGGATATGTTGGTTGTAGAACCCGGAAAGGTTCCATTTGAATTAACCTGAATATCATTGAAAGGAACAGTTATATTCTGTACCCCGCAGTAGGATACATCGACAACAAGCTTAAGTCCGGACATTACACCTGTTGCATTGACCGTAAACGGTTGCCCCTGGGTCGTTGTCCAATCTCCTGATATGTCTGCCCGAACAACTGAAGTAGATAAGAGAAGAACTAACGCACACAGAAAATTTACACTCACTGTTGATTTTGATTTCATTTTATTCCCCTAAGATTACATTTTTGCCATCTCTTTTTGCCAACAACAGGTTATCCAGTTTCACCTCCTCTTGTTGTCGCTCTTGGAGCAAATATTTGCAATATGTAGCGAACGAATATCTAATGCTTACCCCCCTAATCTTATTGATGTACATATAAATAATTCTTTGGCCAGCCTTCCTGATAACAGGTGTTGAAGCGGTCCCCTCCCTCTTTTTTTCACGGCGTTTAAGATTAGGGGGAGTTTCGAGATGGGCAAAAAAATAAAGCCAGGTGATAAGCTTGACTCAGGAAGAAAGATGGCAATCCATTGCCAGTTTGCATAATCCGTTTAGTCTGTGGTTACCGCAACATTGGTGGCTCCCACCGTAGTTCCACCTTCCATGAATCGCAAAAAGAGACGATTGAAGGCGGGATCAAAGGGGATCGTTTCACCATCATTCAGGAAGGCATTGACGGTGTAGTAAACGGTTTGATCCTCTGCCACATTGCGGGAGAGACTGGCGGCACAGGAACCGATGCGTTGGCCCGAGGCGGTCGTCTCACACACTTCCAGGGTAATGGGCAGGTTACGTTCGCCATCATCGGCACTGACTGTGATGGTGCCGGTACTGCCGATGTTCACAGCGGCAGCGGCGAAGAAGCCAACACCGCTTTGAGGATCAAGGTGGACGATGCCGTCATTGTTGACGGTGGAGGCAATGGCGACCAGATCAGCCGGCACCTGTTCCGAAGCTGAAAGGATGAAAGTATTCACCCCTGCATGACTGGGGGCTGGATCACTATTGGTGCAGTCAAAAATCAGCGGAATCTCGGTAGCGGCGAAGGTCGCGGTGGGGGTGATCCCGAAGACGAAGCCCTGGGTGGCACCTGGGGGGATGGACGCCGGGGTGTTGGGGTTACCGACCAGGGCATTGCCAGCATCGGTAGTTTGATAGGTGAAGGTGGCGGGAATTCCGCTAGGTAAGCCTAGTGAGCAGTTTGTGGCGGTGAGAGTACCGCTATTGATGAGGGTGCCGAAGGCGGTCGCGGTTTCCCCAAGACCAACGGCACGGGCGTAAGGGAGGACAGCGGCGTTCAGTGCGGGTTGCCCGGTGCCAATGAGGGAAAAGGTGGCGGTAACCGTCTTGTCAGCATCCATGGTGACGGTGCAGGGAGCCGTACCGGAACATCCTCCACCGCCCCATGCCGTAAAGGTTGAGCCGTTGTCCGGGTTGGCCGTGAGAACCACTTGGTTTTGTGGTGGGAAGGGAAAATCACATGCATTACCACAATCTAAGCCAGGTGGATTACTAGTCACCCGACCAAACCCAGTCCCTTGAACGGTGGTGGTTAAATTGTAGCGCGTGCCATCATCATATTCATAAGCACCGATATCGACCCTGCCACCGACAATTCTGGGATTTCCCTCAATGTCAAACTCTGGCAGATCAGGAGTGCCGGGGTAGCCGGCGTTGATCATGGGGGAGCCAATCTGTAGATTAAGATTTTCATTATCGACATCGACAAAAAGAGGAACAACCTTGTTCAGGTTACTTGTGTCGATGGTAATAGGTAAGGTGATCAAATAGCCCGTACCTGGGGTTTGATCGAAATTATTACCAAGCAGACTGATAGGCGTTTGTAGATAGTCACCATCTAGGTCGTTAGCCATCCAGAAGTCGCTAGCAGTATCACTTATATTTTCCCAAAATACATTATTGAAAATATTGCTATTTGCGTTTTGCTCATCTGTTTGGTCCATCAGTCCACTAGAAAGATAAAGCCCGCCACCACCATAGGTAGATGTATTACCCACAATACTGTTATTAGCAAATGCAACGATACCATTATAAGATGCTAAGTATACTCCTCCGCCATGATTGATAGAGGTATTACCAACAACGCTATTATTATTAAAGGTAATTTTGGATGCTTTTGCAAAGACTCCACCACCGCCGAATCCATACGGAGTAAGAAAGGTAATTGAATTATCATGAACAAAATTATTATTGAAAGTGATGGTACCCCCATAGTCAACATAGAGGCAAACTCCACCGCCATCACCACCACGGGTAGAAGTGTTAGCGCTAACGGCGTTGTTATTAAAAATAACAGAACTGGCGTCAAATCTAGCTCCGCCTCCGCCATATTGTGAAACATTATATTCTACATTGTTATTGGTGAAGACAACATTTTTGGCACTGGACGAGACGCCCCCACCGCCCGTAATAGAGAAATTACCTTTAATTGTGTTTTTGTTAAATGTTACAGTTCCTTGATAAGCATTGATGTCAACACCGCCGCCAAGGTAATCAGATGCATTACTGTTAAAAATGCTATTAAATAAAGAAATCGTCCGAATCGGGCCAGTTACATACACACCCCCGCCATTAATAGAAGCACGATTATTCAAAACAACAATGGATTCAATGCTGACCGTAATATCCTTACCCAATATCATATAGAGTCCACCGCCGTTCCCAATCTTATCGCCATTTTGAAACGTCATTCCATTAACAGATAGGATCACCCCTTGAGTCTCTACCGACAATGCCAGTACTGTACCTGACTGGTTTCCATCCAGGGTAGTGCCCTGATTAGCAGGACGACATCCCATCCAAAGTTTGGTTCTGATTGACTGGACGTGTCGCATTGTAATGGTGAATAAAATACCATATCGCCCCGATATGATTTTCAAGCTTCTTGGAGAATGAAAGAGCTTTTCTTACTAATCGCGAAACGCGCTGGCGAAGAGTATTGTTAAATCGTTCAATGTGATTTGTCTTGCCTGATTCTTTACCAACAGGAATATGGCGATTGATGGGAAAAATGGCACCATAAGCTGCCCAAAAATCTGTGTAACACATGGCCTGTTGACGATAGATAAGCGGCAAGGAATCCCATAACTTCTGTGCTGACTGCTCGCTGCGGTCACCGATGTAGATTCCAGCTATTTCACGAGTATCACGGTCCATCGCCAACCAAACCCATTGTTTATTCTCTTTATTTCCAACAAAAGACCATGCTTCATCACATTCAATGATCAGGCGCCCCGCGTTTTTTTTACAATAATTTCACGGGGTACCTCTGCATATTTCTTATTGACGTAGTTCTGAAGCCAACACTCCGAAACCCCAACACTACGTGCAATTCCTGCTAACGAGATTCTTTCTAACAGCAAACGATCAATCAGTGCCTTCTTCTCATCGGAAATAGGACCCTTCACAGGATCCTGTACGAACTGTCGTCCGCAATCCTGGCAACGGTAAATTTGCTTGTGGAGTGGGTTGAATCCGTTTTTGACCAGGTGATCCGAGTGGCAAGCGGGGCAGTGCATGTGAGAATGAAACTAATACCGAAAATATCAGGGTAGCAAAGTTTGCTAAGCAATCCTAGCGATAAGGGCACTACCCTCCGCTGTTAATTGCATGCCTGGGTGACCAATGAAAATTAAGGTGATTATTCACGAAGCCGAAGAAGGGGGTTATTGGGCTGAGGTGCCGGCGATTTCGGGTTGCGCCACCCAGGGCGAAACCTTTGATGAACTCTTGGCCAATCTCGATGAAGCCGTCGAAGGCTGTTTGGCCGTCGATATTGAGGCGGTCGACTTGGCGCTTGATTCCAGAGTCATGGAGATTGCCGTGTGAAATCCATCAGCGGCAAGCGGTTCTGTCAGGTGTTGGAATCACGGGGCTGGATGTTGTAACGGGTGAATGGTAGTCATCATATTTTCACCAAACCGGGTTACCTGGCACGTATCTCGGTACCCGTTCATGGCAATCCGGCCCTGAAAATCGGCCTGCTACGGTATTTGATGAAAGTTGCCGAGCTTGATGAGTCAGATCTGTGGTGTTAGCAGCCTGATGGCGAGATTTTATACTGACGATCTCCCGCTATTGGCACACCTTGCGTGGAGTGCCACGTGGTAGCTCACATCCGACAGGAGCTTGAGGGTGGGGATCACGACCGGATCAGGTGAGGAGCAGGGACTGGTTTGGGGGCGTAATGTTCTGGCACGGGTATTCTCGCAGGTAGAGCTGAAAGCCGCTCAGCTTCAGCAGGGTGGTCTTGGTCTCCCATTAACCTGGCGCGGAATGCGGACCTCTGCGAGTCTTTGCCGATTGAGCCTGAGGAGTGAGCCTTTCTGCGCAATCTGTTAAGTCACCCACATCAAATTCTTGGTACCAGCCAGCCCATAATATCCAGATAGTCAGAGACATTTGTTGATGGTGACTTGTTGTGACTGGCTTAAGTTAAGTCACGGATGTCAATTCCCCCGATCGCTTCCTCAGAGCAATACCTGCTCGATACCTCCGTCCCGTAACCGATCGATAAAGCGCCGCTGCCATTCAGGACCGAGGTGCAGTTGCGCGATCTCGGTCACGATATAACCGGTGGTCAAGCCTGTCTCATCGGTGTATTTGGCCAGGCCCTGCTGGCACGCAGGACATGAGGTTAGAAGCTTAACCCTTCCTTGGGCCTGATCCCGCCCCGTTAAGACATGGATACCTTGCAACAAGGACTCCCGTTTTCGGTAACGCAACTGACTCGCGATGTCAGGACGGGCGGTCCCCAGGGTGCCAGCCTCACCGCAGCAGCGATCCGTCAGGGTAACTTCCATACCCAATAAATTGCTCACAACCTTAAGGGGGTTGTAAGTCTTCATCGGGCTGTGGCAGGGATCGTGATAGAGATATTGGATCTTCTCATCCTCGGCGAAATCCAATGCCCTACCTTCTATCTTCATTGGCATCTTATTTATGGCAGCCTTGGCTGGTTGATCCACTTCTGCTGGGAGAGAGGAGGGCTGATGAGCACTCAGGGAGCTGAGTGTCATGCCTTTTTCCATCAGGTATTCGTGAATATCTAGCAAACGGCAGCCGGGGAAGATGCGCTCAAACTCATAGTGAAGCAACTGATCCATGCAAGTGCCACATGAGACAAGCACCGTACGGATATCCATATAGTTAAGGGTATTGGCCACTCGGTGGAAGAGCACTCGGTTTTCCATGGTCAGACGCCGTCCCTGGTCCTCGTGGCCAGCAGCGCTCTGGGGATAGCCACAGCAGAGGTAGCCAGGTGGGAGCACCGTCTGGGCGCCAAGGTCGTAGAGGAGGGCGAGCGTAGCCAGGCCAATATCGGCGAAGAGCCGCTCGGAGCCGCAGCCGGGAAAATAAAAGACGGCTTCCATTTCCTCGGGCTGAAGCCGCGGGTCCCGGAGGATGGGTATCTGAATGTTGTCCTCAAGGGCTAGGATCTGACGGAAGGTCCGTTTTGGAACCTCGACACGAATAGGGCGGCGAACCAACTCCTTTGTCATAATACAGGCCTTGGGCTGGCCCGTGGTGACCGCCGGCGGCTCCTCATGCCGGTAAATCCCAAGGCGCCGAGCGGTGGAACTGGCCAGGTTGAGTCCACGGAATCCCCACCGGGCCAGTCCGACCCTAAGCAGGCGAATGGCGCGGGGATCCCTACTGTTCAGGAAACCTAGGGCGGCCCAGGCCCCGGGGCTGAAACGCTTCTGGCGCCGGTTGACGAGGATGCGACGAAGGCGCGTCGTGACCTCGCCGTAGTCAATCTTGACCGGGCAAGGTGTTTGGCACTTATGGCAAATCGTGCAATGATCCGCTAGGTCATTCATTGCTTCGAAGTGGCGATGGGATAGACCTCGACGAGTCTGTTCCTCATAAAGGAATGCCTCGATGATGAGGCCGGTACCGAGGATCTTGTTGCGGGGCGAGTAGAGCAGATTGGCCCGCGGAACGTGGGTCATGCACACCGGTTTGCATTTACCGCAACGTAGGCAATGCTTGATGTCATCATTTAGGGCTCCCAGTTCCGTTTCTTCTAGGATGATGGCCTCCTGGCTTACCAACCGCAAGGAGGGCGTATAAGCTCTCTCCAGCCCAGAGCCAGGGAGGAGCTTTCCCGGGTTGAAGCGTCCTAAGGGGTCCAAGTCCTGTTTGTAGCGGGCAAAGGCCGCCAGCTTCTCGGGCTCCAGGAACTGGATCTTGGTCAAACCAATGCCATGTTCCCCAGAAATGACTCCCCCCAGGTCGGTCGCCAGAGCCATGATTCGTGCTACAACGCGGTCGGCCTCGTGGAGCATGGCGTAGTCCGAGGAGTGTACGGGGATATTGGTGTGTACATTGCCATCCCCTGCGTGCATGTGCAGCGCGACGAAAAGGCGACTATCTCGGACCTGAGAGTGGATTGCGACAAGCCGATCACGTACTCCGGCCATATCCTGACCGCCAAAGATCTCATCCAGGGACTGGCGTACCTCCCGACGCAAGGATTGACGCAAATCCCGGCGTAGCATTAGGTCCACAAGAAGGTCACCGGGCTGGATGAAAGTCCCCTCCCCCGCCAACAGCAGATTGGCGTTTGTGTTGGCTGGGGTATCCAATCGATCCAAGATCAGTCGCCAGCGTGTTTGTGTCTCCTGGATTACCTGCCGGGCGGTCTTGCGTTTTGCGTTCAGAATGGCCTGCGCCTCTAGAGAGTCTTCATGCCCTGGCCATTCGCGGGCCTCGGGTATGTCTCCCGCCAGATAATCCAGCCAGGCGCTCAGAATACGGTCCTTGTTCTTGATGGACTGTTCAATGTTAATGCGTTCGATTTCGCGCGAATACTCCGCCAGCCGCTCTAGAGGGATGACCACATCCTCGTTGATCTTGAAGGCGTTGGTGTGTCGCGAAATGGCGGCGGTACGAGCACGATCAAGCCAAAACCGGCGCCGAGCTTCCGGGCTGCTGGCAATGAAACCCTCCCCCTGGCGAGCCCTAGTAAGCATGACGACCTGTTCCGCGGCTGCCGCCACTGCCTCCTCCTCATCCGCGACCAGGTCGGCGAGCAGCACCATCTTCGGCAACTCGGGACGGGATGCCTTAGTGGAATAGTCCAGGGCGCGCAGGTAACGCTCATCCAGATGCTCTAGCCCAGCAATCCGTACGTCGGGTAACTTCTCGATATAGTTCCTGATTTCCAAGATAGCCGGAACCGCCAGCGACAGATTGGCGCCATAGAATTCCATGCAGACCGTACGCGTAAAATTGGGCATGCGATGCAGAAGAAAGCGGGCGGAGGTGACAAGACCATCACAACCCTCCTTCTGCACCCCTGGCAGGCCAGAGAGAAACTTGTCCGTTACATCTTTACCCAGACCCACCTTGCGAAAGGCTTGACCGGGGAGTGTCAACAGTTCCGTTGGGCACTTAGGTGTAATTCCATCCACCTCATAACGACTGATACGAAAGCGCACCGGGTCCTGATCATGGATTTTGCCCAGGTTATGTCCCAGGCGCTCGACTTCCATCCACCCTCCATCTGGAGTAACCATGCGCCAGGAAACCAGACTGTCGAGAGTGGTACCCCACAGGACGGCTTTCTTACCTCCTGCATTCATGGCAATGTTGCCCCCAATCGTTGAAGCGTCTTGGGAGGTGGGATCCACAGCGAACACCAATTTTGCAGCCTCCGCTACCTCCGCGACTCGCCGCGTAATGGCGCCCGCACCGCACCACACCGTAGGATAGGTTCCAGGCAAATCTGGCAAGAGGGTTCGTTCGACGAAAGTGATAGCATCCAGCTTTTCCGTATTGATGACGGCGCACCAGGGGTCTAACGGAATCGCCGAGCCCGTATAGCCAGTTCCCCCACCTCGTGGGATCAGGCTCAGGCCACACTGAAGACAGGCACGAACGATCTGGACTATCTCCGCCTCCGAGTCCGGCGTAATGACAACGAAAGGCAACTCCACACGCCAGTCTGTGGCATCCGTGGCATGGGCAACACGGGCAAGACCTCCAAAGTCGAGGTTATCTGCTCGGGTAACAGCACCCAGGATTTTCCGCACCTCTTCTCGGCGGCGGCCCATCTCATTCAGCCAGTCACCAAAAGCGACCACCGCATTTTTCGCGGCCAGCAAGAGCATTTCGGCGAGGCGGTTATTGTTCAACCGGAGCTCAAACTGATCCAAGCGATGCTTCAGGGCACCAAGCAGGAGATTACGTCGCTTACGATCACCCAGTAGATCATCCTGTAGATAAGGATTGCGGGTGATCACCCACATATCACCTAGGATCTCGAACAACATGCGAGCCGAACGCCCGGTACGCCGACTGCCACGCAACTCGTCGATTAGATTCCACATCTCTAACCCTAGGAAACGAATCACAATCTCACGGTCAGAAAATGAGGTGTAGTTATAGGGTATTTCGCGAATACGCTGATGTTGTGAACTGGACATGATGCTAGCGACTGGTGGGTTGGAAAGTTAACTTTGGTTAAATTATACTTGCAAATTGTCAATGTGAAAATCTAATCTTTCGCCGAATGCGATTCGACCTGATCTTATAGGCATACTATTTAATTTTCGGGGCCATTAAAATTGAAAAAATTATTGGAAGGTGGACTGAGAACACGTGGAGTTATCAAATTATCAACTCCAGATCAACCATTATTGTCTGTAATTACTGTTGTTTACAACGGCGCCGGCCATGTTGAACGGGCCTTCGAGAGTGTCTTCAATCAAAGCTATACCAATATTGAATATATTATCGTTGATGGAGGATCGAGCGATGGCACTATTGAAATGATTAGGAGCCATGATAATACAATTGATTACTGGGTGAGTGAGCCAGATAATGGAATTTATGATGCCATGAACAAAGGCATTAAGGTTTCTAAAGGCGAATTAATTGGATTTTTGAATTCCGATGATTATTATGAGCCGGAGACGATCATGGAGGTGATCAAGGTTTATTTGGAAACAGGATGTAGGGGGATATTTTTCGGTAATAGTCTCGTGATTCAGGGAGATCTTGGAATCCGTTATATTTCTATTGGCAATGCTACCCTCTGGCGTGGCCTGGGATTCAAGCACCAAGCGATGTTCGTTCATCGATATGTTCACGAGAAATTTGGTCTGTATAATACTGCCTATAGAATTGCTGCGGACTACGATTTTGTGATGAATGTCGTTTCGAAAGGAGTAAGACTGATACATATTGACAAATGCCTTGTAAATTACAGCAATACAGGGATTAGCGGCATCAATCGAATTGAGACATTGAATGAACTTAGAGTAATTTCAAAAAACCATTATGGATTATTCAGTCTTTCATTTCTTGGCTTTATGGCAGTCTATATTCGAAGTTACTTATTTCAGGGTGTTGGGCGGTTGGTACATGTTACTTTTGGAGAAAAAGCACTGCTAGTGGTACGAGCGATTTATACGAGACTTAAACACAATCGCTCGAAAGTCTAGCGGTTTTTTTCGAACACTGCTGAATATTCGGTTGTGCTCGGTAGCAAAAAATATTCTTATGCTTTAAATGAAGCAAGAAATTTTTTTTAAATCGAAAAACTCCATGTAACCTCCACAGAACAAGTACGAAGATTCAGACTTTCTTCTTACATCTATTTTTACGGGCCAATTGAAAATATCAAATTAGGGTCGAAATCGCACCAAGTTCGCCATTCCATGAAGTTTAGTCCGGAGCTTTGTCTACTCTCTATCCATGTCCAGTACAATACCACGATTATTTTTACTCGCACTCCATGTCCTGCGCACTGAAGGGCTTTGGGTACTCTTGCAAAAGATTCGCCGTCGTATTCGCGCTGTGGCTTACCGACCACAAAAGCCCAAATATCTACACATGGAAATACCCTTTAGCCCCCTTAGCTTGCCGGATCCAGGCAATGCCCCTTCAGTATCCATTATCATCCCCACCTTTGGCAGAATCCTGTATACGCATTATTGCTTAGCCGCCATATGCAATTGTGGCGACAAGACATCCTTTGAGGTCATCCTTATCGACGATGACCCTGGAAGCGACACAACTTATCGCCTGCAGGATTATGGATATTTACGCATTGTGCGCAATGAGGAAAACCTCGGATTTGTACGATCATGCAACCGAGGTGCTTTGCTAGCGAAAGGTGATTATTTGGTCTTTTTAAATAACGATACCCAGGTCCAGCCTGGGTGGTTGGATGCCCTGTTATGGACTTTCGAGCATCAACCTGACGCGGGACTAGTGGGCAGTAGACTGATTTATCCAGACGGACGTTTGCAGGAAGCCGGCGGGATCGTGTTCAGGGATGGCACAGCCTGGAATTACGGCCACCTCGATGATCCCTACCGACCTGAATATGGATATTTGCGCGAGCCTGATTATGTGTCCGGAGCCGCATTGGCTATACCACGAGATCTATTTGAACAACTAGGCAGATTCGATCCCTGTTATGTACCAGGATATTATGAGGATACCGATCTCGCCTTCCGCGTTCGTGCCGCTGGATATCGTATTTTCTATCAGCCCTGGTCTTGTGTATTGCATGTTGAAGGTGGAAGCGCCGGACGTGATGAGAATGCCCCGACGGGTATGAAGCGCTACCAGGAAATCAATAGACGCAAATTTTTTGATCGCTGGCAATCAGTGCTTGTGAATCATGGTGAAAGAGCTAAGGGTCTTGAACATCAAAAAGAGCGTTGGGTACGCCGGCGTGCCTTTGTCGTCGATATTTACCTACCAACCCCAGACAAGGAATCTGGGTCCTTGAGGTTAGTGAACCTGTTCGCGCTTTTACGAGAAATCGGGTTCAAGGTCACTTTTGCGGCAACAAACCTAGAGGCCCCAGAAAGTTATCTGGCCGACTTACAAAAACAAGGGACAGAGGTCCTTTATCGGCCTTATGTTAAATCCATTTCTCGTCACTTGAAAGTTCGGGGGGGAGAATATGATTTGGTGATCCTGAGCCGAGCCGATGCTGCTGTGGAACTGATAGGTGAAGTCCGCCGCTACTGTCCTAATGCGCACATCGTATATGACACGGTAGATTTGCATTTTTTGCGTGAACAGAGACTGGCAAAACTGACAGGGGACGCCAGTACCCGCCGCCTAGCGGAATATCGGCAGCAAGAAGAACTTGGCCTGATTGCCCTTGCCGACAGCACATTAGTAGTAAGTCCGGTCGAACGGGAACTACTTGCTCAATTGGCGCCCGGTGCGGATGTTCGCATCCTATCGAATATTCATCGCATTCCCGGACGACGGACTAATTTTACTGATCGGCGCAATATATTCTTTGTTGGGGCTTTCTCCCATCCCCCCAATGTGGATGCAGTATTATGGTTCAGCCGGGCTATTTTACCGCTAATACTAATTAAACTACCAGAATTGCAATTCTTCATTATCGGTGCAGATCCGCCAGCAGAGGTCCGTTCATTATCGTCCACTTCTATTCATGTTCTTGGTCATGTGCCTGATTTAATGCCATACCTTGAAGGCTGTCGCTTATCAGTTGCGCCTTTACGTTATGGCGCTGGTGTAAAAGGTAAAGTGAATCTAAGTTTAGCTCATGGGTTGCCTGTTGTTGGGACCAGCACGGCGGTAGAAGGTATGTTTTTAGAAGATGGTAAGTCGATATTTGTCGCGGACACTCCATCAGAATTTGCAGCAGCCGTGGCAAAAATTTACTTGGATTCCGATATCTGGGAGTGTCTTTCCATTGAAGGGATTAAGGTAATGGAGAAGTATTTTAGCTTTAACGCAGCTCGAAATGCGCTCTTCGATTTAGTAGGAAAGTGAAGGCTGGAAATCATATAAAACGCATTTTATTTCAACTGCATCAATCTTGGTGAATTGACTAATTAAGTCGTTTACACAAAGTCATTATAACCATGGCGGCCAGCAAGGATTTGCGGTAAGGTTGCCTCAAGCTGCTTACCTTGGGGCTCAATCGGATGTTACGGGTGATGATCGTGTTGAGTGCGAGTGATCGCCAAACC
>WBZM01003007.1_pt1 | contig 13545 bp, 12 predicted proteins | sample 5204271 | NCBI WGS metagenome assembly WBZM01 (sample SAMN12344346, study PRJNA552823) | activated sludge metagenome | biome: Activated sludge suspended growth; feature: Nitrification reactor; material: Wastewater; isolation source: activated sludge from nitrification reactor of wastewater...
CGGCCTCCACGTGGTTCGCGCGCCTGCGGCATTCGCTGGCGTCGAGGCTCGGCGATCTAGACGTCTTCGTCGAGCAGATTGACGACGAAGACATCTTTGCCGCCCTTGCAACCGGCCGCGAACTGCAACCGGGGCCGATGCGAGCCATGTCGCTGATCCGCCTCCTGCGCGCGCGCAGCGCGAGTATCGGCGCGGCGATCGCGCAGCTTGCGGCTCTCGCCTCGGGAGAGGTTGTCGAAGGCAGATGCAACAGTCGCACGCTCGCGCACAGGTGTGGCGCAGCGGCGGTCGACTCGCCGCGCGGACGCCTGTTCCATCTGGTCGAACTCGACGCATCTGATTGCGTGCGTACGTACCGGACGCTTTCACCCACCGACCGGAACTTCGCGCCGGGTGGACCGCTGGCGCGGACCTTGTCGGGCCAATGTATCGGCGCAGGCGAGGTCGCCTCGCAGCGGGTCAAGCAGATCGTTGCAATGTATGACCCCTGCATGCAGGTCGACGCCAGCATCCGCGAGCTTGCCGATGCATGAGATGGCGCTGACCGAGGACGTTGTCGCGATCCTGGAAGATGAGCGGCGTCGACGCGCCTTCAATTGCGTGAAACGGGTGCGCCTCGAAATCGGCGCACTGAGCTATGTCGATGCGCGCGCTTTGGCCTTCTGCTTCGAGGCGGTGTCACGCGGCACGATCGCCGAAGGCGCGCGGCTGGAAGTCGAGGCGACGCCGGGCGCGGGATGGTGCTTCGACTGTTCGAGGACGACGCCGTTGAGCGAACGGTTCGGGGCATGCGCCTATTGCGGCGGCCGCCGTGTAGAGATGACCGGCGGCGCCGAAATGCGCGTCAAGGAAATGGAGGTCGAATGATGTGCTCGGTCTGCGGATGCGGAACGGCGACGTTCGAAGGCGAGCGCAAGCCGGAACACCCGAGGCGCCACGCCCACCACGGTCAGCACGACCATATGCACGCTCACGACCACGATCATGCCGATGAGCACAATTACGCGCACGGCGTTGCTCACGCGCACGACCATGATCACGCGCACGATCACGGCCATATCCACGCGCATGGCCACACCCACGATTACGGGGCCGGCCCCGCCGGCGCGCATGCGCCCGGGCTTACGCAAGCGCGCATGATCTCGATTGAACGCGACATACTGTCGAAGAACGACGCCTATGCCGGAGAGAACAGGGCGCAACTCGCGCGGCGACGCGTACTCGCGCTCAACTTCGTGTCCAGCCCTGGCTCCGGCAAGACGACGCTGCTGGTTCGCACGATCGAGGACCTGAAGGCCCGCTACTCCATTGCCGTCGTCGAAGGCGATCAGCAGACGTCGAACGATGCGGCGCGCATTCGCGCGACCGGCGCGCCGGCGATCCAGATCAATACGGGCAAGGGCTGTCATCTCGACGCGCATATGGTCGGCCATGCGCTTGAGCAGCTATCGTTGGAAGACGGCGGGCTGTTGTTCATTGAGAATGTCGGCAATCTCGTTTGTCCTGCCGCATTCGACCTCGGCGAAGCGCACAAGGTGGTCGTTTTGTCGGTGACGGAAGGCGAGGACAAGCCGGCGAAATATCCGGACATGTTCGCCGCCGCAGACCTGATGCTGCTCAACAAGGCCGATCTTCTGCCCCACCTCGATTTCGACGTCGGCGCCTGCCTCGCGGCGGCGCTGCGCGTCAACCCGCGCCTGCAGACGCTGGTCGTTTCCGCGCGAACCGGAGAGGGGCTCGCCGCCTTCTACGCCTGGATCGAGGCGCGCGCCGGCGGCGGGGCGCGCTGAGATGCAAGCCATGAAGGCGCAGGCTACGGACGGCGGCAAGCGTTTGCGGCTGCTCGTGCGCGGCGCCGTTCAGGGCGTCGGCTTCCGGCCCTTCGCTTACGGGCTCGCCCGGCGCCTCGCGCTCGGCGGGTTCGTGCGCAACGGCCCGGAGGGCGTTCTGATCGAGGTCGAAGGCGCACAGGCGGAGGCTTTTGCCGGGCTCCTGCGCGCGGAGGCTCCGCCGCTCGCCCGCATCGAGACGATCGAGCGTCAGGACCTGTCGCCGAAAGGCGACCGGGTCTTCACGATCGGGGCGACGACGTCCGGCCCCGTCCGCACGCGCATTCCCGCGGATACCGCGACCTGCGATGAATGCCTCGACGACCTGTTCGATCCGTCGAGCCGCTTCCATCTTTACCCGCTGGTCAATTGCACGCATTGCGGACCGCGTTTCAGTCTCACGCGCGCCCTGCCGTATGACCGCGCGCAGACCTCCATGGCGGCCTTTCCGATGTGCGCCCGTTGCGCCGCGGATTACGCCGATCCGGCCAACCGCCGCTTCCATGCGGAGCCGATCGCCTGCCCGGACTGCGGCCCGCAGCTTTCGCACGCCATCGACGACATCGTTGCCGCCCTGCGGGAAGGGAAGATCGTCGCCGTGAAAGGGATCGGCGGCTATCACCTGATGTGCGACGCGCGGAACGACGAAACCGTGGCGAGGTTGCGCGCGCGCAAGCAGCGGGACGGAAAGCCGTTCGCTGTCATGGTCGCAAATGCGGCTTCGGTGGAAGCCGTCGCGCGCCCGACGGATCTCGAACTGCGCGCCGCCCAGTCGCCGGCCCATCCGATCGTGCTGATGCAGTCGCGCCGCAACCTGCCGGAAGCGGTTGCGCCGGGCTTGGCGCGGATTGGAATCATGCTGGCCTACACGCCGCTGCACCATCTGATCTTCCACGCCGCGCAGCGAGCGTTTTCACGCTCGGCCTTGTACGATCTTGTGCTGGTGGCCACGAGCGCCAATCCCGGCGGCGAACCGTTGATCGGGGACGATGCGGAGGCGCGCGAAAGGCTCGGCGGCATCGCCGATCTCATCGTGTCGCACGACCGCGAGATCGTCACGCGCCTCGACGATTCCGTGGTCCAGACGATCGACGGGGCGCCGGCGTTCATCCGCCGTGCGCGCGGCTATACCCCCGATCCGATCGATCTCGGCGCGGACGGGCCGGTCGTGCTCGCCTGCGGCGGCCAACTGAAGGCGACAGTGACCCTGACGCGCGGCCGAGAAGCTTTCGTGTCGCAGCATGTCGGCGATCTCTCCGACATGGAGACGTTCCGCTTCTATCGCGAAACGATCGATCATCTGACCCGCCTGCTCGACGTCGCTCCCGATGCCGTGGCCTGCGACATGCACCCGGATTACCTGTCTACGCGATACGCGGAGGAAACAGGCCTGCCGCTGGTGCGCGTCCAGCACCATGTCGCCCATGTCTCCTCCATTGCGGCGGAACACGGCGTGAAGGGTCCGCTCCTCGGCGCCGCGCTGGACGGGCACGGTTGCGGCGCCGATGGCGCCGCCTGGGGAGGAGAACTCCTGCGGGTCGACGGCGCCTCCTGGGAGCGGCGCGGCGCGCTTGCGCCGCTGATGTTGATCGGCGGCGACCGGGCGGCGCGCGAACCCTGGCGCATGGCGCTTGCCGCTTGCGCTGCGACGGGACGAATGTCCCGCGCCGAAAGATTTGCCGGGCCTGCGGAAAGGACGACGCTCGCGCGCATGATCAAGGCCGGAAAGGAATGGCCGCCGACGAGCAGTCTCGGCAGGCTGTTCGACGCGGCCGCCGGCCTTCTGCTGCCCGACGCGCGCCAGGACCACGAGGGCCATGCGGCGATGCGGCTCGAGGCGCTGGTCGAGCGTCCGCGGCTGCTGCAAGGCGGCTGGCGGCTGGAGGGCGGCGCGCTGGATTTCTCGCCGCTGCTCGGCTTCCTCATCGACGAGACGCCGGAAGCGCGCACGGGCGCGGAACTGTTTCACGGCACGATCGCCGCGGGGCTCGCCGACTGGATCGCCGCCGACCATGCCGCCGTCCCGGGCGCACGCATCGCGCTCGGCGGCGGATGCATGATGAACCGCATCCTTGCCGAAGATCTTTCCGCGCGGCTGCGCGAAAAGGGTCTCGACGTGCTGCACGCCAGGGCCGTACCGGCCAATGACGGCGGGCTGTCGCTCGGGCAGGCGGCGGCCGCGCGCGCTCTTCTCGCAACAGGCTAAGCGATCCCATGTGCCTTGCCATTCCCGCCCGAATTGTCGAACTGCTCGACGACAACATGGCCCGTGTCGCGATCGAGAGCGTCTCCAAGGTCGTCTCGGTTGCGCTGGTGGAGGATCTCGCAGTCGGCGATTTCGTCGTCCTGCACGTCGGCTACGCGTTGAGCCGGATCGATCCGGAGGAAGCCGAGCGCACGCTGGCGCTGCTGCGCGAAGCGGGCGCGCTGCAAGAGGCTTCGCCATGAAATACGTGGACGAATACCGCGACGGGCGCGTCGCCCGGGCGATAGCGGCGACCATCGCCGCGGAGGCGATTGCCGATCGCTCGTATCGGTTCATGGAATTCTGCGGCGGGCACACGCACGCGATTTCGCGCTACGGCCTCGAAGATCTTCTTCCGCGAAATGTGCGTATGATCCACGGCCCCGGATGCCCCGTCTGCGTGCTGCCTGCCGGACGGATCGACGAAGCCGTCGCGCTGGCGCGGCTGCGGGGCGTGACGCTCTGCACCTATGCCGATCTCATGCGGGTTCCGGCCTCCGGCGGTATGAGCCTGACCAAGGCGAAGGCGCAGGGCGCCGACGTGCGCATGGTCTATTCGACGCTGGACGCCGTCCGGATCGCGGAGACGGAGCCGGACCGGAACGTCGTGTTCTTCGCGATCGGATTCGAGACGACGACGCCGCCGACGGCGCTGGCGATCCTGTCGGCGCAGAAGAAGGGGCTGAGGAATTTCTCGGTCTTCTGCAATCATGTCCTGACGCCGCCGGCGATCGAGGCGATCCTGAGCGCGCCGCCGGAGCAGGCGCCTGGCGAGGTGGCGGTCGACGGCTTTCTCGGACCGGCGCACGTGTCGACGGTGATCGGCGCGCGCCCATACGAGCCGCTCGCTGCGACCTATCGAAAACCTGTCGTGATCTCCGGGTTCGAGCCGCTCGACGTCATGCAGTCCATCCTGATGCTCGTGCGGCAGATGAACGAGGGGCGCGTGGAGGTCGAGAACCAGTACATCCGCGCCGTCTCGCGCGAGGGCAATCTGCGGGCGCAGGCGATCGTGGAAGACATGTTCGAATTGCGCGAAACCTTCGAATGGCGCGGGCTCGGCGAGATCGCTCGCAGCGCGCTGCGCCTGCGCGAGGCCTATGCGGCCTTCGACGCCGAAAGGCTCTTCCCGGTCGCGCGCTCGCAGGCGCGCGACAATCCGGCGTGCGAATGCGGGGCCATCCTGCGCGGCGTCAAGAAGCCTGTCGAATGCGGATTGTTCGGGACGGCCTGCACGCCGGAAACCCCGATGGGCTCGTGCATGGTCTCGTCGGAAGGCGCCTGCGCCGCGCACTGGACCTATGGCCGTTTCCGCGAAAGCAACGCAGCGGGGGCGGTCCGATGACCGGCGCGCGGCGAACGATCGGCCGCAGGACCGATCTGAAGAACGGCCGGGTCGACATGTCCCACGGCGCAGGCGGCCGCGCGATGGCGCAACTCATCGCCGACGTCTTTCTTCCCGCTTTCGACAACGAATGGCTGCGCCGGGGCGACGACCAGGCCGTATTCGACGCGCCGGCCGGCAGACTGGCGATGACGACGGACGGCTACGTCATTTCTCCCCTGTTCTTTCCCGGCGGGGACATCGGGTCGCTCGCCGTGCATGGAACGATCAACGACATAGCCATGTCCGGCGCGCGCCCGCTGAAGCTGACGGCCAGTTTCATCCTGGAAGAGGGATTTCCCCTTGCCGATCTCAGGCGCATTGCCGATTCGATGGGCGCGGCCGCGCGCGCGGCTGGGGTGGCCATCGTAACAGGGGACACGAAAGTGGTGGAGCGCGGCAAGGCCGATGGCGTATTCATCTCCACCGCGGGCATCGGCGTCGTTCCTGACGGGCTTGTCCTGTCCGGCGATCGGGCGCGGCCGGGCGACGCCGTGATCGTTTCGGGTTCGATCGGGGATCATGGCGTCGCGGTCATGTCGTGCCGCGAGAACCTGCAGTTCGAGATCGACCTGCTGTCGGATTCGGCGGCGCTGCACGATCTCACCGCCGCAATGGTCGCAAAGGCCGGATCGTCGTTGCGCCTCATGCGCGACCCGACGCGCGGCGGACTTGCGGCGACGCTGAACGAGATCGCGCATCAGTCGGGCGTCGGCGTGCGGCTGAGCGAGGAAGCGATACCGGTAAAGCCCGCCGTCGCGGCGGCCTGCGAATTGCTCGGCCTCGATCCCCTTCACGTCGCCAATGAAGGCAAGCTGGTCGCCGTCGTCGCGCCGGAAGCGACGAAGGCGCTGCTCGCGGCCATGCGCGCCCATCCGCTGGGCGCGGAGTCTGCAATCATCGGCGAGATCGTCGCCGACACGAATCGTTTCGTGCAGATGACCACGCGCTTCGGCGGCGGCCGCATCGTCGACTGGCTGTCCGGCGAGCAACTGCCGCGGATCTGCTGACCTCAGACGATTCTGATCGAGGACAATTCATTCCCCTCGGGATCGGCGACATGCACCGCGCAGGCGATGCAGGGGTCGAAGGAGTGGATCGTCCGCTGGATCTCGATCGGCTGTTTGGGGTCGGCGAGCACGTGCCTGTCCGCCAGCGCGGCCTCGTAGGCGCCGGGCTGGCCCTGCGGGTCGCGCGGGCCCGCGTTCCATGTCGAGGGGACGACCGCCTGGTAGTTCGCGATCTTGCCGTCGCGGATGACGATCCAGTGCGCGAGGCCGCCACGCGGCGCTTCCATGAAGCCGACGCCCTTCGCTTCCTTCGGCCAGGTCGAGGGCTCCCATTTCTGCGTGTTGTGGACCGCGACATCGCCAGCCTTGATGTTGGCCACGAGCGCGTCGAGCCAGCCCTTCATCTGGTCGCCGATGATCTTGGTCTCGAGTGTCCGCGCCGCGGTGCGCCCGAGCGTCGAGAACATGGCGGCGATCGGCAGATCGAGCTTCTTGAGCGCGTAGTCGGCGAGGTCCTTCGTCTCGCGGTGGCCGGAGGCGTAGAGCATGAGCACGCGCGCCAGCGGACCAACCTCCACGGGCTTGCCGCGCCAGCGCGGGGACTTCAGCCAGCTATACCCCTTGTCGACGTTGAGCTGATCGTACGGCGGCTTCGGTCCGTCATAGGCGAAGGTCGTCTCGCCCTCGTAGGGATGCAGGCCCTTGGCCTTGCCGCCCGAATAATCATACCAGGAGTGCGAGATGAATTCCTGGACCTGCGCGGAATCATTGAGGTCGACCGGCTCGACATGCGAGAGGTCGCGGTTGAGGATCACGCCCGCAGGCAGGAGGCGCTTGGCCGGATTGGCGCTGCCGTCCGACGGGAAATCGCCGAAGGTCATGAAATTGCCGAGACCTTCGCCGCGCGCGAACCAGTCCTTGTAGAACGACGCGATCGCCAGCGTATCGGGAATGTAGACCTGATCGACGAAAGCCGTCATGCGCCCGATGATGTCGCGAACTTCCGAGAGCGCGACGATGTTGAGACTGGTTGCCGCAGCGCCGCCGCCGGTGGCGTTAGGGTCGGTCGACAGCGGCGTCGGCGCGCCGCCGACGAGGAAGTTGGGATGCGGATTCTTGCCGCCGAAGATCGCATGCAGCCGGGCGACATCGCGCTGCCAGGCGAGCGCCTCCAGATAGTGCGCGACCGCCATCAGGTTGGCTTCCGGCGGCAGCTTGTAGGCGGGATGACCCCAGAAGCCGCCCGCGAAGATACCGAGCTGGCCGCCGTCGACGAAGCCCTTCAGCCGCTTCTGCACGTCGGCGAAGTACCCGGGGCTCGACTTCGCGTATCCCGAAATCGACTGCGCAAGCGACGAGGTCGCGGCAGGATCCGCCTTCAGCGCGGAAACGATGTCCACCCAGTCGAGCGCATGCAGATGATAGAAATGCATCACGTGATCGTGCACGTATTGCGCAGCGATCATCAGATTGCGGATCAGATTGGCGTTGGCCGGAATGTCGTAGCCGAGCGCGTTCTCGACCGCGCGGACCGAGGCGACGCCGTGCACGAGCGTGCAGACGCCGCAGATGCGCTGGGCAAAGCCCCAGGCCTCGCGGGGATCGCGGCCGCGCAGAATGATCTCGATGCCGCGCACCATCGTGCCGGACGAATAGGCAGCCTTGATCGCGCCGCTGGCGTCGGTCTCGGCCTCGATCCGCAGATGCCCCTCGATCCGGGTGATGGGATCGACGACGACGCGTTGTGTCATGGCTCAGGTTCCTGCGTTCAATCGGCGAGGTTGTCGGCCACGAGCTCGAGGAGGTTCTCGATCTTGCGGTCCCACTTGGTGTGCTTCGCGCCAAGGTCCAGCGTGATGCGGCATTGCCCGCAGGCGGTGACGAACCGGTCTGCGCCGGCGGCTTCCACCTCGCGCTTTTTCAGCTCGAAGGCCTTGTAGCGGATCGGGTCGGCGCGCGTGTTGGACACGACGCCGCCGCCTCCGCCGCAGCACCAGGTCAGCGCGCGATTATTCTCCAGTTCGCGCATCTCGAGGCCGAGCGCCGCCATGACGTCGCGCGGCGCGTTCATCACGCCGCCGCGCCGCACGAGCTGGCAGGGATCGTGGAAGCTCGCCGTCTGGCCGATCGGCTTGACCTTGATCTTGCCGCTCGCCACGACCTCCTGCAGGAATTCCGTCATGTGGATGACGCGCACCGGCAGTTTGTCGTCATACCAGCGCGCCGCTTCCCATCGCGCCGCGCCATAGGCATGGCCGCACTCCGGCAGAACCAGCGTATGCGCGCCAATCTTCGCGGCGCAGTCGATGATCTTGCGGGTCATCGTCTCCTGAAGATCGGTGTCGCCGTTGAGATAACCGATGTTCGACGCCTCGAAGCCTTCCGAATGATAGGTCCAGTCGAGGCCGGCCTTGTTGAAAATCTTGGCGGCGTCGGCCAGCGCCTTGGTGTGGTCGGTCAGTTCCGCCGGCGCGACGGTGACGAGATAGTCGGCCTTGTCGCGGTCGATCTTCATGTCGACGCCATATTCCTCGCCGACCTCGCGGATGATGTCGGCGAAATCGTCGGCAGGCGTCGCCGGGCTTCCCCAAGCGCGGGCGGTGCGGTCCATCAATTGCAGACGATCCGGGATGAGCCCGGCCTTGAACATGCCGTGGCGCGCCTTCTTGATGAGTTCGGCGATGTCGATGCCCATGGGGCAGGCGAGCGTGCAGCGGCCGCACAGCGTGCAGGCGTCGAAGATCAGCCGCTCCCATTCCTCGAGCTTCTCCAGCGAGACGCTCGGCACGAGTCCGAACAGCCGGTAGACCGGCGCGAACGGCCCGGCATGGCGACGATAGGCCTGTTCGAACGGCTGCAGCTTGTTGATCGGCGTATAGGCGGGCTCCCCCGTCGCCACATAGAAGTGGCAGGCTTCCGCGCACATGCCGCATCTCACGCAGGCCTCGAGATGCGCGGCGGCGACGGCGCCGAACTCGCGCACGAAGCCTTTCATCGCCGCGTCGCGGCGCGCCTGGTCGCTCATGTCGCCTTGAACGTCGTAGGGAACGCCGGCGGCCGTGGTCTTGGCTGTCATAGCTCGGCTCCCCTTTGTCCCATGCGCACGCCGGTCATGGCGCGCGAGAATACGAACATGAAAGCGTGCATCAGCTTTCCGAACGGGAACCAGACGAGGAAGGCGCAGATGCTGAGAATGTGCAGCGCCAGCAGCGTCTCGTAGCGCGCGCCGAGGTGGGCGGCGGCGAGCAGGCCGGTCAGCACCGGCAGAAACGTCAGCAGCCAGCTGATGTAATCGTCGGTGCGCGAGATCAGGCGAAGCACGGGGCTGCGGAGCCGGTGAACGAGGCCTGCAACCAGCGAGGCGATGGTGACAACGCCGATCGTATAGACGAGATTGCTCGGAAGGGCCGGCCAGGACAGTCCCGTCATCCCCTTGATGAACAGGACATGCGGCGCGAACAGGAAGACGACGATCGCAAGGCCGATGTGCAGGATGTAGCCGTTCATGAAGGTGAACATGCCCGCTTTCTGGAAGGGCTTGTGCGGCCACATCTTCACGACAATGCCCTTGAGCGCGGCCGCCACGGGCGAAGGCGCGCCCGCGCGCGGCTGCGCGGGAACGAGGCGCCACGGCAGCAGCAGCGCGCCGAAGAAGCGCCATGTCGCGCCGAGGACGAAGACGATCATCGCGACCTGGAGCGCTGGCCCGCGCGCGAATTCGAGGAGCGTCATTTCTTGTCTCCGTCGCTGGCGGCCTGTTCGGCCCCGTAGGAGGCCTGATGCCGGCGCGACGCCCAGGCCGCGCCGGCGCCAAGCGCCGCGCCGACGACAGCAGCGCCGGCGAGCGCAGGTCCCATCTCGCGAAGATTGGTCGAGAGCGGGCGATAGAACCCGCCCTGGTCCCAGAAGTCCGGCTCCGAACAGCCGAGGCAGCCGTGTCCGGACTGGATGGGGAAGGACACGCCGCCGTTCCATTTCAGCGTCGCGCAGGCGTTGTAGGTGACGGGGCCCTTGCAGCCGACCTTGTAGAGGCACCAGCCCTGCCGCGCGCCGATATCGTCGAAGCCTTCGGCGAACAGCCCGCGTTCGTAGAAGGGGCGGCGATAGCAGCGATCGTGGATCGTCTCGCCGAAGAAGGCCTTCGGCCGGCGCAGGTGGTCGAGCTCCGGCAGCTTGCCGAAGGAAACGAGATAGGAGACGACTCCCGCCATCGCCTCCGGGATCGGCGGGCATCCGGGTATGTTGATGACGGGCTTGTCGGTGACGAGTTCGTCGATCGCCGCCGCCCCGGTCGGATTGGGGCGCGCGCGGGGAATGCCGCCGAAGGCCGCGCAGGTGCCCACCGCAATCACCGCGAGCGCGTCCTTCACCGTCGCGCGGAGCATGTCGAGATTCGTGACGCCGCTGATTGTCGAGTAGACGCCGCCGTCCTTTGTCGAAACGGCGCCGTCGACCACGACGACATATTTGCCCTTGTTCTCCGCCATCGCGGCTTCGCGCGCCTTTTCCGCCGCCTCGCCGGAAGCGGCTTGCAGCGTGTGGTGGTAGTCGAGCGAAATGAGATCGAAGATCAGGCTTTCCAGCGTGGGCGAGAAGGAGCGCGTCAGCGATTCCGTGCAGCCCGTGCATTCCTGAAACGAGAGCCAGATAACAGATTGCCGGCGCGCGTTCGCGAGGCCCTCGGCCAGCGCGTCGGCCGAGCCGGGCGGCAGCGCCATCAGCGCGCTCAGGTAGCTCGCATATTTCAGGAAGGCGCGGCGGGAGACGCCCCGCTCCTGGAGTATCTCGCCCAACGCCCGCGACTGGACCATGACGGCGCTCCCTTCACTGATCTCGTTGCGGCGGCCGAACGGCCGCGGCAAGACGCGCCGCCGCCGCCGCCATATCGGCCCGGTGACTCCGCAGGATTGCCGGAACGGCGCCGACCTCGACGCTCTCGCTCGCTGTACGGCCGCCTTCGCCCAGGTGACGAACGAACCAGACGCCCGAGAAGACGGTCTCCCAGACCTCCGAGCGGCCTGCGGATTCGATGGTGGCGAACACCTCGCCGCGGCCGAGGCGCTGTTCCAGTTCCGCGCGATCCTCGCTCGTCAGCGGCATGGCGGTCAGTTCGATCGGCGCGACGAGAGCGCCGCCTGCCGCCTCCGCGAGGCGTGTGGCGATTTCGGCGAGAACGGCTTCGGCCATGCCGGTCAGGCGAGGCGGCTCGCGATCGAGCGACGTGTTGGGGGCTGGCGCGCTCATTGCGTCCACCTCTGGATCAGGGCGATCGCCTCCGCGCAGGCGCGCGGCGCGGCCGCGGCGACGGCCGGAGTCGGCGCGAGGCCCCATCCCGTATGCTCCGGCTGGACGCCGACCAGCGCGCGGCGCTCGGGCAGGACGCCCGAAAGACGCGCGGCGCTCAGGATGTCGGCGAGACCGGCTTCATGCACCGTATTGGCGGCGCGTCCGGCCTGCGCGTCCATGTCGGGGCCGAGGAACACCCGCACGGCGCCCGGCGCCCCGGAAAAATGCGCGGCGTCCAGCACAATGAGCGCATCGGCGTCCTCCACGAGGGGAAGCAGGGCGAGCCCGACGGTGCCGCCGTCGCACAGCCGCGCCGCGATCGGCCGGTCGCGGAGCATGTCGAGCACGGCAGGCCCGATGCCGTCGTCGGTCAAGAGCCTGTTGCCCAAACCCAAGACCAGCAAGCCGCCGCCTCCGCCCATGCCAAGCATCTCCGGAATTCGTCTGCAAACATTTCCGTTCTTGAATGTGATGGATATGATTTGCATCAACAACGCATTTCCGGCGTCTCGCCGGAAACCGTCGCGCGTCCATACTGCCGCCGAGGCGGATCGCGTCGCCGCGTTCGCGAACGCCGTGCGCGCGATCCGCTTGGTGGACTTGGAGCGAGAGAACAAGGCCGCGTAGCGAAACGCGCTCGCCTCTCGCTGTCTCTTACTTCGGGGTTCGACCGTAGTTCATGGGCGTCCCTTCGCCGATGGAAAGGCGATGAGCCCTTGAATGGCGGTATCCATACCTGGCTTTGCTGCCCGTCGTTCAGTCCGCCGTCCAGAAGCTGGCATGCCGCACGCGGATGATAGGTCACGTCGCAATTAGTTGCTTGCGATCACATTTGCAGATATGAATATGATGTCGGTTGGGCCTTGATCCCTGGGACGGTCGGCTCAGATCGACCCATCGATAGCGACTTGATTTTTCAATCGTCGGAGCCTGGAGATGCGCAAGCGCTGGTTGATGATTTCCGCCGGCTGCGTCGTCGTCCTCGCGGCGGCGGTCCTTGTGTATGTGCGGGCGTACAAGCCGCTCGACGTAAAGGTCGCCGAGATCGAGCGAAACGTCGAAGTGCGAGTCTTCGGGGTCGGTAGTGTCGAGGCCCAAGTCGTTTCCAGAATCGGTTTCCAGATCGCCGGGCGCATCGTTTCGCTTGCAGCCGATCAGGGCGATGTCGTCGCCGCCAATGCCGAACTTGCCACGATGGAAGACAGCGCCCAGCGCGCTCGAGTCTCCAAGGCCCAGGTCGCCAATGCGCAGGCGGAAGCGGCTCTCGCCAAAGCCAGAGCCAGCCTGCATCGTTCCGAGGTCGCAATTCAACAGAAGGCGACGATCAACCAGCGCCGGCAGTCCCTCGTCGGCAGCGGCGCCGTGGCGCGCGAGGTCGCCGACGACGCGCAGGCCAACGAAGCCTATGCGCGCTCCGACAATGAGGTCGCAAAGGCGGACGTACTGGTCGCTGACGCCGCCCGCAGGGATGTGGCGGCGTCCCTGGCGATCGAGCGGGTGACGCTGGACCAGCACCGGCTTGTTGCGCCGTTCGATGGCCGTATCCTGTCGCGCCTGAAGGAAGTCGGCACGATCGTCGCGCCCGGCGAAGCCGTCTTTTCGATCGTCGATCCGCGCAAGATCTGGGTTCGCGCTTACGTCGACGAGGCCTTGGCGGGCGGTCTGGCGGTCGGACAGACGGCCTACGTGCGCTTGCGTTCGGAAATGTCGCAGCGCGTCGAAGCGGAAATCGTTCGCATCGACGCCGAAAACGACCGCGTGACCGAGGAGCGTCGTCTCTACGTGCGCTGC
>WBZM01001677.1_pt2 | contig 13538 bp, 11 predicted proteins | sample 5204271 | NCBI WGS metagenome assembly WBZM01 (sample SAMN12344346, study PRJNA552823) | activated sludge metagenome | biome: Activated sludge suspended growth; feature: Nitrification reactor; material: Wastewater; isolation source: activated sludge from nitrification reactor of wastewater...
GAAAGGGTAAAAGGTATCCGGAAAAATTACATGCAAAAGGACTTGCGACAGCCAAAGCACTGAAAATATCAACCTAGGCGAGAACACTGCCACTCCTGTCCCGCGAGTAAAGCCAAAACAAGGCAGCTGCATCACAAGTCACTCTCAGCGTCCATGCCAACGCAGCGCCGGTCAATCCCTGCCAGTGAATAAAGGCAAGCAGGACCGGTATGTACACGACAAACTCGACAAGATGCAAAAGGCCCGTTGGCTTGGCCTTACCGTGAGCGTGTAATGCAGTGTATGGAAGGTAGGCGACACCATTCACCAGAACACCCACAGAGAGAATTACTGCCAGCAGCCACGACTTCGAGGCAAAATCGTTGGAAATGAACGTATCCATAAGGGGATAGGCAAGGATGGCTGCCACCAAGCACAACACGAACATGGCAAAAGTGACAATTTTGACACTTTTTGCAAATGTTTTGTCAACCAGCGCGGAGTCTGTGAGGCGGCCGCGTGCTAGATTTGGCAACAGACTGGCGCCCAGAGCACCCGGCAGTATCAGCAACCTGACCAGAAACTCGAATGGCACTGTGTAGTAAGCTACGACCCCTGCCCCCAACAAATACGAGATAAAAAACCGGTCAGCACTCACCAGCAGAGGGCTAACCAAGTTGGTCACTGCCATCCACGCACCGAAGGAAAAGAGCTTCTTGCGGGTATTTGGGAGAATTTTGGCGCGCCAGAATTGGCCGCTCGGGAGTTTCATCACCAACCACGCAAACAGCAGGCAACTTACCAACCGGGCGCCCACCAGCCAAAACGTCACCGTCACCAGCGAATTCCCATGCAACAAGACCGCAAGCATGGGGAACAGAAAGATGGAAGTGCCCAACAACATGCGGGCGATGTTGCTCGCCTGAAAGCGCTCATACCCCTCAAGAGCCCCGCGCAGCCCGTTGCTTAGGGTGGCAAGCGGAATGCCAATCGCAGCGATGATCAAGCTGACGAAAACCTCCTGATGCAGGTCTGCAGAAACACCCATTCCGTAGTGGCTTAAGGGGTACGCGCCCAGTACAAGTACGACAGTTCCGAGCAATCCAGTCAAGACCGTGAACTCCAACCCGGCCTTGATGACTTGCGGTATGTCGCCCTGCCTTTGCCCCCCCAACGACGTTGCCACCTGTTGCGTAATGGCCCGCCCGAGTCCGAAATCAAAAAGGCTGAAGTACCCGATGATGGTCCATAGCAGCGTCAGCACACCGAAGCGTTCAAGACCCAGCCGGGGTATCAGCAGTGGAATCGTGATGGCCCCCAACACCAGGGGAAGAACATTTCCCCCGACGTTCCAGAGGGTGTTTCTACTTAACGACATATGCCAATTCTATTAGAAAAATTCGCCATACTTACGAAAACGATTAATTAGATGGCAACTTGACATTAAATAAACCCACAAATTTTGGTTGCTCACACAATTTCAATCCGGAATCTGTAAGAATACCCAGTCCAATGCTGTACTCCCCGACCAACTCCGAAATGTCAGAAACTGTTGAATATCCAGAATTAAAAAGACCCTGATCATTAAAGTAAGTAGCCACATCCGGACGATTAACTATACGGGTTTTCAATAATATCCGTTTGCCGCTCTTTTCTGTTAAAACCACGAACTTTTTTCCTACCAAGCTACCCTTCTCATTTGATACCGCAAGCCACCCACTCACTTTCAACAAACCCGAAAGAGAAGCAACTCTCGGCGCCGGAAATTGATCATTAATAACATCAATACTTCCTCGACAATCACCCAAACTCTCTGCCGCCAATTCCCCTCCCACACTTTCAACCCCATCGAAGTCGAAAATTTCAGAAATATTTATCGGCTTCAAATTAATCACTTGCGAGAAAGAAATTGTATATTCATTTTTCCATCCCCAATCACCAGCAGACGCGATCCTAATCGCGCGTACAGCCTTCTCACTGAGGAGGCCGCGTCCACCATATAAAAAGCCAAAATCGGCCGTGCTCTCAACCAGAGGTGAAACAAGGAAACCCGATCTTGCCATTCCGGCCGGCAATCGATAACTTCGTACTTCATTACTTTTTAATTCAACCGTCATCCTCAAAAGCGAGCTTTTATACAATAGATTCGCAAGCCGCCCAAAAAGCGTTGGCTCAATATTGATTGTCGCAAACAAGTAATCATCCGAGCTCGGTATCGGAACCCTTTCATTCAACAGATGTTTCTCGTCAGATAGTTTTGATAAACTCGGAGCACGCATCTTCATCTCGGTTTTCTCGAGTAGCAAAAATCCATTCGAAATAATAGTTGGTCGATAATTATGCAAGAGAGCCGGCCAACTTGCGCCATCTTCAATTGATGGGAATCTTCCATCAATTGCTTCAACACTAAAAATGATATTATCTGGAGCATTCTCACCTAAAACATGCCATTTATTAATATCAGAGAGAGCCGGCAAATATGATGAATAACTTTGGAAAACCGGTCGAGGTGCCCAGGTATTTTTTGATGCCAAAAGAAAAGCTTGGTTGTAAGAATAAATATCAGTGACACCTGGCAAATCTGGAAACGATACCCTATCCCTAAGTTTCGCTAGTGCAAAACCATATTCATCATTTAGCCAATCTGGATTTGTGAATCTCTTAACCAATCCATTCATTTGTTTTATATAAGTTAATTCCATGTTAGATAGCAAAACCGGGATTGTCGTTTTGACGTAATTTCTGTCGATGGCAAACCATGTCGCCATCGAAAACAGTACGGCCAGAAAAGCAAGCCTTGATGTAACAAATACCTGCATCAAAACGACCGCCAACACGATTGATGTTCCCGCTATAACTGCATGGCTATCATGTCGAACGAATCCGGCCTTGAATGATAAAAAAATAAACGGAATAAACAGGGCAACAACAAATACCTTCCTGGTCGGGTGCATTTCGGAACTTTGCCATATCGCCAACAGCACCAAACCCGCGGAAAGAACATACAAAACCAGCTCAGATAGTTTTCCATCCAGAGCCATCGCCTCTGAATATCCAGAGATTACGGGAAGCATATTTAGCAAATAGCCCCCCAAATTTCCAACGGGCTGCCCTGCAGCCCACCAGAAAATAAGCATTGAACACAACGGGGAAACCAAGCAAATCAATGCAAGGAGCGCATGTCGCTTCATACATAAAAAAATGAGACAAACAACCAAAACTACACCACCCGCTATGAGTGCACTTCCTTTTATCAACGGCAACAAACCTAACGGCGAAAACAATATTGCAACTTGAACTGAAAGACGCTTTTTCGACGAGGTATTGTCCGGCTCTGGAAACATTAACTTTGCCAATGCCAACCCAGCTAATAGCGGCATTGAAAAAAGTAGATTATCAGGAAGATACACTAACCGAAGGCCAACCATGATCGAGTAGTACGCGAAAATCAAAAACCAAGGAGCACTCCTAAACAACATTAAGAGCATCGCCCAATATGAGAGCGCCAAGTAAGAACTCGCCACTAGCGTTAGAGCATCTAATGATGGGTGAAATTCTTTTGTAAAGACTGACGCATATGGCCCAAACGTAAAGACGATATCTTTTCCAATAATTAAACCTTGGGCTACTGCCTGATTCATCCCCATTCGCCATGAAGGGTCAAGGCCAGCCTCCGGGAAGCCAGGGTAGAATGGAACAAATACAAGTATCGATGTAGCCAATAAAATCGGAGCGATCAAAAAAATGAAAATAATATTTTTTGTCTCTTCACGTGGCTTCCAGCAGCTGCAATTACTCATGGATATAGGCCTTACGATATTTTCGGTGAACCAATCAAGACCTGGTCCACATAATTTGAGCAAATTTCGGCTAATTTGTTTTACTACTAACCTTCTCACCAGTAGAGTCAGGCACACAAGCAGGCAACTCTATGATTTTCTCCAGTTTTCAACCCTGAATTTCCTGACACTACAAATGCAAATGTAAGTAACTTTTACATAAGAAATGTCACATAGGCGCATATTGGCACTCGGGTTGGCGGAAGAAGGATTTCACCAATTCGGGCAATTTCTGGATTCGGCGCAACGCGCCGAGTGCCAGCCGCTTCATTTCGTCCTTGGATTGCACCAATTGCTTGGCAACATTGAGTTTGACGTGGGCCCAGACCTGTTCGTCTGGGTTCAGATGTGGCGAGTAAGGCGGCAGGTAGAACAACTTGAGCTTGCCGTCCTGGGCCTCGACGAATTTCTTGACCAACTTCGCCTTGTGAATCGGGTGACCATCGACAATAAGGAAGACCGGCGTCGTGGCGCCAACCAACAGTCGCTTGAGAAATTCCCGGAACACCTCGGCATTGACCGAGCCGTCGTGAAGCATGAAACGGAATTCGCCGCGCGGACTGACCGCCGAGATCATGTTCAGCGAGAAGCGGCGTCCAGTTACTTCCACGACCGGTGTTTCACCCACGGGCGCCCAGGTCGTTCCCGTGTGGTAGTCGGAGCGAATTCCCGATTCATCGGCAAAATAGATGGTCGCACTCTTGGCTTTGGCTTCTGCACGAATCGCCGGGTAGATCTCGGCTTCCCAGGCCCGCACCAGCGTCGCGTCCTGCTGCCACGCTTGGTAGAGCGGTTTTTGCGCCGAGAAGCCCAGCAGTTTCATGATCCGACTGACCGAGGCGAGCGACAGCTTCTTGCCGAATTTGCGCTCGATCAGCGCCGCGATCAGCGACAGGGTCCACAAGCCAAAAACGAACTTGAATTGCAGCGGGGTGTTGTCTCTCACCGCTTGGGCAATCCAGCGCATCTCTTCTACACTCACCTTCGGCGGACGCCCCGGGATCGGCTTGGCCAGCAGGGCGTTCTGCCCCCCATTGGCAAAGTCCGCCAGCCAGCGAAAGACGCTGCGCACATTGATGCCATAGGCGGCCGCCACACTGCTCACGTCCTGCCCTTCACGAATCGCCTTGACGGCTTGCTGGCGCATCACCTGAAGCACACCATGATCGTGCTTGCGACCGTCCGAAGTTCTTTTGCATTTCATGCCCGTATTGTCTCATGGATATGACAATACTTTCTAAAGAGTTAGAAAATAAGTGGATCCGATTATAAATACCAAACAGAGAAAGAAGAGCTAATAACATCCCAAACCAAAGCGTCACCAACCGAATGGCAATCGCCAACCACACCGCAACACCACCGTCCACCCCACGTTCGATCAACTGAAAAACCAGTGAGGCCTCCATCGCCCCAAGGCCACCGGGCAACATGCTCGCCGCACCGAACAAGGTCGCCTGCACGAAGATCAACACGCAATCGGCAACCGGCAGCCCGACCCCGGCAACATCGCAGAACCAGGCAAAAACCAGGGCCTGTGATCCGTAGGCAATCGTTGCAACGGCAGAAAAGATCAGAACTCGCGGCAGCTTCCAGACCCCAGCCCAGCTCTCAAGCATCTCCTGCCCGCCCTTGACTGGTAGCCATCGCAAATGGCGCATCAGCCAGTTCCACCAGGCATCAGTCAGCGGGTGCAACAGCAAATAGGCGAATCCGCAACTTCCCATCAGCATGACAACGAAAGCCAGTGCCCACGCCCAAGTCAGAGTCTGACCGACCAGCCAGGCCGCCACCCCGCCCAGCAGGCACATGCCCAGCAAATCGGAACCCCGATCCGCAAGAAACGCCGCAAGACTATGCGACATCCTTACCCCCTGCTGCAACAGCAGGGCCGACCGAAATGTTTCGCCGGCTTTACCGGGTGTTGCGGTCAACGCCAGCCCGGATAGATAAATGCCCAGGTGCCTGAGCCTCGGCACGGCATACCCCAGGCAACGAAGCGAATACTCCCAGCGGCCAAAGCGCCAAAGGTAGGCGGTCGAAGCAAGCGCTGCCCCGCTCAGCAACGTCCGCCAGCCAAGCGACGCCAACGCGCCTACCGTCTCCCGCCAGCCAAGCCAGAAGATTGCTGCCAGATAGCAAAGCACCCCGGCGCCGACAAACCAACCTATAGCCCGAATGATGCGCGGATCGCCAAGTGCCAACTGGATACGCATCACCGACTGGCTCATCGAAAGGTCAAAAACTTGTGTCCAAAATAGCTGGTCACCACCGGCACTAAAACCCCAACCAAATGCGCCAGCGCCTCGGCATGCTCGACGATACCGAATGAAGGCAGCACCCAGCGTGCCAGTACCAGACTAATCACCAGGGTCTGCAACACTGCCACCACATTCACGCCGACAAACTTGGCTATCTGCGGTACCAGCGGCCCGCTCTTCGCATCAAATACGTGCCCGCGCATCAATAAAAAGGCGACCAGCATCCCGACCAGATAGGCAAAAAATATCGCGGAGCCATAATCCAGTACCATGCTGAATATAAAGCGGGAGCCAAAGTTGGCCCCCGCAGCGATTCCGCCGGCTACCAGAAATCGCAGGAATTTAGGGGTCAGCATCTGACTTTTCCGCTCAAGCCTCGCCACTCCCGGCAGCCATCTTGGCCATCTGCCGGCCGAACCCGATACTCTCGGAAATACCCCGATCCTCCGGGTAATAGTAAGACGTGTCCGCCACCCACAAGCCTTGCACCGGCAAGGCAACAGGCGGCAACTTGTCCAGGTAACCCGGATCGCATATCGGCTGTGCGTAGCGATAACGGCTGGCACGAATATCGATGAAATCTTCGTCCGTTAGCACCGGATTGATCTTCTTGAGATAGTGCCGCACCTTGATCAGGAAGGCCTCATCCGGCTCTGCAAATATGGGATGCTCGCCCGGCACGTAGAACGGCACATACACGACATGCTGATCCAGCGGACGCAGGTTCGTGTATTCCACCAGCCCCGGAATATCCATTTCCGGATCGTTGGTGTTCAACCAGAAGTTCTCAGTCACCGGCTTCTTGAGCTTGGCAATCGCGCAAACAACGGCGATATTCTTGATCGCCCTGAACTTGGTCAGTACATCAGCGGGCAGGTCCGGCATGATCCGCGGAACGTAGGGCAAGGGAACCGTACTGACCACCTTGTCGAAGGGCTCAAGCTGACCGGCAATCTGCACCCCAATAACCTTGCCGCTCTCGATAACCACCTTGTCGACCGGCGACTTCAGGCGAATCTCACCGCCGTGCCCCTCGATTGCTGCTTTCAATGCCTGCAACAAGATGCTGGAACCACCTTCAAGATAACCAAGCTTCTCGCGGAACAAACTGTAACGCGATCGCCCGATACGTCGGATGCGGCTCCAGATCCATGCCGCCGACAAGCCCGTGGCGTAGTCGTAGAACTTGTAATCGAACAAGCGACGCCACAGCACCTCCCATGCTTCATCGCCAACCCAGCGCCGTATCCAGCCCGATGCCTCGACGTTGTCCAACGGCCGCCAGTCGTTACGCTTGGTCGAGAGGAAGGCATGCAAGCCGTAACGGAACTTGGCGACAAAGCCCAGACCACGAAACTTGAGCAGCGCGATCGGGTTGCCCCAGGGCTGCAAGCGCCCCTGGAACCAATAGCCCATCCTGGTTTCCACCCAGCGCATCCGGTCAGCAACCCCCAATTCGTCGAGCGCCTGTAGGAAAGCATGATCCGAGATGCAGTGAAAGTGATAGTAGCGCTCAATTTCAAGCCCACCGAAGTCGAAGGTTGCCGACATCCCGCCAACGCGGTCATCCGCCTCGAGCAGCACCGGCTGATGCCCATCCAACGCCAATTGATAAGCCACCGCAAGGCCCATCGGCCCGGCCCCCAGAACCGCAATCCGCTGCCCCATTCAGAACTCCAGCACGACACTGCTGTAACGCGGGTCGTTAAACGTTTCATCCACCGCCGCCTTGAACGGCGTGTAGGGCACCCCGAAAATACCTGGCCAATCAATTACCTCGAACTCATCCTTGGCGCTCAAGGCGGCCAACTGCTGCGTGGTGAAAGGTGGGTTCTTGTCGAATAACCCCCAGACCCAGAGCAAAGCGTAGAACAAAGAAAATGGGATACGCAGGATGATCGTCCCAGCCCGCGTCGCACGCTTGATCTCGCGGATCATGTCGATGTAATCCACCTTCTCGTGCCCGGAGATGTTGTAGATACCATCGCGAATGCGATGCTCGATGCAACTGATGATGATGTTCGCGAAATCACCGACGTACAGCGGTTGGCGCATGTAACGCCCATGGCCGGGAATCGGGAAGACCGGCACCTTCTTCATGAAGCGTGACAGCCAGCCCAAGTGCTTGCGATCAAACCAGCCGAACATCAGGGTCGGCCGCAGCACCGGACAGGAGATGCCGCTCTCCAGCACCATTGTTTCCTGATCCTTTTTGGTGTTGGTATAGAAGTCATCGGCGACCGACTCGATCACCGAGGAACTGATATGCACCAGGTAAGACACGTTGTTGGCCTTGATCGCGTCGAGCACCAGTCGCGTCGAATCAATGTTGTTACGCACGAATTCCTGATAGTCGTTGCCGCCGATTTGGGCTTGCAACATGACCACCACTTCGGCGCCGACGAAATGACGTTGCCAATCGCCCGGTTCGGCGAGATCAGCATATTCAACAGTGATGTCGGGCTGAACCTTTTTGAGAACGGCGAGGTTGGCACGATGCTTGTCTAGGACGACGATGTTCGAATATCCCTTGGCCTTCAGGCGCGCGACAAGATTTTGGCCGACGAGGCCGGCACCACCAGGCAACAGGATTTTCATTCCCTACCCTCTAAATTTGAAATCGCAATTGCTCACTCTTCCCCGTCTGGCTCCTTCGTCCGAACAAATAGAAAGAGGTGAAGGCCCCCTGTCGTTTCTTGGCTCTTGTGCCATCTCAAATATCCATCTTGTTGAAAACAAACCTTGGCAGATGCCGGATAATCAACATGATCAGCGCCCATTTACCAGGTGCGTACACAACAGGCGTTCCGCGCTCAATTCCATCGACAATGACTTGTGCGACGCCCGCAACATCCGCCAACTTGGCCCCTTTGTCCTTGAGTTGCCCAGTCATCGGGGTATCCGTCGGCCCGGGTTTGATCAGGACAACCTTAACGTTCGTGCCGGCGAGGCGATGTTGCAGACCCTGCGCATAACGTGTCACCAACCCCTTGGCGGCACCATAGACGTAATTCGATTTGCGCCCACGATCCCCCGCCACCGAGCCGATGATAGCCAAGGTGCCAATGCCATCCTGCTGCATATGACCGGCGAACGCCTCTGCGAAAAGTGCCGGTGAAACACCGTTGACCGCAAGAGCCTCCTCACAAAGCCCCAGGTCTTGCTGACAAGCCATTTGATCGGGTAGCGAGCCGTGGGCGATCAGCAGGATGTCGGGCAAGCCTTCACCCACGACACGATCGGCCCATTCACGGATGCGTGAGGGGTCCAGAAAGTCGGTTGTTTGCACGGTGATTGTCGATTGCGGACTGCGCACCCGCAAATCCTGCGCGACCCATTCGGTCTTTGCCTGATCGCGCCCGACCAGTACAAGGTTCTTGGGCGATTCCTGAACCCACAAGCGTGCACAATGTTCGGCCATAGCCGACGTCGCCCCGATGATGACAATTTTCTTGGTCAAGCTAGTACCCCATCAAGCGGCGCGACATCGCGGAACTTATCCCCACGTCGCGATATTTCGAGAATTCGTTGAGACGCGGATAGCCGGATTCGAACAGGTCTATCGGCATGCGCGCATCCTTGGCCGGGTAGATGCACCCTCCGGCTTCGCGGACGATGGCGTCCAGGCGAGCAAACAGCGCGTGCGTCCGTTCGCCATGGTTGGGAAAGTCCAGCGCCAAGGTGACGCCTGGCCGGGGAAAGCTCATCATCCCGAGTGGCTGGCGGTTGCCGAAGGTCTTCAGCACCGCCAAGAATGAACCATCCCCCGACCTTGCAATTTCCTTAAGCATGGCCCCAACCGCATCCTGCCCGACTGCACGCGGTACCACGCTCTGGTATTGGTAGAACCCTCGTGGGCCGTAGATGCGGTTCCACTCCAGAAGGTTATCCAGCGGGTAGAAGAACGGTTCGTAATGAACCCGTGACTTGCCGGGCTTGAGCGCCTGCATGTGGTAGTAGCCAAAGTTGAACGGCCGCAAGCTCAGACGATTGACCAGGGAAATTGGCGCCACCAGTGGCACCGTTTTCTTTCCTTGCTTCGGCTGCGGACCATCATGGGCATCGACATGATTTCCCCGCATAAAAATGCCGCGACCGCCACCGTGTGAAATGCAATCGATCCACGAGACGGTATGCTCCCATGTCGCCTCGGAACTATCGGCCAGTTCGAAGAAAGCATCGAGGTTGGCATACGGAACATTCTCAGCTTCCAGCCAGGGTCCAGCGATTTGCCGCAATTGAATCCGGGCTTGCGATATCACGCCGGTCAGTCCCATGCCGCCGACAGTTGCCGCAAACCAGTCGGCCTTTTCCTTTGGGCCACAATCGATCACTTCGCCATCGGTGCGCAGCAATCGCAGGGCAAGCACATGGTCTCCAAACGAGCCCATGACATGATGGTTTTTGCCATGGACATCATTGGCGATGGCGCCCCCGACCGTAATCAATTGTGTTCCCGGCGTGACCGGCAGCATCCAGCCACTGGGAAGCAGTGTGTTCTGGATATCTCGCAGCAGCAGACCGGCCTCGCACTCAAGCACGCCGGTTTCATCATCGAACGCGATGAAGTGGTCGAGCCCCTTGGTTGCCCACAGCACACCATCGGGGTTGAGACAGACATCGCCGTAGCTACGGCCGTTGCCGTAGGCCAAGGCCAACTTTTCAGGCATGGCCGGCAGCCGTGTTCTGTCAACAAGCGGCACGACGGAATGCTGAAGCGCGCCCAGGCGCCCCCAGGACGAAACCGCTACCATGGCCAGCCGACCGTTCCGATGGCGAGGAACAGCGCGAACACCACGCCCGCCAACAAGCTGGCCTTGTCCTTGACCGCAAAGATCAGGGGATCGTCGTGCATTTCCCCCCGATGTGCGCGCAGCCAAACCCAACTGATCCAGAACAGCATGACCGGCACATTGCCCCAGACCCAATGCGGATTCTGGTACAAGCGCAACACGTCTTCGCTGTTCAAATATAGTGCGAGAACCAGCACGGACGAGAACCCGGCGGCGATGCCCAGCATTTGCACCAGCGGCGCATCATCAGTCAAATAGCCTCGACCGTGCGCCTTATGCTTGCCATGCAACAACTGCACCTGCAACTCCGCAAAGCGCTTGATGAAGGCCAGCGACAAAAACAGGAAGACCGAAAAGGCCAACAGCCAGAACGACAGCACCATTCCCACCGCCGCTGCACCAGCAACGATGCGCAAAGTGTAAAGAATGGCCAAGGTCAGGCAATCGACCAGGACAAGCTGCTTCAGTTTGATCGAATACAGACAAGTCAGCGCGAAATAGGCGACTAGCCAGGCCAGGAAGGCTGAACCGACTTGCGCTGCAACCAGCAGACTCGCCGCCAACAGAACCGGTGCCAGCAACACTCCTTGCCACACGGGCACTGCGCCGGCTGCAAACGGCCGCTTGCATTTTCGCGGATGCTGGCGGTCGCTTTCCAGATCGAGCAGATCATTGGCGATATAGACTGAGGACGCGCACAGGCTGAAGGCTACAAAAGCCAGTAGCAAGGCCAACAAGGCCTCGCCATCGGCCACGCGATGCGCGGCGAAAAGTGGCACGAACAGCAAGGCGTTTTTTAGCCACTGATGAACACGCAGCACCTTGCGCCAAACCACAAAGCCGGAGTTTAGTCCCTCGAAGACCTGCTCCACCTCTGCGCAGGCTTCGGCATCGCTTTGTAGTTGGCTGGAGGCATTGACGACGATCGCCCGCCGCGCGTGCTCCCAGACCGCGAGGTCGGCACTGGAATTCCCAGCATAGTCAAAACCCCTTTCCCCAAATCGCTTTATCAAGGCTTTGGCCTTATTCGCCCCGGCTAGGTTGACCACGCCATCGCTCGCCATGACCTCATCGAAGAACCCTAGATGCCGGGCAATCGGTTCAGCAATGGAACGGTCCGATGCAGTACAGAGGATCAGTCGGCGGCCTGCATCATGTTGCTTGTGCAGCCACTCCACGAGATCGAGGTTGTAGGGGAGCGAGGTGGGATCTAATTCGATCCGTTCAGCAATGCGTTGCTTGAGGTCTGCCTTGCCCTGCACAAGCCACAGGGGCAGGCACAGCATGGATAGCGGTTCAACTTTGACGAGTCCGAGAACGGACTCGTGAAGCATATCTGAGTGAATCAGTGTGCCATCAAGGTCGACACACAAGGGCTCATGTCGCACCATCGCTGCAACTCAAGGAACGTGGTTCGAGTAGACTTCAGCCTCTGCTAACTTCTTGCCAGAGGCGTCCTTGGTGGCGAGCTTGGGTTCTCCCTCGAAGGGCCAATCGATGCCCATAGCCGGATCGTTCCAGAGCAGGCTGCGTTCGAACTCAGGCGCGTAGTAGTCGGTGGTCTTGTAAAGGAATTCAGCGGTGTTGCTGAGCACGACAAAGCCGTGTGCAAAACCTTCCGGCACCCAGAGTTGCTTCTTGTTTTCCGCGCTCAAATGAACGCCGACCCACTGGCCGAATGTTTTCGACCTTTTGCGCAGGTCGACCGCAACATCGAAGACTTCTCCCTGCGTCACGCGCACAAGTTTGCCTTGTGGGTTCTGGATCTGGTAATGCAGACCTCGCAGGACGTTCTTTGCGGATTTGGAGTGATTGTCCTGTACGAACTCGCGCTTGAGGCCGGTGGCTTGTTCGAAGGCGCGGGCGTTGAAGCTTTCGAAGAAAAAGCCTCGGTCATCACCGAAAACCTTGGGCTCGAGAATGATGACTTCCGGGATGGCGGTAAGCGTTGCTTGCATCAGAACACCTTTTCCTTGAGCAGGCCGAGCAGGTATTGCCCGTAGCCGTTCTTGGCCAGCAGCTGTGCAAGCGCTTCCAGTTGCCCGGGGGTGATCCATCCCTGGCGGAAGGCGATCTCTTCCGGGCAGGCGACCTTGAGTCCCTGGCGCTTTTCGATGGTGGCGATGAACTGGCCGGCTTCGAGCAGGCTGTCGTGGGTGCCGGTATCGAGCCAGGCATAGCCGCGGCCCATGATCTCGACGTTGAGCTTGTCCTGGTCGAGATAGAGGCGGTTGAGGTCGGTGATCTCGAGATCGCCACGCGGCGATGGCTTGAGGTTGCGGGCCAGGTCGACGACCTGGTTGTCGTAGAAGTAGAGGCCGGTGACGGCGTAGTTGGACTTCGGTTGCTCAGGCTTTTCTTCGAGGCTGAGTACTTTGCCGGATTGGTCGAATTCGGCGACACCATAGCGCTCGGGATCCTGCACGTGGTAGGCGAAGACGGTGGCGCCGGCGCTGCGGTGGTCGGCACGGCCGAGGATCTGGTGGAAATCGTGGCCGTAGAAGATGTTGTCGCCGAGGACCAGGGCGGAACGGTCGTTGCCGATGAAGTCGGCGCCGATGATGAAGGCCTGCGCGAGGCCGCCCGGGTTGGGCTGGACGGCGTATTGCAGGTTGATGCCCCACTGGCTGCCGTCGCCGAGCAGTTGCGCGAAGCGCGGGGTGTCCTGC
>WBZM01001509.1_pt2 | contig 13536 bp, 20 predicted proteins | sample 5204271 | NCBI WGS metagenome assembly WBZM01 (sample SAMN12344346, study PRJNA552823) | activated sludge metagenome | biome: Activated sludge suspended growth; feature: Nitrification reactor; material: Wastewater; isolation source: activated sludge from nitrification reactor of wastewater...
GCAATCCGCACGGGGCGGATTCACCTTACCCGGAGTGGTAAACATGGCGACGGTAATTCTCAGACGCATCGAAGTTGAACGCAGAACCGGCCTGTCGCGGTCGGCTATTTACGGGAAACTCAAGCAGAACCCCAACAAGCCCACCGAATTTGATCCAACATTCCCGAAGCCTGTTCGGCTGGGAAGTCAGGCGGTCGGTTGGGTCGAGAGTGAAATTGAGGAGTGGTTGCAAAAGCAGATCACCAAAAGCCGTGCTGCGGCTTGAGGTGCAGCATGGTCAGTGCAACCAATAAGGCGGACCCGATCCGAGCCGCTGCGGGACTGTGGGGGGCAATCCTCCCTGCCCTGGGGGTCCCCGCCGAATATCTCACAAACCGACACAAGGATTGCCCTGGTTGTGGCGGTCGGGATCGTTTCCGGTTCGATGACCGAGATGGACGGGGCACCTTCGTCTGTGGGGGTGGTGGCGACACCCTGACCGGCGACGGCTTCGACCTGTTGCGGCATGTCCATGGATGGGGCCAGGCCGAAGCCTTCCGGGCCGTGTCCGAATATCTCGGTGTGGTGGCAAGCCTGCCACCCCGCCAGAAGCCTCAGCGCCTGGTTGAGGCCGCCAGGACGGTATCCCTGCATCATTCGACCGGCGACTACGCCCGCGAGTTGTGGGCCAGGGTCAACCGAGAGGATGCGGTTGTGGCCGGGCATCCCTACTGCCAGGCCAAGCGCATCGGCTGGGCTGCTGGTGCTGGTCGGGGTCGGGCAAGCGGGCGTCTGATCGGCAAGGACGCTGACTGCATCATTGTCCCCGTCAGTAGCCCTGATGGTGTCCTGGTGGCGGTAGAAGCTCTCAGCGAGAACCGGGACGCCAACGGGAAGTTTCTCCGGCAATCCTTCGGGCAGAAGTCCGCGGGCTGGCTGGTGCTGGGCAACGATCTTGATCCGAACCTGCCCCGCTATGTCGTGGAAGGCTGGGCGACCGGGGCCAAGATGCTGGAACACCTGGGCGGGAATGTGGCGGTCTTTGTCGCCTTCGGGGCGGGACGGTTGCAGGCCGTGGCCGAGGAAGTGGAGCGCCGTTGGCCAGGGAGTGAGGTTGTCGTCTGCACGGAGGCCGCCAATGCCTAGAGTTATCCTCATGCCTCATGGGACCTGGGGGAAGGATGCCGCCGACTGGCAGGGATCAGCCGAGGAGTGGCGGGAGAAGATGCGGCAGGCGGTACAGGAGGCTCAAACCGAAGCGAAGCCCGCCGACCGCTACCTCCTCCTTACCCCGGAAGAACTGGTATCCATGCCCGTTTCCGGCTACCGCATCAAGCACATCCTCCCTACCGAAGGCGTGGCGGTCATCTACGGTGCGCCGAAGTCGGGCAAGACGTTCTTGGTGCTGGACGCGGCAGGGGCTATCACCGAGGGTCGGGAGTGGTTCGGCTACCGGACCCGGCAATCGCCCGTGGTCTACATAGGCTTGGAAGGTCAGGGTGGGCTGGCCCAACGGTGGCAAGCCTACTCCCGGATCAAGGCCCAAGCACGCCAAGCTGAACTGAGATTCGTGACCGCGCCATGGTCAATTCTCCACAGCGGCGACCTGGGAGAACTGGCTGATGCAGTGCTGGCGGCGGGGTGCGAGGGTGGCGTGACCATCGTTGACACCTTGAACGCCGCCTCTCCAGGAGCCGATGAAAACTCATCGGTAGACATGGGGCGCATCGTCAGCGGGGCGAAAGAGTTGCAGCGGCAGGTGGGCGGGCTGGTGTGGCTGGTGCATCACAGCGGCAAGGACACCAGTCGGGGCCTGCGTGGACACTCAAGCCTCACGGGCGCGGTGGACGCGATCATCGAAGTGACCCGCGACGAATCGGGGGACCGGCGAGAGTGGCGTGTGGAGCGGGCGAAGGATGGGCCGGAGTCAGATCCCATCCCCTTTGCCCTGTCCGTGGTGGAGCTGGGCGAGGATGAAGACGGTGACGCCATTACCTCCTGCGTGGTGGAGGTCAGGGAAGCGGACCCGAATGAACGACGCAAGCCCAAGAAGCCGCCCGGGGGCAATCAGAAGCTGGCCCTGAAGGCTATCGAGGTTGCCTTGAGGGGGTCAAGTGACTACGGCCAGGGGGGCGCACCCGACTTCCGCCCCTGCGTCAGCTACGAAAAGGCTCTGACCGAGGCCGCTGCTGTGCTGCCGGTCGATAAGGACCGCCAGCGCGAACGGGCGAGATTGGCTATCGGTGGACTGGTCAGCGCCGGACACCTGGCATTCAAGGAGGATTGGATATGGCTTCCGTGACCTTCGCCGCCAGTACGACCCATCCTTGTTCACCGCCAGAAGGGGGAAATAACCTCCTTCCGCTACGGCTTTCCCCATTTTCCCCATTCCCCCTTTAAGGGGGATGGGAAATGGGGAATGGGGAAGGTTTGTGGGGATGGGGACCGAGGAGCGGTCAAGAAATGGGGAAAACCTACCCTCCCTGGCGGTCAACAAGCCCCTCGTCGCCAGGACAGGGGGTAGCCAGTGAACGGCCCGACCTTACCTCCGAATCACCTGCCGCCCTTTCATCCCATGGCTGAGGTGGCGGGCCTGCTGGAGACTGCCGCCCGCATCGCCCGGGGCATTGTGGACGGGACCCATGTACCAGACCGCATCGACTCCGTGGCCTGGCGGGCGGCTGATGCCCTTTGGTGGCTGCGTGACTTCTCAGAACACGAGTTCCCGGACAGCCCAACCCCCGGCATCCACTTCGCCACCGGGCTGGGGGCCAAGCTGGAAGACAAGCCCAAGGGGACCCGAGGCGGTAAGGCCAGGAGGGCGCGGCGATGATTCAGCTTCGGGATTACCAGTCCGAGATCGCCGCCGCCCTGCGTCATGCCTATGGGATGGGCCACCGGGCACCGCTGCTGGTAGCGCCATGCGGTGCTGGGAAAACGGTCCTGTTTTCCTACATCGCCAGCCAGGCCGCCAGCAAGGGTAACGGGACCCTGATCCTCGTTCACCGGCAGGAACTCTTGAGCCAGACGAGCCGGACCCTAAGCCGTTTCGAGGTGGAGCATGGGCTGATCGCGCCAGGGGCAGAGGTGACGGGCGACCTGGTGCAGGTTGCCAGCGTACAAACCCTGGTGCGCCGCCTCGCCCGGTTGGACTGGACGCCTACTCTCGTGGTGGTGGATGAGTGCCATCACACGACGGCGGACACCGGGCACGGGAAGGTCCTGGCCCACTTCGCGGATGCCAAGGTCCTGGGAGTGACTGCGACACCCGAAAGACTCGACGGCAAGGGCCTGGGTATCCGGGCTGGCGGGTTCTTTGATGTCCTGGTGGAAGGGCCATCAGTAGCGGACCTGGTTGGTCGCGGGTATCTCAGTCGCCCCGTGGTCTATGCGCCCAAGGCTCAGCTTGACCTGTCTGGCATCCGCACCCTGGGCGGCGACTACGAAAAGGGTGCCTTGGCCGCCGCGATGGACCGGCCAGCGATTCATGGGGATGCCGTGAAGCACTACCAGCAATACTGCGAAGGGACCCCGACCATCGCCTTCTGTGTCTCGGTCGCACACGCCGAGCATGTGGCCGAAGCCTTCCGCCAGGCGGGGTATCAGGCCGCCAGCATCGACGGGACTTTAGACGACAGAACCCGTCGCCAGCGCATCGAGGACCTGGGGGCCGGGAAACTCCATGCCCTGACCTCGTGCGAAATCATCTCCGAGGGAACCGACGTGCCCGTGGTCGGTGGTGCCCTGCTGCTGAGGCCGACGCAATCCCTGGCCTTGTCGATTCAGCAAATTGGCCGTGCCCTGCGCCCTTATCCGGGCAAGGAGCGGGCCGTCATCATCGACGCCGTGGGCAACGTCCTGAAGCATGGGCATCCCCTGGAAGATCGTCAGTGGTCCCTGGACGCCAAGCCCCGCCGCCAGCGCAAGGACGAGCGCAAGGTGGGCGATGACACAGTGAAGGTTTGCCCGGAGTGTAGCGCCGTTCATGAACCGGGGCCGGAGTGCCCGGAGTGCGGGTATCGGTATCCCGCCAAAACCCGCCGCATCGCGCAAGTTGACGGGGTACTGACCGAGATCCGGCCTGATGACCGGCGATTGCAGGCGAAACGCGAACAGGCGCGGTGCAGGACCCTTGAGGAGCTTCAGGAACTGGGACGGGCGCGAGGCTACCGCGAGGGCTGGGCCGCCGCGATCTGGAATCATCGCCAGGCCCGTCAGCGTGGAGCTGGTCAGCGTTGGAGGACGGCATGAAAACCCCTCCCTCTCTGACAGCCGATGAGATGGACAACATCCAGGAATCCATCGAGGAAAGGAGCGCGATCCGTCAGTTCGACGGCGGCGAGGATCGCGCCACCGCCGAGGCCAAGGCCGCCAGCGCCATGCGCGTCTATCGCCTGCTGGTCAGCATGGGCGAAGGCGAGGAACCGAGGTGGCTAACCATGCTGGCACCCGGGACCGACCTGCCCGAAGCGGAGCGCATCGCCCGCCTGAAATTCCCAGGCCGTGTCCTGGCCGTCATCCCCCACACCCCCCTTTCAACAAGAACCCCAACCGTCCCTGCTGCGGGCGGCTGCGGGCATCTATGACGACGGAGAGACGACGATGGATATCAAGAACACCGATTCAGCCCATGCCGTCCTGGCCCTCTGGCACGGACTGCAACGCACGGCGGAACTGGGCCTGAAGCCGAGGCCCGTACCTGCATCACGCATCATCGACATCACCCGCCAGGGTGGCGCGGCTGGCTGGCAGGTTGAGGACCTGCTGATCGGACTGGGCGCGCCTTGGGAGATTTCGGCTCGCTGGCAAGAGATGGCGAAGCTGGCCACCGTTCCAGTTCAGTGCTTGCTGTGGCGTCCATCGGGACGGAGCGACCGCACCAGCGGCGGTGATGGTCTGACCCTGGCGGACCTGACGGGCTTGGTGATCCGACTCGAAAGCTGGGGCTTGCCCGTGGACCCGACCGAGTTGGTAGCCGCCACCTTGCCGACGATCAAGGGCAAGGGGCTTCTCACGGATCGTGAGCTGCGGGCTCTCTGGTGGCGTCAGGAGCGGCATCGTTATCAGGACCTGATCCAATTCCAAGCGCCCATCCCCGAGGAGGAGCGCGGGGTTGTCACCCTTGCCTCCGGCTACCGTGCCGCCGCCCATGCTGATGGCCTGGTGATCGCTGGACCGAGGTATGGGAAACGCCGCTGGGCTGATGCCCTGCTCTATCTGGACCTGACGCCAGCGCACGGCTGGCAATTCAAGCGCAACGAGGCGGCAGTGACCGCCAGCACAACGGAGAACTGACACATGGGAACCATCATCGACATCAGCGCCAGCCACAAGACGGCGATTGGATGCAGCAAGATCGCGCAGGCCCTTGGCATGAGCCGTTGGGGCACGGCTTTCGAGCTGTGGGCGCAACTCACCGGACGCCAGCCGTGGCCGGACCTGGGGAACCATCTTAGGGTCGCACTCGGGGAGCCCATGGAGGATGTGCTACGCCCCTTCGTGGCCGAACGGCTGGGCGGGACCCTGACCCGAGATCGGCGGGAGTATCGGCACCCTGATCTGCCCCTGGTTGGCCATGTGGATTACCGACTGAGCCGGGATGCCGAGGCCGTGGTGGAGCTGCTGGGCGGTCCTGCAAGCAAGAGGCCCGTCGCGGATATGAAAACCAGCTTGGGTCACGGGGCGCGGCATCGGTTCGGAGAAGACGGCACCGATGAGGTGGACGCCGACGTACTGCTCCAAATGCAGGGATACATGCTCCTCACCGGGGCCGAGGTGGCATTCGTCGCCGCCCTGGTCCCCGGCCCGGACCTGAAAATCTACCCGATTCGGGCCGACCTAGAATTGCAGCACCTGATCCGGGAGGGGGTGATGCGGTTCTGGAACTGCGTCCAGACGGACACGCCACCGGACCCGACGACGGAAGCCGACGCCCGCCAGCGATGGACCCGGCACACGGCGGGCAAAGTCATCGAGGTTGACCCCGCGACGGCGGCCCTGCTGCGGGACTTCGCGGCGGTCAAGGCCCGGCTGCGGGCGGTGGAAGCCGAGGAAAAGGCGATCCGGGACACCCTGATTCCCCAGTTGCAGGACGCGGACAGCATCATCTTCAACGGGGCTAGCCTCGCCACCTTCCGCGCCAACAAGGACTCCATCCGCGTGAATTGGGAGGGCCTTTCGACTCGCCTGCTGGACGACGTTGACGAGGAGACCCGCGCCGCTTGGTTGGCGGACTTCACTGAAACCCGGCCTGGCCCGCGTGTGCTGCGGCTGGCCCGTGGCCTGGAGGCCAATTCCTGATGAACGAGAACAGCACTTCCAACGCCCTGACGACCATCACCGGCAAGCTGGCCGCCAGGTTCGACCTAGGGGACGCGGCAGGGTATGAACTGGCTCAGACCCTGCGGCAGACCGTATTCCGGGGTCAGGTATCGGATGCCCAACTCACCGCCCTCCTGGTGGTGGCGAACCAGTATGGATTGAATCCCTGGACCAAAGAGGTCTACGCCTTCCCCGACCGTCAGAACGGGATCGTGCCCGTCGTCGGGGTTGACGGCTGGGCCAGGATCATCAACGAGCACCCGATGTTCGACGGGATGCATTTCGAGCAGGACGCGGAATCCTGTACCTGCACCATCTTCCGTAAGGATCGGGCGCATCCGGTCGCGGTGACGGAATACCTTGGTGAGTGTCGCCGCAATACCCAGCCCTGGCAGTCCCACCCGCGCCGGATGCTGCGCCACAAGGCGATGATCCAGTGTGCCCGGCTGGCCTTCGGCTTCGCGGGTATCCACGATCAGGATGAGGCGGAAAGGATCATCGAGCGGAGGATGGGTCAGGCCGAGGTGGTGACGGACCCCGCTGCCTCGCGGACGGCGGCGTCAAGTCACGGTTGGCGCGTCAGCTTGGCAAGGCCGACCCCGCGCCCGCCATGGACCCGGAGCCCCAGGAGGTCATGGGACAGGAGCAGGGGGTGACGGTGGACGCGGAGTGGGCTGAGGTCATGCCAGGACCCAAGGCCGTGACCCTGACCCCGCGCTTTCAGGAACTGGGCCTGCCCATCTCCCGGGCGCAGTCCGCTATCCAGCGCAAATTCCCCGGACGGTATGCGCGGGCTGAGGATATCGACCTGGACGCCCTGGCCGAGGACGCGGCGGCTTGGGTGGCGAGCCAGTTACCCCGCTGGGCGAAGGCGGTGCAGGTAGAGATCCCGGTTGCTCCTCCTCCTGGCGTGGTGGACGGCAACGGCGACGACTGGGGTGACGGATTCGGCGGCGAGCAGGAGGTGACGATATGAGCGCCCTGCGTCTGGTGGAAACCCGGGGTCAGCAAGCCTGGACGACGAGCGAGATCGTGGCCGATGGGTGCGGCATCCAGCACAAGAACATGATGGCCATGATCCGTAAGTACGCGGGCGAGTTTTCGGAGCTTGGTTTGCTCGCGTTTGAAACGCGACCAAGATCAGCCGGACAGCGCGGCGGCGGTGATACCGAGTACGCCGTCTTGAATGAGGATCAGGCGACATTCGCCATCACCCTCTTCCGCAATACCCCGGTTGTCCTGCGCTTCAAGTTGGCCTTGGTCAAGGCATTCCGTCGCGCCCTGGATCAGATCGCCAGGGACTTCGCCAACCCGCCGCGCCGGGACATTCTGGCGGCGAAGCGGGCAAGCAACCGGCCCATGCTGGATGCCCTGGTGGAGATGCGGGAGGAGTTGGGCAAGGAGACCAGCGAGAACCACTATCGGTGCGAGGCCAAGCTGTGCAACGGCATCGTGACAGGGAAGTACGCCAAGCTGGACGAGCGGACCCTGAGCAACGCTGACGCGGAGCTGCTGGAGCAAGTCAGGGACCGGAACCGCGCCCTGCTGCTGGCGGGCTTGGACTACGCCACCCGCAAGGCCCGGCTTCAAGCCTTTGCCCTGCGCCAGCGGACGCGCCGGATTGCGGTGGGACAGTCGGCAGGCGAGGCGCGGCTGTCAGGGCCGGTTGAGCCCTTGAGGAAGGCGGGATAAGATGCTGTTATGGCTGGCATTGAATCCGCTTGATCGGCTTATAGATGGGGGTGGCGAGGATGATCTTGGGTATTGATCCCGGTCTGGATGGTGCCCTGGTCCTGCTGGCCAAGGACGGCGAGGCCATCTCCCTGGTGCGCGACATGCCGACGACGACAGGGGGCCAGGGTAAGCGAGCGGTGAATGGGCCTCTGCTGGCGGATGCGATCCGGGAGGCCATCACCGCCAGCGAGGATGCCGGGGAAAGGCTAGAGGCGGTAGTCGAGGCGGTCGGGGCGCGGCCAGGGCAGGGGGTGACAAGCATGTTCTCCTTCGGCCTGGGGTACGGGACCCTACTCGGGGTCCTGGCGGCCCTGGGGGTGCGGCATCGGCTGGTGACGCCAGCGACATGGAAGAGGTTGGCTAAGCTGACGGGGCAAGATAAGGACGCGGCCCGGCAACTGGCCCTGCGGCTGTGGCCGGAGCGGTCGGTAGATTTCCAGCGCAAGGCCGATACCGGGCGAGCGGATGCGGCCCTGATCGGGTATTTCGGGCGAATCGCCTGATCCTGACCGGAACAGGGGTAAACAGGAGGGGCAATGGCACGATTCAAGCCTGGTCAGTCCGGTAATCCGGCAGGCCGACCAAAGGGGAATGTCACCCAATACAAGCTGCGGGCGGCACTCGGGGAGGACCTGGAGCAAATCATCGCCGTGGTACGGGAGCGGGCGATAGCGGGGGACATGGGCGCGGTGCGGCTGATCCTGGACCGCACCATCGGCCCCATGCGGGCCACCGATCCGCCCGTCATCCTGCCCTTGACCGGCAACCCCGGGGAGGATGCCCGGACCATCACCCAGGCGGCGGGACGCGGGGAGATCGCCCCCGGGACGGCGCAGCAACTGATGGGGGCGATTGCCTCCCAGGCGCGGGTACTGGAGACGGCGGAACTGCTGGCCCGCATCGAAAAGCTGGAGCAACAGGCCAATGGCATCCCTGCTGGCGCGACGCCTTGACGCTTTGGAGGCGGTCTTAGGCACCGACACGACGGGCCTGGCCGTTGGCCGTGTCTGTTCGACCTGCGGGGCGCATGTGCAGCTTGATGACGCGGGACCCTGCCGAGAGCACCGGCCCTTGCGCGAGGCGGAACTGACGCTGCTGGCGGTCTTCGTCAGCCCGGATGACTGACCAAGCCATCGACCGGGCGCGGGTACTCGGGGCCTTTCGGCAACTGCCCGAGGGGGTTGGCATCACGACGTTGGGCCTGGCCTGGCTGGTGCAGTGTGCGGAGTATCGGGTACGGGCCGCCGTGTCCTGGCTGATGCTCGGGGGCCTGGTGGAACCGGCTGGGGAGCATCGGCGGCGAGATCTGCCTATTCCGCCGAAAGTGGACAGCCATTCCAGCGCAAACTGGACACCTGATCCGCCGCAAACTGGACGGCTATTCCAGGTGAAACTGGACAGTCGGAGCGAAGCGACGCTCGGGGTGGATGTTATTTACGTGCTGTGGGTCACCTCCGTCAATGTTGGGTTGCGCGGTCACCGGTAACGGACCTTGCCGTCGTTGAGCTGGATTCCTCTATCAAGACCGCACATCAGCCCAAAAAGATTAAGAAAATGGGTGATGGTTGCGCCGCAGGCGTTCTCCTTCGGCGGGAGGGGTCGCGCGGCGGAGTGGGGGTAACGGGTGAAGGAGTGGGGACAAGGTGGGGGCAACCCGCGACCGCGGGTTGTCCCCGGCTTGTCCCCACGGCCGCTCGCGGCCTTCACGCGTTATCCCCACGGAGTCCGCCCCACCTGCCCGGCCGGCGTGTCACGGCCCTGTGGTCACGACGGTCGGGAGGTTCTCTGGGTCACCGCGACCGGAGTCCAGCGACGGCGCCAACGGCGGTGGGCTCTTGAGCTTGCGCAGGGATTCCCCGCTCAGGGTGAGGGGATGGGCGTGGTGGACCAGGCGATCGAGGATGGCATCCGCCAGGGTCGGATCGCCGAGGGCGTCATGCCAGTGGGCTACCGGCAGCTGGCTGGTGACCACCGTGGCGCGGGTCTGGTAGCGCTCATCGAGCACCTCCAGCAGATCGCGCCGGCGCTCATCGTCGAGGACCGCCAACCCCCAGTCGTCCAGCACCAGGACCTCGACTTTGGCCAGGGCGGCCATGAGCTTGAGGTAGCGACCGTCGGCGTGGGCGAGGCGCAACTCCGCCAAGAGCCGCGGCAGGCGCTGGTAGAGGGCCGAGTAGCCGTGGCGGCAGGCGGCATTGGCCAGGGCGCAGGCCAGGTAGGTCTTGCCCACGCCGGTGGGCCCGGTGAGCAGGACATTCTGGTGTGCCCGCACCCAGTCGCCGGTGAGCAGCCGCCGGAACAGGGCGCGGTCGAGACCGCGGGGCTGGCGGTAATCGATGTCCTCGGCCACGGCGCTCTGTTTGAGCCGCGCGCGGCGCAGCCGGCTGGCGGTCTGGCGGTTGTGCCGCTCGGTCGCCTCGCGATCGACCAGCAGTCCCAGGCGTTCCTCGAAGCTCAGGGCGTGGAGCTCCGGGGTTTGGGCCTGCTCCGCCAGCGCCTTGGCCATGCCGGTCAGCCGCAGTTGGGTCAGACGCTCATAGGTGGGATGGTTGAGCATGGGGAGTCCAGTCAGTGGTAGTAGGTGGCACCGCGCACATTGGCGTGGTCCGGGGGGAGGGTGGCCGTGGCTGGGGCCTGGGGGGGGCGCTCCAGGCCGTGTTTCAGCAGCGAGGCGATGCTGCGGTAGCTGAGGGCTTGGAGTTGGCTGGCCCGCTGGCAGGCGGCCTCCAAGCGCTCTGCCCCATACGCCGTGGCCAGACGCAGGATACCCAGCGCGGTGCGATAGCCCTGTTGGGGATGGGCGCGCGCGTGAAGCACCTGCGCGATGGCGCTCTCCGTGTGCGGGCCGATCTGGGCCGCCCAAGCCAGGAAGCGCTCGGCGCTCCAGCCCGCGACCTGCTGGTGGGCCGGCGCCAGGTGGGCCGCGACCGTCGTATGCCGACCTTTCAGCAGGCTCCGGGGATGGCTGGCGAGGCGCTCGCGGTCCTGGAAGATCTCCACGGTGGTGGCGGTGAACCGCACGTCCACCTTCTGCCGGGCGTAGCGGTAGGGTACCGAGTAGTAGTGCCCCGCCACGTCGACGTGGTAGTCGATGCCGACGGTGGCGACCTTCCATGCCGCGAACTCATACCGCGTCGCCGGCAGGGGGTTGAGGGCCGGGCGGTCCAGCTCCGCGAAGACGCTCTGCCGGGAACCGGGGAGCTTCTGGAAGGGACGGCCATTGAGCGCCTCCAGCAGCGGGTGGATGGCCCCATTGAGTTCCGCCAGGCTAAAGAAGCGCTGGTGGCGCAGGCGGGCCAGGACCCAGCGTTGGGCCAGCAGCACCCCGGCCTCGACCTTGGCCTTGTCCCGGGGTTTGCGCACCCGCGCCGGCAGCACCGCCGTGCCATAGTGGGCGGCCAGTTCCTGATAGCTGGGATTGAGGTCCGGTTCGTAAAACGACGGCTGACTCACCCCGCTTTTGAGGTTGTCGGGCACCAGGAGTTTGGGGACCCCGCCGAGGAACTCGAAGCAGCGCACATGGGAACCGAGCCAGTCGGCGAGACCCTGGGTCCAGGTGGCCTCGACGTAGGTGTAATTGGAGGCGCCCAGCACGGCGACAAAGATCTGGGCCGTACGCGCCTCGCCGGTGTCCGGATCGACGACCACCACGGTCTGCCCGCTGTAGTCGAGAAACAGTCGCTCCCCGGGGGCATGGCTCTGGCGCAGGGTGACCGGTAAGGCCTGGGCAAAGGCCCGGTAGCGCTCGCAGAAGGTGCTGTACTGGTAGCCCGCGGGATGCTCCGCCCGGTACTCCTGCCAGAGCAGATCCAGGGTTACCCCCGCACGACCCACCTGGCGATGGACCGCCGCCCAGTCCGGTTCCGGGCGCTTGACCCGCGACGACGCTGACGGCGGAAACAGTGCCGCCTCTAAGGCCCGGTCGTTCAGCCCCGCCGCCAGCGGCCAGGACAGGCCCGCCAACTCGGCGCGCCGCAGGTAGTCGGCCACCGTGGTGGGAGAAGCCTGCACCGCGCGGGCAATCTCCCGGTTCGTGCGCCCGCACGCATGGTGCAGACGCAGCACATCTTCTAGCTTGCGCATGGATAACCTCTTGTTCATGGATGACACCTCTAGGCAAATCGCCTAGGGTGTCACGGTTATCCCGCGCGCCGCCTCTCGCTCGTTGGGGTGTCCAGTTTGCCCTGGAATCAGTGTCCAGTTTGATCCGGAACGGGTGTCCAGTTTGCCGTGGAATCAGTGTCCACTTTCACCTGGAATCGGTGTCCAGTTTCCTCCGGAATACGCAGCGAGATCGGCGGGGGCGAATCTACCGGACCCGGCTGTATCGCTGGACGGGGCAGGAGAGGATCACGCGGGTTCCCCAGGACCGGGAAGCACGACGGTTCAGCCGGGAGCAAGAGCAGGTAGCCGATACCAGCGCCCTGGCCCTGGCCTGGCTGTCACGACCGCCGCCAGGGCAAAAGGCCAGGGGCGGGTAACGCCACCAAAACGCCCAAGCCACCCCACATCCTTGCGGTTGGGGTGATTCAGGTCGAAGGTTGAGAAGTCATCGGCTGTTCCAAGGAAGAGAGGGATTGGTCTTCCTTGTTCGTCGAGGCTTCCTCTTCTCCATCGCGCAGCATCAGTATTGCCTGAGTAATTTCTTCGTCCGTTGTTGCCTTTCTGACCATTTCGAGCGAACGCTTTTCCAGTTCTGTCAGTGCCATCTTCAACTCCTGGGACTGTTGGTGATGCGCTAACTGTAGCAAAGCACCGCCAGAAATTTCCCGCCCCGCCCAAGCTGTTGACAGCCCCGCACCAGAGCCCCCAGGAGGCCCGTGGACGCATCGAGGCGGTTGGCCATGCAAGGAGTAGGGTCGGGGCCTGTCCGTGGCGTGGTGACGGGCAGGTGAGGCCATTCCGGGCGCAGAGCGGCACGGAGATCATGCGGGAGGGAATGGAAGCCAGTCAGGGGCGGTTGTGGCGCGTGGAATCGCAGCACGGGGCTTTATGGAGCATCACCGGGCTGGCGGTGAGCCACAAGATTCAGGGAGCGGGGATTGACACCGTAGAACTACGGAAGGAAGATGAGGCCGTCCCCCGGTTGATTCGCAGTCTTCCGAGGGCAAAGCCCGACCGCAGCGAACGGTAAGGCACCGGCACAGCAAGTATGGACCTAATCAAGGAAGGCCGCCATGTCTGCGCCCGTACCCGCCCCCGCGGTCGGTCCCATCATCATGACTGAGGACCGACACATGACGACCATCGTCAAATCCGCCCCTTTCCCAGCCATAGACCTGGCCCGGAATCCTTCCGAGTTGGAAATCTTGCGCGCCTTCCGTCAGATTCCCGACGAAGAGAAGACCGCCTGTCTCGCCAAGCTGGCGGGCAGTGATGGTCTGGGCCGGGCTGCGCGTGGGCGAGGCGCCAACGGGGACGGCGCCGTTGCTCTGGATAGAAGATGCGGACCACTGGTAGAGTCGTCTGGCGTGGCTGCGGTCGGTCTCGCGCTCACTTTGA
>WBZM01003010.1_pt1 | contig 13522 bp, 14 predicted proteins | sample 5204271 | NCBI WGS metagenome assembly WBZM01 (sample SAMN12344346, study PRJNA552823) | activated sludge metagenome | biome: Activated sludge suspended growth; feature: Nitrification reactor; material: Wastewater; isolation source: activated sludge from nitrification reactor of wastewater...
TTGTCCGCCGGCGGCCGCCCGAACGTCAGGATGCGCCAGAAGGCATAGGTCATCAGCAGGTAGAGAAGGGTCCAGGCCGGGCCGAACAGCCAATTCGGCGGCGTGAACCACGGCTTGGCGAGGCCGGCGTACCACGTCGGGATCGCGGGCATGGTCGCCCAGGAGCCGGCAAGCGACGCAGCAAGCGCCGGCGCGATGGCGGCGAGAGCGCAGAGCAGGGGGCGTCGGGCTGTCGATTGCATGAGCGTCCTTGCGTCCATTCTCCGCGGATCAGCCGCTGGCCGTCGCGCCGCCCGGCAGAACGCGCGCGAGCCAGCTCCGCAGTTCGTCCGTGCGCGCTTCCGTGGCGCGCGAGAAAGCCCACGCGCACAGCATGAGCGACGCGATCGCCGCGGTCGCGACCGCGTAGTGCAACGGGCTCGCCAGTTGCTGGTTCCATTCCGCTCCGAACGCGACGAGCGCGGCGCCCTGCAGCCACATCAGCACCGGCCAGTGCATCGCATAGAGCGAGTAGGAGAAATGCGACAGCGCGCCATGAAACTTCGCGCGGCACCATGAAAATCCTTCGCTCGTATCGAAGCGCAGCGTCAGCAGGATATTGGCGAAGAGGAGGGCGTTGACGGCGTCGATCGCCTCTTTGCGCGGATGGTCCTCGATGATCGCGCCGTGCGAGACGAGGCGGATGACCGAAACTGCAACGGCCCACAGGGCGAGCGCCAGCCAGCGCGATCGCATGAGAGGTTGCGGCGCCACGCGGGCGAGCGCGCCGAGCGCCCAGAGCGTCGAACCGAACAGGAAGTAGGAGGGCGCGACCGCGAAGGCGAGAAAGAGAGCGCTCGCGAGCGCGACGCCCGACCAGCGCGCGCCCGCGCCATAGGCGGCGCTCAGCGGCAGCAGACCGAGGCCGCAGATCACGTAGTACCAATATTCCATGCCCAGCGACCACAGAGCCGCATTGGTTCCGTAGGTGGGAAACCAGATGCCTTGCAGGCTGACGATCGTCGGCAGGAGATATTCGTTCTTCAGCGTCGCCTGATAGAGCGGATGCTCGTAGACGCCGAGGCCGGCGAAGACGCGCTGTCCGAGCGTGTCCAGCGCGAAGGTCAGAGCCAGCGCCGGCAGGAGCACGATATAGATGCGGCTTGTGCGGTCGATCAGGAACTTGCGGAGAAAGGGCTTTCCCGCCCGCGCCTTGCCGATGGCCGCGCCGCCGACCAGAAAGCCGGAGAGCACGAAGAAGACCACGACCGCCCCGTGCGCGAATGTATAGGCGGTCGCAAACCACCAGGCGTAGACCGGCGGCCAGTGCTCCGCCTTCATGATGTCGGCCTGGTTGATGAAGACGTTGTTGGTGTGGTGCAGCGCCACCATCAACGCCGCGATCCAGCGCGCGGCGTCGATGAAGCGCGAGACGGCGTTGGACATCGGTCTCCTGCGTTGCGCGTGGTTATAGACGCCTGGACCCGGCCCCGCCAGCGACGCCGCGCAAGGGTCGCATTCCCGAAAAGCCTCGTGTATAAGCCCCGCTTTCGGATCGTACCGGGCCGCAAGACGGCCCTTTCTGGAGAGTTTGTCATGGCCGCGGACCGCTGGTCGCCCGAAAGCTGGAGAAGCCGTCCCGTCGCGCAGGTCCCGGACTATCCGGACGCGCAGGCGCTCGCGGATGTCGAGCGGCAGATCGCCGGCTTTCCGCCGCTGGTTTTTGCAGGCGAGGCCCGCAAGCTCAAGCGCGCGCTGGCCAAGGTTTCGGCGGGCGAGGCTTTCCTGCTCCAGGGCGGCGATTGCGCCGAGAGCTTCAACGAGCATTCCGCCGACAATATTCGCGACTTCTTCCGCGTCTTCCTGCAGATGGCCGTGGTCATGACCTTCGCTGGCTCCTCGCCGGTGGTGAAGGTCGGCCGCATCGCCGGCCAGTTCGCCAAGCCGCGCTCGGCCCCGACCGAGAAGAAGGGCGACGTCGAGCTGCCGAGCTATCGCGGCGACATCGTCAACGACATCGAGTTCACGCCCGCCGCGCGCATTCCCGATCCGCGCCGCCAGCTCGAGGCCTATCGCCAGTCGGCGGCCACGCTCAACCTGCTGCGCGCCTTCGCGACCGGCGGCTACGCCAATCTCGAGAACGCGCATCGCTGGATGCTCGGCTTCGTCAAGGACAGCCCGCAGTCCGACCGCTATCAGGAACTGGCCGATCGCATCACCGAGACGCTCGGCTTCATGCGCGCCATCGGCCTCGATCCCGAGAGCCATCCGGAACTGCGCCAGACCGACATCTACACCTCGCACGAGGCGCTGCTGCTCGGCTACGAGCAGGCCCTCACGCGTGTCGACTCGACAACCGGCGACTATTACGACACGTCCGGGCACATGATCTGGATCGGCGACCGCACGCGCCAGCCCGACCATGCCCACATCGAATTCTGCCGCGGCGTGAAGAACCCGATCGGCCTGAAATGCGGCCCCTCGCTGAAGGCCGACGAACTGATCCGCCTGGTTGACCTCCTGAACCCGACGAACGAAGCCGGCCGCCTGACGCTGATCTGCCGCTTCGGCTCGGACAAGATCGCCGAGCACCTGGCCCCCCTCATTCGCGCCGTCGAGCGCGAAGGCCGCAAGGTCGTCTGGTCGACCGACCCGATGCACGGCAACACGATCACGGCGGCGGGCTACAAGACCCGGCCGTTCGACCGCATCATGAGCGAGATCCGGACCTTCTTCGCGATCCATCGCGCGGAAGGGACTTTCGCCGGCGGCGTGCATCTGGAGATGACCGGCAAGAACGTCACGGAATGCATGGGCGGCGCCCGCGCGATTACCGAGACGAACCTGTCGGAAAGCTACGACACGTCCTGCGATCCGCGCCTCAACGCCGAACAGTCGATCGAGGTGGCGTTCCTCGTGGCGGAACTGCTCAAGGACGAGCGTCAGGCGCGCGGCCTGCCGCAGGTCGACGCGGCGGAATGAGGGGGTTGGAGGTCGGGTTCGAAACTTGACCTTGGCGCGATCCGTTCTCATCTTGGACGGCGCAGATCGCGTCGAGGTCATTTGAGAGCTGGCCAATGACAGAAACTAGCGTGTCTGACGAGACGGCGCCCTCGCTCGCTCCGCCGGGAATTATTGATCGATTGCGGCCCAGGCTGAAGCTGGTTGGCGGCATTCTCGCTTCTCTGGGCGCTGTCGGCGCTGTCGTGGGCGGGCTGGCAGGCTATCTTAACGCCTGGAAAACGATCGAAGGCGCTTTCCGCGATGGCAAGACTTCGGGTGGAACTGTCAAACCCGCTGCGTCCGTTTCCAAAGGGCCGACAGTCGCTGTCCTGCCCTTCGCAAATGAGACGGGCGAAGCGGCGCAGGACGCCTTCGCAGTTGGGCTTGCGCGCGAGACCATAGCCGCGTTGGATAAATTCAGCGTTCTGCGCGTCCTGGCCTTTGCAGCGACGGCGGCTTACGCGGGCAAGCGCGCCGAGCCCGGGGACGTAGCGCGGCAGGCCGGCGCGGACTACGTCGTCGACGGCGATCTTCGGAAGAATGGCGTTGGTCTACGAATCTCGTATCGTTTGATCGATGCGCGCACGGGGGTTCAGGTCTGGTCCAGAGTCTTTGACGCCGCGGCCGAAGCCGGAAATTCCGCCGCCGCGCAAGTAGAGATCGCCGGGCGCGCCAGCGCCTTCCTCGGCAGTTTTTACAGCGGCGTCGCGGCAGCCGAATACAAGCGCATCCTTGCCACCCCCATCGACCAGCTTAGCCCCTACGACTGCATCGTGCAGGGAATCGCGATCACCTCGCCGCAGAATTACATTCGTGCGCGTACCTGTCTCGAGACGCTGGTAGTGCGCGAGCCTTCCAACGCCACGGCCTTTTCGGTCCTCAGCAATGTCTACGCCCATCAGCGATGGTTTGGCCACGGCCTGCCGGCGGAGGAAGCCGCGAGCGTAGACAAACGCGCCTATCTCATCCCGAAAGTCATTGAGAACGCGAGCCGCGCGGTGGAACTGGCTCCGGCGGACGCCTTCGCGCATAAGGCGCTGGCGCAGGCTTACTGGACCTCCTGTCAGCGCGACCGAATTTTCATCGAGTCCCAGCAAGCGATGGAGCTCAACCCCAACGATCCCCAGTTGGTCGGCGCGGCGGGCATCTATCGGTCGTTCACGGGCGACTGGGACGGCGGCGCTCCCCTTGTGCAGAAAGCGATGGCGATGGTGGCGCCGGCGCCCGGCTCGCGACTGTGGGGGTGGGTCATCGCGCGGCGGCATTGGGCCAGGGGCGAATACGAACAGGCCTATGCGGCCTTCCTGAAATTCTACATTGAGCAGGACTGGATCAGTCATCTCGACATGGCCTACGCGTTGCCCTCTGTGGGACGCATAGAAGAGGCAAAGGCCGAAGTCGCAACGCTGCAGAGAATGCGGCCGGGATTCACCATCCGCGATGCCGACGCCTATTATCGCATGTGGTGCCTCGACGCCTCCTATCGCGAGAAAATGACGGGCGCGCTGCGTAAGGCAGGGCTGCCCGAGTAGCATTTTTGCAAAATGAGCGATTTTCCCTTGTCGTCGCGCACGGGCGCGACGGCCGATGATCTCTTATATCCGTCCTATGACAAAATTCCCGACCTTCTTCATCTCGCACGGATCGCCCAACATGATCCTGCACGAGAGCCCCGCCCGCGAATTCCTTTCCGGCCTCGGCAAGACCCTGCCGCGTCCGGAGGCCATTCTGGTGATGTCCGCCCATTTCGAGACCGACCAGCCGGTTGTCGTCGCCGACGAGAAGCCGAAGATGATCTACGACTTCGGCGGCTTCGAGCCGGAAATGTACACGCAGCGCTACGACGCCCCGGGGGCGCTCGGCCTGGCCGTCGAGGCGGCGCAGCTTGCCGAACGCGCAGGATTTAAGGCGACCGCCGCAACCGGACGCGGCTATGACCACGGGACCTGGGTGCCGTTGAAACTGATCTACCCCAAGGCCGACGTTCCCGTGGCGCAAATTTCCGTGCAACCGCATCGCGGCGGGGCGCACCATGCCGCGGTCGGCCGCGCGCTGGCCGCATTGCGCGAGAAGGGTGTGCTCGTCATCGGCTCGGGCGGCGCGACCCATAATCTGCGCGCGCTCTACACGGGCGGCTACACCGACGCCGATCCTGCGCCGGCCTGGGTCGCCGATTTCGACGAATGGGTGCGCGACAAGGCCGAGGGCGGCGATCTCGACGCGATCGCGGATTTCGAGAAGGCCGCACCTTTCGCGCGCGAAAACCACCCGAGCCCCGAACACTTCCTGCCCATGCCCTTCGCCTTCGGCGCGGCGGGCGAAGGCGCCAAGGGCGAGCGTATCCACGCCTCGGTACAGCGCGGCGTGCTGATGCTCGACGCCTACCGCTTCGACTGACGATGGGCGGTCACGCCGCGTTCCATTTGCGGCAGGGCAGGTCGGGCGCGACATGCGCGAGGCGCTTGCGCATGCGCAGCGTGCGCGGCTCCAGCCCTTCGGACAGACGATAGCCGCGCGCTCGCGCGAGCCCGATCATGGATTCGTTGCTGCGCAGCGTGTCGCCGAACAGCGTTTCGATGCCGTCGGCGGCGGCGCGCTCCTCGATCAGGCCGAGCAGGATCGAGCCGAGGCCGCGACCGCGCCAGTCGTCGGCAAGCGACATGCCGAATTCGCCCTCGCGCTCCACGCAGGAGAGAGCGACGCGCGCTTCGCCCACCACCGTCTCGGCGCCGGCCGATTGCGACGTCAGCAAGAGCGTCAGCCGGTCGCGTTCGTTTGCCCCGAGCGCGCGGGCGAGTTCGCCCGGCGGCAATTCGCGCAAGGGACCGAAGAAGCGGTTGGCGCGGGATTGCGGCGACAGGCGCCGCACATAGTCCTGCAGCGCGTCGCCATCCTCGGGACGGATGGACCGCAGAATGAGTTCGGCCTGCGGGGAAACGCGCGACCGATGCGCTTCGATGCGAACGGAAAGAGACGCCATATGCACGCTCCGTCGGAGGCGGCCTGTCGCGCGCTTCGCGGTCGAGCTTGCGCTGCGCGCCGCCGTTCCCAAGACTGTGCGCGCGGCGCGCGCGCGGCAAACGATGTTATTTCAGCCGACGCATGAGAAATCCTCCTTGACGGATCCGCTTTTGTCGCCGCTGGCGCGGTGCTACTGGGCGGGCGGATCGGGAGCGGCGACATGTCGAAGGCGCGCTACGTTTATGATTCTGACCAGCGGGCGTTTCACTGGGCGATGGCCGCCATGTTCCTTGTCGCTTTTCCTCTCGGCGTCTGGGCCCATTCTTTGACGCCAGGCGCGCCGTTGCGGGTCCAGTTGCTCTTCGTTCACAAGTCGATCGGCATGGCCGTGCTCGTCATGCTGCCGTTGCGCGCGATGTTTCGGCTCATCAAGGGCGCGCCGGACTATCGCGAGCCGCTCGCGCCGCATGTTCGACTGGCGTCCCATGTGGCGCACGGGCTCCTGTACGCCCTGATGGCGACGTTGCCGATCACGGGCTACGTCATGTCCGGCGCAGGCAATCACGAAATTCCGTTCTTCGGGCTGTTTCATTGGCCGGTTGTCGTTCCCGTCGACAAGGCGTTGTCGAAGATCAACGGCGCCGCCCATTACTGGCTGGCCTGGGCGGGCGCGCTGGTCACGGGGCTGCACCTTGCCGCGGTCGCCTGGCATCGCTGGATCAAGCGCGACGAAGTTCTCGCGCGCATGTGGCGCGAGCAGCCGAAGGCGAACTAGCCTGTCGTCGCGTTCCGGCGCGGCGTGTGCGGCGCCGCTCAGATGTTCGCGGCGAGTTCGGCAAGCTGGTCGGCGGCTTTGCCCCAGCCTTCGTGAAAGCCCATCTTCTCGTGCGCTTCGCGATCGGCGGCGGTCCAGTGCAGCGCGCGCGCCGTGTAGCGCGTTTTTCCGCCTTCATCCTCGAACGTGACGATGGCGGTGAAGAAGGGTTTTTCCGCCGGCGTCCAGGCGTCGGTGTAGGCGTCGGTGAAAACGATGCGCTCGTTAGGCGCGACATCGAGGCAGACGCCGCGATTGGGAAAGCGCTCGCCGTTCGGGCCGTTGATGTACATGAACGACGCGCCGCCCGGCCGCACATCGGTCACGACATCCGATACGTACCAGGGCTTCGGGCAGAACCATTGCTCCATCAGCTTTGGATCGGTCCAGGCGCGAAACAGTTTTTCGCGCGGCGCGTCGATCAGGCGCGTGAGAACGAGTTCGCGGTCGTTCGGTTGCGTGGATTGCTCGCTCATTCACCCTTCTCCCTCTCGTCGAACAGCCGCGCCAGATGCGCGCGCAGATGATCGAGGCAGTTCGCCGCGACCTGCGCATCGCCATGCGCCTTCGCCAGAACGAAAGCGCCCTGAATGACCGCCTGCATGTAAAGCGCGAGTCCGCGCGCGCCGCCGGGGACCCGTACGCCGCGCGCGTGCAGCGCTCCGGCGAGGTCCGCTTCGAGCATGTCGACATGCGCGTCGATCGAACGCGCGCAGGCGGCCCGCACATTCGGATGGGTCGCGTAGGCCTCCTGCGCCATCGTGCCGACGAGGCAGGTGAAGGCCGGCAGTTCGCCCTGCATCAGCCCTCGGCGGAAATCGACGTAGCCCAGCACGCGCGCGACCGGCTCGGAGAGCGCGGCGTAGGGCGCTGCGGCAAAGATTCCGTCCGCCATGTCGGAAAAGCGTTCCGCCGCCGCCACCGCCGCCGCTTCCTTCGATTTGAAATGGTGGAAGAAGGCGCCCTTCGTGACGCCCGCGGCGGCGCATAACTGGTCGACGGTCGTTCCCGCATAGCCCTGGCCTCGGATAACGCGCACGGCGGCGTCGAGGATTTTGTCGCGGGCGGTTTGGTTCTCGGCTTGCATACCAATACCGTACCGACCGGTTGGTATGTTGTCAATGGTAAAAATACGCGGACGGCCGAGGCCATCCGCGTCGCTGCCCGCTCGCATGACGACTACATGCTCCGGCAGACTGTGATGGTCTTCATCGCATTATTGGCGTCGGCCTCGGAAACATAGGTCTTCCCTTCGCCGACGATGGTCGTCGAGCCGCCCGGTTGCGGCTTGGTGGTGACGACCATGCACTTCTTCGCGGCAGTATCCTGCACGACGTAATATTGCGTGGCGGTCGTCGCCTGGGCGAACGCGGCCGTGGACGCGACGGCGAGCGCCGCCGCGAGGACGATCGTTTTCATGATCTTCTCCGTGATTGCGGCGCCGTATGCGGCGCCTCGGAGAGAACGCGCGGGGCTGGGGCTCGTTCCTGACCGCGAACTCGGCTGCGTCCGCCCTTAACATCGCCGCTTCAGTCTGCCAAAACGCGCCTGACGCTCCGACTCGCGGGCGCAGCATGTGAGCTCCATGTCAGGTCCGGTCGTTCGTTTCGCTCCGTCGCCCACTGGCCGCATCCACATCGGCAATGCGCGCACGGCGCTTTTCAACTACCTTGTCGCCGCGCGCGCAGGCGGCCGCTTCATTCTGCGTTTCGACGATACGGATCTCGAGCGCTCCACGGCCGAATTCGCCGATGGCATCGAGATCGACCTTGCCTGGCTCGGCGTCGCCCCGCATCTCATCGTGCGGCAGTCCGACCGCGTTGCGCTCTATCAGGCGGCCGCCGAACGCCTCAGGGCGATGGGCCTTCTGTATCCGGCGTACGAAACGCAGGGCGAACTCGACCGCCGCCGCAAGCTGAAGCAGGCGCGGGGCCTGCCGCCGATCTACGATCGCGCCGCGCTCGCGCTGACGGATGCGGATCGTTCGAAGCTCGAAGCCGAGGGACGCCGGCCGCACTGGCGCTTCAGGCTCGATCATCGCGTGATCGAATGGCAGGACGGCGTGCGCGGCCCCTGCCACATCGACTGCGCCTCGCTGTCCGATCCCGTGCTCGTGCGCGAGGACGGCTCGTTCCTCTACACGCTGCCCTCCGTCGTCGACGACATCGAACTCGGGATAACCGACGTCATCCGCGGCGAGGACCACGTCACCAATACGGCCGTGCAGATTCAGATCGCCGAAGCGCTGGCGGGACCCGGCAAGGCGCCGCGTTTCGCCCACCACAATCTTCTGGTGGACGCGTCGGGCGCTGGCCTGTCGAAGCGCTCGGGCGCGCTTTCCATCGCCTCGTTGCGCGACGGCGGCGTCGAGGCGCTCGCGGTTGCGGCGATCGCCGTGCTGACGGGTTCGTCGGACGAGGTGCACCCGGTTGGCTCCCTCGTCGAACTCGCCCAGAAATTCGATCTCGCGCATGTCTCGCGCAACGCCGCGAAATTCGATCCGGCCGACCTGCGCACGCTGACGCAACGGACGCTGCTGAAGCTCGATTTCGAGAGCGTGCGCGAACGGCTCGCCGCGCACGACATCGTCGGCGCCCACGCCGAAGCCTTCTGGCTGGCGGTGCGCGGCAATCTCGATACGTTCCTCGATGTCTGCGACTGGTGGCGCGTCGTCGACGGCGAGATCGAAACGGTCGTCGAGGACGCTGGCTTCTGCCACGCGGCGCTCGCGCTTCTGCCGGTCGAGCCCTGGGACGACAAGACCTGGAGCGCGTGGACCTCGGCGGTGAAGGCCGCCACCGGCCGCAAGGGCAGGGAGCTGTTTCACCCGCTGCGGCTTGCCCTCACCGGCCGCGAGACGGGGCCGGAGCTGGCGAAACTGCTGCCGCTGATTGGCCGGGCGAAGGCCGCGGCGCGGCTGGCCACGTAGACTTACGATGATGTCGACGCGAGTTCCTTCCCCACAAGGGGGAGGGGGGTCGATCTGCGCGAACCTTGCGCGTCAACCCCGCTCCGGCGGCACGAGGCGCGGGCGTCCCTCGTCGTCGATGGCGACGAAGGTGAAGGTCCCCACCGTCACCTTTTCGCGAATGTCGGTGCGGAAGCGGCGCGCCCAGGCCTCGACATGGATCTTCATCGACGTGCGTCCGACGCTCTGTACGCTGGTGTAGACGCAGAGCACGTCGCCGACGCGCACCGGCTTCACGAAGGTCATCGCGTCGATGGCGACCGTCACGACGCGGCCCTGCGCCCGGTCGACGCCGGCGATGCCGCCCGCCTGGTCCATGCGCGAGAGCACCCAGCCGCCGAATATGTCGCCGTTCGCATTGGTGTCGGCCGGCATGGCCACGACGCGGATGGTCAGTTCGCCCCCGGGTTCGTCGGTTGCGGGCGGGGTGGCTTGAGGCATGAAGGAATCTCGCGGCTCTTGAGCGGAGCCATTGTTCGCTTGGCCGCGCCTGCGCCGCAAGTCGTCGCCTCAGTCGCGGCGGAAATCGATGCCTGAGGACTCCTCGCCCGCCGTCGGCGCCCGGGCGCCCATGTCGCGCTCCCGCGCGCTTTCCGCGTCGGCGGCCCGCTTCTGTTCCTCCAGCAGCCGCTTCATCGCCTCCGGGTCGAAGGCGGCCGCCTTGCCCTTCGCCTTGCCCTTGGCCGCAGGCTGACCCGGTTGCTGTGGCCGCGACAATTCCTCGGCCTTTTCCGGCGTGACGATGATGTCGCCCTTGCGCCCCTCGCCGAGCAGCCTTTCGGCGTCCACGAGCGCCTCGGCCCAGCTCTGGCCGGGCTTGCGGCAGGAACATTGCGGCACGACCGCCTTTTCGTATTTGAAGGCGTTTTCCAGGCTCGTATAGGCGTCGCCGTCGATCGACACGGCGGTCTTCATGTCGCGCGGCGCGCGCGTGAACAGTTTGACTTCCGCCGCGGGGCAGAGCGCGGCGCACATTTCCTGGAGGTCGCCGAGGTTGGCGCGCCGCGCCGAGTAGCTGACGGGGAAGAAGGAGCCGTCGCAGGTGCGCACGCAGATCGCCTCGGAGCCGCCGCGCGGCGTGGCGTCCTGCTGCTCGACGAGATTGTCGTCGAAACCGTTCGATGGGGGATAGACGATCTGGTCGCGCCCGCCGAACAGCCGCTCGATGAAATCGGGCGGGCGCTGCCCGCGGCAATAGGCGTCGTACTGGCTCTGCAATTGCTGGCGCAGGCCGCCGCCATAGGCGGCGCGCTGCATCTGCGCGAGGCCCGCCCGCAGGCTCTCGATGCGCGCGTTCAGGCCGTTGCACTGCGCCGGCCGGTCGTCGAAGAACAGGAAATGCGGGCGATTGCAGCCGATGGCGCGGGCATGCGCGGACAGGCGCGCGATCTCGCTCTGCTGCCGGCTGGCGGCGGCGGCCGCCTGCTGCGACCCGCCGCTGTTGGCGGCGGCGGCAATCTGCTGGGCCAACCGGCCACAATCGACCTGCCCCGCCGCGGGAACGGCGGACAGGGCGGCGATCGCCAGGGAAAGAAGCGCGCCGGCGGGCCGAAGGCCGGCCAGAAAACTCATTGCAATCGCTCTCCGGGTCAGGCCGAGGTTGGACGAATCTCTTCTGGGCGGCGATTGTGGCGATGTCGCGCCGAAACGCCAAAAGCGGCCGCCGGCCTCTGCATGGCGTCGCCCCTTCTCAGCGGACGCAAGCATCGCCATATGTGCGGCGCGCCCGCTAACGGACTTGTCCACGGAGAGATGGATGTCGCCGCCGAAAACCGCCCGCATCATTCTGGCCGCCGCCCTGGGCCTAACGGCCGTGGCTGGCCCCGCGCTGGCGCAGGATCTGATCTTCCGCAAGTCCACGACGTTCAAGCTGATGACGCCGAACGACAAGCTTGCGACCTACGCGATCGACGACCCGATCGTCGACGGCGTCGTCTGCAACTACACGGTGCCGGAAAAGGGCGGCGTGTCGGGCATGTTCGGCGTGGCCGAGGAATTGTCGGACGTCTCGATCGCCTGCCGCCAGTACGGCCCGATCAGGATCAAGGAAAAGTTCTCGCAAGGCGATGTGGTGTTCAGCGAGCGGCGTTCGCTGATGTGGAAACGCATGCAGATCGTGCGCGGCTGCGACGCCCGGCGCAACGTGCTCGTCTACATGGTCTATTCGGACAAGCTGATCGACGGATCGCCGAAGAATTCGACGTCGGCCGTGGCGATTGCGCCCTGGGGCGCGACCAACGAAGTCGTGCGGTGCGGCGAGTTCGCGAAGGACTGAGGGGCCGTTCCCGAGCCTTCATCCTGAGCGTCTGACTTGAAATTCGCTGCGAACCCGCGCCCCTCATGCTGAGGAGCCTGCGCAGCAGGCGTCTCGAAGCATGGTCCAGAGTTACGTATCCCGGCCACCCTTCGAGACGCCGCTTCGCGGCTACTCAGGGGGAGGATTCTTGAATTGCTGTCAGCGACTGGGCAGCGTCGCGCCTCGAAGGATGGCCGGGTCGAGAATGCTGGCGTCGCCATGCTTCGAGACGGCGACTGCGCCGCCTCTTCGGCATGAGGATTTCAGGAACTGGAAGCGTTCCGGGTCAATTCTCGCAGGTGACGATCAGCGCGTTGGCGCGCACCTGGTTGGCGACCGTCTGCACCTTGGCCCTGTCGCCCTGCGCCTTGTCCTCCTGCGCATCGGCCTTGACTGCGCCCGTCACGTCGTCGGCGCGCCCGAAGGCGACGGCCACGCCATGCCCGTGCGCCTCGCACCAGGCGTCGGCGACCACGCGGCCGCAGGCCGAGCCGTTGGTCAGGCATTCCGTGATGCCATAGCCCTCGTTGTCGTTGATGACGAAGGAATTGCGATCCGCCGCCTGGACCTGGGACCGTCCGGCGATCGCGACCAGCGCGAGGCCCGCCATCAGCGGCAGGATGATGCGGGGAAGAACGCGGTGCTCGAACTCGACGAAGGTCATCACAAGGCTCGATACGATTGGACCCATCAGGCCGCCCGATATTCGGCGGCAACGGTTTCCAAACGATTAAGGACCGGAGCTTGATCGGGGCTGGCGCGGGCTTGACGCGGGGCGCGTCTTGCCCTCATGGTCCCGGCCATGACGACCGCCGCCCGCATCTGCCGGAGCATTATTATCCGCTAGCCCACCCGCTGGCTGGATCCGTCATGTCCTCACGCGATTTGGATGGTCCGGCCGGCAGGCCAAAGGACCTGTTATGTCGACGCCCCGTCTCAGGCTCTACAACACGCTGACGCGCGCCAAGGAGGATTTCGCCCCCCTCGATGCGCTGAACGTGCGGATGTATGTCTGCGGCCCCACCGTCTACGACTACGCCCATATCGGCAACGCGCGGCCCGTCATCGTCTTCGACGTGCTCTACCGACTGCTGCGCCATCTCTACGGCGCCGACCACGTCAAATACGTCCGCAACATCACGGACGTGGACGACAAGATCAACGCGCGCGCCGCCGAGCGCGGCATCTCAATCCGCGATTTGACGGAAGAGACGAACAAGATCTTCCAGGCCGACGTGAAGGCGCTCGGCTGCCTCGAACCCAGCGTCCAGCCGCGCGCGACGGAGCACATCGCGGAGATGATCGCGATCATCGAGCGGCTGATCGCGGGCGGCCACGCCTATGCGGCGGACGGGCATGTGCTGTTCTCCGTGCCCTCGATGCCCGACTACGGCCGCCTCTCGCGTCGCCCGCTCGACGAGATGATCGCCGGCGCCCGCGTCGACGTCGCGCCCTACAAGAAGGGCGACATGGATTTCGTGCTGTGGAAGCCGTCGAGCGC
>WBZM01003011.1_pt1 | contig 13515 bp, 26 predicted proteins | sample 5204271 | NCBI WGS metagenome assembly WBZM01 (sample SAMN12344346, study PRJNA552823) | activated sludge metagenome | biome: Activated sludge suspended growth; feature: Nitrification reactor; material: Wastewater; isolation source: activated sludge from nitrification reactor of wastewater...
CGGCCGGCGGCGCGCAGACGGTCGACGTGCCGGCCGAGGTCGTCGAGCAACTGACGGCGGCAGCGCAGTAGGGCTAGGCGGCCCGCCAGCGCATCGGCGGGCCTGCGCTGCTACGTCGGGGCGTCCGAGTCTGCGCGGGCGCGCTGGCGGGGCTCCTGCGCGGCGTCAATCTGCCGCCTGATCCAAGCGGCGCCGCCCAGCCGCTCGACTTTCTCGCGCTGCGGCGGGGTCAATCTGACGTTGTATGCCACCCGGGCGCGCTGGTCCGGGGGCATCGGGATCTCGCAAGGTTCCATAGGCCCGAAACGCGATCGGTGCCCAAGTAACGCTGATTGGCGATACTTGCGCCGTAGCCGTTGGCGAACCCCCCAGCTAAGCGGCGGCGTAGCCGTCCGCTTGAGCGCCCGGTTAGGCCTGGTGACAGGTGCGCAACTATTTCAAAATTTCTTTGTTCCCCCTCTTGCGTTACGCGTAACGATGCGCTAAAGTACACACATCGACAACGCAACGGAGAGCACCATGAACCAACAAGTCACCGCCCTGAAGCAAGCCTTGGATCAAGCCACCGCAGCCTACAACGCCGAGCAAGCCCGCCTGGTTGAAGCTGGCCTGAAGTCGAAGGAGCGCTATGAAGCCCTGAAGCCACTGAAGGCCGCACAAGATGCAGCCAACAGCGCTTACGTGGCCGCCGCCCACGGCTCCATCAAGAAGGAGCTGAACAAGATCATCGCCGCCGACGCACCCGCCCGCCGCGCCGAAAAGCTGGCCCGCTCGCCCTGGAAGCAAGCCAAGGCCGCAGCCAAGGCAGCCAGCAAGGCCTGAGAACAACCCGCAGCCGCACAAGCGGCTGCAACCAGGAGCACCACATGAACGTTTTTAAAGTCCCCGACAGCCTGGAAGGCAAGTATCACGGCACAGGCCACGCGCTGGCCGCGACCGTGGACGGCCAGCTCGTTGACATCGTGTACTTGGCCGACGTGCTGCCCGACTTCGACGGCGACATCGAAGCCGCGATGACCGATGACCGACTGGCGCCCACCGTGCGCAAGCTCCAGGCCCTGGGCAGCGTGCACGCTGGCATGTTGAGCTGCTGGGAGTTCTGCGAGCTATGAGCGAGGACACCCCCAAGCCAATGACCAACGCGGAACGCCAGCGCACCTTCCGCGCCCGCAAGGCGGGCCAAACCACCACCGAGGTGCGCGGCCTGTTTGCCCACCCCGACGACCACCAGGCCGTGAAGGACTACGCCGCCAAGCTGGCCCGCAAGCGAGCCAAGGCGGCAAAGGCTGATGGGGCCTAACCGGTGCGTTACCTGGATGCCTCCGAACAGGCCGCGGCGGTGCTTGGTCCATCCGGGCGGCGTGTCGAGCAACTGACGGCGGCAGCGCAGTAGGGCTAGGCGGCCCGCCAGCGCATCGGCGGGCCTGCAGGCTATGTCCGGTCGTCCGACCGTGCGGCGGCGCGCTGGCGGGCCGCCTGGCGCGTCAGCGGGTACGCCGCGCGGATCTCGGCATCGAGCCGGCGCACCAGCCCGCACGCTCTGCTGACGTGCGGGCGGTGCACGCCGGCTGCATCAACATCTGCCGCCTCGGCGTTGGGGTTGTCGGCAAGCTGTTGGTTCCAGGCTTCCAGTTGTGGCATCGGTTCCATGTTGTTCTCCGTCATGGGCCAGCGGCCCAACAATTCATTCAAGCCGAACTTGTCCGCTAGCGCGGCCAAGTCGGCTTAATTCAGGCGTTATGCGTCCTAGTCGCCACCGCGATTGCTTCGCGCAGGATGTTCTCGGCCTTGAACAGTGCGCCGTTCGTGTCCGGTTCAGACAACAGCATCCGGTAGCACCTCTGCATTGCGGAAAGCATCTCCGGCGCGGCGGCGATAAGGTAGGCGTTCGCCTCGTTGTCTTGATTCCCGATGTTCCTCACCACCGCCACGTCATAGCAGCCATCCATTGCCGTGATGATGTAGCCGTGATCGGCGTCAACAACCTCCCACGGTCCATCGGTCGGACGCATAACACTGCGGTCAACGCGACCTGTCGCGGCGAGCGACGTTTCGTTACTCATGCTTGCTCCCTCGCGCCGCGCCTGCAACGAACGCAGTGCGGCCGCGAGGCGCTCCTGGCGCAGGGCGCCGGCCTCCCGGAAGACGATCCGATTGTGCGCGTCGAGCAGCAGGTGCGTCGGTGTGCCGCGGATCGGACCGAGTGTCACCGCCGAACATCGTTTTGTAGTCGAGCGCGATCCCCGCAGCCTTTGCCGCGAGCATCAGCATTTCGCGATCACTTCGCATCGCTCCCTCCCATCACCCGATCCCACTCGGCCCAGGCTGCGGCCTCATCTCGGCGCGCGACGATCGGCGCGGTCCACCCGCATTCGCACGCGACAAATCGATGCGGCGCGCACACGCCAAGTTCGTGCGGCCACAGTCGCATGGTTGCCGCACCCCCACACCCTCGGCACTTCGCGTGCTCAGTCATTTCCGGTCTCCTTCGGCTCCACCGGCACCAGTTTCCATTCGCTCACGTCTTGCCCTCCTGCACGCTCAATCCGGGAGTTGGGCGCTTACCGCGTACTCGAACAAGGCAATCTGTCCACCGTTGTCCTCATGCGGTCGCGCCGGTTGCGGCATGTCGCCGGGCAGCAGTTGCAATGCAATCAGCCCGCCCTTCGTCATGCCGCAGTTCTTGAATCCTGCCCGCAGGTAGCAGCGCCCGGGATCGCGCTTCTTGCGGGTCTTGCTCGTGTCCACGAAAGTAATCATCCCCAGGTCGGGCGCTGGCCCGTACTCGGCCAGCGTCGCGGCCACGGCCTCGCGGATGAGTTCGCTACTCAGGTGCGCGCTCTCGTTCCTGAACGCGCTGCAAACCCATGCACCAGCCCATGCGTGCCTTACGTACTGCGCGAACGGCCAACTCGTGATCCAGAACGCATCGAGTTCCCGCGTCTTCAGCACCAGGCATCGGCCAGGCGGCGCAAACTGCGGGCTTCCGATCTTCTGCCGGTTGTAGTGGCGGTCTGCCAACGGCACTACTTCAGCGTCCGCTCGGTGGCTCCGAATCCATCGCATGCCTACAGTCTCCAGTTCAACCACGCGCCTAACACGTCATTCCAGGCGACGCCTAGCGGCGCGGCTGAATTCGATCGTTAGGCGCTAGTGCCTCAAACGCCTCGTCTACCGACTCCCACCATCCGTGCTGCGCGAACAGGCCAAGTCCGTCGCACTCCCATTCCTCGGCCTCGGCGCGTAGCGTTTCGTAGGCTTGCGCGAATTTGCGCAGCGCCTGCAACTCAGTCTCTTGCGTGTTTAACGTGCGCGCCAACACGTCACGCTGTTTCTCAACTTCGCCCAGTTGATCCGCCAAGTCTTTGCGCCAGCGGTGATGGTCGTCTCGCTCCTTGGCGATGGCATCAACCTCACGCCATGCGCGCGCGGCTTCCTGTCGCAGAAGCTCACGCTCGTCCATCAGCCGGTCGTATTCGTCGCCGCTCAGGTGAACTACGTCAATGGCGCGGCTCATGCTCCACCCTCCCCGCGAACCAATGCGGCATGTTTCGACACAAAATCCATGATGTCGCGCGCAAGCTCGCCGGCAAGGCGCTCTTGCTTGCTTGGTGTGAATCCGCTGCCGTGCGGTTCTTCATTCAGTCCGCAAGACAGAACGCGCTGTAGCAGGCGATAGGCGAGGCGCATTTCTTTCTCTGATTCAGTAGCGCGCTCTTGCCATGCAATCGCGTTGCTTGGCACCAACGCGCCAAGCCTGCGCACTTCCATTGACAGATCGCGGATTACCGCCAGATAACCGTACTCGTCGGTCAGGTTGATGCCGCGCTTGTCGGCTTCGTCGAGCCACGCCTGCGCGCGGTCAAGCACGTTTTTCACTTCCATGTCACCAGCCTCCCCGTTGCCCACTGCCACAGGAACCAAAGCCCTATCGCAAGCGCCGCACTGCCCACAACGATCAGCGGTAGCGCTAGCAACCACAGAACCCACAACGGTACGCTCCAGGTCATACGTCACCTCGTCACTCTGCACGCGGGAGGCGTGCGCCCATGCTCCTAGCCTTGCTCGCGCAGTGAATCGCATCTTCAACCTCCGCGCCTAACATGGCAGTCACAGTCATGTTCACCTGACAGGCCATGTATAGCCCGGTGGACTTCCCGTCCTTGGTGAAGTTCTCCACCAGCCACGAGTACGTCATGAGTAGTCCTCGTCAAAGTTGCACGGCACCGTCCACTGCTTGCCGCAGCGGCTGCACTCGATGATGTCGTGCTCGTCCACCACGCCGCAGCAGTCAACCGTGCGCGGTTCTGGGCAGCGTTGCAGGTGCTTCTGGCAAAGCTCAGGCTTCTCAGCATCGTGCAAGCTGCACCCGCCCTTGATCCGGCCACCTTCATAGCGCTTCGGCAAGGGCCGCCCAACTGGTTGGTCAACCGGACTTGCGCCGGCAATGTCGTTGCTCATCGTTGCTCCTGTGTGGGCGCAAGCCGGTTACCGCCGACGTTGTCCAGCCGGCGAGCGCTCCGAAAGCTCACGTCGGACTTCGCCTGCAGCGTGAGGGCCACCTTGATCGGTTCGTCCCGCTTGCGTGTCCAATACTTGATCCGCGACTGACAGTCCCGGTGCTGCCTCATGCGGGCGTCGTCGATCGCTTGGCCGAGCGTGGGGAACACCTGCCGCTTAGATACCCGCACGGTCCTGCCGTCCAGGCGCACGCGGAAGTAGGCTCCGATCTCGCCTTCGACGACGCAGGGGCGCACGCCGAATTTCTCGTGGTCTGCGCTGGTGTAGTGCGTCACAGCACCCCCCTTGCCTGCCACCGATCAATGGTCCGGTAGACGTTCGCTCGCGTGGTGCCGAAGTGTTCGGCGATCTCGCGCACAGGGGCTCCCTGTACGAGCAAGTTTCGTAACGTGTCGCGATCGCGCACCATTGAAAGTTTCGCGCGATGCTTGATCGCCTTCGCGACTTCGAGTGAGCGCTGCACGCCGGCAGACGTAAGCCCAAGGTCAGCGACGCGACGATTGCGGGCCTTCGCTGACTGGAAGCCGATATGCCCCTCGCACATGCAACGCCATTCGCCGCACGTCGCGTAGCAAAGCATCCCGTTTTTCGGGTCTCGGCCAGTCAGGCGAGCAAGCATCTTGCGCGCCGAAACGTTGGACGTGCCGAACTTGATCATCGGCATGGTCTTTCGCATTGGCCCAGCCCACAGCAGGCAGTCAGACCCAGGCACGCGGTAGACGTTGGTGCGCAGGTATTCGAGTTGGGCCTCTGGCGAAGAGTGGGCGAGATTCACGCTGCGGCCCCCTGCCCATCGAAGAGCGGCTGGGCATCACGGTCGTCGTCCTGCTTCACGTCCTCGACGGCGACGGGCGGCGTATCGGTCAACAGGGCGACCAATTGCTCCTGGCTCGCGACCTCAGCGGTGAGTGTCGAGCGGGCCACGTGCCTCACGGCTTGCGGCGCGTTCGGCGCGCGCACGAGGCGCTGGTCGTTGGTGTCGATATTGCGGATCAGGTAGATGGGCATCAGTGGCTCCAGAGTCAGAATGGGATCTCGTCGTGCTCCCACGACGGGCAATTGGTGTCTGCACTCACCACCTCGGGTGGCGGCACCTCGGCGAACACGCCGCACACGCGGGATCGCGGATCGAAGTGGGTGCATGACAGGCAGGTAAACTCGAGCCGATCAAGCGGCCTCAGCTCGCGTCGCAACATCTCCCGCTTCGCTTCGATCTGTAGTCGGTTCATCCCACGTACTCCCCATGATCTCGGGCCAGCGGCCCTGTTCGTTGACGGTGATGGTGGCGGGCTTGGCCAGCGTGTAGCCGCTTTCAATCAATTCGAGCGCCTGGTCAGTGCCACCTGGCAAAAAGTCCCGCGGCGCGCGTCTAGACCACCAGCGGCGCGCCTTCTCGCCCGCGAAGCCCGGATGACTCAGGCAAACCCATTCGCTGGCCACCTTGCGCAGCCCGCTGAAGTAGTCCACCCGCACGCTGTCGGGCGCGCCAGGCTTGGTGTGGCGGGCGTAGCGGACGTCGGTGACGGGGTAGGTGGTGACCTTGGCGACGATCTGGTGCGACAGGATCGGCGCGGCACTGGCGTCTTGGGCGATCTTGTCCTCAACCTCGCGTAGCCGCTCGCCGCACTCAGGGCACACCAGTGCGCTGGCCGGGCGCACGCGGGCGCCGCAGTTGTCGCACAGCGCGAATGGTGCATGTGGGTCGGCCGGGCCTTTGCGCTTCTTGCGTCCGCGAATCGCGTCCACAGGCCCAAGCCGCTCCGTCGTGTCGGTGAAGTCGAGCCACAGGCAGTCGGCTTTCCCGTCGGCCGGCCGCATGCCGCGCCCCGCGCCCTGCACGTACAGCACCGGGCTCTGTGTCGGCCGGCACCAGATGATCGCGTCCACGTCCGGCACATCGAATCCGGTTGCAAGCGCCAGCACAGTCACGAGGCAGCGCAGCCGCCCGGCCCGAAAGTCGGCAATGTGCTGCGCGCGCTCGTGCTTGTCCGTCTCCCCGCACACCAGGGCTGCCGTCACACCCTGGGCGGCCAGCAACGCCACCAAGGTCTGCGCGTTGGCCACCGTAGGCGTGAAGGCGATCCACTTGCGCCGGTCAGCGGCCAGGCGCGTCGCATCGGCCGCGATGGCGGGCAGGTAGTGCCCGACCCGCTCTGCCAGGTCGTCGAGCTTGTAGTCGCCGCTGGCCGTCGAGATGCCTTCGGTATCGATGCGCGTGTCGATCACGTCGATGGGACGCACCAGCGGCGCGAGATGCCCGGCCTCGAGCAGTTCGGCCGGCTTCACTTCGCAGGCGATGCCAGAAAACAGGGGCGACGCTCCGTCGGTCAACCAGACGCCATCACCCCGAAACGGCGTGGCGGTCAGGCCCGCGATCGCAAGCTCGTTGTACTGAGCCAGGTCGTCGATGAACTGGCGAAAGCGCCCGACCCCGTTGGGGTTGACCAGGTGCGCCTCGTCGATCAACACGCACCGAATCGAGCCCAGCAGATGCGCGTGCTTGTAGATCGAGCCGATGGTGGCCACGATCACGTCTGCATGCTGGTCGCGCCGGCCCAGGCTCGCCGAGTACAAGCCGACCGTGCGGTGGGCGGGCATGACGCGCGCCAGCTTGTCGGCGTTTTGCTCGGCCAGTTCCTTGGACGGCACCAGGACCACCGTGCGCGGCGCGGATTCCGGCCAGGTGTCCCACAGCAGGCGCACCAGCTCGGCGATGACCACCGACTTTCCTGCGCCCGTGGGCAGCACCAGCAGCGGAATCTGGTCGCGCTGGTGGCCCATCCACCAGGTGTAGAGCGCGTCGATGGCGCGCTGCTGGTAGGCGCGAACGACGATGCTCATCCCACCACCTCCCCCTCGAACTCGTCCCGAAGCGCCTTGAGCTGCGGCTCGCCCAGCGCCCGCTTGTCCGCGCAGGCGTGGATCTCGTCGCTCGAGTACCCATCGGGCCGCGGGCCGTTGGCGAACTCGTTGCCGGTGAGCTTGTTGCGGTAGACGACCGCGCCATCGACCACGTCGGTCTGCTCGGCCCAGTTGGCCAGCAGGATCGGGATCACCCGGTGGTGGTCACACCCGTTGCGCTGCTGATCTACGCTCAAGTCGCGGGCGTGATGCGCGCAGGACCAGCGGCCATCCCCCTGGCGCTCAGGGGTCACGTGCGCACACGACCGGCAGGTAGCCGCCGGCGCGGCGGTGCCATGACAGTGGGCGTGAAAGTGGCAGAACTTGCACTCCCACCACGCCGGATCTCGCGACAGGCCCTCGGGCGGCTCGGCGGCAAAGATGATCCGCTCGGCCCTGGCCATGAGGCGATCGAACTCGGCCTGATCGAACTCGAAGCGCTCCAGGTGAACCTGGTCGGTGTCCTTGATGACGAAGAGGAACGCCGCGCGGTCCAGGTCCATCAGGCCCATGTAGATGGTCCCCTGGGCGTGGTAGCGCGGGTATGCCTTGGCGAACCCCACCTTCTGGAGCTCGGCGAACTTCTTGCTACTGATGGTCTTCACGTCGAACACATGCGCGGTGCGCGGCGCCTCTGGCAGGCCCCGCACGACCGCGTCCAAGTGCCCGCGCAGGTGCCCGCCAAGGGCCTGCACGCCGAACTGGCGGCCATCGGGCTGGCGGTCCCACACCTCCACCCCGATCGCGCGCAGTTCGTCCAGCACGCGAGCCTCCTCTCGGTGGCCGGTGTCGAACAGGCGCAGCATCCGCCCGTCGAACTGCTCTCGGTCCACCCAGCGAAAGCCCAGCCACAGGCGGCGCGCGCACGGATCGCCAAGGACCGACGCGCCCAGGTAGGCGCGCGCCGGCTCGCTGGCCTCGCGCGCCTCGTGCAGCGCGTAGATCGCGGCGGCCGTCTGGTGGACGGGCTCGGGGATCGCTGCCATGTCAGGCCGCCGCACGCTTCCAGGGGGGCTGTGCAGCCGCCGCCGGAGCAGCGGCCGGAGCCTGCGCAACGAAGCCCGCCGCCGCCGGAGCAGCGGCCGGGGCCTGCGCAACGAAGCCCGCCGCCACCGGCGCAGGCCCGCCGGTGGCCTCGAAGCCGCTGACTTCGTTTTGGTCTTCGTACTGGCCGGTGGCGTCCTTGCGGATCTTCACGCGGGCGCGCACCACCTTGTTGTGCAGCTGCGCGGTGTCGGAGAGCTGCAGCACACCGGCGGCGTGGCACAGAGCCGAGAGCTGCGCCTGTCCAATCTGCTCGGCCTGCTGGCTGGGGTTGCGCACGTTGATGCGGGCGAACACGGTGCGCCCGGCATGCTGGCCCTCGAGCACGCGCAGCCGGAACACGGCCATCTGCCCGCCCTTCTGCGTTGGCTTGATCTCGCTGTCGTCGATGCTGACGGTGTAGACGCCGGCCGGGATCGGCGTGTACGACGCCTGCGGGGCGACGGTGGATGCGTCGAATTGCAATTGGGCCATGTCAGGCTCCTTGGGTTTCGGCCGCGGGCGCGGCGGGTTGGGTGATCTTGGCGGCGATCGCCGCAAGGTTCGGGGGCTCGAAAGCGTCCAGCGCGCCGGAGCGGTCCTTCGCGCCGTACTGGAAGTCGGGCTGCGTCTGCAGGGCGCGCACGGGGCGACCCTCGGCGTCCTTCTCGATGCGCAGACACAGCACCTCGTCGAAGAGGTACGGCAGGCCCTGGCCCAAGCGCTGGCCGGGCATCGACGGGCCGTAGAGCACTGCGCCCGTGAGCTCGTCCTTGGTGCGCTCCTGCTTGGCGCTCATGTAGACGTTGCGCCCGGGCAGGTCGCGAAACGCGCGCAGCAGGTCGGTCATCTGCTCGGTCAGCGCGCCGTAGGCCTGGCGCGGGTCCTTGGTCGCCTTCTTCTCGGCGTTCAGCACGACCTCGGCGATCTCGCTGATCGAGTCCAGGCACACCCAGTCGAAGTGCGCGCCTTCCTCGCTCGTCAGGAACGCATAGGCCTCGTGCACGTCGGCGATGCTGGACACCTCGATGACGGGGATGTCCGAGCCACGCAGCGACAGCAGGCCCGACTCGGCGCTGATGATGATCGGGTTGCCGCCAGTGGTGGCACACAGGGAAGTCTTGCCCGCGCCGGCCTGGCCGTACACCAGCACCTTGATCCCGTTGGTGCGCGCGGCGTCGCGCGTGTTGGTGAGCTTGATCGCCATCACGCCACCTTCAGCGTGATGGCGGTCTTGGCCCGCTTTGCCGTGATCGCGCTGGCCACCTTGGCGTACAGGTGCGGCTCGTGATCCATCAGCCAGCGCAGGCCTTTGAGGTCGAGTTTCGCGGTCTCGACAATGCTGATCGGGCGCAGGTTCTCGGGCACGTCGCTCATGATCGAGCGCCACGCGGCATCGTCGACCGTGCGCGTGATCTTGGCGGTCACCGTCAGCTTGCTGCCGTCGGCCAGTTCGTGCGTCTGGCTGCCTTCCTCCGGCTCGCCAGTGCACGCGATGATGGCGGCCTCCAACTCGATACGTCGGCGGTTCGCGGCGTCCTCGGCGCGCTTGGCGTCGACCCATTCGACGACCAGCGACTCAAGCGAGTGAGTTGTCAGTGGTACTGCGGTCAATACGGCACTCATGTGTGTCTCCAGTAAATGGCCCGGCAACCGGCCAGGCAGCGGGTCACTTGATCCAAGCCGATGCAATCAGCGCGCCCATCACGGCGCAGAAAATGACCACGCAGAACCGGCCAATGAGCCGGTCGACGCGATCGGATGTCGATTCAAGCCCGTTGCGCGTGGCGTGCGGGCCGAATGCCTGCTGCAGCGTGCGCGGGGTCTGTGTGCGGTGCTGGACCGCAGACCCGATCACGACGCGAGTGCGGGCGCCTTGGGTCATGCTGCCTCCGTCGAAAAGTCGAATAGCGATGTCTGCCGGCCGGCGGTTTCAAGATTCCGCGTGGCTTGTTCGTAGTAGCTGCGCTTCAGCTCGACGCCTACGAACTTGCGCTGCATCTCGATCGAGACAACCCCCTCGGACCCGATGCCCATGAACGGGCTGAGCACAACATCCCCAGGGTTTGTCCAAAGATCGATGCCACGCCTGATGACCTCAAGCTGCAGCGGGCTAATGTGGCGCTCGTCGTCGTGCTCGCGCGCGTTCCGGTATTGGAGGGTGTCGTTCGGGTCAATGTCCATCCACACCGGGGATGCGACCTGCTGCCACTTGCTGACCGGGTACTGCGCCGAGTCGTGAGTTACCCGGTGCTCTGCGTCGCCCGGCGCTCGCATCGTCACCAGGTAGTCAGGAATGCCCTGGCGGCTCATGCTGGCGTTCGTGCGGACCGTCTTGTGCAACAGCCCCATCGCCTTCGTTCGCTGCATTGATGTCACCGGGTCTTTCCAGATACAGACCTCGCTTGCATAGACAAACCCGGCCGACTGAAACGCGCGGATCAGATCACCGCGAAAGTCTTTCAGCCCGATGTACCCATCACGCTCTTTGATGGTCGGCAACAGCATGCAGTGGAAGGACACGTTGCGCCCTGGCCGCATCACGCGGCGGAGTTCGTCAATAAGAAACCGCATGTGCGCAAAGAATTCGTCATCGTCGCGGCAGTTGCCGAGGTCTCGCGGGCTGTTCGAGTAGGTGTAGAGACTCGCGAACGGCGGTGAAAAAATCGAGTAGTCGACAGACGAGCCCGGGAGCCCTGCAATCGCTTCGATGCAGTCACCGTTGATTGCAGTCCATCCGTCGCCGGATCGTTGTTCCATCGCGTTCATGCCGCGCTCCTTAGCCAGTCCGGCGCGACAATTCGCGCGCGTGGGTGATAGGTATTTCGCTGGCGCGCGGTAGCGCCAAGCACAGATTCACGAACGGCCGCGTTTGTGTGCGCCGACAGCGCATCGGCCATCGCGAGCGCGTCCGATTCTTTGCGGCGCAGGTTGGCGATGACTGACCCCTCGCGTTCGCTCGCGTAGATGTGCACTTGCACCTCTGATTTCTGGCCGAATCGCCAGCATCGGCGCACGGCTTGGTAGTAGGACTCCCACGAGTCAGTGACACCGACAAACGCCATGCGGTCGCAGTGCTGCCAGTTCAGGCCCCATCCGGCAATGCTCGGTTTCGTGACGATCACTCGTGCCTGACCGGACGCAAATGCGTCGAGCGCAGCCTCCTTTTCGTCAGGGTCCATAGACCCTCGCACCTCGACTGCGCCGTCGATCCCGCGCGTCAACAGGTCCGACTCTGCGTTAAGGTCGCACCAGACAACCCAGGGGCGCCGGTCGGCGTTTACTGCGGCGATGCAGCGCGCAGCGCGAGACTCAATCGACGATCTACGGGCGTCTCTGCGCTCCGAGAGCGATGCGGCTTCAAGGGCAAACAGCGCCCCGTCACTGGCGTCAGACTCGACGAAATGCTCACGGACGTGCAGCGTCGGCAGGTTGTAAGCGCCGTCGTCGAAGCCTAGGTCGGATGGCTTGCGAACCATTGCGCCCCACTGCGAAACCCAACGCCAGAACTCGTTTTGAGCGTGGCGCTTGAGTCTCCATACCTGCGTTTCTGCTCCGTCGTGCACAAAGAATTCAGAGAGCATTTCGACGCGCGTACAGACCCCGAGGAATTCCGCGTGCGTTCCAAGCTCGGTCCAGTCGTTTGGCGCAGGCGTGGCGGTGGCGCAAAGCCTGTATGGCGTGTTCGCGAACGCATCCAGCAGCGCCGCGAGCGTCCGTGTCGTGTGGTGCTTGATGACGCTCGATTCGTCGAGCACGACCGCGCCAAACTGCGTCGGGTCGATCTTGTGCAGCCGGTCATAGTTGATGACGTTGACGCCAGGCTTCGCGTCTCCGGCTTCACGCATAATCGTGACCGGCACGCCGATCGACTGCCCTTCGGCCTGCATCTGCTTCGCGACGGCGAGCGGAGTCAGGATCAACACGTCAACGCCAACTGACCGATGCAAGGTGTCGGCCCATGCGAGTTCCATGCGAGTCTTGCCAAGCCCGGTATCAGCAAAGATCGCGCAGCGTCCTCGCTTCAGTGCCCAGGCGGTCAACGCGCGCTGATGATCAAACATCGGCAAAGAGCCCAAAGGGGCCGCGTCAATGCCGGCCGGCATCAGGTCGCGCGATTTCGCGGCGATGAAGTCGCGATAGCTCACAGCACCCTCATCAGTTCGATCAGCGCGCCGATCGCGTAGCCCCAAACGACCGCGCAGACCGGGATCAGCGCAAGCACAGTGCTCAGCGATTGCGCACGGCGGGCGGCGTCAATGTCGGACTCGGTGGCCAGCATCGCGAACAATTCGGCGTTGGCGTTCATCGCACACACTCCTTTGTGGTTTCCGGGTACGGGTCGCCACCTGATTCGATGCACTGACATACGCGGCGCAACTCATCGGATTGGGCGTCCCTTGCGGCGGCCCATGCGGCGGCCCATGCGGCGTCCCTTGCAACGGCCCCTGCGGCGGCCCCTGCGGCGGCCCCTGCGGCGGCCCATGCGGCGTCCCATGCGGCGTCCCTTGCGGCGTCCCTTGCGGCGGCCCTTGCGGCGGCCCTTGCGGCGGCCCATGCGGCCTCCCTTGCGGCGTCCCTTGCGGCGTCCCTTGCGGCGTCCCTTGCGGCGGCCCATGCGGCGGACCTTGCGGCGGACCTTGCGGCGGACCATGCGGCGGTAAGCTCATTGTCACTCGCGAGGCCGCGTGCGCGCCGATCCGCGACATCAAGTGCCGCGTTAGAGCTCGCCTCATCCATGAGGTGCTGCACTTGCCGCGCGCACCACACGGCATAAAGACGTATGTTGCGATCGTGGCCGGTAACGGCACGCAGGCACCACAGCGCATCGTCCAGGCCGTTGCTCGAAAGCACCTCCACGATCGGAAGCGGCTCGTCATCAGCCTTAGTCTTGCCAAGGTGCGCGAGCAACTGAGTCCATCCTTTACGGCACGGGTAGTGCTTTCGGATTTCGTTCAGGGTCGTTTTCACGGCGCGCCTCTCTCGCCAACGTACTCTTCGCGGCACATGCGCATGGACTCGGATCGCCGATCGATCAGTTCCTGGGCGATGTCGTTTCGTCGACGGGCC
>WBZM01003012.1_pt1 | contig 13515 bp, 11 predicted proteins | sample 5204271 | NCBI WGS metagenome assembly WBZM01 (sample SAMN12344346, study PRJNA552823) | activated sludge metagenome | biome: Activated sludge suspended growth; feature: Nitrification reactor; material: Wastewater; isolation source: activated sludge from nitrification reactor of wastewater...
GGAGTTGGCGGGTCGGCTGGCGGCAGTCGGGTATTCGGCAGTCGAGATCGCCGTGATCGTTTCCGGTTTGGCGCGGAGCTTCCTGCCCGCACGGATCGCTTCGTCGACGACGAAGCGGGCGTAGTCACACCAGTTGGTGTCGCCGCCGGCAACACAATGGTAGATGCCGTACGGGAAGGCTTGCCGGTCGTCCCCTCGTTGTTGCTGGCGAACGAGGTGGGCGGTGATGTCAGCCAGCAGCGCAGCCGAAGTCGGGGTTCCCCACTGGTCGGCAACCACTCTGAGACTGTCGCACTCGCTTGCCAGCCGCAGAATGGTCTTCGCGAAGTTGCCGCCGTGGGCGCCGGCAATCCAGGCGGTACGCAGGATCAGGTGGCGCCGCGTGGCATCCTGCAGGGCGACCTCACCCGCGCGCTTGCTCTGGCCGTAGGCGCTGGGCGGTCGGGTTGCGTCCAGTTCGTCGTAGGGGCCTTGCTTGCTGCCGTCAAAGACATAGTCGGTCGAGTAGTGCACGACGAACGCGCCCAGCCGGGCTGCTTCCTCACCGAAGACTCGTGGCGCCGACGCGTTGACCGCGAAGGCCTGATCGCGCTCGGTCTCCGCTCCGTCCACCGCGGTATGTGCCGCTGGGTTTACGATTATCCCCGGGCGGACCGCACGGACCAGTTGGCGGATGGCCGCGGGCTTGGCAAGGTCGCATTCCGCCCGGCCGATCGCGACGACCTCGCCGAGCGGCGCGAGCGCTCGCTGCAGTTCGAAGCCGACCTGGCCATTCTTGCCGGTGAGCAGGATCTTCAAGGTGGGAAGAGGTGTCGCCGTGCGGTTCGGTGGATGAAGCCGGCTTATCGCAGGGACGGCAGCCGGGAGACGACAAGAAGCCACCGCGACGGTGGCTTCATTGTTTGCTGCCGTTGGCACGCCCGGAGCGATTCGAACGCCCGACCCCTTGGTTCGTAGCCAAGTACTCTATCCAGCTGAGCTACGGGCGCCTTGCCATGTTTGAGCGCGAAATTATACCGGCCGGATGGCGCTTGCTCAAGCACAATTTTGCACTCTTGCACTGCTTGCACCCGGCTCACCAGGTTGTCGGGGATGGGACTCCGCGCGCATGCGCGGTCGTGCGGGAGCCGGGTTTCCACTGCCGGTATCAGGGCGTCGTCGCACTCCGGCGCGAAGCGCCAGCGGCAGCGTCCTCGGGTTCGGGCTCTTCGAAGAGCATGAGCGATTCGCCATCGTCGATCGGTTCCGCTCGCTTCCCATCCTTCGCCCGCGGGACGATCTCCGACGGGTTGCCGCCCAGAAGGCGATACTGCTCGCGCAGGGTCTTGGCGTCCGGATTGTATTCGAGACCGGTCCTGACCAGTTGCTTGGCCTCTGCCTTCTGTCCGGAGCGCATCAGGTACTCGGCCCAGTGCGAGTATCCGGGCGAGTAATCGGGTTTCAGCGCCCTGGCTTCGGCGAAGACCTTGTTCGCTTCCTGCGGGCGCCCGCGACGCAACTCGATCTCGCCGATGCCGGTGTAGATCTCGGGGAGCAGGATGAAATCTCGCGGCGCCCGCTGGGCGACATACCAGTAGTCGCCGACAACGGCACCGAGAAGATGGTTTCTTTCCTGTTCAGTGGCGGTGCTCCGCATGGCCCGCAGCAGGTTCAACTTGCCCCAGCAGTAATGGTGCATGTGCCAGAAGGTCGGGCCCATCATCGCTACCCAGGGTTTCGCTTCGGCAGAAGGTGAGTCAGGCAGGCCGCTGCGGCCAAAGGCATGCGTGTAGGGGCAGTAGCGTGGCACTGCGGCCATCTCCGCAGGCGTCACGTTCTTCACTTGGCCGCTGGCGATTCCGGCCAGGGCCCAGAGGCCGATGACGCAGGCAAGGCGTGCCATTCGATGGTCTGGGCAGTGGCTGAACCGCTTGGCATCGCTGAACATGTTCGGATTTCCTGTTCTGGGTTGGGGGTGTTGGGAGTTCGTGGTCAGCGCCCGTCGCTCGCTGCGCGGCGGCTTTCGTTCAGGCTCGCGTCACCGCGTCCGCTGCGGTGGCAGCGGGCCCCGTTGGCGATGTCCGGTGGGACGGGCGGTGACATCCAGCGCATTTCGCATTCTAGCGGCAGCCCATGGAACATGGCGAGCAGCGGCCGGCCACGCTCGTGGTTCCGCAGAGGGGTCCCGTTGTCGGACCGATGCCGGTCAGGCAAGAGCGTTGGTTGCTTCCTGGATGATCCGTGCCTGCTCGTCCTCGAGACCAAGCCACAGGGGCATGCGAACCAGCCGTTCCGACAGTGAATCGGTATGAGTCATGCTGCCGCAGGCGCGTCCGAGTTTCTGGCCCATGGGCGCGCTGTGCAGTGGGACATAGTGGAACACCGTGCCGATGGCGTGCGCTCTCATCGTTTCGATGAAGCGCGTTCGGCGTTCGAGGTCCGGCAGCAGCAGGTAATACATGTGCGCGTTGTGCGAGCAGTCGCGCGGAATGATTGGCCGCCTGCAGGCGCCCTTCTCCTCGGCCCGCCGGAACCACTGATGGTAGGTCGACCAGAGGGCGAGCCGGCGCTTGTTGATGGCGTCGGCTTCTTCCATCTGCGCCCAGAGGAAGGCGGCGATGATCTCTCCGGGGAGATACGAAGAGCCGATGTCGACCCAGGTGTACTTGTCGACCTGCCCACGGAAGAACTGACTGCGGTTGGTTCCCTTCTCGCGAACGATCTCGGCCCTGGTCACCAGGCTGGCATCGTTGATCAGCAATGCGCCGCCCTCACCCGAGATGATGTTCTTCGTCTCGTGGAACGACAATGCCGCCAGGTGGCCGATGCTGCCGAGTGGCCGGCCCTTGTAGGTGGCCATGATGCCCTGCGCCGCATCCTCGATGACCAGCAGGCCGTAGCGTCGGGCGATGTCCATGATGCTGTCCATCTCGCAGGCGACTCCGGCATAGTGCACGGGTACGATTGCCCTGGTGCGCGGCGTGATTGCCTCCTCGATCCGTGTTTCGTCGATGTTGAGCGTATCCGCCCGGATGTCGACGAAGACCGGTACGGCACCCCGCAGGGCGAAGGCGTTGGCGGTCGAGACGAAGGTGTAGGAGGGCATGATCACCTCGTCACCCTCCTTGATGTCAGCCAGGATCGCAGCCATCTCCAGCGCTGCGGTGCAGGAGTGGGTGAGCAGCGCCTTGCGGCAGCCGATCCGGCTTTCCAGCCAGTTGTTGCAGTGCCGGGTGAACTGGCCGTCGCCGGCGAGGTGTCCCGCGGCGTGTGCCTGGGAGATGTACCAGAGTTCCTTGCCGGTCATGTACGGCTTGTTGAACGGGATCATGGACGCTTTTCCGGAGGTGAAGATGGTGCCAGGCACCGATGGAGGGTGAGTGCGGCCCGTCGGCCGGGGTGCGGCAAGGTGGCCGCCCGCCGAGCTGCGGGGAATGGATCGCCCGCCATCGGCGCACACTTGGCTGCCGCTGCAGCGCGCTCCGCGGTAGGCAAACACTGTGGGCGGCTCATGACGATGAGCCGCTGCGCCGCTGCGGGACGCCGCCGCGTCGCGTAGCGCAGGGCCGTCCCGATCCTGCGCCGACGCGCAGGGTGAGGTTCGATTGCGGCGCATTGATCAGCGAGTCATGATCACCAGGCCGGTGACCACCAGCAAGGTCCCCAGGACTCTCTGCAGCGAAAGCGCCTCATTGAGAAAGACGACCGAGAAAGCCATCACGATGAGGAAGGCCAGGCTCATGAACGGGTAGGCGTAGTTCAGGTCGAGGCGCGTCATGGCTGCCATCCAGGCCAGCGAGGCGAGAAAGGCGGACGCCAGGCCGGTCATGATCCATGGGTTGAGGAACTGCAGGAGCAGGAACTGCAGCTTGCCGAGCGTACCTGCGGGCATGGGGCCGACGCTGCCCATCTGCCACTTCAGGACGAGCTGGCCATACACCGTGAACAGCAGCGTGAGTGCAATGTACACGTGTCCGGGAACGTCAAATCTCGCCTGCATCGGGCTTGCTCCTCGTCAAGGTGCGCCAACCGGTGGGCTTGCCCGGGATCTGTCGGCGGGGGGTTGGCCTGGTGCCCCGGCGATCGACGTCTGGCGGCGCTGCTGCTCGTCTTCCCTGGGCGACTGCGGCGCGCTGTCCGCTGCACCGGCAGCGGTGTGGCGAACGATAGCGTGAGGAGAAGCGGGTGAATGTGATCGAATGATCAGTCATCGTCAGATTTCCGCCAGCGCAGCATGCACCTCAGCGCGCCGCCGCATCGGCGGTTTCCGCCAGGCAATCGGCGCTGATCCCGTAGATCGTCGCCGGGAGGGGGCGTGCCAGCAAGTCCAGCTGCCTGGCCACCTTCTCCGCGATCGCGCCAGGCAGGATCGCTGCTGCAGAGCGCAGACCGCTGACGATCCGTGACCCGAGTCCCATGCCGGTCGGCTCGAGTTCGCCGAGTCGGTGCCAGCAGCGGGGAAGACCCTCCGCGCGTGAATACGGGCCCTGCTGGCCCCAGTCCGCGGTCTGGCGGTCGAAAACCGCGTAGGCGACGAATCCGTCGGCGTCCGCCTTCAAGGCCACACCCGGGGCGTCGCTGGCGAGCGACTGGATATCGCCGATGCGTGGCGCATCGGCCGGGGAGGTGGCGAACAGTCGGGCGTAGTTGCGGGTGCGGATGGCACTGGTCATGCCGAAGACGACGCTGTCCGGATGCTCGCGGGCGTAATGAAGCGCCGCCTTGCTGTTCGCCACGAAGGACTGGATGACCTGTTGTTCCAGTGCGGTGCCGATGATGCCGAGGGGAATGATCAGCGCAACGGCGACCAGGGTCGCTAGGCTGCGGCCGAGTCGCGACAGCGCATAGCCTGCCAGCAGGGACAGCGGGGCGAGGAACACGATGGCGTAGTTCACCTGCTTGGTGATCAACAGCAGCGGTTTGAACGAGACGATGAACAGGCTGAAAACGCCAATCAGTCCGAGGCACCAGATGGCGACACGGGTCAGGCCGTCGTCGTGCCGATTCCGCGTCAGCCAGAGAAGGAGACCTGCCACTGCCAGCGGCCCGAGCAGCCAGGTGTGCTTGATGTCGAGCAGGAGGAGACGGAGGTAGAACGTCGGGTCGTTGCCGCTGCTCACCTTCTGGACGTACTCGGCGGCGCCCGAGGTCGTCATCCGCCAGATCTTCCAGAAGTCGCCTTCCATGATGAGGAACAGCAGTCCGTTGAGCACGAGCATTGCCAGGAAGCCCGTGGCCATCAGCAGCCACTTGCTGTGCAGCCGCCTTTCCCGAACCACGTAAAGGGCAAAGACGAGGACGTAAACGAGCGCGACCGAGCTCTTGATCCACCAGACGAAGCCGGCTGCCAGTCCGGCGCAGAGGTAGTAGGCACGGCGACCGCTGCGATCGCCCTCGAAGAGGGCGAAGAAGCTCAGGCTGATGAAGAAGGCGAGCGGCGCGTCGGCCATCAGGCGCCCGGCATAGTGGGCGTGCAGGGGGGTGAAGGCGAGCACGAGTCCTGACAGCACGGCCGCCCGCTCGCCCCAGAAGCGCCGCGCGATCAGGTAGACGAGGGCGATTTCGCCCAAAGAGCAGAGCAGGGACCAGAGGTTGGCGACGAACTCGCTGCGGCCCAAAATCCAGACGAGGAAGCCGACCGGCAGGCTGATTCCCAGACGCACGGCGCCGATGTAGTCGGCGCGCGCCCATTCGCCTTGCGCAATCTTCAGTGCCTGCTCGGTGTAGGTCACTTCGTCCGAACCGAAGCAGCCGGTGAAGAACGCCAGGCGCAGGGCCAGGGCAGCAAGGAGCAGCGCGGGCAGAAACCAGAAGCTGTTGTCCCGGGACACACTCCCGCCCGCCGCGGGCTGGCCGGGCGGAAGCGCGAGGATGGCGTGCTGCTGCTCGCCGCTGCTCACACCGGTACCCGGTAGCCGGCAAAAAGGCGTTCGAGGTTGCGGTACATGATGTTCTCGACACGGTGTGCTTCAATGCCCTCGCTGAGCAGGGCGAAGCGTTCGAGGATCCTCGCCGGCGGGTACTCGGGGAAGTCGGAGCCGATGGTGATCAACTGGTCGGTCGTCGAGAAGAGGTAGCGCATGTCGTCGTCGAGGCGGCTGCCGGCGTAGCGCATCAGCGTGAAGGAAAAGTCCAGCATCAGGTTCGGGTTGGCGCGTACGATCTCGAAGAGGTCGAGCATCGACGGACCGGCGGCGTGCAACAGCAGGATGCGCGTGTCCGGGCAGGCGTTGGCGATGTAGTCGATGGTGTCCGGGGCATTCGTCGTCGCCAGTCCGCGACGCCGGAAGAGCGTGTCGAGCAGGATCACCAGCCCGTGCTCGGCTGCCGCGTCGAAGACGGCGATGCACTTTGCGTCGAGCGGATCATAACCATTCATGCGCGGATGCAGCTTGATGCCGGCGAAGCCCTGCGCCGCCAGTTCGGCCACCACCGCCTCGACACGGCGCAGCGTCGGCAGGGTGCGCGGGTTGAGGCCGGCGATCGGGACGAAGCGCTCCGGATGCGCACGCGCCGACTCGATGATCACTTCGTTGTCGACGTAATCGGCGATCGCCACCAGGCAGGCGCGGTACACGTCCGCTTCGTCCATGTCCTGCAGGAGCCTCGCAAGCGTTGCGTCGTAGCGCCGCTCGCCGCACCAGCTGCCGTCACGGGTGACGTGCGTCAGCGAGTCGAAAAGCTTCATCGTGTCGTCCTTTCAGTCAATCAGTCGATGCTCGTGAATTCGCCGGCGCCAGCCATGCGCACGCTGAGCAGGGAAATGGCGCGCCGGGCGATGTCGATGACTTCGGTCGGGCTGTCGGCAAGGCTGACCACGTAGCCGGGACGGCGGTCCTTGTGCTCGAGCGGACCGACTTCATCACCGGGTTGCAGGTTGAAGTGCACGGCGGCGACACCGGGAACGGCGGCGGCGGCGTCAGCGCCGCCGATCTCCGCGATGGTGCCGGGCGGCATCCTGAAGAATTCGATGTTGGCGGCTCGTGGTACCGGCAGCGGCTCGATGCGTACGGTTTCACCGAGTACCCAACCGATCATCGCCCGGTTCACGTTGATGCCGGAGATGTGCGGCAGGACATGAGTGTAGATCATGACGCCGCCGCCGCGCGCCGCGATGTCGATCGGCACCGCGTGCTCACCGTCGAGGATGAATTCGGCGTGGAACACCCCGTCCAGGAGACCGAGCGCCGACAATGTGGCGCCGACTGCAGCACCGATGCGCGCAAACTCGGCACTGGGCAACAGTCCGGGATAGTGAATCCGCGACGAGACGGTGAGCGAATCGGCGTACGGGATCTTGTGGGCGATTCCCAGTATCCGGACCCTGCCGGCAACGACAAAGCCGTCCACGATGATCTCGTTGCCGTGAACGCAGCTCTCGAGGAGGACTTGGCCCGAGCGTGAGCAGCTTCGCGCCAGGCGATAGGCGGCATCCAGGCCGTCCGCTCCGGACAGCCGGCTGACGCCTCTCCCGGACTGGCTGTCCACCGGCTTGACGATCAGCGGGAAAGTGACCTCCGCGGCGGCTGTCGCCAGGCCGGCAGCCGACGAAAGCACGCGGTAACGGGGAACGGCCAGGCCGCTGGCATCCGTCAGGCGACGCATGCGCCCCTTGTCGGTGAAATTGCGCGCCGTCTCGTAACCGATTCCCGGCAGTCCCAGTCGCTCGGCGACGAAGGCGGCAGTGGCGACGCCGACATCGGTGGTATCGCAGATGATGCCGTCGATGCGGCAGCCGGAGGCCAGTTGCAGCGTCGCTTCGCAGTCGGTGATATCGACGACTTCGTGCTGGTCCGCCAGCGCGTAGGCTGGTCGATCGTGGTACATGTCACTGACCAGCACGCGGTGCCCGAGGGCCTTGGCGAGTCGTACTGTCGGCAACTGCCATTGCCCGCCGCCCAGCACATGCAGGAGTTTCGGTTTCATCCCGCGTTGCCCGCCACTGCGGCCGGCAGCCGCGCCAAAGGTTCACTCCGGTCGCTGCGCCAGCCCCAGATGTACCACGGAGCGTCCGGACCGACGCTGAACAACAGATCGAGAATGGTGACTCCATGCACGAAGGGTGGATGCGGCTGGACGTATTCCGGGTAGCCAGTGTAATCCTGCCAATGCAGCTCGATCCCACGTTCGGCAAAACGGCTTTCTTCGATGTAGCCCCGGGCGGCCGGGCCTGAAAGGTAGGAGCTGGCCTCACAGCGGTCGAGGAGATCGAGAATCCGCTCCTGCTTGCTGCCGCTGGCAGCATAGGTTCGCGAGTCGGCAAACTCGCTCCGGATGCCCAGCATCTCGCGCGCGATCATCATGATCAGGTGCTGGTTGAGGTCGGACAGGTGGTCCCAGCGTCGACCGAGATAGACCTCCTGCAGAGGCTCGCGGTAGGAGTGGAAGAATGGTGCCTTGCTGTAGGACTGTTCGATCGACTTCCAGTGCTTGCCTTGCCAACGTGGATCGGTCAGTCGCACGTCGCAGATGCGCTTGTCCTGGTCACCATCGGTTGGGACCGTCAGCCACTCGGCGCCGCGCGCGGTCTTGATCCTGTTTCGATTGCGCCAGTCACGCCGGGTGTATTGAACGTCATCGTAGAACACGAAGAGGTCCACACTGTGGATGATGTCGAAGTAACCTTTCCACGGCAGGTAGTTGGATTGCAGGATGGCAACGGATTTCATTTCAGCATTCCGATCTCCTGTGATCGCGCGGCTCCGCCGTTGCGCCGAACGTTCCATCCTCCCTGAGCGCTCGCCGGGCTTCCGTCGACCGGGCCGTGCGCTTTGCCGCCAACGTTCGCGGGGGGCGGCGTCCGGTGGCGCAGCGGTGCGCTACGGGTGGGAGCGCAACGCATCAGCGGTGGATGTCCTTGACGATATAGTTCGGTCGGTTCTGGACCTGGGTGAAGACTTTGCCCAGGTAGACGCCGACCAGCCCGATGGCCATCGTCAGGATTCCCAGGCTCAGCGCCATCAGCCCCATGACCGAGGTGAAGCCGATCAGGGCATCGCCAAACAGCAGCTTTCTGATCACCAGGTAGATAACGTAGGAAAAGCTGGCTGCGGTGACGAGGGCGCCAAAGTTGAACAGCCAGACCAAGGGCTGCGCCGAGAACGAACTGACGGCGTTGACCATCAGGCTGACGCGCTTCAGGAGCGTGTAGGTGCTCGCTCCCGCACGCTGGCTCTTGCCTACGGCGATGCCGATCTGGTGAAAGCCGGTCCAGCTCATCATTCCGCCGAGAAACAGATTGTGGTCGCCCAACTGCAGCAGGGCGTCGACGAAACGGCGCTTCATCAGGCGCTCGGTGACGATGTTTTCGGGAATCCTGGTTTCGCTCAGCAGGTTGAAACCCTTCCAGAAGAGACCACCGCTGACCTGCTCGAACCAGCCGCCCTTTCTTTTCTCCTGATAACCGAAGACGATGTCGCAGTCGGTCTCGCGCAGCTTGTCGTGGAAAGAACACAGGCTCAGCGGGGAGACCTCGAGATCGCAGTCGATCAGGAACACCAGATCGCCACGTGCCTGTCGCAGGCCCGCCTGCATGGCATGGTGATGGCCAAAATTGCGTGACAGGTCGACGACCACCAGTTCCGCCAAGTCGTGGCGGCGTGCCAGCAAGTAGTCCAGGGAATCGTCAGGTGAGCCGTCGTTCACCAGGACGATTTCGAAGTCGCTGATGGCGAGCCGGCGCAGCGCCTCGAGGCAGCCGTCGAGGAAGTCTTCGAGAAAGGGCCGGGAACGGTACAGGGTGGAAACGATGCTGATCTGTGGTCGTGGCGCCTCAACGATCGGCTGCGGTGGGCCCTGGATCAGCGCGTGCAACGGTGTAGGCATGGTCGGTGGCTGTTCCACTATGGTATCGATGGCGAATGCTGTGGCGGCCGGTATGGGCGGCTGCGGTCTTGCAGTCGCGGCTTACCGATCCGGATGCTGCCAATGATAACGCCTGGATCGTATGCATCCAGCCAAATAAATCACGCGTTTAATCCTGCTGTCGAGCTGTCGAGCTGTCGAGCTGTCGCCGCGAGCTGCGCCCGCTGCCGTATGGAGATTCGACCGGATCGGCCTGTGTCGCATCCGGTCCCTCGACTGCGGCGCCCTGCCGATCCCGTCAAGGCTGCGACCAGAGTCACGTCGGAGCAAGCCGCGTAGCCAGGTTGGACTGGTCTCGGGACTGCGCTTCAGTCGCGAACGCGGCGTGCTGGCGTGCCGACGTAGAGGCCGGGCGCGTCCAGGTCGTGTACGACGACAGTACCGGCACCGGTGCGCACCCCGGACGCGATGCGGATTCCGTCCGAGACGACCGTCCGGACGCCCAGGAAGACACCCTCCTCGACCAGCACACTACCGGCGATCACGACGCCCGGTGCCAGGAAGCAGTGGTCTCCCACGACGGAATCGTGCGACAGCGAACACGCGGGATTGACGAACACGTTGGTGCCGATCCGGGCCCGCAGGTCAAGCGAACAGGCGCCGAGAACGACGGAACCGGCGCCGACGTCCGTCATCGGTCCGCGCACCACGGACGGATGGATGAGCGTCGCCGGCGTCATGGCGGAGACCAGCCGCCCGTACACCAGCGCGCGCCCAGTCATGCTCTGGTAGCCGATCCCGACAAGGAAAGACGGCCCTGTGGTTCCGCGCACGGCCGCCGCATCGGTAGTCCGGCCCAGGACCTTTGCAGGACCGACATCCTCGCCTGCCGGGCGCTGGTCATCCAGGAACCCGGCAACATCGAAGCCGCCCCATGTCGCGGCGTGCACGGCGATCTGCAGTGCCAATTCGCGAGAACCAGCGATGATCAGAGAGGGCCGAGATCCGCTCACGTGGCGAAACCGTGTCACATCCCTGCAACGACGTCGCTGTGAATTCACGAAAACCCCGGCAGCCAGCCACTCTCCGCGCGGCGAGTGACGGTTTCGAGTGTGCCCTGGAACAGGGCTTCGATGACCGGCGGTTCGCGCCATCGTTCATTGAGGAAGGTCAGGCCGACCTCCTCGACCAGGGCGCCGCGCCAGTAGTGGTTGGCAATCTCGTCGAGGGCCGCCAGGCTGAGGCTGTGCGGCAGCCGCAGGTAGTCGAGCCAGCTCGAGTCATGGAAGGAGCAGATGTAGGCTCCCTTGCTGCGCGCGCGCACCAGTGCCTTGCCGAAGACACGCGCCGGGTGCTTGTGGCGAAAGGTTTCGGCGTCGATGCGGGTGGCGAAGAGCAGCAGGGCATGCAGGCGGCTCGGGAACTGCCCGTACAGGCGTTGCCGAAAATACTCGAGATGGTACTCGGCGAAGTAGTTCTGAACCGTCGTGAACTGGTCTTCCGGCAACGAGCGGCCGAACGGATTGCCGACCAGGATATCCCACCCCGGCAGTTCGGCATCGTCATCAAGCCAGGCGTAGAGCTCGATCGTCGTACTGTCCTTGAGCAAGTGATCCATGATTTCCTGCCACACTGAGCTGTCCGGGCTGGTTGCGTCCCGCCGCACATCGGCGACGGCGGGTCTCGTTGCGGTGGGAGCGCGAGGCGGCCGGGGAGTGGCTAACGGCTACGGCTGAACTTCTCCACGAGCAGGCCCAGTTTCTCGCTGGTCCGCCGTGCCTGTTCTTCCGCTGCGCGCTGCTGTTTGCGTTCTTCCGCCTGTTTCCGCAGCCGCTCCTTCACCAGTTTGGCAGCATGACCGCGGTGTGCCTCGGTGACCTCGCCACTCTTCTGGCCATCGAGACCAAGGCGGTCGCTTGCCCCCGCCAGCGTCTTCAGGTAGCGCAAAGAGTTTGTATGCATCGCCAGGGCAATGCGCAGCGTTCTGCGATCGACGCCCGGCACGCAAGTCAGCAGTTGCTTGTCGATGCCGATCGCCAGCGCCTGGCATTCGCGGAAGACCGGGAAGCGTTCCTGCAAGTCCTTCAGGAGTTGGCGGGGGTCGCTCTCCGGGCCGGGTTTCGTGGTCGGCGTCGTCATGATGATCGGTGTCCGAAAACGGGCTTGGCGTGGTGGGTGCCATGGATATGCTTCGAAGGGGCCGGCAGATCGCACTGCAAGCGCCGTGCCTCGATCGTCCGGCGCATCGCCGATGCCCGCGCGGCGCTACGCCAGGACGAATGCAGCCGACAGCCGATCAGAAATGGATGCCGCGCATGATCTGCGAGAAGGCGACCTGATCCGCCGTCTGCGGCGCGGGCTCGTTCGGTTTGTGGGCCGCTGCGCTGGAATCGGGGAACATGCGGAAGCTGGTGTTCATGACGATCTGCGCCACCTTCGGCGTCAGTGAGTGCAGCAGGGCGCCGAAGATCCCCAGCCGGGTGGCGATGCGGACCGGCTTGTGGATGATCGCTTCGACGATCATGTCGGCCGCTTCATCCGGCGTCAGCGTCGGCACCTGATCGTAGAGCTTGGTCGGGGCGATCATCGGGGTCTTCACCAGCGGCATGTTGATGGTGGTGAACTCGATGCCGCGGTCGGCAAACTCCGACGCCGCACAGCGCGCCCAGGCGTCCATCGCTGCCTTGGAAGCGACGTAGGCGGAGAAGCGGGGCGCATTGGTCAGGACACCGATCGACGAGATGTTGATCACGTGGCCCTTGCGCTTCGCGATCATCGCCGGCAGGAAACCCATGGTCAGTCGCAGGGCACCGAAGTAGTTGACCTCCATCGTCCGCTCGAAGTCGTGGAAGCGGTCGAAGGAGCTCTCGATGCCACGGCGGATCGAGCGGCCGGCATTGTTGACCAGGATGTCGACTCCGCCATGCTCCTCGTTCATGAACTTTACGAATGCCTCGCACTGCTGCGGGTCGGCCACGTCTACCGCGTGCGTGATCAGGCGCAGCCCGGCTTCCTCGAATTCCTTGCGGACTTCGTCGAGCGCCTTCGCGTCACGGGCAATCGTCACGGCAATCGCGCCCGCTTCGGCCATCTTGCGGATCGTCGCCTTGCCGATCCCCGACGAGCCACCGGTCACCAGTACGACCTTGCCTTCGATCTGCCCGCGCAGCGTCCGGTCGATGAACAGGTCGGGGTCGAGATGCCGTTCCCAGTAATCCCACAGGCGCCAGGCATAGCTGTCGAGCGGCGGCACCGCTATGCCACTGCCCTTGAGCGCGCGCTGCGTCTCGCGGCAGTCGAAACGCGTCGGGTAGTTGACGAAATCGAGGATGTCATCGGGCAGGCCGAGATCCTTCATCACCGCGGCGCGGATGCGCCGCACCGGGGTCAGCGCGAACATCGCCTTGCGCATCGAGCGCGGGATGAAGCCGAGCAGGGCGGCATTGATGCGCATCGCCATCTCCGGTGCGTGAGCCGCGCGGGCGAAGGTGTTGAGCAGGTCGCCGACGCGCATCGGCGTCGGGTCCGTGAGATGGAAGCACTGGCCGTCCTCATTATCGAGGTGCGCGATGTGGTCCATCGCAGCGACGACGAAGTCGACCGGCACGACATTGATGCGCCCGCCCTCGATGCCGATCGTCGGCATCCACGACGGGAACATCCGGCGCATCTTCTGGATCAGCTTGAAGAAGTAGTATGGGCCGTCGATCTTGTCCATTTCGCCGGTGCGCG
>WBZM01003013.1_pt1 | contig 13508 bp, 16 predicted proteins | sample 5204271 | NCBI WGS metagenome assembly WBZM01 (sample SAMN12344346, study PRJNA552823) | activated sludge metagenome | biome: Activated sludge suspended growth; feature: Nitrification reactor; material: Wastewater; isolation source: activated sludge from nitrification reactor of wastewater...
AACGGCTAGATCTCTACCTTTTTGCCAGAATTTGCTACCAGAATATTCTACTGGTTGCTGTTGTTGCCGTCTTTCATATTGATCTTGAGGTGAATTAGCTTCTAGCTTATCACCAAGCCGTTCAAACGGACTATTGTACTTTGGTTTAGCAATACCGTAGTTAGGGCGTGTAGCTTCGGAGTAAGCTTTGATATTCTCTAACGGTATGTTGTTTTCACGTGAAATATCTTCCCACGATTTACCAGCGTCAAGACCACTATTAACAGAGCGTTCAAGTCGTTGTTCAGGGGTATAACTAGCTTCAATTTCAGCCATTGTTTGACCACTAGGTAAACGGAGTGTTGGCTGTTGCTGTGGTTGTGTATCTACAGATACGTTGAATTGAGGTTGTCTAGTGTCTATAGAGATAGAAGGCTGTGGCTGTGGACGAGCAACTTCAAGAACCCCTGTTTGTGGTGCAGGGGGTGTAATACCAGCATAGAAATCACGCTGTCGCTTATTTTCTTCTTTATCCCAAAAATCTAAGCCACTTGTCGTTCTTTCAATCTTTTTCTTGAAGTTATCCCACAAGGACATTGTTTATCTCCTTGCTTTGTTAATCTCGTCTTCGTACTGATCCCGGTACTGATAGTTGATCCTTGTTTTTAAGATAGATAGGCAAATTGCTTACAGGAGCACCATTAGTAGGAGTTCCGCCACCAGCGTAGTTTACATCAGCACCATCTACAGAGAAGGCGTTACCAGCTTGACCGGCTTGTTCCATACGGATAGCTTCTTCCATAATCTGTTCAGGTGACCAAGCTTTAATTCCGCCAAGTCGCTGTTGTCGCTGTTGATCTATCTGTGCCATACGTCCAATAGCTTCATTTAGAACCTGATCTACAATGTTCATATCTACAACTGAGCCGTAACCGCCAGCATTAGCTTGATCCTGTACACCACGAAGTTTAGAACTAAAGTCTGAGCGTACCCGACCAAGTTCAGTATCACGGTAAGTATCAAGATCTTTACTTTTATCGCTAATTGTTCTACCAAGATTAGCCTGTTCAAGAGCAATTGCTTCATCTTCTTGTGCTGCTTGACCACGAGCTTCACCAGTTTGACGATTGCCAACTTTAGCGTAAGCACGAGCAATAGCTTCAGCAGCACCGCTAGATAGAGCGTTCATACCAGCTAACATAACATTACCGGACTTAATACCGTCCTGAATACCACGAACAATATTAGCCATAGATGTACGAAGATTAAGAGCATTTTGACCACTTCGGCGGTTTATACTACCTTGACTATCTTCTACAGAGTTAAGCCAATCACGTGTTGTCTGATCGTAGGTGTTACCTTTGTCACGAAGTGAGCTAGAAGCTTCTTCACGATAATCACCACTTCTATTAACAAAAGCACCTCTTTGAGAGTTAAATGCAGCTTGACCACCCCAACGTGCATAAGGATCAGCAGGAACACCGCCACCAGCAGGAGCAGAGCCACCATTTCCAGCACCTTGAGTATTAGCACCTAAGACGTAACCACCAGAAGGTGTTTGTACCCAACCCGGATTAACAGCACCTTGATCTCCACCAAAGAAACCGCCAGTACCCGGAGCAGGATCACGAGCACCACCATCAAAAGACTTTTGACTGAATACATCATAGTCAGCACCTTGTCTGTTGTCACCATAAACACCAGTCCAGTCACCGACTTGTTTTAACGCTTGTGTGGGGCTAAATCCGCCCGGTAAAGTAAATCCCATTTTAATTTCTCCTTTTTATTTTCTTCTTAGCAATTTGTCTAGAAGTGAAGGTTTTGCTTCTCCTTTTATTCTAGCAAATTTGTCATTTATTTCATTTTTTGTTAAAGTTTCTAGTTTATCTGTCTGTTCTAAGGATACCATATAACTTAATAAAGTTCTTTCTGCTTCAACCTTAGTAAACGTGTCAGCAATCTCATAAATAACAGTACTCAAACCGTGCTTAATGTAATACCTTGTAGCACCGTCAATCTTTTCAGTTTTCTTTACTTCAGCCATTAGATACTCACAAATCCTACTGCTTGAACGTATACGTTTGAACCTGTAGTTACGTTAGCAGCATTAATTGCTGTGTTTGCTGTACCTTTAAGCGGTACAGGATATTCACGAGTTCTTTCAGATAATGCCGGTACATAAAAGCGATCAATAACAGTAGCACCATCTTTAATCTGTACTTCTGTTCCTACCGTAGCGTGAGTATTCACAACGTGTATACCAGTAACATAATTTCTAATTGAAGCACCAGCAGCAGCCAAAACAGCCGTATCAGCCGTTCCAGTCATAGCAGCAGTAATACCTTGTCTTTGATTAACAGGTGGAGCGTGAGGTGAAGTAACAAGCTTACCCATATCATCAATTTGCATAAAGCCATAATCACCAGCAGCCGATGTAGGAGCAGCATTGTTTGTTTCATACCGAACACCTAAAGTTTGCATACCAACATCAGCGTTAGCGTGTACAGCGTCTTCAGCTTTAGCAGGGCTTGTTGCAGCAGCAGCCATTGATGTAGCAAATGTTCCTGAACCGGTAACAGCGTGTGTCTGAATAGCAGGGATAGGCTCAGTTGCGTAAGATCCTAAAATAAATCGCCAAGTTTGTGTACCAGATGTAAAGGCAGTAGCACGTACACGAACATTAGTTAAAGCGTTTACGGATAATTCCCACGCATATGCAGGAGCAGCCGACAAGTTACCTGTAGTCGTTTCTACGGTGTTAGCACTTGTTCGTACAGCCTGAATAGTAAACCAAGTCGTGCCACCGTCAATTGAGCCTTCAAAAATACAGTTTATGGTAGAAAATGTACCTGTACAGTGCATTACTACGTTAGATACAGTTGTAACATCAGCCGAAACAGTATCACCATTAGATGTAATTGTATCTACAATAGGAGCGTAAATAGCCGGAGCACCAGCTACTTTCAAGCGTCCTTGCTCATTAAACACTAAAGGGTGAAAGTCACCATCATTTGATACAGGTGATAGCTCATTATCACGCCGTATACCTAAGATCATTGGTCCAGTTTCACCACCAGCACTAACATCATCTTCAGTATATTCAGTAATTGCACCCGGACCTGAAGAAGTAATAGGAGTACCATCTTGATCTACCTGTAAAATACGGTTGATTGAACCGTTGTCTATATTTGATGAACTAGGTAGAGTTCCCATTTATTTTGCCTTTCTATTTTTGCTTTTTTGTTGTGGCTTGTTTTAGCCTTTCATAAACATAATGTCTTTCTATATTGTATAGCTTCTTCTAAAGAATTAAAAACACCATAGTACTTACCCATAAAATGTACTTGCCACTTATTTGTAGCTTTACTCCAACACACGCCAGTAGTACCAGATTTGTTTTTTGAATGTAATCTAGTATTTAGTCGTTGTTCAGTAAAAGTAGCCCATTTACAATTTTCAGGAGTGTAATCACCATTATTGTCTATACGATCTAATGAATGTCCTTCAGGACGTTCGCCCATATCTTCATAAAAATTTTCAAAAGAATAACGCCATCTGTCACAAACTTTTATACCCCTACCGCCATAACGTGCGTAGTTATCAGCCATAGGATTGTAGCAACGCTGTATCATTCCTTGCCAAAGTCTATATATTTTGGTGTTAGTCATACCGTGAGTAACAGGTCTTGACATAGCTATCCCTTCATAAACATTACGCGAGTATAGAACAACAGTTCTTCTAAATCTATGTATACCTCTGTTTGATCGTCAATCGTGACTTTAAAGATTTTATCTCTAACAGCCATTTCATTTAATTCCCAGTCAAGCCTAACAGAGTGTTTGCCTGATTGATCTACTAAATAGCCAACGCCATCTTTAATAAGATCTTGGACGTTTGGCTTATTCCTAAGATTATCTACAGGACGAGTAGCAGAACCGGCACCTAAAGCACCAGTTACTACTTTTCCGCTTCGGGGGTCTGACATAATACATCACCTTCACGGATTAGCTTTATTTGTTTGTCTTCGGTATCAATTACTGAATAAGGATTAATAAGATAATATTGTCCTACTTCCACCGTTCGCACTTCAGGACCGATTTCTAAAACTTTACCGATATTAGTAGGTTTAGCCCATCGTGGAGCTTGATAAAACAAGCCACCTTTTTTAGTTTCTTTCTCTTGTGTATTCATCTCTATAACGATGAGATCACGCATTGGTTTCATTTTTAATTCCTTTCATTATGCTTACTCTATTATACAAAAAAAGCCCTCTGTTAAGAAGGCTTTTAATGTAGCAATTACTTGCCTAAACTTTAGCACCGCCAGATACAGCCTGATTAGCTGAAGCTGAAGCAGCAACAACTTTAGGTGTACCCGAAGCGAGAGCAGCAGCACCCCAAGAAGCGTTAGCACAAGTTTCAGTAGTAGCGATATTCTCACCACTATCATAGCTAATTGCCTGAACTACCTGTGTACTAGCACCGTTTGTAGTAGCTGTTACTTCATCGTGAGCCGTAGTATTGCTTGAATAATCTGTACCAACAACAGCGACAACAGCCGTAGCGTTGATAGCGTCTTTCAAGTAATCAAGTGTGGTAGCAGCGTCAGCACCTATTCGGATCTCACCCCATACAGGGTTTACGCCACCAGCCAAGTTTGCAGCTCCCCAAGAAGCATTTGCAGCACTTTCACTAACACCAATACTGTTACCATCAGTACCAACAGTAACAGCGTCTACTACTTGCGTAGTGTTAGTGTTAGTTGTTGCACGTACTGAAGGGTGACGGACTGTACCTGTAGACCAAGTAGAGCCAACACCAGAGTTATCAGCAGCAGTAGGATAGGTTGTACTACCCTGATTAATAGCAAGCTTTAGGTTATCTAATGAAGCAGCTAAGTCAGCACCAATAAGCACTTCGTTAGGAACAGCAGGACTAGACAATGCTGTAACCATTCGGTAAGTCACACCGCCAATACCGATAGTTTCTCCGTTAGAAAACACGTTTGTACCAGTAAGAGTTTGTGCAGCCCTAGCTTCTGTCAAAGCAGTTTTCATTGTATACACACGACCACCGATAGTAATTGTTTCGTTGTTTGAAAACACACCGGTAGTAGTGATAGTACCAACAGCTAAAGCACCGGCTTCAGTAGCACTATTCTTTTCTTCGTAAATGACACGCTGTTCAAGCTTGCTGTCATTCGGGTAATTAGCAGGATCAACACCTACGTTATTAGCCCTTAGAATTAGTTCAGCCCGGTTCATACTATTTACCTGTCAAACGATCTTTAAGACTTTTCTTTTTAGGTGTATCTTCTTCCTCATCATCTTGCTCATCAACAGGATTAACAGCAAGACTATCAGCGTCAGCACCCTTTTTGGCTTCAATAGCTGGACCCGGACGATCTTCAGCAATAGGCACGTTGTTATCAGACTTATTAAGCTGATTGCCCTTATTTGGACCTTTAATATCATTAACGGTAAATCCAGCGTCAATAAACGGTTCACCAGCACGTTCAACTAAAATAGCCTGAGCGTCAGCACCGGTAGCATTTACAGCTACAACAATAGCACCATTCTCAGGGTTAATCAGTTGTGTTTGCTTACGTCCATCGTGAGCTTCAAGTTCACGAAGTTCAAAGGCGATCTCACGACCAACCTTATCAGACCAAGCTTTTTGCACTTTGTTCAATTTACTCATCATATTTCTCCTTATTTTATTCCCAAGAGGGCGATACTCGGACAGCCGTAGCAGCTTTTCTCTCAAGAGTTAATTTTTAATGGTGGCGGTTTTAGAGATCCGCCAACTCTGGTTCAGCTAACTACTAGCTGTTCCTTTCAAGGTCTACAAACGAGCTAGAACGCTCAACTGCAACACCGTATATTGCGTGTAGTACAGACTTAACGCCGATGTAATCTACACTGTCTTCCATCTTATAGGTAGGCTTTAGCTGAACTGCCAAGCTCAATGCAGACTTGTGGAAGAACAAGCTGTGAGTGTTGGTAGTGTCATCTACTACGTTGTTTGACATATAAATATCAAAGTTGTAGACGTTAGCTAATAGGTTATCCTTACGGACAGCCAAACCTTTTTCACCTGTGTTGTCATAGGTTGAGTACTTGTTTACGTTTCGCAAGTCACCCATAACTTTAGCAGCAACAACAGCACTTCGTTCTGTCTGAGGTGTATTAACGAGGTCAAGAGCAAGAGCGATAGAGAGCATATCAGCGTCATCTACGGTTGCACCACCAGATACGTTAGTACCAGCAGAAGCGTGAAGGCTTGCTAGGTCGTAATCCATAGCACGTGTAACAGCTTCTTTTTGAGCTTCACGATAAGCTTCAGCCACAGCATAGTGACTTTGTACCTTTACGATGTCTTCAATGATGAAGGCAAGATACTTGTGCTTGTTAATCGTAAGTTCAATTTCCGTTTCGGTGTTGTTGTCATAAGTGACAGCAGTACCGGCACTCTTATCACGAGCGTCATAAGAACTTAGGAACGGAATATTAATTTTGTTTCCACCGCCTGAAACTAGATCATCACGGCGAAGTACCAAGTCTGCAAAGTATAGAGCTTTGTAGAAAGGCTTCTCAATTTTCTTCGTCCAAACTTCTGCAATAAATTTAGCAGCAGTTGTAGTGGTTATTGGACCAGTTGCCATAACTGTAATCTCCTTTTGTTTTAAATTTATTTTTGCTTTTCGGATTAAGCTAATTTAATAGTACATATAATACTTGACAATTACAAGCCAAGCATAGCGTCAATTTGCTTATTGATCTCAGCTTCATTCTTCTCAAAGTCTTCATCACTCATACGTGACACATCACCTTGATTAATAGCACCAAGCGACTTACGCTTACCGCTACCCGGACGAACACCTTGACGCTTACGTTGTTTCGTAATGTTATCTCTGGTTTCTTCTACCTTGTCATCAACAAGATCTTCAGCCCAGTCTTTCATACGCTTAACGTAACCACGTGCAAATTTTTCGTAAGAAATACCAGTATCACGAACTCTAACCATCATAACCGGTTGTCCTGTTTCACGGTTAAACAGAGGTTGCCCCTGTTGGTTCGTGGCTTGGAAGTATTGAGCACCACACATCTGTAGATACATAGCGTTCACTTCTTCAGTCTTATCAGGATCAAAGTTAGGGTTATCGCTACCGTCAGGTAACTTATCGTTCAAAAAACTAAGGTTCGGATCGTATGACAAAATTTTGGCTTCACTATCTAAGTCACGCCAAAAAGCGTCTTGTTCAGCAGCTTCACGAGTAGCTTGAGCACCTTTAGCAAAGGATACTGCACCAAACATTTCACGATCTTGAGCTAGATCTTCCGGCTTGTATTCAATCTCATTACCATCTTTATCTTTAGGTACTTGAGAATAATCAAGCGGATTGTATTGAGGTATGGTAGGACGGCTAGAAGGCTTACGGTTATCTTTCCGAATAGAAGCCAAAAAGTCTTCTTGCCGTTCCTGCCTTCGTTGTTTGCGAGTTTTCTTATCCTTTTCAGGATCTTCATCTTCGTCTTCATCTTCATCAGGATCATCTTCAGCTTCAACCGGCTTTTTCTTTTTGCCGTCTTCGTCTTCGTCTTGATCCTCATCTTCGTCCTGATCTTTAGGCTTTTTAGCTTTTTTATCATCAGGCTCATCTTCATCTTCGTCTTCGTCTTCATCATCGTCTGAAGCACCAGTGGCTTTGCCAGAGGTTTCTTCAGTACCGAGTATATCTTTACGAAGTTGTTTAGTATCTTCATCTTCATTTGGATCTTCAATCATAGCAGCTAGTACTATAGGATCTACAATCTCTTGGTTTTCTTCTTTTGACATAGTGGCGTTTTCCTTTCGCTCCGTTAAGTAGGGCATACACTCTTGTCCGTTGGGTAGGACGAGCACCTTACAATTTAATTATATATCTTTTAATTCAGGCGTTCCATCAGGCTTAGTTCTGACTAAACGCTTGAATACACCGACATTTTTACCGTGTTCAAGCTGACCTTCAGTACAGAAGATATAACTACCCTTCTGTTTCCACACGTGTACGTGGTCATTTATACGCTTGATAGCTTCCTCTACATCTTCTTCAACAATACCGTGACTGGTACGATCAGGCGGTTTAACACCTTTGTATTTGTACCATTTATCTTCGTCTACGGTGTAGCGAATATTGATTGCGTCAATCATTGTTTTCTCGCTTCCAGTTCTATACGGTACTGCATATCATCAAGTTCTTTAATCACTTCACTAGCAATAGCAGCCCATCTAGCAGCAGCTTCAGGATTTTCAGCGTACATCTTGCTAAAAGCTTCACCATCAGGGGTAAAGTGCCTAAAGTACTCTTTACGAGTTTCAAACTGTTGGTTAATTAATGGATATTTCCTACTACGCCCAAGTTTAGCCCAGTCTGTAGGCTTTGGACGTTCAGGTTTTTTTGGTGCTTCCGGTGGTAAATACGGTAGCGGATCACTGATTATTGAGTTTTTAGCTCCTGACATTTTTTGCTCCTTTCATTTAAGCAACACCAGCTTCTAACATCATCTCATACGCTTGCATAGCAAGGCGTGGATCAGTAAATTCATACTGTCCTACCCTTACCGGCGTTTCTACTGAAGCGTTAGCTATGATCTGTAGAAACTCAGGATTAGGCTGTGATGGTTGTCGTGGTGGCTGTTGGCTAGGGTTCATACCCATAGGCATTTGAGGTGGTACAGGCGGTTGTCCTTGAGGTGGCATACCGGGATTTGGCTGTTGTGGCGGTACACCGGGATTGCCGGTAGGTTGTGCTGTAGGCTGTGGATTAGGATCTTGACCAGCAGGAGTAGCCGGTGCTTGCTGTGTAGCGTCAGTAAACATCTTACCTAAGAATGGTAGATCCATCATCTTACCCATTTCAGCAAAGACATATTCCCAGTTAGGCACTTTACCAGTCTGTTCTTGATACTGTTGTAGAGCATTTGGCATTTTACCGATAAGCTCCCAGAACAGTTGCATACTTTCAAGTTGCTGTTCACGTGTCTGTTTAGCAGTAGAGTTAGCTTTGTAGTCAAACTTAGCTGTAATTCCCTTAAATGCAGATGGTTGAAGTTTAATTCTCATCTGATTACCGCTTTCACTCATACGGTAAGTAGCCTGTCCAGCGTCTTTCCAGTGTTTGAAAATGTCACCTAGATCTGTGTAACCGCTTTCAATGATACCTTCAATCTCGTGAGAGAACATATCTACAGGGATTTCTTCAGTAATAGTAGGCAAAATAGAGTACATACCTTCAATTAGTTCAGCCATAGCCCTTTCAAGCAAGCCACGATCAAAGTTATCTCTAGTGCCTTCACGCTCCTTAATATCTTTAAGAGCTTGTGGTGTTTTACCGAAGCCCGGATCTGAAGCACTAGCAGCGTTAGAACGTGTATCTGTAGTACCAGCTATAGACTGAATTGCACCTTTAGCCATACCTTTAGCAGCTTGGTAGGTAGACAATCCAGCGTTAGAGCCTTCAAGCCGTTTAGCGTCTGGTGTGCCGTTAAATTCAAGAATTGCACCCGGATCTTGGCTAATAGTGTGACGAATAGCTGTTTGCATATTAACCATAAGTGGTGCGAACAGATTAACTTTAATACCCTGAAAGTAGAAGTTATCAAGTCCGTCATTAGCAAACTGCATAGGCATAGAGCGTTGGAAGTCACCGTTACCATAGTAGCTATCAAGTTTAGGAATACAGCGTTTAAGAACAAATGGGATCTTAGCGTTCTGGTGAGGGTTAGCAATATCACGAACAACTTTACAGCCCAAGTCAGGTAAGAAAGTAATCCAGTGTCCTTGCTTGCCGGCTTCATAGCGAGTAACAACAGCAATTTGCTTGGTGTCTTGCTTCATACGTTCACGGTATGAAAGACTATCACGCTTCGGATCAGCAGCACGTGTCATATTACGAAGTTGTGTAATAACAGATTGTATAGCTTCTTTATCCCACGTGTCATCATCTTCATCTTCTAGAATATCTTCAAAGAAGCGTACAGACTTATAACTGATAGCGTGTACATAATCCATATCTGTAATAGAAGTAAAACCACTCTGAGGTATAAAGTTACGAGGGTTCCACAACCAACAGTCCGGTCCGATATATCCAGTCGTTTCATTGACGTTAATATCGTAGTGCATAGGCATTATGTTGTATTCACTTGAGCCATACTGCCAGATAAACATCTTGGTTAAGAAATCAAATTGAGCATTAGCGTTAGGGTAGATCCATTTAGTACGGAGAATATCTAAGAACATTCCCTTACCATAGTCTTTCTTACCCATAGCAACAGTTTCACCATCTAGAAGTTGTCCAGCTACACGAGCAGCCCTTTCAAGATAGATAGTTGAAGTCATATTATCTGTTAAGCCGTTGCCGGTCTTGCGAGATACAGGATCATAGGTTTTACCCATATCCATAGCTTCATAAGCGTCATAATCAGCAATAGCTCCATCGTGCTGATCTAAATCTTCAGAATAATCACGGTACAGATTTTTCTCTTGATCTGTACTTGGTTTAATTTCGTTGAGTGTTTTGTCTGCCATTTTTGTTTCTCCTTTAAGTTGCCATTAAGCCGTAAGCGTTAAATTTTGGTTGCTTATAATTAGATTTTTTGTTATCAGGTAATCCATACTTTAAGTATAGCTTAAGATAGCGTAATGCGTCAGGGTGGTCATCATCTTTCTTCACCGGCAAGTCTGAAGGTGGACGATCTTCTTTAGCTTCTTTGTACTTATAGTTTTCCATTTGGTAGATCGTCATCTTGCAGTTCTGAGTAAAGTATACATCTGGTTCAGGTAATCCGGTTAATTGAATTTTAGGCTTAACCATAGCACCAAACAATTGAATACCGTCAGGTACAGAGTTTTGACGTTTTGGTGCAGCGATAATGTTACAGGTATAGCCAAGATAAGAATTGTGCTTTTTCATAACCTGATCTATTAAGTCAGGACGAGCACTATCACAAACAATTCCAGTAACACGAGTTTCACCTAGTTTTGTCTTTAATTGGCTCAAGATCTCATCAATATCCATATAATAGCCGTGAATTTCGTCAGTTACCCACCATTTACCCTGTCCATCAATCTTAACGATGTTTACAGCAGTAGGGTGTCCTTCAGCCCAACCAAAATCCCATACTACATAGATAGTGCCGTTATCAGGTATACGCTTATCAATTGGACTAACAACGTGAATATCCCTGTCAAACCACTTATAAACAGAGCCAGCAAAGCTTCTGAACTTCAATTCTACTTCTTGTTCAAAGGTATCAAGCTCACCACGTTCAATAGCTTCTTGGCGTTCACGCTTATACCATTCTTCAGGTGTAGGTTTAATTGCAGGGTTATCTTTATAAGTAGCCTGTAGGTAGAACCAACGCTTAGATGTAGGCAATTTAGCGTGTTCAATCAATTCCCACCAGTGGTTATAGCCTTTAGCAGTACCCATAAATGCAGCCCAACCTTGCGTAGTGGTGAAGAAGTATTTATAAACAGTCGCAAAGTTAGCCGGATCTTGATCCTGATACTCGTCAAATATAATACCATTAGACTTAAGACCACGATGGTCATCAGCATAATCAGAGCCTAGCAACTGAATAGTAGTTCTAAGCATTTCAGTATTATGCTTCACCGCTATCCAGCCTATGCCGGGCAAGAACATAGGAGCTTTAAGGTAGTTGAAAGTTATAACTAGATCCGTATTGTTCGTGTCATAGATTATCTCTTTAGGGATAGTCTGCTTATATTGTCGCCACATAACATCTTTAGCGTGTTTGTGCGTATTGAAAATAATATGATACGGACCTTGCTTATAAGTTCCAGCCATTTCTAGATGTTTAACTGACCAGAGGGATTTACCCACCTGCCTACCCCAAAACAAGACAGCACGATCATACCCATCAACTAAGAGGGCTTTGTGAGCCTGTACTTGTTTAGCGTGGGGTGAGTAAATTAACCCCTGTTCAGCAGACATTAAAACAACCCCCTTTAATTAGGAGTTGCTATTTTACCAATGCCTTCTTGTGTCTGAAGTGCAGCAGCTTTTTCTTGTCCTGCTTCACCATCAGTTAGTGTTTCAGTATCGTAAACCATCACGATCTTACCACCAATATTCTGTTCAATTGGACGCTTACGGTGCGTTTCAATCTTAGCCGGAGTAAAGATACTCATAAGCCACGTGCGGAAACGCTGATAGCGGATCTCATTCATCAATGCCCTAAAGCCTTCTTCGGTATCATCAAACTGATCCAATATACCCATCTTCATAGCCATAATGCGAGTAGTAAACTCATCTTCGTGTGCCATTTGACGAGCTATCAATGCAGCTTTGCCGGTAGGTTCACCTTCATCATCATAGAGCCGTCTAAACAGTTCCAGTGTGAAACGTGGTTCAGCGTAAGTAATATTGTCTTTTTTAAACTCAACGCCGTCTACTTCCCAACGGAAAATAAAGTTTTCACGCAAGGCAAAACGTGCAAGCTTTGGTTCATCTAATAGACGCTGTGTAGGATCAGGGTAGTAACCCTTATCAACTTCGTAACGGAATACAACACCTTGAACTTCACCGCCCTTACCAAGTCTTGCTTTGTTTTGACGCTGTGGCTGTAGACTTTCAAGTTCATCAAACTTTTGATCTGGCGTAGCTTGAGCTACTTGAGCACCAAACTGTTGCTGTGCCTGTAAAACAGCAGTTACAACAGCAGCGACTAAGTTAGGGTCTACCTGAACTTGTGGCTGTGGTGTAGGACTTGGCGTATTATCATTAGGCTTCACCTCTGTTACTTCAGCACCTTGAGGTGGTGTAGGATCAACTAGATCTTCGTGTACAGCCCTTGCAGCTTCAGCAGCTTGCTTTTCTTGTACTTCAGTAGGTACAAAATCTTCTTCATCTTTATTAGCTTCACGCTTTGCTTTTGCAATTTGACGCAATCGTTCATCATTAGCTAATTGCTTTGCAGAGCGAGGTTTTTTTGCTTTTTCAGTCTTTGACATATAAACCCTCTCTTATTTTTTATTATTTGTTCCTTTTATTTTGAGATGTCTGTGTTTAAGTTAAATATAACATAAACGCAACCAATATAACTATTAATCAACCAGCGAGTGCTTTTGTCTAGCAGCGTGTTGTCGCTTGTAAACAGCGTCTAATACGTGCATAGCCCTCTGTTTGTTGTTGAAAGATTTGACAGTCATTTGACCTTCAAGTGGTGCATACTGCTTTTCTTTGTTCTTCCACTTCCTACCATTAGGCAACTTACGGCGTTTTTTTGTAGCCTGTTTAGTACCATATGTTTGACGAATAGCGTGACGAGTACGAGCAAACATCTTATCGTCTTTCTCCCACATCTCAAGCACGTGTGCTTCAGCCGGAGTAACATCAGTATCTTTGCGTTCTTTGATCTTGGACTTCAAACCGATAATAGCCATTATTGACCCCCATTCATTAGTTTAAGCATTTCGTCTTGAGTAAGTTGCGTATCTACAATTGCACCGCCGACAGTAATAGCT
>WBZM01003014.1_pt1 | contig 13507 bp, 14 predicted proteins | sample 5204271 | NCBI WGS metagenome assembly WBZM01 (sample SAMN12344346, study PRJNA552823) | activated sludge metagenome | biome: Activated sludge suspended growth; feature: Nitrification reactor; material: Wastewater; isolation source: activated sludge from nitrification reactor of wastewater...
CCCGCCTAGGTTAGTACCGGCAGGTCCAGGAAATGACTTATCCGAAGAGCCGGTGTCGGGGTTGAGCCGGTCGCGCTGGATCACGTAGACGCCCCCACTTGTCGTCCTGGGCCTGCCGCTGTGTCCGCACTGACCTGCGCCGGCTGCCGCTCACCAGCCGAAACTCACGATCCGCCCGGCCAGCCAAGTGCGTTTTCAGGCCGTTTCCACGTAGCCCGTTCCCCTTGTTGGGCTGCTGCTGGGCGTGATGTGGTCGCCCCTGGAGTGGCCGGTAGCAGGCGACGTCCTGCCCTTCCTGGCAGGCTGAGGGACCTCGCGGTAGGTGACGACGGTCGGCACCGACGCATCATTCACAATGGCCGATGCCGCGGCTCTGAGTAACTCGCTGACCGTGGTGCCGCGCTCGCTGGCGATACGCCGCAGACTCCGAATCAACTGCGGTTCCATTCTCAGTGACAACACTTGTTTCAGGTCGGAAGGCGGCACTTCGCGGAGAGCCTCTTCGACCAGGCTCTCCGCATTGCGCTGCGCCTCGTCCCTGCGCTCACGCTCTGAGCGGCGTTCAGCACTCATGGCGTCCTCCAATCTCGGCCGGTGATCTGCTGCCACAGTCTCTCTTCGCTCGCTTTGGATTGCCATCCAGTGACGGGCCTGAGCCAATCGCCTCGCTTGTGGCTGACGTCGAAGAGGATGGTCCACAATCGCTCTCGACCTTCATCTGGACCGACGATCGCGAAGTCGGCTGTTTCGAGCCTGATGCGCACCTCAACGGGGTGCAATCGCAGAACTTCGGCGACCACCTGCTCGTCGACCCCGTGCCTGAGGCAGTGCGACAGGTTACCTTCCGGGTCTTCCTCGTCGTCCCAGTCGATTGCTTCGAAGGCATAAGGATCGAACACGGCCAGCCCCCCTTGGCGTTCACGAGCCTTGGTGAGACGAGTCGGGAGGGGTCGGGGGACCCGCGGCATACTGCACGGCCCCGAAACGCCAACGTGAGATCTCCGCGCCGTCGATAGTCAGCACGGCCGAGTAGTCCCCTGACCGCTCAAGCACAATGTTGCTCACTGGCATTGCCAGAGGAACGATGCTGTCGTCGCCAACCCTGTGATCGAAGGCCGTGCCGACTTGGAACTCCCCTTCGAACTGTCCCCCGATAACTGCGCCGTCTGCGTCTTCGAACGCGACCGTGAACCGGTGCATCTGGTGGTGCGCCCGCCACGGCACAACGATTACAGCGACAACACTGAACGACACCATCGTGGGATACGTGGGGAAGTTGAGCCTGTTCCAGAAGGCTCCGTTCGCGTAGACCTTGCCGCTTTCAATCGAGGCGTGGTCAGCCAAGAAGAACGCCGCAGCATGCAGATCCGTGCTCGGGGGTTCCGTCATACACCTAAGGCTATGTGACGTAATACGCATGGTCAAACTGTCCCGGGGGCGGCGACGAGACCGTTTGGCGTATCCACGACGGGGGACGTCACCGCTGCGCAACGCCCGCGGTGGCGTCCACTAGACTCGCGAGCCGCTCTGCGATCCACACCTTGATCAGGGCTTGCCGGGAGATGCCCAGACGATCAGCCTCGCGATCCATGGAGGCGACCATCCACGCCGGGAAATCGACGTTGACCCGCCGCGGTTCCTGATTTATCCGGCGCGCAGAGCCCCAGTCGACGACGTCGCTGACGTCCTCCCCGGCGTCGAATCGCTTGTCAAACTCAGTTGCCTTCATATCTGGCTAACTCCTCCTGGCGAGCCCGCCTCCTGGTGGATCAGCGATCACCCACGTCTCGACGGCACCAGGCCGCGGGACCTCATCGGTGGTCAGCGGCAGGACGACCTCGTCCTGCTGGCCTCCGACGACGATGACTGACCTCTTTTGACATTTCTTCCTCAACCACGCATTCTGGCGCCTTGGCGAAGCCGACCGAGGTGCTGCAAGAGGCCCTTGACACGCACAACGAAACTCCGGAGTAGGGGCAGGAGTTGCGCCTGGGGCACCCCAAGCCGCCGGCCCCGGGGGCTTGAGTGCCGAAACGACAACGGGGACGCCAACGGGTCAGCCCGGTTCTCCACAGATCCATCTCGCCGGCTTCCTCGCTCCCCGTTGCACGCATACGGTCGAGCCATGACCCCCTTGTTCCGCCGCACAATGTGCAGCAGACTGACCACATGGCCAGCCGCATGAATCAGACAGTCGTTCGGCGTCCGAGCCTGCCACTCACCGCCGCTGACGAGGCTGATCTCGCGCATTTGAAGGACTCCCTGCCCTACCAACAAGCACTCGCCCGCCTGTCCGGCCACGACCTGCCAGAGGGCGACGTCACGGAGAGCGTCCTGCTACATGCTGTGTTCGAGGCGGGACTAACAGCCGTGCGGCAACTGGCCGAGTCGGATGGCTACGCACAACTGGCCTCCGACGCCGCCGATGAGTCCACCCGCCGGCGACTGTCCCGACGCCGCCGCCCGGCGTGGGCCACCGAGGGGTGAGCCGCATGCTGCGGGGGCGGGTCTACCGCGCCCTGCCGGTCGACTTCGACACCGCCCACTACTTCGTCGTCGTGTCGAACAACGCCCGCAACCGCGCCCTGCCCAGCGTCCTGGCCGTGCGGCTCACCACCGCGAACAAGCCCCCACTCCCGAGCATCGTCGAGCTCCCACCTGGTGAAGTGCTCACCGGACGGGCCGCGTGCGACGACATCTACGAACTCTGGGACGACGAGGTACACCAGGACCTCGGGGCGTTCAGCCCGACCACGTTGGCGGCCATCGACGACGGGCTACGGGCGGCGCTGAGTCTCTGAGGAGGTGCGCATCAGGCACCCAAAGCCTGGGCCGCGCCCTTTGGGTGCCCACACGACAACTGATTTGCGCCTCAGGCACCCAAAGGACCGGGCGGGTGGCTTTGGGTGCCCAGACGCAAACGCACCACCCTCACAGCTGCACGACCACCGCCGAGGTGACCCCTTCCGCTGCCACCTGCACCCAGTAGCGGTCCGCGGTCAGCACCTTCACGCCCAGCCGTTCCACGACGGCGAGGATCAGGGCGTCTCCGAATGACAAGGTGACGCTGGATGCCGGGTGTCGTCCCGGGTGGGCCCAGGAGTCTTCAAGCAGGCCTGCGGCGCGGAGCATGTCCACGTCCCGCGGCGGCTCGACCGTCACGCCCATCGCCGACAAGGTGGTGGCGATCTGCTCCGGGCTGCTGGTGTTCCCCGCGCGGCGGGCCACCACGATGCACTCGGTCAAGGCAGGTCCCGGCAGAACCGGTTGTGCACCCGGCGCGTTGAGCAGGGCATCGACCGCCCGCCACCTGCCGGCCTCCTGCCGCATCCACGCGACCATCGCGGAGGAGTCCAGAGCGAACCGCGTCACTCAGACAGACCCAACTCACGCAGTAGGCGCTGCGGGTCGGGGCCGGCCTCGGCAGCCGCAGAACGCTGCTCCCCCTGCTGATCCTGACGCCGCAACTCCCGCACCAACTCGGCGCTGTCCACTGCGTCACCTCCGGTGTTGTTGGCCCAGAGGGCCTCGGCCAGCACCCGCGGACTGACGATCTCCACTGTGCCATCGGCATGAAGCAGGAACCGGAGGTTATCCCCAGGGCCCACAGCGAGGTGACGCCGGATCGACGCCGGGATGACCACCCGGCCCTCCGGGCCGAGCTTCATGTCAATCGCTTGAGCATCTGTCACTTGTCCATGGTATGTCAGTTCTCTGCCCAGGGCGGGGTCGGAGCCGGTAGGCCCAGGAAGTGACATATCCGAAGTGCCGGCATCGGGGTTGAGCCGGCCGCGCTGGATCACGTAGCCGCCCACGTGTCCTCCTGGGCTTGCCACTTTGTGCGGGCTGGTTCACTGGTGCCCATGACCGATATCCCGCCGCTGCCGAAGGACCCCGCCGACATCAAGGCGTGGGCCGAGTCGCTGGGCCGCGACGACCTGATGGCACTGGCCCAGCACATCACCGGCGGCGGGCTCGGGGCGTTCGTCGACCGGCGCAACCTCGCGATCGATCTCCCGGCGCCGCCCGACTCCCCGAGTCTGCTCACAGTGACCATCGAGCTGGAGGAGTCCGAGCCGAGGATCTGGCGACGACTCGAGTTGCCTGGGGATCTCACGCTGGACGCCGTCCACACGCTGCTGCAGGCGGCGATGGGCTGGTCGGACTCACACCTGCACCGCTTCGCCCCCGGCGGCGGCAAGGCGTACGAGTCGCCCTACTTCATCACCGAGTTCGATGAAGACGAGGGCGATGACGGCACCCGCGAGGACGAGGTTCGCCTTGACCAGGTCCTGCGCGCGCCGGGGCATCAGCTGACCTACAGCTACGACTTCGGCGACGGCTGGGAGCACCTGGTCACGCTCGAGTCGGCGGTGCCGTTGACCCCTGAGAACCGGCAGCCGAAGTGCCTGGCCGGCGAGCGGGCCTGCCCGCTGGAGGACGTCGGCGGGATCTGGGGGCACCACGAACTTGCCGCGTGGGTGCGTGCCGGAGCGCCGGCCGACGCGCTGCCCGGACAGTTCCAGAATGTCGAGCACGCCAGGCAATGGGTTCCCGACGCGTACGACCCCGACGCGTTCGACGCAGATGAGGCGACCGAGGCGATGCGCGTGTGGGCTGCCGGGGAGCACCTGCCATGGCACGGCCTGCCCGAGCCGCTGGTCGAACTGATCACGACCATGCGCATCTGGGATACGGTCAGCCGCTGGCTCGATGTGCTCGGGCCGCGGGAGCCGCAGGTCCTGGACGACGGCGATGTGCAACGCGCGGCGCGGCCCTGGCTGGCAGTGCTGGAGGCCGTCGGGAACGGGGTCAGACTGACCTCGGCGGGCTACCTGCCGCCGGCCACCGTCGAGCAGATCGCAAAGGCCGCGGGGGTGACCGACTGGTGGATCGGCAAGGCGAACCGGGAGGACCTCACACCGCCGGTCGCCGATCTGCGGGAAAACGCCCAGGCGCTGGGCATGCTTCGCAAGTCCAAGGGGACGCTCGCGCCGACCCGCCTGGCCACCGCGGTGTCGGGCGATCCCAAGGCGCTGGTGGGCTTGGCGCTGACACGACTGCCGGTGGGCAAGGGGTTCGAGGTGGAGGCGGGCTGGTTCGCCCTGCTCGGATGCGCGGCGGGGATCCGGGGAACCGCGCTGGATGCCGGCCTGGCCCAGATCCTGGCCGACCGCGGGTGGCGCTTGAAGGGCGGCACGAGCGTGAGCGTTGACGATGCGGACCTCGGCGCAGAGCCGACGATGAGGGCGCTGGAGGCCATGGCCGGCGACGACGGGAACCGCGACCCTCGCGTGGTTCAGCGCCTCGCCCGCGCGGCCCTGTTCGGGATGACCTGAGCCGGAGCTCGGTTGGATGGCGGCCCGGCGGCCCGGCGGCCCGGCCGGCGGCCCAGCGGCCGGCCCTCCCGGCGGCTTTCGGTGAGGATGTGACACGTGAGGTTGAAGATCCTCACCGAAAGAGGGTGGGCCCCGTTATCCGGGGTCACCGGACCTCACCCGCTTGATCAACAACGCCTTCGCAACACGTCCCATCGGGCGTACCCTGGAAGTGAACCCGCATGCCCGCTGGGGGGTGGTTGTGATGCGTGAGTTCGTCGCTTCTGGCGCCGCTCTCGGCGTGATCGCAGGACTGTTCCTGACCGCACCGGCCAACGCTGATGTGGTGGACATCGGCAACGCCGCGTCCGTACGCATCGACGGCGCGGCCGCCAACTCGAACCTCGGTGGCGTCATGGACTCGGCCGGGGACTTCGACGGGGACGGCTTCGACGACCTCATCCTCGGCACCCCGAACGTGCCGGCGGGCGGCGCCGCGCACATCGTCTTCGGCGGGCCGAACCTGGCTTCCGGGGCATTGGGCTCGGGACGCACGATCCGCATCACGGGCGGCGGGCAGTTCGGTGTCTCCGTGACCGCAGTGGGTGACATCAACAAGGACGGCCTCGACGATGTCCTCGTCGGGGACAACATGGACAGCACCAACGGCCCCTGGGCGGGCGCCGCCATCCTGGTGCTCGGCGACAGCACGCCGGCTGACATCGACCTGTCGCAGCCTCCCGCTGGATGGGTCAAGTTCGTCGGAGCAGGCGGCGACGGCGCGGGCTATCCGGTCGACGGCGTCGGCGATGTCAACCAGGACGGCTATCCCGACATGATCATCGGGGCCGGTGGCGCGGCGGGCACACGCGGCGTGGCATACGTCGTGTTCGGCGCGAAGACACCGACGGATCTGAACCTCGCCACCATGTCGCCGGAGCAGGGGGCCGCTCTCACCGGAGAGGACCCCATGGACTGGGCCGGATTCGACGCTGCCGGCATCGGAGACGTGAACGATGACGGCATTCCCGACATCGGCGTGGGGGCTACCAACGCTGAACCGAACGGAACGCAGAGCGGGAGTGCGTACGTCGTCTACGGGAAGCCGGGCTTCGCCTCATTGAGCCTGGGCGCGCTGTCCGGCCAGGGGTTCCGGATCGACGGCACCGACCGCTCGTTCACGGGCACTGACCTCGCGGGACTCGGGGACATGAACGGTGACGGCATCGACGACTTCGCGGTCGGCTCCCCCGGGTACAACACCGAGGGGGACTACGCGACGATCCTGTTCGGCCGCAAGACGTCCGACAACGTCGACTTCACGGCCATGCCCGGGGGTCTCGGCGTGAGGTTCACCGGCACCGCCACCAGCGCCGCTGTGGGCCGCGCGTTGGCCGGCGTCGGAGACGTCGATGCGGACGGACATCCCGACGCGCTTATCGGCGCGACGGACATCTCGGACACGCTGGATCTGGCGGCCCTCGTGCGTGGCGGGCCAGCGCTGCACGGCGGGCCCTTGGGCTCGTGGCCGGATGGTTTCCAGGCGCCCACGGCACAGGGGCTCGGATCGGCGGTGGCGGGTCTCGGCGACATCAACGGCGACGGTGGTGTCGACATGGCGATCGGGGCGGCGTACGCGGCGGCGAACAACCTTGCCGACGCCGGTTCCGTGTTCATCGTGTACGGCACCGTCCCCGCCGGACCTCCGGTCGAGCCGCCGCCACCGGTGACCCCGCAACCCGCAGCCACGCTGGCCGTGAAGGCCCGTCCGGCCAAGAAGGCGATCCCGCGCACGGGGCGTGTGGTGCTGGTGCGGAAGGTGTCCGTCGGTCCGGGTCAGAAGGCGAAGATCACGGTGAAGACGCCCAAGCGCACCAAGGTCGTCAAGACCGCGACGAAGGTGACCGTCAAGACCAAGCGCGCGCCAAGGGGGAAGGTGCGCGTGCGGATCGTCGCCAGCGGCACCGGTGTGACGCCGATGGTGTGGACGCGGACGTGGAAGGTACGGTAGCCCCCAATCGGTTGAAACCCCCCGCCCTACGCTGAGACGCGTGTCCGCCGGTACTAGCCGCCGCTGGAGTCCATGGCTTCTCAGCGTCACTGTCGTGGTGTGGGCACTGCTGCTGATCCGGGCCGTTCCCGGCGTGTTGTGGGACCGCGGAGTGTTCGTCTCGACGGCCGAGCGACTGCTGGCCGGCGACCGGCTCTACGCCGAGGTGTGGGACAACAAGGACCCGCTCTTCTACTACACGCTGGCACTCGGCCGCACCGTCTCGCCGCTCATGGACGTGGTTCTCGAATACGGGTGGATCGCGGCGGCCTGCGCCGGCGTCTTGCTACTGGCCAGGTGGCTGCACTGCGACACGGCGACCAGTGTGCTCGCGGGACTGATCGTGGCACCCGTGATCCTGACCGGGGCCTTCTACCTGCCCGGCCACACCCACCTGCCGGGCACTGCTGTCGTTCTCCTCGCGCTGGCGGCCACCGCTCACCGGAGATACGTGTGGGCCGGCGCGCTGCTGGGGATCGTGTTCTTCCTCAAGGTGCTCTACATCCCCCTCGCGGTGGCGATGCTGGCTGTGGTGGTCATCCGGCGGCGAGCGTGGCGAGCGGCCGCCTTCATCGCTGGCGGCTTCGCCCTCACCGCGGGCCTCATCACTGCCGTGCTTCAGATCCGCGGGGAACTCGGCCCCTACCTGAACATGTTGCGCGCCAACGTCACCTACACCCAGGGGCCGCTCACCGGGTCGGTGCTGGACGTCTCCGGCCACCTCGACCGGGTCATGTCACCAGGGGCCATCTCAGTGGTGGTCACGGTTACGGTGATCCTGTTGCTCGACCGCACGCTCGGGCGTGATGCGGCCAGCCCGCTGTGGGCGCCCACCGTCGCCGCACTGGTGAGCGCGCTGCTGACGCTCGCGGTCACGGGCCTGTGGTGGCACCACGCTCAGATCCTCTACGTGCCGGCAGCGCTCGCAGGGTTGATCGGGGTGATGCGACTCGGACCACAACTGGACCCACGCAGGCCTCGGACGATCGCGATCGCCGTCCTTGTCGCGGTGCTGCTCGCCGGGGCGAGCACACCCCTGACCAACCCTTCGGTGACCGCGGCAAGGGCGACTGTACGCACTCTCACGGCGGTGCCACCGGAGACGGCGGGACTCCAGACCCTCGCTGCGACTGGGAGTTACGCTCGTGTGGGACAGAACGACGATGCCGGCCACGCCTTCGGCCTGCGGGATCGGGAACTGATGTGTCCCCGCTTCCACCAGTACCCCTTCGAGTCCGCCGAGATTCTCGACCAGACGCTGTTGTGCCTGCCCCGCGCCGACGTCATCGTCGTGTCACCGATGGCAACTCCGCTCCCGGACGCCCCGGACTGGAACCGGTTCATCGAGCAGGTGGAGCGGATTCTCGCCGAGGGCTACTCGTGCCAGCCGTGGAACGGGGAACGGATCTGCACGGCGCGAACCCCGATGGGGTGAGAGTTGTGGGTCACGAACATCGCCGCTGCGCAGGATGTTGGACCTACCTCTCCGAGAGGTGCGACCAGTGCACTTCCGGATTGCCAGGTTCGACGACGCGGTGGTTGGTGACTGACCGACAACCCCTACGCCTGCTCCTGTTCGCACGGCCGGTCTTCGACCACCGTCCCCGCGCCATGCAGCATCGGCTGCACCTCGATCGTCCCCGGATCCGGACTGTCCGGCTCGTCGAACTCGACCTTGACGGCGCGCAACGCCTTGGGCGGCAGCGCCAGGGGCAGGCTCACCACGGGCCGGCCAGCCTCCTGCGACTGTGTCCAGGCATGACCCTCACCACCCACCAGTACGGCCACCGGCTTCGCGCCCAGAGGCAAGTACACCTTCAACAACTTCCGGCCGATCGGGCCGTTGGGTCCTAGGCGGGCCGCGCCGATCATCGCCTCCGGCATCCGCCCATCCCGACGGATCCCGATGCGGTACTGCATCGTTGCCTCCGAGCGGACCGTTCCGTCCGGGGCCGGACACCTCCCGACGTCGTAGTGGAAGACGCGCCCGATGGTGCGGTCTAGCCGCGACCCATCTGTATTGATCAGAACCGACTCCACGGAGTGCTGCTTGGCAGGTAGAAGTGCATGCCCGATCGGGGTGGCCGCAAGGATCCTCTGGACCTGGGGATCTCGGACCCACAGCATCACCCGACGCTGAAACTGGAGCCGCTCCAAGGTGACCAGGTCCACTGTGAAGGCGTCCTCCACCACGCTTGCGGCGATCGCCTCCCGGACCTCTCGGCGTTCGCGGCCCTGGTCTGCCTCGGGGTACATGTCGTAGATGCCGGACAGCAGGAACTTCTGCGCATCGGGCACCTCTTCACCACCTGGCAGGGTGACCTCGCGACCGAACATCGGCGCCGTGCCATCCACGGCCAGCACTCCGTCCAATCGAGCGCCGGCCTTCTTCTCGTACGAGGCGAGCCACGCCCGCGCGACGGTGGGGAAGTCGGCCGTCTCGCGCTGCCTACGCAGGTCCTCACCGGCCCCTGAGTCGACGACGGTGACGTTGCCGTCGTCCACGCGCACCACGCCCCAAAGGTCCACCACGCCGCCGGTGGCCGTCATCTGATTGGGCGTCTGCACCGCGACGAGGTAGAACTTCGCCACATCCTCACCGAGCAGCGTCGGCGCGTAGTCGCCGAACAGCTGAGCCGCGTCCGCCGTCGACGCCAGGAGGTCGATCTGGATCTCGGTGATGTCGACCTTGCGCTCAATGCTCGGCAGCACCCACGCCCCTTCTCCCGCGCGCGGCGCCGTTGCCAGATACGCACGTGCTCGAGAGATGTCACCGGCGCTCTGCGCCACGATGCTGTCCATGTCTGCCAGCGCCGTGAGGTCGAAGGCTCCGTGAGACAACTCCGTGTCGATCCCCGTGAGGCTCGAGGCGATGACGTCCAGGCCGTCGACAGCGGAGTCTGACGCAAGGATCACAGCTCGCGCCGCCTGTAGAGAGTCACCGGCCTTCGGCACCGCTGCCAGCGCGCGCCAGACCCACGATTCGGTCGAGCCGACCGCCGCCTGCGTACTCTCCCTCGCCCAGCCGACCCCTTCTGCAGCAAGCACGGGGTCGTGAGCCCGCAGACGTTCTTGGGCGTAGAAGAGCGCGTCCTGCGCTTGAATCATGTGCCGGCGGGCCTCGTCGAAGGTCCACGCCCCCCATGCGCCGATGGCGACCAGGACAGCAAGGATGACCAGACCTACGCGTCTACCCACAAGCGACTCCCCCGAAGCGGTTCGTGACGCAGATATCGGCAGGATCGCCGCGAAACTGATCTTGATGCGGCCAGACAGGTGATGGCCTGGGCCACTTCCACCAGCTCGCGCTCGGACGGGCGTCGCGTTGCAGAGCCTTTTGGTGACGTACTGGCACTTCACGTGTCACTTCTTCACCAAAAGGGCCCGCGGGCGTTGTCCACAGATGCGCCCTGGGGGCTGCCGTCCTGCACCCGGCGAACCCCACGATGTCCGCTGTGGAGATCCCGCCGAGCCTGACCAGGCTTCTCACGCGCCAGGACAACGTGGTAGCCACGTGGCAGTTGACGGTCCCACTGCGCCGTGCAGCCGCCCGGGCAGCGCGGCGCGGTGAGTGGCGTCGGCTGACAAAGAAGACCTACCTGGCCGCGCCGGCTCCACCTACGCCACGACAACGGGCGTGGGCCGCTGCCCTTCACGGTGGCTCCCAGGCGCGCATCTGCGGCCGCAACGCGCTCGTGCTACTCGGGTGGGCTGACGAGTTGCGCGCACCGTTCGACGTCGTGGTCCCACATTCGGTTCAGCCGGCATCCGGCCCCGAGTGGCTTCGTATCCACCGTGTGTCCTTGGTTCTCACCGGGCCAGCAGCAACGCCCCCACATACCTGGGCGCACGTTGCCGCTGCCCGCGCCGCAGCGTGGGCTCGCACCGACCGCGAAGCCACACTCATCGTCATCTCGGCACTCCAGCAGAGGCTCATCGAACCCCGTCGGCTACTCCAGACCGTGGAGCTCCTGCCGCGCCTCCCGCGCAGACGGCTGGTCGCCGAACTGGTGAGGGAGTTCAACGGCGGCGCGCACAGCCTCAATGAACTGGACTTCGCCGCCCTGTGCCACCGCTACGACGTGCCACCCCCGCGTCGGCAGGCGAAGCGCTACGACAGCGCAGGGCAACTACGCGCGATCGACGTCGAGTTCGTCACCGTCTCCGGGAAGATCCTGCGCCTGGAGATCGAAGGCATCCAGCACCTCAACCCGGACAACTACTTCGCGGACATCACACGGCACAACCAACTGCAGATCGCCGATCCGGCGGTGGGCCTTCGGGTCATGTCGTGGACCTTGTCCCACGAGCCTGCACCGTTCATGACGCAGTTGCGCGCATGGGTACTCGAACTGTGAAGCACCTTCCTTCACAACAAGGTCAGGCGAAGTCCTCCGGCAGGATCGTCGGCTTGGTCTCGCCGTAGAGCCACTGCTGGAAGTAGTCGTTCAGCAGCGCCTTCTTCGCACCCTTGAATCCACTGGCCTTCTTGGCCTCGCGGATGAACTGCTCGGTGCTGATGTTGCCGTGTCGGTAGTCGTCCATGAGGTCGTTGGCGAAGGCGAAGAACGTCGCGTCGCCCACGATCTCGCGGTAGCCCTCCAGCGTCATGGCACCGCGCTGGTAGGTCGGGAAGAAGGCGAAGAGATTCGCCGGGTCGCCGTCGAGAACAGCCGGGGCGATGGTCCAGTCGTTGCTCGGATCCGCATAGGCGTTGTCGAAGCGGACCGCGGGGTCAGCTCCGCCCTGGGTCTGGAAGCTCCAGTACCACGTGCTCCAGTTGGCCCAGCCCTCGTTGAACCAGATGTCAGCCCAGGTGTCCAGTGTCACGGCGTTGCCGAACCACTGATGGGAGATCTCGTGCAATTGGGTGCTGAGGTTGATCGACGGAGCGCCACTGTTGAACGATCCGGCGTAGTGCGGCTTGCCCTGCACCTCAAGTGCGTAGCCCACCCCGGCCGCACGGTCGGCGACCGCGCCGGTGGAGTCGAACGGGTAGGGACCGAACAGCCCGCTCAGGTAGTTGAGCTGGCCGGGCGCCTGGTCGAGGGAGGCCTGGATCGCCGCGGCCTGCGCCGGCGTGGCCGTGCTGTCGACCGCGTTGTAGACCGGCAGCGTCCGGCTCGTCGACGTTTCGGTCATGCTGTCCACGGCGTAATTGAAGTCGCCGACGGTCGCCGTCGTCAGGTAGGTCGCGGTCGGGTCGTCCTCTCGCCAGCGCCACGTCACGGTGCCGTCGGAGTGCGTGATGTTCCCGATGTTCTCGCCCACCCCGAGTGCGGTCTTGCCCTGCGGTACCCGGATGTGGGTGGCGAAGGTGGCCTTGTCGTTCGGGTAGTTGTTCCCGGGGAACCAACTCTGCGCCCCGATCGGCTCGTTCACGACGAAGGCACCGTCGCACGTCTGCGGGGCGGCCAGGGGGTAGCAGGCCCGGATCCAGCCCTCGATCGACTCATCGGCATCCGTGATGGCTTCTGGCGTCCCCGAGTACCGGACAACAACGGTGAAGTCGCGACCCTGCTTGGGCCGGGTCGACGGGTGCGGGTCGACCACGAGTTTCATCGGCTGGGTGACCGCCGGGTTGGCGCTCAGTTGCGGAGTGGCGTCGACCTGCTCGAAGTCCGCGTCGCGGCCATCGACCTTCACGCTCGCAACATCGAGGTCCTGGAAGTCCAGGGAGAACTCCTTGAGCGTCTGCGTCGCTCTGGCGCGGATCGTCGTCTTCGCGGAGGTGAAGCTGTTGTTCCCCGGGTCGTAGTCGAGCTGGATCCGGTAGTGCTTCACGTCGTAGCCGCCGTTGCCGATCTGCGGCAGCAGCGGATCGCCGAGAGTTCGCGCTCCGGCGACGGGCTTGCCGCGACCCTTGCCACCCGGGTCAGCGTTAGCCGTGGCCGGCAGGGCGATGACCAGAAGCGCGGACGTGGTGAGGACGAGACCAGATCGCAGAATCATGAGTGGCACTTCCCGCAGGCCGCGACTTTATGCCCCGCCGGGATGGCCCTCTCAGGGGATGGACACCTCGCGACTCAGGGCCACGTGGCCTACCCGAACAGCAACGTCATCACAATCGGCGCGTACGACGCTTGTGTGTTCCCCATGACCATGAGGATCAGCAGGAAGCACGCGAACGCGGAGGCCG
>WBZM01003015.1_pt1 | contig 13506 bp, 12 predicted proteins | sample 5204271 | NCBI WGS metagenome assembly WBZM01 (sample SAMN12344346, study PRJNA552823) | activated sludge metagenome | biome: Activated sludge suspended growth; feature: Nitrification reactor; material: Wastewater; isolation source: activated sludge from nitrification reactor of wastewater...
CGGTGGAGGGCGCGGTGCGCGGCTTCCGGCCGGTGGCCACCCGCTACTTCTCCGACGGCGGCGTCGAGATCGACGTCGAGGTCCCGCTCGACGCGGTGGGCGAGGCGGTGCTGCCCAGGGCGGCGGCCGCCCCCGCGCCGGCCGGCCCGACCTCGCTGGTGGTGGACGCCGCCGGCCTCAAGGTGGCCCCGGCCCTGGCGCCGCGCCTCCTCGACGAGGCCGGCCAGGAGCTCTACGGCCCGGCCTCCCTCGGCGAGGCGGCCCGCCGCGGCGGCGTGGCGGCCTACGCCCGCGGCCTCGACTCGGCGAAGCGCGACCTCGGCCCCCGCGTGGGCGACAAGCCGCTGGTGGTGAAGGCGCTGCGCGCCCAGGGCGCCGACCTCGTCCTCGCCAAGGCCGACGCCGCCGCCCTGGCCGGCCACCCGGCGTTCCTCGCCGAGGGGCGCGTCGTCATCCTCACCGAGTAGCCGGAAGGGACCCTCGCCATGAACCGCTCCGCCGCCTTCCTGCTCTCCGCCTCCCTCTGCGCCACCTCGGCCTGGCCGCTCGCCGCGGCCGCCGAGGAGGCCGCCAGGACCACCGAGGCCACCGGCCAGGCCGCCGTGGCCGACGACGTGCTGGCGGCCCGCGCCGCCGCCAAGGACGACGCCCTGCGCACCTGCGTCCAGCAGGTGGCCACCACCATCGTCTCGGCCTCCACCGAGACCGACCAGGCCCAGCTCCTCTCCGACAAGGTCTTCAGCCACTCGGCCGGCTACGTCCGCAAGTTCACCATCCTGGAGGACCGGCAGGACGGGAACACCTGGGTGACGAAGCTCCGCTGCGACGTCTCCGAGGCCAAGCTGGACGAGGACTTCCTGGCCTTCGGGATCGCCTACCGGCGCGCCGGCATGCCCCGGGTGATGACGCTCATCGCCGAGCAGTCGATCACCGCGACGCAGGCCTCCGGCTGGTGGCAGGGCGGCGGCAACTCGGCCGACCTGCGGGTCATGGAGAACGCCTTCATGGACCGCATGGAGAAGTCGGGCTTCTCCTTCATCGACCCGGAGGTGCTGGCCGGCAAGATCACGCTGGAGGCCATCGGCAGCGATCCCAACACCCAGAAGGCCCGCGAGATCGGCCGCCTGGCCGGCGCCGAGGTGGTCATCGTCGGCCGCGCCATCGCCAAGCCGCTCGGCGAGATGGCCATCGACAACGGCACGTTCTACTCGGCGGTGGCCAACGTCTCGGCCCGCGCCGTCCGCACCGACACCGGCGAGGTCATCGCCGCCGCCGAGTTCACCAGCCCGGCCGGCCGCGGCTTCGAGCAGACCACCGCCGGCCGCAACGCCCTCTCCGAGGGCGGCCGCAAGCTGGCCGCCGACCTCTTCGCCAAGATCGGCAAGGTCTGGGCCCGCGAGCAGTCGGGCATGAAGCGCATCGCCATGGTGGTGAAGGGCGTGGACGACTACGCCCGCCTGGCCGCCTTCAAGAACGTCCTGGTCAACTCCGTCAAGGGCGTGAAGGACGTGCAGCAGCGCTCCATGGAGGACGGCCGCGCCGAGCTGGACGTGACCCTGGCCGGCACCGCCGAGGGCTTCGCCACCGACCTCGCCACCCGCAAGTTCCAGGGGTACGCCTGCAAGATCAGGAAGGTCACGCCCAACGCCGTCGAGGTGGAGCTGAAGTGACCATGCGCGCCCCCATCCTCGCCGCCGCCGCGCTCTGCGCCGCCGCCCTCGCCGCGGTGGCGCTGGCCCCGCGCGCCGCCACCGCCACCGCCCCGGTCCCGGCCGGCACCATCACCTTCCTGGCCGGCGAGGCCACCCGCGCCGCCGGCGGCGCCACCGAGAAGCTGGCGGTGGGCAGCGCCGTCTACCAGGGCGACCAGGTGGAGACGCTGAAGCGCACCCGCCTGGAGCTGAAGCTCACCGACGCCTCGGTGCTGCGCCTCGGCCCCCTCTCCAAGGTGGACCTGGACGCCGCCGCCTTCGGCAAGTCGGCCGACGACCGCAAGGTCTCCGCCAAGCTCCGCGTCGGCAACGTCTGGGCCTCGGTGACCAAGGCCCTGGGCGGCGAGGCGCGCTTCGAGGTGAAGACCGAGAACGCCGTGGCCGGCGTGCGCGGCACCACCTTCCGGGTGGACGCCAGCCAGGACAAGAGCGTGGTGGTGCGGGTCTACTCGGGCACGGTGGCGGTGGCCGCCGGCCCGGTGCCGCGCCCCGAGCACGGCGGGCCGGGCGCGGAGCCGGGGAAGCCGGGCGGCAAGCCGGAGCGCCGCCAGATCGCCGGGCCGCAGCAGGTGACCCGCGAGCAGTGGGAGAAGATCGTCACCGGCATGATGCAGGTGCGGGTGGCCGCCGACGGGACGCCCTCCGAGCCGGAGCAGTTCGCGCTGGCCGGGGCCGACGAGTGGGAGACGTGGAACCGGGAGCGCGACGCCGCGAGGTAGGCCCGGCCGCGCCGGGGGCGGGCGGCCCGGAGCCGGGGCCGCCCGACGCCGGCCCGTGGACGGTGCCCAACGCCCTCACCGCGGCGCGCCTGGCGCTGGCGCCGGTCTTCCTGGTGCTCTACCTCACCGGCCGGGTCGAGACCGCGCTGCTGGTCTTCGCCGGGGCCGCGGCCACCGACCTGGTGGACGGGCTGGCGGCGCGGCTCCTCGCCCAGCACTCCCGGCTGGGGGAGTTCCTCGACCCCATCGCCGACAAGCTGCTGGCCTTCTGCGCCCTGGTGGCGCTGGCGGCGGCCGGGCGCATCCCGACCTGGCTGCCGGTGCTGCTGGTGGTGCGCGACGGGGCGCTGCTGGGCGGGGCGCTGGTGCTGGACGCCGCCGGCCGCCCGGTCCCCATCCACCCCACCCGGGCCGGCAAGTACGCCACCTTCCTGCTGGCGGTGCTGGTGGTGGGGGAGCTGGCCACCGACGCCGGCGCCTTCGCCGGGGCCTTCCAGCCCGCCGAGGCGCGCCGCTGGCTGGCGGCGGTGGGGCTGCTGGCGGCGGCTTGCGTGGCGGTGTCGCTGGTGCAGTACGGGACCGTCTTCGCCCGCGCGCTGCGCGCCCGCCCGGCGGCCGGCGCGTGACGACCCGCGTCTCAACCGTTGACTCCGCGCGGGATCGCGCTATAAACGCGCCCCGCAGCACCGACAGGACCGTAGCTCAGTGGTAGAGCACTACCTTGACACGGTAGGGGTCGTCAGTTCAATCCTGACCGGTCCTACTCACGCAGCACGAAAGCGCCGGTACCCGAAGGCCAGCCCTCACCGGCTGGCCTTTCTTTCTTCCGGCCGAGAGGCAGGGACACCATGTCCGATGTCGTGAAGGTGACGCTCCCCGACGGCTCGCAGAAGGAGGTCGCGCGCGGCACCACGGTGCTGGAGTTCGTGAAGACCCAGATCGGCGCGGGCCTGGCCAAGGCGGCCTACGTCGCCAAGCTGGACGGGGAGGGGGTCGATCTCTCCCGCACCCTCGACAAGGACGCCAGGCTCGAGGTGGTCACCACCAAGAACCCCGAGGCGCTCGAGGTGGCGCGCCACGACGCCGCCCACGTGATGGCGAGCGTGGTGCAGAAGCTCTACCCGGGCACCCAGGTGACCATCGGCCCCTCCATCGAGGAGGGCTTCTACTACGACTTCGCCCGGGAGAAGCCCTTCACGCCGGAAGATCTGGAGAAGATCGAGGCCGCCACCAACGAGGCCATCAAGGCCGACCAGCCCTTCGTGCGCGAGGAGGTCTCGATGGCGGACGCCATCGCGCTCTTCGAGAAGCAGGGGGAGAAGTACAAGGTCGAGATCATCAACGACATCGCCGCCAAGGGGGCGAAGACGCTGACCCTCTACCGGCACGGCGACTGGGTGGACTTCTGCCTCGGGCCCCACGGCCCGTCCACCGGCCGCATCGGCGTGGTGAAGCTGCTCTCGGTGGCCGGCGCCTACTGGCGCGGCGACTCGAGGAACGCCATGCTCCAGCGCATCTACGGCACCGCCTTCTTCGACAAGAAGGCCCTCGACGCGCACCTCACCAAGCTGGAGGAGGTGAAGAAGCGCGACCACCGCCGCCTCGGGCCGGCGCTCGGCCTCTTCGCCTTCCACGAGTACGCCCCCGGCTCGCCCTTCTGGCTGCCGGCCGGCACCACCCTCTACAACGTGCTCGAGGAGGCGATGCGCCGCCTGGTGCACCGCTACGGCTACCAGGAGGTCAAGACGCCGCTGCTCTTCAACAAGCGGCTCTGGGAGACCTCGGGCCACTGGGGCAAGTACCGCGAGAACATGTTCCTGGTGGTGGACAGCGAGTCGGACCCGGCCCTCTCCCTCGAGGACCGCTGCTCCTTCTCGCTCAAGCCCATGAACTGCCCGTCGCACCACCTCATCTACAAGATGGCCAAGCGCAGCTACCGGGACCTCCCGCTGCGCTACTACACCACCGACGCGCTCCACCGGAACGAGGCGTCCGGCTCGCTGGGCGGCCTGACCCGGGTGCGGCAGTTCGAGCAGGACGACTCGCACATCTACCTGATGGAGGAGCAGATCGGCGAGGAGGCGGTGCGCTACTTCGAGCTGACCCGGACCGTCTACCAGGCCTTCGGCCTGCAGTACTCGGCCAGCCTGGGCACCCGGCCCGAGCAGCGCATCGGCGACGACGCCATGTGGGACCGCGCCGAGGCCCACCTGCGCCAGGTCATCGGCACGCTGGGGATCCCCTGGAGCGAGTCGCCGGGCGACGGCGCCTTCTACGGGCCCAAGATCGACCTGCGCGTCACCGACTCGCTGGGCCGGGCCTGGCAGACCTGCACCTTCCAGCTCGACTTCGCGGCGCCGGAGCGCTTCGACCTCACCTTCGTGGGCGCCGACAACAAGGAGCACCGGCCGGTGGTGATCCACCGCGCCGTGTACGGCTCCTTCGAGCGCTTCATCGCCATCCTCACCGAGCACTACGCCGGCAGCTTCCCGGCCTGGCTGGCGCCGGTGCAGGGGCGGGTGGTCACCATCTCCGACCGGTTCAACGACTGGGGCCAGGCGGTGGTCGATCGCCTCGCCGCCGAGGGCTTCCGCCTCGACCTGGACGGCTCCGCCGACAAGCTGGGCGCCAAGATCCGCAACGCCCAGCTGGCCAAGATCCCCTACACGCTGGTGGTCGGCGAGAAGGAGGTCGAGGTGAAGGGCGTGGCCCCGCGCCGCCACGGCGGCGAGGACCTGAAGACCATGACCCTGGACGAGTTCGTGGCGCTGATGAAGAAGGAAGCCACGCCGCCGTACTGAGCGACGCCGCACCCATCCGAGACGTACCCGCGACCGCGATCGCCCTGCGCCTACTTGACGCAGGGCATCGCGGTCGCTAACGTCAGCGGCTCGATGAACTGCGCGCGCAGCCAGCGTCGACTTCTTCGCCCGGCGGGAGAGGTATCCCGGCCAGGGTGATTCTGCGCCGCGACCTCTTCCGCCTTCCCGGCCGGAGAGGTTGCCCCGACAGGCGAGACACCCTCTGCGGCCCCCACCAGGAGCCCGAGGATCCGTCATGTCGAACCCGCCGCCGAACACCGCCCCGCCCGCCGCCGTAGCCAATGGCGCACAACCTGCTACACTCTCCGGCCCTTCAACGCCCAGCCCCGCGCAAGCCCCCGCCACCAAAGGCACTCCGACCGTGAGCACCCCCCAGGATCGCATCGTCATCTTCGACACCACCCTGCGCGATGGTGAGCAGTCGCCCGGCGCCTCCATGAACCTGGACCAGAAGGTCCAGGTGGCCAAGGCGCTCCGCGGCCTCGGGGTGGACGTCATCGAGGCCGGCTTCGCCGCCGCCTCCCCGGGCGACCTGGCCTCCATCCAGGCGGTCGGCCGCGAGGTCGAGGGGCCCATCGTCGCCAGTCTCTCCCGCTGCAACAAGGGGGACATCGCCGCCAGCTGGGAGGCGCTCAAGGACGCCCCGCGGCGCCGCTGCCACGTCTTCCTGGCCACCAGCCCCATCCACCGCGACTTCAAGCTCAAGATGGCCAAGGAGGAGATCATCCGCCGGGCCGTCGAGGGCGTGAAGATGGCCCGCGAGAAGTTCGAGGACGTGGAGTTCTCCGCCGAGGACTCGGCCCGCACCGAGCTGGAGTTCCTCTGCGAGGTGGTGGAGCGCGCCATCGAGGCCGGCGCCACCACCGTGAACATCCCCGACACCGTCGGCTACGCGCTGCCCACCACCTACGCCGACACCATCCGGTACCTGAAGAAGAACGTCCGCAACATCGAGAAGGCCGTCATCTCGGTCCACTGCCACAACGACCTGGGCCTGGCCGTCGCCAACTCGCTGGCCGGCGTGATGGAGGGCGCCCGGCAGGTGGAGTGCACCATCAACGGCATCGGCGAGCGGGCCGGCAACGCCTCGCTGGAGGAGATCGTCATGGCGGTGAAGACCCGCCAGGACGTCCTCAAGCTGACCAACGGCATCAAGACCGAGCGGCTCTACCCGGCCTCCCGCCTGGTCTCCCAGGTCACCGGCCTGCACGTGCAGCGCAACAAGGCCATCGTGGGCCAGAACGCCTTCGCCCACGAGGCCGGCATCCACCAGCACGGCATGCTGACCCACCGCGAGACCTACGAGATCATGCGGCCCGAGGAGGTCGGCTTCGCCAAGAGCCAGCTGGTCCTCGGCAAGCACTCCGGCCGCCACGCCCTCAAGGAGCGGCTGGTGGCGCTGGGCTACCAGCTCAACGACCAGCAGATCGACAAGGTCTTCGCCGACTTCAAGGTGCTGGCCGACAAGAAGAAGGACATCTACGACGCCGACATCGAGGCGCTGGTGGTGCACGGCCAGATCCTGGGCAAGGGGAGCGTGGCCTGGCAGCTCGAGGCCCTCTCCACCACCTCCGGCACCGGCACGCTGCCGGTGGCCTCGGTGGCCCTGGTCGACGCCAGCGGCGCCCGCCACCAGGCGGTGGCCTCGGGCGACGGCCCGGTGGACGCGGTCTTCAAGGCCGTCGAGCAGGTGACCGGCTACTCGGTGCAGCTCCGCGACTACCAGATCGCCAGCGTCTCCACCGGCGAGGACGCCCAGGGCGAGGTCACCGTCGAGGTGGAGCACCCCACCGGCGTCTACCGCGGCCGCGCCCTCTCCACCGACATCATCGAGGGGAGCGCCCGCGCCTTCCTCGACGTGGTCAACCGCATCGCCCTCAAGGTCGCCCCGGCCGACGCCGCCAAGGCCCGGGCGGAGCTGGGCTCGCCCTGATGGCCGCCACCCCCCACCGCCGCCCCGCCGCCGCGGGCGCACGGGCCGGCCGGGGACGCCGGTCTGCCGTAGGCGGGCGGGCGGCCTGAGCGGGCCGGGGCCATGAGGCCCCGCGCCCGGGGCCGACCCGCCCGACCGGACGGCACCTTCTTGCGGAACGCGCAGCCCACGACCACGAGCCTCACCCGAGGAGACCCATGGCCAAGGAAAAGATGACCGGCGCGATGGCGCTGAGGAAGATCCTGGAGGCGGAGAACGTCACCTGGCTCTTCGGCATGCCGGGCGGCACCATCCTGCCCTTCTACGACGCGATGTACGGCAGCGAGCAGCTGAAGCACGTGCTCATCCGGCACGAGCAGGTGGGCGGCCACGCCGCCGAGGGCTTCGCCCACGCCACCGGCAAGGTGGGCGTGTGCCTGGGCACCTCCGGCCCGGGCGCCACCAACCTGGTGACCGCCATCGCCGACGCCTACATGGACTCGGTGCCGCTGGTGGCCATCACCGCCAACGTGCCGACCACGCTCATCGGCACCGACGCCTTCCAGGAGGCGGACATCACCGGCATCACCATGCCCGTCACCAAGCACAACTGGCTGGTGACGGACGTGCACGACCTGCCCCGCGTCATGAAGGAGGCCTTCTACGTCGCCAGGACGGGGCGCCCGGGGCCGGTGCTGGTGGACATCCCCAAGGACATCCTCAACACCACCTTCGACTTCGAGTACCCGGAGACGGTGGACATCCCGGGCTACCACCCGCCGCTCCGCGACGAGCCCCGCCTCAAGGACGCCGCCAACCTGATCCGCACCGCCTCGCGCCCGGTCATCTACCTGGGCGGCGGCGTGCGGGTGGCCTCCGCCGAGAAGGAGGTCTTCGCCTTCTGCGAGCTCCTCGACGCCCCGGTGGTCACCACCGTGCACGGCAAGGGGGCCTTCCCCGAGACCCACCCGAACTGCCTGGCCATGTTCGGCATGCACGGGTCGAAGTTCGCCAACTACACGGTCCAGAACTCCGACCTGATCATCGCCCTGGGCGCCCGCTTCGACGACCGCGTCACCGGCAAGCTCTCGACCTTCGCCCCCGAGGCCAAGATCGTCCACCTCGACGTGGACCCGGCCGAGATCTCCAAGCTGGTGACCGCCACGGTGCCGCTGGTGGGCGACCTGAAGCGGCTCCTGCCGCAGCTCACCGAGGAGGTCCGCCGGGCCTTCTCCGACGGCAAGCGCACCGACATCGGGCCCTGGAAGGCCCGGGTGGCGGAGTGGCGCGCCAAGTTCCCCCTCAAGTACACGCAGGAGGGGCGCCCCGAGCTGCTGCCTCAGTACGTGGTGGACCGCGTCTGGCAGAAGACCGGCGGCAAGGCGGTGGTCACCACCGGCGTCGGCGAGCACCAGATGTTCGCCGCCCAGTGGTGGAAGACCAGCGGCCCTCGCCAGTTCATCACCTCCGGCGGCCTGGGCACCATGGGCTTCTGCCTGCCCTCGGCCATCGGCATCCAGCTGGGCCGGCCCGGCGAGACCGTCATCGGCTTCGACGGCGACGGCTCCTTCCAGATGACGCTGCAGGATCTCGCCACCGCGCGGGACCTCAACCTGCCCATCAAGATCTTCATCCTCAACAACCTGTTCCTCGGCATGGTCCGCCAGTGGCAGGAGCTGTTCTACGACCAGCGCTTCTCCGAGACCCCGCTCACCGACCTGCCCGACCTCGTCAAGCTGGCCGAGGCCTACGGCTGCCTGGGCCTCCGCGCCCGCACCGTGGAGGAGCTGGACCAGGTCATCGACCGGGCCCTGGCCAACGACAAGGGCCCGACCATCATCGACGTGCGCGTCCGCCGGGAGGAGAAGGTCTTCCCGATGGTCCCGGCCGGCGCCCCCCTCAACGACATGATCGACAGCGAGTGAGCCCGACCATGGAACGGACCGAGACCCTGCCGAGCGGCAGCAGCCACACCATCAGCCTCCTCGTCGAGAACAAGCCGGGCGTGCTGCACCGCATCGCCGGCCTCTTCTCCCGCCGCGGCTACAACATCGCCAGCCTCACCGTGGGCCCCACCGAGCGCCCCGAGTACTCCCGCATGACCATCGTGGTGCGCCTCGCCTCCAAGACGGTGGAGCAGGTGGTGCGCCAGGTGCAGAAGCTGGTCCCGGTGGTGGAGGTCCGCGAGCTGCTGCCCCAGGACCTCATCGAGCGGGAGCTCATGCTGGTGAAGATCCGCACGCCCGAGCGCAACCACGCCGAGCTGCGGGCGCTGGCCGACACCTACGAGGCGACCATCGTGGACGTCTCCCCCGACGCGCTGGTCGTCGAGGCCGCCGGCAACGCCGGCAAGCTCGACGCCCTGGAGGACCGGCTGCGTCCCTTCGGCATCCAGGAGATCTGCCGCTCCGGCCGCATCGCGCTGGAGCGTGGCTTCAAGACGCTGGCCCCCCCTTCCCTGAAGTAGGAGAGCAACGACACATGGCGACGATCTATTACGACAAGGACGCGAACCTCGACCTCCTCAAGAAGCGCAAGGTCGCGGTCATCGGCTACGGCAGCCAGGGCCACGCGCACGCCCTCAACCTGCGCGACTCCGGCGTGGACGTCCGCGTCGGCCTGGGCGCCGGCTCCAAGTCCAAGGCCAAGGCCGAGGGCGCGGGCCTCCGCGTGGTGAGCGTGGCGGAGGCCTCCAAGGAGGCCGACGTCATCATGATCCTGATCCCGGACCAGACCCAGAAGGCGGTCTACGACGCCGAGATCGCCCCGCACCTCACCCCGGGCAAGGCGCTGCTCTTCGCCCACGGGTTCAACATCCACTTCGGCCAGGTCCGCCCGCCCGCCGGCGTGGACGTGCTGCTGGTGGCCCCCAAGGGCCCCGGCCACATGGTGCGCCGCCAGTACCAGGACGGCCGCGGCATCCCCGGCCTGATCGCCATCCACCAGGACGCCGGGCAGGCCAAGGCGGTGGGCCTGGCCTACGCCCGCGGCATCGGCTGCACCCGCGCCGGCGTGCTGGAGACCACCTTCAAGGAGGAGACCGAGACCGATCTCTTCGGCGAGCAGGCGGTCCTCTGCGGCGGCGCCTCGGCGCTGGTGAAGTGCGGCTTCGAGGTGCTGGTGGAGGCCGGCTACCAGCCGGAGTCCGCCTACTTCGAGTGCCTCCACGAGCTGAAGCTCATCGTGGACCTGATGTACGAGGGCGGCCTGGCCTGGATGCGCCACTCCATCTCCGACACCGCGGAGTACGGCGACTACACCCGCGGCCCGCGGGTGGTGAACGCCCAGACCAAGGAGGAGATGCGCAAGATCCTCAAGGAGATCCAGTCCGGGCAGTTCGCCAAGGAGTTCATCATCGAGAACATGGTGGGCAAGCCCACCTTCGACAAGTTCCGCACGGCCGAGGCGGCGCACCCCATCGAGGAGGTGGGCGGCAAGCTCCGCGGCATGATGAGCTGGATCCGCGAGGCCAAGAAGGACAGCTCGGATCCCAACGCCAAGTAGGCGTCGGGTGGGCGGATGTGGGAGGGCGCCGGGTCCCCGCGGGGCCGGCGCCCTCGCCGCTCGTTGACTTTGCAGGCGAGATCCATATCCTACGCACCTTTTCAGGGGCGGGCCGTCTCACTGGCCCCGCCGGGTATGGGGGGCTTCCCCCGAGGAGCATGATCTGAATCAGCGGGATCAACGGACGAACCGGGACGCGCGCACCAACCGCCGCATCAAGGCGCGCGAGGTGCGCGTCATCGGCTCCGGCGGCGAGCAGCTCGGCGTGCTGACGATCGAGCAGGCGTTGGCCAAGGCGCAGGAGGAGGGGATGGACCTCGTCGAGGTCAGCCCGCTCGCCAAGCCGCCCGTCTGCAAGATCATGGACTACGGGAAGTTCAAGTACCTCGAGAAGAAGAAGCAGAACGAGGCCAAGAAGAACCAGGTGGTCGTCCTCCTCAAGGAGGTGAAGTTCCGCCCCCGCACCGAGGAGCACGACTACAACGTCAAGATCAAGAAGGTCCGCGAGTTCCTCGAGGACGCCAACAAGGCCCGCATCACCGTGATGTTCCGCGGCCGCGAGATGACGCACCGCGAGCTGGGCCAGCGCGTCCTCCAGGACATCATCGAGGACCTCAAGGACGTGGCGGTCATCGAGTCGGTGCCCCGCATGGAGGGGCGCCAGATGTTCATGATCCTCGCGCCCAACCCGAAGATGCTCCAGGCGCAGCGGTCCCGCGCCGAGGCGGCCGCCAAGGCGGCCGCCGCCAAGCCGGCCGACGGTGCGCCGGCCGCCCCGGGCCCCGCGCCCACCACGGCCCCCGCGCCCGCCCCCGCCACCGGCGGCGAGCCGCCCGCGGCCACCTAGCTCCACAGGCTTTCCCCCCGAAGAGAGAACGACGATGCCCAAGCTCAAGACCAACAGCGGCGCCAAGAAGCGCTTCCAGGTGAAGAAGTCCGGCAAGGTGAAGTTCCGCCACGCCGGGGTCCGCCACCTGGCGACCTTCGGCAAGACCAAGAAGCAGAAGGTCGGCCTCCGCGGCACCAGCCACCTGGACGCCTCGGACGAGAAGAAGATCAAGGAGTGCTTCCCGTACGGCCGCTAGGCCGCCCGGGGAACGCACCACACTGCCAGGCGGGGTTCGAAGCGTGGCCATGACGGCCGCCTCCCGCCGGCGAACAGGAGCAGCACATGCGCGTCAAGAAGGGCTTCAAGGCCCGCCGCCGTCGTAACCGCGTCCTCAAGCTCGCCAAGGGCTTCCGCGGCCGCCGCAAGAATTGCTACAAGCGCGCCAACCAGGCGGTGGAGCGCGCCCTCGACTACGCCACCCGCGACCGCCGCCAGAAGCGCCGCGACTTCCGCGCCCTCTGGATCGTCCGCATCAACGCGGCCGCCCGCCTCAACGGCACCAGCTACAGCCAGCTGATGGCCGGGCTGCGCAAGGCCGGCGTGGCGGTGGACCGCAAGATCCTGGCCGACCTGGCGCTCTCCGCGCCGGCCGACTTCGCCTCGGTCGTCAAGGCCGCCCGCGCCTAGGGAGGCCGCGTGGCCGACCTGCTGGCACAGCTCGAGGCGCTCGCCGTCGGCGCGCGCGAGGCCACCGCCTCCGCCGCCGACGAGCGGGGGCTCGAGGACCTGCGCGTCCGCTTCCTCGGCAAGAAGGGCGAGCTCTCCGCGGTCCTCCGCGGCATGGGCGCCCTGCCGGCCGGGGACCGCCCCAAGGTGGGCGAGGTGGCCAACCGCGTCCGCGACGAGGTGGAGGCCCTGCTGGCCGCCCGCAAGGCGGCGCTGGCCGGGGCCGCCCTCGAGGCGGAGCTGGCCGGGCCGCCCATCGACGTCTCGCTGCCGGGCCGGCGCCTGCTGGCCCGCGGCGGGCGGCACCCGGTGACGCAGGCCCGCGAGGCCATCGTCGGGGTGTTCCAGCGGCTGGGGTACGAGGTGACCGACGGGCCGGAGATCGAGCTCGACTGGTACAACTTCGAGGCCCTCAACATCCCCAAGGACCACCCCGCCCGCGACATGCAGGACACCTTCTACGTCGACGAGGCCACCCTCGGTCCCGGCGAGCGGAAGGGCGACGTGGTCCTGCGGACGCACACCTCGCCGGTGCAGATCCGCGCCATGCTGCGCGCCGGCAAGCCGCCCATCCGCGTCATCTGCCCGGGGCGCGTCTACCGCTCCGACTACGACATGACCCACTCGCCCATGTTCCACCAGGTCGAGGGGCTCTGCGTGGACGAGGGGATCACCTTCGCGGATCTCAAGGGCACGCTGGCCGCCTTCGCCCGGGCCTTCTTCGGCCCCGGCACGAAGACCCGCTTCCGCCCCAGCTACTTCCCGTTCGTCGAGCCGGGCGCCGAGGTGGACGTCTCCTGCTCCATCTGCGGGGGCACCGGCAAGAAGGACGGCAAGCGCTGCGGGACGTGCAAGGAGACCGGCTGGCTGGAGGTCCTCGGGGCCGGCATGGTCCACCCCAGGCTCCTCGAGAACGTCGGCTTCGACCCCAAGCGCTACACCGGCTTCGCCTTCGGCATGGGCGTCGAGCGCATGGCCATGCTGCGCTTCGGCATCGACGACCTGCGCCTCTTCTTCGAGAACGACCTCCGCTTCCTCGAGCAGTTCTAGCCAGGCCGGCCCCGCCTGTCCCACGGGGCGGAGCACCCATGCGCATCTCGCTCAAGTGGCTCGCCGAGTACGTGGAGCTTCCTGACGTCGAGGAACTCGCGCGGAGGCTCACCGCCGTCGGCCTGGAGGTCGAGGCCGTCGAGCGGACCGGCCAGGGCCTGGCCGGCGTGGTGGCGGTCCGCGTCCTCACCTCGGAGAAGCACCCCAACGCCGAGAAGCTCTCGGTCACCAC
>WBZM01003019.1_pt1 | contig 13495 bp, 12 predicted proteins | sample 5204271 | NCBI WGS metagenome assembly WBZM01 (sample SAMN12344346, study PRJNA552823) | activated sludge metagenome | biome: Activated sludge suspended growth; feature: Nitrification reactor; material: Wastewater; isolation source: activated sludge from nitrification reactor of wastewater...
TCACGGCAGGGAATAAATTTTAAAAAAACTAAAATAGAAAAAATCGAAGTTTGACTCGGTTTATCCACCGATTTGGGGTTTATCCACCGATTTGGGAACCGTAGAACCCCTATTTTGGGTTTTCAAGATCTTAGCAACTTTTCCAGGCAGGAAAAGTTGGTCGGGGAGACAGGATTTGAACCTGCGACCACCTGCTCCCAAGGCAGGTACGCTACCAAACTGCGCTACTCCCCGACGAGAATAGACTACAATGATTTAGTTGTTTAAAATCTTTCGAATGTATTGTCAAATTTTTAATATAAAAAATCTTTTCAGCTGATAGCCATTATCAATTGATGGCTATTGGTTCTTGTTTTTTCAGATAAGAATAAATTAAGATTGAGAGATGAAAATAAAATTAGATATTAGCTCAAAGTTGATACCCTTTATAGTCATTTTTTTGGGGACCATTTTTTTCTTTTTTTATGCTCCCCCACCAAGTATTTGCAAAGATCAAATTGATTCTTATAAGAGATCACTTCGCGGAAAAATATATGGATACCGTGAGCAAAAAAATGTAATTCCACCAAAAATTAAGAAGGCGGTTGAATATTGTCGAGAGGGTAAATCTAATGGGAGTTGTATAGATTACTTTGAATTAATTAATCAGATGTCGATGAATTTAAATCAAATTGAGGAACAGTGTTTAGGTGAGCTTTTTCTTGAAAAAGATGTTCTGGATATTTTCAAAAGATTTTTCTTAATAGCAAGTCTTCTGGCTTGGGGAGACGAAGTTCCTAAAGAAGCAAAGACAAATTGGTTTTCAGACGCCAATACTCTTGTTTTTTGTAAAGTAAAAAAAAACCTGGAGGAACACTTACCTAAAGAAGAGTATGAGGAATTAGTAACTAACATTATAAATTCAGTTCCATTTACAAAGTTAGGATTAGATTCTGCTAATGATGCTGAAGAAACAAAAAATAATAGAGCTATTTTAAAGTTAGATAGAAATGAAGTGTTAAATAAATCAATTCTTTCATTGAGATGCGAAAGAATTTTATAACTTGGATTTTATACTTTCTGTGGATCTTCAAGGAAGAAGGGTAAAAAAAGATGGATAAACTAAAAGTTGCTGTGGCATCGATAACCTCAGTCGACAATGTAGATGAAAATTTTAGAATCATCGAAAAATTGACATTTCAAGCAAGCGCTCAAAAAGCTACAATTATTTTTTTTCCTGAAAATTGCCTTTTTATGCGGGTTAAAGAAGGAACTGAAATTGCTAGTTTTCAAGAGGACTCGATGATTATCAAAAAGATTCAGAAATTAGCGGCAATTAATAAAATGATGATTCATTTAGGATCAGTTCCTTTCAAATTAAACAATAAAAATTATAATTCTTCATTGTTATTTGATTCTGCCGGCAGACTCACCGTTTCTTATTCGAAAATTCATTTATTTGATATAAAACTAAAGGGACACGACCCAATTAAAGAATCTGATATTTTTACTTCAGGAACACTTCCATCTATTTTTACCTATCGAAATTGGAAGTTTGGTCAATCTATATGTTATGATATTAGATTTTCAGAACTTTATCTTAAGTATTTTGAAAAAAAAGTAGATGTTCTTTTAATTCCAGCTGCTTTTTTAAAAAAAACGGGTGAATGCCATTGGCATATTTTAAATCGAGCCCGTGCCATCGAGAACCAATGTTATGTTGTTTCAAGTGCTCAAAGTGGAATTCACAAGTCAAAAATTTATAAAGGAATGAGTAGGGAGACCTATGGCCATTCACTGATCATTGATCCTTGGGGACGAATTGAGGTAGACTTAAATAAACCAAATAGCATTCAAATCCTTTCCCTGGAAAGGGATAAAATCACACAGGTAAGAGAGCAAATTCCAATGATTCAACATAGAAAAAACAGAGTGTTGTCTAACTCAATTTTTAGTCATAAGATAAAATAGATCGAATAATCAAGGAATTTAAATGGTAAGACTTTTTGTTATTATTTTTGTTTTTAGTAATTGTTCATTTGCTGCAGAAATGAGTTTAGTAACCTATGAGGAATACTCATTAATTGTTAGAAATAAAACCTATTTGGGCGGGAAAGATGAATCTTCTTTAAAGCTATTGCCAGCAGTTGTTGAGCCAACTCGAAAAATTCAAGGTTCTGTTGAAGATGACGAATCTGTTATGAGCAATGAGTGATTAGTAATTAGTGATTAGTAATTAGTAATTAGTAGTAAGTAATTGGTGATTGGTGAAAATAAGTGTACTTCTCTAGTTGGAGGCTGAGGTATGAACAATTTTTTTTCTTTACCTGAAGGTTATAAAAATGAAGAAATGGAAGCCGATATCTTGATAGTTGGAGGTGGAAGTGCTGGTTTAAGTTGTGCCTATCAAATTCAAAAAAAATTTAATGAACTTAAATCAGTGAATGATCCTTTGGTCGCTGGCAAAGAGGCACCAATGATTATTGTACTTGAGAAGGGTTCTGAAATAGGAGCTCATAGTCTATCCGGAGCTGTTTTAAACCCCATAGCGCTCAAAGAACTAATTCCCAACTATTTAGAGCTTCAGTGCCCAATTGAAAGTGCAGTAACTGGCGACTCGGTTTATTATTTAACGCAATCCTCTTCTTTAAAACTTCCAATGACACCTCCTCCATTTAAGAATCATGGCAATTATATTTTATCCATTTCCAAGTTCAATCGATGGTTAGGAGGGCTGTGCGAAGCTCAAGGAATAAATGTTTTTCCTGGTTTTTCTGCGGTAGAAGCTCTCTATGAAGGGAATAAAATCATTGGAGTGAGAACTGGTGATAAGGGGCGAGATAAAGATGGCGCTCCAAAAACAAATTTTGAACCTGGTATTATTATAAAATCTAAAATCACTATTTTTGCCGAAGGCACTAGGGGTTCTTTATTTAAAGCCGTGAGTAAAAAACTTAATCTTCGAAAAGGAAAAAACCCTGAGGTTTTTGAAGAAGGCGTCAAGGAAATCATTCAGTGCGAAAAAGGCTCTTTGGTTCCCGGTCAAGTGATTCATACGATGGGATACCCTCTATCGAAAAGTATTGGTGGTACTTTTCTTTATACATTGCCCGAAGATAAAATTATTTTGGGATTAGTTGCCTATTTAGACACCAAAGATCCTTATCTGGATCCACATAGGGAATTACAAAAATTAAAAACTCATCCCTTTATTCAGAAATTCATAAAAGGAGGAAAAGTACTTGCCTACGGAGGTAAGACCCTTCCAGCAGGGGGGTGGTATTCAATGCCTCAATTATTCGGGGAGGGTTGGATGGTTGTTGGAGATTCCGCTAGCATGGTAGATGTTCAAAAGTTAAAGGGAATTCATCTTTCCATGAAGTCAGGGATGTTGTCTGGAGAAGTAGCTTTGGAGTCCTTCTTAAAAGATGATGTTTCTGAGAATTTTTTAAACAGTTATGAATTAAAAATAAATCAAAGCTTTATTAAAGAAGAGCTTTATAAAGTCAGAAATTTTCATCAGACCCTTTCCAAAGGAATGTTTAGTTCTTTACCCATGTTAGCTCTTCAGGAGTTAACCGGAGGTAGGGGTTTATTTGATAAATTGCCCGTTCATGAAGATGCTAAAACGACAGCCACTGTTATGGAAATTTGGGGAGAGAATGCTGGTAGCAATAAAGATCTTAAGCTTCCGCCGCTAGATGGCCATCTTTCTATGGATAAATTATCCAGCGTATATCTGACTGGAACTATCCATGACGAGCACTCACCCAATCATTTATTGCTTCAAAATGCGGATACTTGCAGATCTGTTTGTGAACCTAAATATAAGTCCCCTTGCACTCACTTTTGTCCTGCTGCCGTTTATGAAATGATTCCATCTGAAAAATATTCAGATCAAAAAGAATTGAAAATAAATTACACTAACTGTATACATTGCAAAACGTGCGATATTAAGTGTCCATTTGAAAATATTGACTGGACGCCTCCTGAAGGTGGAGGTGGGCCGAAATATATAGAGACCTAAAAATTTGTTTCCCTATCGTAATAGAATTGGAATGTATGGCTGATTTTTTTGCATCCTGCCCTCAAGAGATGTCTGGGGTTTTAGAGTTAGAGCTTCAATCTTTGGGATTTCATAAAACTGAAAAAATTAATAGTGGTGTGTATTTTGAAACGACCTGGGAAGGCTGCTACAAGGCTAATCTTTATTCGCGAATTGCTAGTAGAATTTATAAACCCGTTCTTGAGTTTATTGCCTACTCACCAGAACAGCTTTATTCAGAAATTAGAAAACACGATTTTACAAAGTATATCCATACTCATCAAACTATTGCTATAGATTCTGTCATCAATGATTGTGTTTTGCATGATCAGAGATTTGTTACTATGAAGATCAAAGATGCTATTGTGGATCAATTTCGTGAAGAGAAAGGTGATCGTCCTAATGTGGATTCAAAAAATGCAGATTTACGAATTCATGTGAAGGGAACTAAAAATACTTTTTGGGTGGCTCTGGATACTTCTGGCTCTGGATTATATCAAAGAGGTTACCGACGCGAAGTCGGAGAAGCTCCCTTAAAAGAGAATTTAGCTGCAGGTTTAATTGAACTTGCTGGTTGGGATAAAAAAAGCACATTGGTTGATCCCATGTGTGGTTCTGGAACTTTTCTAATCGAAGCGGCGATGATGGCCTTAAATATAGCGCCTGGAACATTGAGAAAAAAATTTGGATTTCAAAATTGGCTTAATTATAAAGTAGAAGTTTGGGATAAACTTGTCACGGAAGCCCTAGATGCCGAAAAGGAATCTTTAGAATTTAATTTGTATGGTTATGATATCGATCGGCAAGTAATCTCTAAAGCTAAAAGTAACGCCAAATTGGCAGGAGTTGATCATGTCATCCAATTTAAATCTGAAACAATTGCGGTGGTAAAGGCTCCGGACGAAAAAGGAATGATGATAACAAATCCTCCTTATGGTGCCAGAATTGGTGAGGAAGATAATCTGAAAGATGTTTATAGAGATTTAGGTTTTACGATGAAGAATCACTTTAAAAATTGGGATTGTTGGGTTTTATCAGGAAATAAAGATTTAATTCTTGAAATGAAATTAAAATCTAGTCGTAGAATTTTTGTATTCAATGGCCCTATTGAATGTCGATTTTTAAAATACACCATGTTCTGAAGTGTTAAAATAAAACCATTTGAAACAGAAAGCGAAACTGTTTAGGCTTTGGACAGATGACAATCATGGCCGCCAAAGTCGCCTTATGGGTTCTTTTTTTTAAAAGAATAAACATTATATTTTGAAATTATCAGTAATAAAACCTTTAATTTTAATTATGATTACTTGGGAATTAGTTTAGCTACAGATTCCTTTACCTGCTTACCCGACTAATCCAAGCAGAAACCATTACGAGTTGACTCATGCAAATTGACTCAATGAAAAATAGTACCGAAGTTTGGCACTGTTTTCGCAAGCTCCTACGATGATTCGTAACTCTGGAGGAAGAAAATGGTTACCTTTTGTAATAGTTTGTTGTTGCCAAATACCTCAAAACTCCCATTTCTATTAATCGTATTAACGTTTGTCTCGACTTCTTATTCTGAATCGTTTAGAGGCTGTAAATTTTTTTATTCGACGCCTGATGTGTTTGGAGAAAGCAATAATTCTGCTGAAAATCAGAAGTCCACTACGAAGCAACAGTTTAGAGAAGACAGTGCTCGTTCAACGGTAGGCTCTAAAATCAAGGAAGCGCTGTCGAAAAATCCTGACTCGCATCTTGAATATCTTATATCTAAAGTTCTATCAGATGAGGTATTGGCCCTAACTGACGAGTATAAGAAAATTATTGAGGTTATTGGCAAAGAAGGTAAGGAAAATAGGTTATCTTACGCATTGAAATCAATTCCAATGGTTTTATCGAGATTTAAAAAAGTAGCTGACGAAACACAAAAAGAGTTGGAAAAAAAAGTAGAGGATCGCAAAAAAATTAAAATGCTCTCTGAGGAGCTCGGAAAATGTCAAGAAAATTTAGGTGCTTGTAATGCCAACTTAAGAACAGCGTTGGCATCAGCTGAAAAACATAAAGCGGCGGCATCCAATCTCTTGATAAAATTAATGGCTAAAGCTAATGAAATACTTAATCTTCTCGAGGAAAATTCAGAATTAACCATGAATTTTCCTGATGTCGTTGTGGCCTCTTTAAAAGAGGCTCAAGTTCAATTTTCTGAAATGATTCTTACGTATCACAGAAACATTGAGGCTGCTGGTAAAATTTTTAGTGAGTTGGAAAATAGTTTAAGATCATTTTCTCCTGAATTAGCTGTGGCTGAAGCGCGACTAGGATTTCTGCAGGCCCAGGGAGCTGAGCTAAAAGGTGCGCTTGAAAACCCCGACACTGATGATGCAAATTATGGTGGGAAAAATCAAAATGAATTTAATCCATCTGGAAATTCCATGGCAACAATTAACAATCCTGAGGTTAAAGGCGGCCTTGTTAATTTAATTAAAAAAGTATTTAAAGGAAACCAGCATTCCGAGTTTAAACCTTCGTTTGTAAAAGTACGAGTTAACAAAACATTTAGAATAAGCACGGAGAATCGTCAGCATACTGTGACTCTCACAAAACCATTTGAGATTATGTCCGTTCTGACAACACGAGGTATGTGGAAAAAAGTTGCAGATTTAACAAACGAATATTTGAGCATTGAGAAAAGAAGTGAATTTAATCTGGACCCAAAAAATTTTGTAGATAGGGAGGATGAGCGACTTCCAGTCGCAATTCATTCAGAATTGGAGATCTTTAGCTGGTTAGAAGCTCTGAACGTTTTATCTTCAATGAACAATAACAAACTTCAAATTGAGCTTTCATCATTATTTCCAAATCATTATTTGGGGAAAAAATATCGTTTACCGACAATCGCGGAGTGGGAATATGCTGCAAGAAACGAGGGTAACGTAGATTACAATGAATTTGCCCGCCTATATTCAGGAAGAAAAATTAGATCTATCGGTTCATTTGAATGGACTTGGAGGGGGCATTTGAGCAAATCAAAGCTTAATCCGGTAGGTCTTTTGAATCCAATTTTTGTAAATGGACAGCCAATGTATGATTTGTTTGGAAATATTGGTGAAGCGACATACAATCACTATGGTCAAGGCGAGCTTTCTCACCTGCAACCTTTCGAAAAAGTCGTTCTTAAAGGATTTGACTCTCCTGGTTTTTATCAAATTAAAGATAAATTTTATAATTGGGAAGGTATATTGTTTGGATTTCGCTTAGCAAGCGATATTCCGCAGTCCCTTAATCCTTAGAATCGTAATCTAGGTCTAAAATAATTTATTCACAGCTAAAATAGAGCCAATCAGCGGTAAGGAAATAATAATCAGATAAGTAATCAAGGCGCTCAGTTTTTTTCTTTTAATAAGTGCTACCATGCCGCCAGCAATAAGCCAAAGAGCTATCTTTACGTAAATCCATGCTGGTAAGTCTGATAAATACCCTAATCTGGCGGCTAATCCAAAACCAGAAATAAGAACTAAGGTCAAACCTATACCATGACTCATACTAAACTTTTTGGTCATATTTTTTGATAAATCAGATTCTGATGCCAGAAAATATCGAAGGGAAAAACTTCCAACAAGAGAAGTGAAGGTTAAGATTAAGGCGCAGAAATGTAAAATTTTGTAGAATTCGTAGGTCATTTGGTTTCCTCTATTTTTTCGATAAGATTTAGATGTTTATAAATACTTGAAATTTTTTTTCGCATTTCAACGAGCTTGCCAATACTTGAAATTGTTTTTAACGCTTCTTTGAGATTTTGTAAAGGGTATCCTCCATATTGACCCGGTTCTGCGATATCCTTTGTGACTGTCGATCTTCCAGCCAAAGTCACATTGGGACAGATCTTAATATGAGTTGAAACCGCGCTGTTGCCTCCAGTGGTGAAGTTTTCACCTAAGAATGAGGAGCCCGCGACAAAAAAACCTGCGGCAATTAATGAGTTTTCTCCGATAGTGCAATTGTGCGCGATATGACAGAGGTTATCGATTTTGGTACCTTTTTTTATCAGGGTTTGCGAAAGGGTGGCTCTGTCAAAACAGCAGTTGGCCCCTATCTCTACATTGTCTTCAATGATCACTCTTCCCAACTGAGGAATTTTGTGATGCTGGTAATTCTTATCAGTCGTATATCCAAAACCATCGGACCCAATGGTTGTGTGTGGGTGAATCTCACAGTGAGAGCCAATTTCACACTGAGAACCCAGGAAGACAAAACCATGCAAGATGGTACTCGAGCCTATTATTGAGTCGCTTTCAATAATACAGTGAGGGCCAATGATGACGTTTTCTTTAATAGTTACATTGTTTCCGATGACAGAGTAAGGACCAATTTTGCAATTCTTTCCAATCTGAGCTGATTCGGAAATGACAGCTGTTGAGTGAATCAAGAAATTAAATCTATCTATCTTGTTGTCAAACAGAGGGAGGACAAGGCGCATGCTGTCCTTAAGGTTGTTTACGGAGAATAACGTAAAGGGGTAGACTTTTTCATTTTGAAGCAATGTTTTTGTGGCAATAACGACGCTAGCTTTTTCTATGATACAACTTTTTAGGTGCTCTTCTTTTGAAATAAAAACTAAGGTATCACTAATTATATTTTCTGGAATGGAAATCCCAGATATGAGTCCACTTTTTGGACCCGAAACGTATTTTAAATTTTGTGGATCCAAATTAATAAGTTCGGTCAGTTGGATAGTTTTCATTTCATAAGATCCTATAATGCTATTGCTCTGCAGTAAACTAATTTAAAATAGTTACAAGTACTTACAAGTTAGTATAGTGAGTATCATTGATAACTGCAATAAAGGAGGATGCTGTTAATGGCCAAAAAAGCATCAAAAGTCAAAAAAGTAGTAAAAGCAAAAACAGTAGTAAAAGCAAAAAAAGCGAATCTTGCTGGTGGAGCTAAATCGAGCTCTTTAAAAACAAAAAATCCTCAAAAAGGGACAGTGAAAAGTGTTGCTAATTCAAAATCTTTAAAAAGTGCGAAAGTTTCTAAAAAACCAGGAGACAACCTTCTCGTTGCAAAAACGGCTTCCTCGCCTAAGACTTCAAAGGGAAAAACGGAGTCTGTTTCTTCTAAAGAGGACAAAGATTTGGTGGCTCAGGTTAAAGATAAAAAATCTGCAAAAGTTCAAAAAAAAGACGCCAAAGAAACGACTAAGATTTTGGATAAGGAAAATCTTCCCGACAAATCTGTTGTTGAACTAAAAGTAAATTCTGACAAATCAAGTCTTTTAAAAATTGGCAAAGTAGAAAAAGTCAAAACAGAAAAAATCAAAAAAGTTATAGAGCCTAAAAAGCCTAAGCTTACAAAGTTAGAAAAGGCTGAGATTGATCAAAATGCAAAATGGGCTGATTTGTTTGAAAAATTTAAGGCGGTTAAACCTGTGGAATACAATATGAGAGGTGTGTTTGAGTCCAATCAACCGTTAATGCACAAGATTTTAGGGTGGGGATGGATTTTATCAAGTGAAAATGACAGGCTCGAAGTTTTATTTAAGGACGGAAAGAAAATACTGATAAGTAATTATAAATCTTAATATTCATTCTGGTAAGAATGAATATTTTTGCCAGAATAAAAAAGGTTGTTGCAATTCAACAAGAACTCACCTAGAAAATAATCAATGGCAAAAGATGATTTAGCACAAGTAGACGGAAGAGTTATGGATGCCTTAGCTGGTGGAATTTATAAAATCTTATTAGATAATAAGGTTGAGATTTCTGCGAAGTTATGTGGCAAAATGAGAAGGTTTAACATTCGAGTTGTTGTTGGGGACAGAGTTACGGTTGGGGTTTCTCCCTATGACCCAACACATGGTTTAATCATGTACCGGCATAAATAATAATTATTTTACAATTACATTTTTGAGGAGATTATGGATCAAGCTCTCCAGGGATATTTCGCAAAATTTTTACCAACAATAAGTTTAAAATCTGCATCTGCCGTTTTAGAATTGACGGCTGAAGGTGGAACCGTTCCCTTTATTGCAAGATATAGAAAAGAAAAAACTGGAAATTTGGATGAAGTCCAAATCCGGAGCATTATTGAGGCCAGCGAGACTTGCCAAGAGGTTGTCAAAAGAAAAGCTTTTTTGATTAAGGAAATTGGAGATCAAGGCAATCTAACGGAAGAGATTAAAAAAAGAATTGAGATTTCGTGGGATCTTGGAGAGCTAGAAGAAATCTATAGACCCTTTAAAAAGAAAAAGAAGACAAAGGCAACAATTGCCAGAGAAGCAGGGTTGGACCCATTAGCAAATTGGCTTTGGGAAGTGGGACATGGGATCATTCAAGATAGTTTGACTATGGAAATGAAAGCAAAAGCTTTTATAAATCCTGGCCAAAAAATTCAAACTTATGAAGACGCCCTCAAGGGAGCTCAGGATATTCTTGTTGAAAAAATTGCCAATGATGCCGATTTAAGAATCCAAGTTCAAAAGAATTACTTTGAATTTGGAAAAATTATTTCAAAGTCTGCCAAAGGTTATAAGCCTCATTCTAAATATGAAATGTATAAAGAGTTTGAAGAATTTGTAAAAAGTTTATTGGAAACAAAAAATTCACATAGATATATGGCAATGAGAAGGGGTTGGCAAGAGGAAGAGTTAAGTTTAGATATCAAAGGCGAAGATGAGCTTTTGTTAAAAAAATATGTTTCCTTTTCCACCAACAATCCAGAAGCGCCTGTTGGCGATTTTTTGGCAAATTGTGCTAAGGTCGCCCTAAATGTTTATGTGATTCCATCAATCACCAATGAAGTGCATCGAGCTTTGAAAGAAAAATCTGATGAAGATTCAATTAAGGTTTTTGCTGAAAATGTAAGAAAATTACTATTAAGTTCACCTTTTGGATCAAGATGTGTCTTAGGCGTAGATCCTGGACTCAGAACTGGATGCAAAGTTGCGCTAATAGATAAAAGCGGGACATTTATTTCGCATACTGTTCTTTATACTTTGGGTGAGGATGCAGAATCTAAAGCCAAGAAATTATTTTCTGAAGTTCTAAAGCAAATTCAAATTGATGCGATCGCTGTTGGAAATGGGACAGCGGGCAGACAGACAGAAGCTTTTTTGCGAAAAATTTTATTAGAATTAGGAAAAAATATCCCAGTAATCATGGTTAATGAATCGGGGGCATCTGTCTACTCTGCATCTGAAGTAGCAAGACAGGAATTTCCAGATTTAGATGTGACTGTGAAGGGGGCAATTAGTATTGCCAGAAGATTACAGGACCCTTTAGCTGAGCTAGTGAAAGTAGATCCAAAATCAATTGGCGTTGGCCAATATCAACATGATGTTAATCAAACTCATTTGAAGAAATCTTTGGATGCAGTAGTGGAATCTTGTGTAAATGCGGTGGGGGTAGATTTAAATACAGCTTCTGCTCCTTTGCTTTCTTTTGTTTCAGGGATTGGCCCCTCATTAGCGCAAAATATTGTTGAGCACAGAAAAACCAAGGGCCTTTTTTCTGATCGTTCTGAGTTGTTAAAAGTGACTAAGTTCTCTTCCAAAGTTTTTGAGCAGGCTGCCGGATTTTTAAGGATTATGGGTGGAAAGATTTTATTAGATGCTACAGGAATTCATCCTGAAAGATATGCGGCCATCAAGGATATGGCTCAGGATTTAAATGTTTCTACAGGTGATCTTATTGGAGAGGGTGCAAAAAAACTTTTAGAACATCGAACGAAGTGGGCCAAACTCGTTGGGGAATACACTTTTGATGATATTGTTAAGGAATTAGAAAAACCAGGTCGAGATCCAAGGGATCCCTTTAAAGTTTTTCAATACAGAGATGATATTTTTGAAGTTAAAGATTTAAAAGAAGATATGATTTGTCCTGGAATTGTAACAAATGTGACTAATTTCGGTGCTTTTGTAGATATTGGGGTTCATCAGGATGGACTTGTTCATATTTCAGAGCTTTCTCATAAGTTTATTGACGATCCTAGGAAGGTTGTAAACCCGGGGGATCAAGTCAAAGTTCGCGTGCTAAAAATTGATGTTGAAAAAAATCAGATTGCTTTAACTATGAAATTAGAGGCGCCTTCTGCTGAAGTTAGATTCGAGAGACAGGTATCGGCGAAGCCAACGGTCAAAATGATGCCCAAACCAATGAATAAGTCCGTACCTAATCCCATGGCTAAGACTCAATCAAATAGACCGAGCCCTTCCTCAATCGCTCAAGCAAATAATGTTAGTAAGAAAGACCAAGTCGCAAATAAATATGAGCCAAGAAATGAAAAGCCCCAAGCTGGTGGTGGAGGGTATCAAAATAAATCTGTAAATGCTGGAAAGCCTACTCAGAAACCATTTAACAATCCTTTTGCAGCGTTGACTCAATTAAAAAAATAAAGTTAAGGAGAATTTATGATTACAAAAATAAAAACACATAAAAAAAGAAATAAAAGTGCTAAGCACAAAGCAAAACGAATCTCTAAAAAGAAGAAAATGATCAAGAAAAGGCAGAAAAAATAACAATTCAAATTCGAATCAAAGGTTTTTTTCAATGGGTAAACGCTTACTTGTTTTTAATTAGCACCTTTGCAATTTCTGAAAAACCAAGACCACCTTTTTTTTTCGATATATAGCTAGGGTGGTTTTTTATTTGATTGAGAAATTCTTTTATATTACTGACGGCAATGGAGTTTTTAAAATATGCAAACATGGGCTCATCATTGGGAGAATCGCCGATGAAGGCACAAGTCTCTTGAATTTCTTTGGATGAAGTTAGAGAATACTCGTTTTTTAAAAACTTTAGAGCCATCTTTAGCTTGTTAAACTCACCATACCAACCGTTTATGTGGATACTGCTCGTTTTGGCAGTGGCTCCATATTTTTCAAAAATAGTAACGATGGATTCAACTTTTTTTTTTGTTAAAGGTTTTACATCTTCACAAAAATCGATGGCTAGATCATGCATTCGACAAAATTGATCAGAAGAAACTGCAGAGCCAGGAACTTTTTTTAAAATTTCATTTCTAATCTTATTTAACCTCTTAAGATTACTTTCTGAAGCGGCTTGTGAGTAAAAGTAAACGCGCTTCATTTTGCCATTTTGATGACTAAAATAAAAGGCTCCATTTTCGCCAATCACACCCTTTACGGGCCACAAGCGAGCTATCATTTCACACCATCCAGCTGGTCGACCTGTAATGGGAATAATATCGATTTTTTTTTCCTGCAATCTCCAGAGAGCTTGATAACTTTCAGAAATTAATTTTCCATTCAAGGTAAGTGTGTCATCAATGTCCGTAAACAAAATCGAAATACTTTTTTTAAATTCAAAAATTGATTTCATAAATTGAGTGTAGAAAATAGGGGGATCAATTGAAAGGAATATGTTTAAATTGTTGAGCCTGTTTTTGACCTGGATTTTTTTTGAGGCTAGTCGAAGAGCTAGGATTTGAAGCGCAAGGTCAAATTTAGAACTTGCGTCAAGTGAATAA
>WBZM01002495.1_pt2 | contig 13494 bp, 12 predicted proteins | sample 5204271 | NCBI WGS metagenome assembly WBZM01 (sample SAMN12344346, study PRJNA552823) | activated sludge metagenome | biome: Activated sludge suspended growth; feature: Nitrification reactor; material: Wastewater; isolation source: activated sludge from nitrification reactor of wastewater...
AAGGGATCGAGGAGCTGATTATCCGCGCCGCGCGCGACACCCATAGCCTGCCCGGGGTGAGCCGCGCGGGGCTGTCGCTGGTCCAGTGGCGCTGCCTGCTGCAAGCGCTGATCTGGCAGGAGAGCCGCTTCCAGATCGGCGCGCGTTCCCCCGTGGGGGCCTTCGGGCTCACGCAGATCATGCCCGCCACCGCGAGCGATCTCGGCATCAACCCGGCTTACTACGACGACCCCTATCTGCAGGTCACCGGCGGCGCGCGATACCTCGCGATGATGCTGAACATGTTCGATGGCAACATCGTACATGCGCTTGCCGCTTACAACGCAGGCCCAGGCAACGTGCAGGACTACGGCGGTGTCCCGCCCTTCGCGGAGACCCAGCACTACGTCGTGGTGATCCCGCAGCAGTACAACAGCTACCTTGCCGCCGTGGGCGGCATCGATGCGCTCGGCACGATCGATCCGGTCCTTCTGGCGAACGCGAGCTTCAGTCTCTCGGCCCATGGGGCGGGTGTCTACGGGGACTATTCGCTGGTCTCGGTCCGCGCGGCCGCCTTGCGCGTGCAGGACATCATCACTCGCATTGGCGAGACGGAAGATCTGCACGAGGCGATCGCGCTCAACACCTATGCGCGCGCCGAGCTTGCCCGGCTGGTCGCGATCCGGACCCGGATCAAGGCCGCTCACACCCAGCCGCTGAGCGAAGAACAGCTCGCCATGGCCGCCGCGCAAGCGGCCGAGCGGCAGTTCATGGATTTCACCCAGGAGACATTGCGATGATCCGGCGCTTGCGCATTTCCCTCACCACCACCGCCGCGACCGTCGCGCTGACCACGGCCCTTGCGGGGCCAGTCACCGCACAGGGCGTGCCCACGGTCGACACCCAGAACATCGCCCAGGAAATCCGCCAGCTTCAGCAGATGCTGCAGGATTTCGGGATCCAGACCGATCTTCTGGACAATGCGCTGGCGCAGCTTGACCTCCTGCAGCAGCAGTTCGACCAACTCGAGGAGATGTATGCCTCGCTGACCGGGCCACGCAGCATTCTCGGTCTCGCCATGGGCGGTGACCTCGACGGCCTCCTGCAGGCCAATTTCGAAGACATCCCTGGTCTGATCCGAGGCATCCAGGCGGGCGATTGGTCGAGCCTGATCGGCCCCAACGCAGGTCCCCTACGCACGCAGATGGAACAGGCTCTGGCGAGTGCGGGCTTCGATGAGGACTCGCTGCGCGAGATCGCCACCAGCGGCAATCCCGGCGCGGAAGGTGTCGCGACGCGGGCCACGACCGGTGCCGTGATGTCGGCGGCCGCCCAAAACAGCCATGCCGAGGCAGCGCAATCCCTCGAACGGGTCGAACAGCTCGTCGCGATGATCCCCGACATGGAGGATCTGAAGGCGTCGATGGACCACAACACCCGCGTCACGGCGGAACTGGCCATCGCCATGACGCGGATGTGGGAACTTGAAGCCATCCAGACCCTCGGCGCAGGCAATGCGGGCGTGGTGGATGCCGCCACCGTCGCCGAAGAGCGCCGTTACATGGACTTCACCCTGCCGAGCCTCGCGCCATGAGCAAGTCACCGGACATAACTGCAGGCATGAGTGCTCGGGAACTGGTCGAGGAGGAACTGATCCATGGCGCGTTGCGCCGGGAACAGCTTTGGCGGATGATCGGCCTTGGCGGGGCTGGCTTCGGGGTCTTCGGCTGCCTTGCCGCTGCGGCCGTCGCCCTGATGGTCGAGACGCCCCCGCCCGTCGTCGTGCCCTATGACCCCGCGACCGGTCTCGCTCTGCCGAACGCCACTGTCGAAACGGTCTCGCTTGCCGAGCGACCCGCCATCATCGAGGCGCAGATCTACCGCTACATCCTCGACCGCGAGGTCTACAACCAGCTCGACAACGACCTGCGCGTGCGCCGCGTGCTGGCGCAATCCACCGGGGCGGCCGAGGCCAGCATGAGGGCGATGTGGACCTCCGGGCAGGAGAGCTATCCTCCGACCCGCTACGGCCCCGCGGCAGAGATGGCCGTCGAGATCGCCTCGATCACGCTCATCGGGGACAACCGCGCGCAGGTGCGCCTCAGAAAGCGCCTGACCAGCCCGCAGGGCGCGCAGGATGGGTCGTTCACCGCAACATTGATGTTCGCCTTCCAACCCGAACGGACTCGCACGATCGACGACGTCTGGCAAAACCCCTTCGGCTTCACCGTCACCCAATATGCCATCCGATCGGACCGTTCTGAATGACTTCTGTTCCAGTTCTCACATCCGTTCACGCCCTTCTGGTCGCCGGTGCCCTGGCGCTTTCCGGCCCCGCAGCCTTCGCCGAGACCACGCCACGCCCCGGCGCCCATGACAACCGCGCCCGGGTTGCCACCTGGACCGAGGGGCAGGTCTACCGGATCGTCACCACCCTGACCCGGGTTACCACCGTCGAGTTCGGTGAAGGCGAGACCATCCGCTCGATTATCGCGGGAGATACCGTAGGCTTTCAATTCGACGGCGTGCCGGGCGGACGCGCCTTCGCAATCAAGCCGGCCGCTTCTGGGGTCGCCACCAACATCACCGTCTACACGAACCGGCGCTCCTACTATTTCCACGTGGTAGAGGCTCGCGAAACCCCGCATTACGTCGTACAGTTCCGCTATCCCGAGAGCCACGCACAACCGGCCCGCGCGGTTGCCGCTGATGCGCCGAATGCGAACTACGCGGTCAGCGCAAGCGAGGAGTTCACGCCAACGGCCGTCTGGGATGATGGCACCTTCACGTATTTCCGGTTCGCACGGAACGCTCCGGTCCCCGCGATCTTCCGCTATGCCAATGGCGGCGAGCGGGCAGTTAACAGCACGGCACTCGAGGATGGTGTCATCCGTGTTTCGGGCGTCAATCGCCAATGGGTCCTGCGCCTCGGCGAAGACGAGGTCTGTGTTCAGGATATGGGTGGGCCCACATCATGAGCCAGGACACCGAAGACCTCGCCGCGCGTCTCGCGGCGCTTGAAGCAACGGGCGACAAAAAGCGTGGTGCAACACGTCCCTCCCCGCTCACCGCCATCCTTGGCGTTGCCGGGATCGTGACCGTGGGCGGCCTAGCCTGGGCCGCGCTGCAGCCATCGCCGGAAGCGCCTCTGCCGACCGCCGCCCCCGAAGAGTTCCAGACCGCAGGATCGGGCTTCGGCGACCTCGCCCCCATGCCAGTGACGGAGCCTGCACCGCCGCCAGCGGCCGAGACCAGCCCCTCCGCTTCGGAACTGGCGCTGATGGAAAGCCTCGCGACGCTACGCGCGGAACTCGACGACCTGCGCGCGCGGCCTGTCGAAGCATCGGATAGCGGCGCAGAGCAAGCCATCGCTGACCTGACAGCGCAAATCGCGGCACTGCAGGAAGCTTCGTCTGAAGCGCAGCACGCGCTCGAGCGACAGTTGACCGAACGCGACCGAGAGCTTGACCAGTTGCGCATGGACATTGAGGTCGCGCGGCTGACCCCGCCTGCGCCGACAGACATCGGGCCGAACGAGGAGGAGTTGCGGCTCGCCGAACTTGAGCGCCGCCGCATCGCCGAAGCGGAAGCCCGGGCCGAACGCATCGCGTCGCCCATGATCGCGTTTTCTGGGATGGGGGCAGGGACCGATCAAGAGAACAGCATAGAGGCCGCGCGCCTGAATGAAGACGAAGCCTTTGTCCGCGCAGGCGCAAGGCCGGCCCCGGTGACGCGGGCTGAAGTAATCGTGAACCCCGGCAACACCGTCGTGCAGGGCACGATGATCCAGGCCGTGACCGAAACCGCCCTTGACAGCACGCTGCCCGGCGCGATCCGGGCCATCGTCTCCGAAGACGTTCATTCTTTCGACGGCACGCGCGTCCTGATCCCGCGCGGGGCGCGTCTCGTGGGGCGCTATCGCTCCGATGTGGCGCTCGCTCAATCCCGGGTCATGGTGGCCTGGGACCGAATCATCCTGCCCGACAACCAGACCGTGGAAATCAGCGCCTTCGGTGGGGATGAACTCGGCCGCACCGGCACCACCGGCTTTGTCGATACCCGCTTCGCGCAGCGTTTTGGCTCGGCCGCGTTGATCTCTCTGATCGGGGCCTTGCCCGCAGCCGCGGCCGGACAGATCGAGGATGAGGCAGCAGCCGACATCGCAAGTGACGTGGGCACGGACCTGCGCGACAGCACCCAAAGCGTCATGCAGGACTATCTGGCGATCCGCCCAGTGATCCATGTCGATCAGGGCACCCGGATCACGGTCATGGTCGACCGCGATCTGGAGATTTTCTAACATGGCGGCGAGCTATCTCGAAGCCTCGCTCGACCGGCTGGGCGCGCCCGTGCAGCGGGACGACACGATCGAGATCTGCATCAACCCCGATGGGCAGGTCTGGGGCGAGTTCCAGGGCGATCATTTCATGCGCGGCCTCGGCACGCCGCTGACCCAGACCGAGATCAAGGACCTCGGTAACCAGATCGCCTCGGCCGCCTCGACCACGCTCAGCAACAAGAAACCTATCGTCTCGGTCTCGATCCTCTACCGGGATCGTCCGATCCGGGCGCAGGTGATCCAGCCGCCGGCCGTCGAAGGCGGGTTCTCCATCTCGCTGCGGTTTTTTTCCTCGCTGCCGCTGGAGGCCATCAAGCTTGGGTTTCTCTATGGCAAGGAGCGCAGCCTCGAAGGTCTGCGCCGCGAACGGAACGCCGCGCTGCGCGATGTGGTGGCCTCCGGCGATATCGACGCCGCCTTGCGGTTTTGCGTCGAGAACAAGCTCAACATGATCGTCTCGGGCGGAACCTCGACCGGCAAGACGGTCGCGGCACGCAAGATCCTCTCTCTGATCCCGCCGGAAGAACGGATCATCACGATCGAAGAGGCAGCCGAACTGCGCCCCGAGCAGCCGAATGCTGTGACTCTGATCGCCGACCGGGACACCGAGGCCCGCAGCGCCGATGTGCTTCTGGCCTCGACCCTGCGGATGCGGCCTGATCGGATCGTGCTGGGCGAGGTCCGGGGGCGTGAGGCCATGACCTTTCTCGAAGCGATCAACACGGGGCATGGCGGCTCGCTCACCACGCTGCACGCCGAGACCCCACAGCTGGCTGTTCGCCGCCTCGCCATTGCCGCGCTCAAGACCGATGTGCCGATGACTTATGCCGACATGGTCGATTACATCGAAGGCTCCATCGACGTGATCATCCAGGCCGGCCGCCATGACGGCGCCCGAGGCATCACCGAGTTCTTCCTGCCGGGGCAGGCGAGACATCCAGATCAGAACACTGCCGGAACTGGGGGAGCAGAGCACCCCGCGGTCGCGGTCGAATGAAGACCCGAAAGGAATACCCATGCTTAAAATCACCCTCACCGCAGCTGTCACCCTGCTGGCCGCGCCACTCGCGGCCCAGACCTCGCCTCAGCAGTACCGGATCTGCAACGACCGGCCCGCACGCCCGGTCTGGATGGACGAGGTTCACCCGCGCGAGGCCTACAAGGCGCTGACGTTGATGCGGCTCTATGAGCTGCGGTCCTGGGAGGCGATCAAGGAAACTGGCGACTGCGGTTGTGATGTCCGCTTCCCGTCATGGGATGGTGCCACCGTCGAGTACGAGGAACGGTTCGCAACAAGCACGCAGGCGGAGCACACTCAGGCCCAATTGGCCCTCCGCACCGAACAGAACCAGATCGCCCGCGACGTCGAGGATATCTGCGAAGCGCAAGGCAACTGGTAATGAGCATCGTCAGCTGGATGGTCGGAACTGCCGACGGCTTCCTTGCCGATGCAGCCGAGTCCCAGTTCGGGGCTGTGGCCAGCAATACCGGCACGATCGTCCTGCTGATGGTCACGCTTTCACTGATCGGCGTCTGCATTAACATGGCCTTCCAGTTCCGCAGCATGGATGGGGCCAGCTTCTTCTGGTATCTGATCAAGCTGACGCTGATAGGGCTCTTCGCCTTCAACTGGGCCAACTTCAACGCGGTCGCCAATGCCGTGATCGGCGGTCTCGACTACGTCGCCGGGGCCCTGATCTCCTCGGTTGGCGGCGGCGGGGCAGGAGCCACATACTTTGCAGGCGAGTTCGACCGGCTGATTACAGAGTTCAGCCAATATCTGAACGCGATCGGTAACAACCTGAACTGGATGACCGGAGCAATCCTCGGCGGCATCGGCCTGGTGCTCCTGAGCCTTCTTGGCTTCATGACCGGCATCGTCCTCATCTTCGCCAAGATGATGCTGACCCTGATGCTCGGTCTCGCGCCGATCATGATCGCGCTGTCGCTCTTCGATGCAACGAAGGATTTCTTCCACAGATGGGTCTCGACGACGATCAGCTACGCCTTTTACCCTATCGTCATCGCCGCCATGTTCTCGACCGTCGTCGGCATGGCGAATTCGCTGCTGGCCCAGCTCGGAGATCCGAACTCCGCGACCAACATCGGCGCGCTGGTCCCGTTCTTCGTGATGGTGTTCCTGGCCAAGGGCTTCGTCGCGGCAACACCCCTGATCGTGCGGGGGATTTCTGGAAATCTGATGGTGGCTGCGGCACCCGCTGTGGCCTCTGGCTCGGCCGGGATCATGCGGGGGATCTTCAATACCGACGGCGTCAAGGGCAGAGCGCGGATCGGTGCGCTCACGACAGGCGAAGTGATCGGACGAGGGGCTGTCCAGGCCCCCGCTGCCGTTCGGAGCGCCGCGGCAACGGCAAGCGCGCAGGTGGTTAGGATGGCAGAGAGGGCGAAGCGGCTGGGTCGATAACGGCTTACGTTGCTATTCCGTGTTCCAGAAAACTCAAACGATTGACAATCTGAGCTCTGGAATTGCGGGGAGAAATCGATCTGCAAGTCGTTGATCGCTAGTCACAAGAAGGTAATCACGCTCGACAGACTGGGCGACAATCCATAGGTCATTCTCATCAACCTGGAGCATTTGCCCAGAGGCCCGATCTTGCCAGTTTTCCAGCCATCTAGGAGTGCGGCGGGTTAGGTCAAGGTAATGGTCAGCCAGCCGCGCCTTGACGTCGCCATATGCTTCGGCAGTATGGCGACCGACTTCTGCGAGCGGATAAGCTGCTGCCTGAGTGAGCGTGTGACGGATGTGCGAGACGTCTTGGCCGGCACGCTGGGCTGCTTCCATCCCAAAGCGAAGTTCGGCAAGAACGACGGCCGAGAGATAGACGAGGTCGCTTTGGGTAAAGGCTTGCGCCCGTCCGTGGACCGCGGCAAAGTTGGGTCGTCGCGGGTCGAACAGAACGGACACAAAGTTAGTATCGAGAAGGATCTGCTCCATCAGCCAAGGAACCTGGCGAGTGCATCATTTTCTTCAGCTGGTACGGGCCTGAACACATCGAGTACCCAAGCGCCCTGATTGGATGCATGATCTCGGCTCAGCCATTCGTAAAGCGGCACATATCCCTTTAGGTCCGCCGGTAGCCAGCCAGAGAAGGCATGCCGCACCGGCCGGTCATGACCTTCGAAATAGGAAAATAGCTGTCGTTCAAGACGTGGTGGCAGATCATAACCGTCAAGCACGATCGCATCGATCCAGACCAGCAAGCGATCCAGACGCGAGTCATGGTCATGGCCGACGAGCACGGCATGGCGCTTCTCGTCAAGAAGAGCTTCATATTCCCGCACGGCCGCCCCGAGCGCAACCATATCCAGTTTGCGTGGAATCGGCATACTGGCGAGCATGACGTTGGTAAAATCATGATCGGTCGAATGTTCAGTGACGAAAGCATTGGCGAGCGGCCCGTTTAGGATCGCGGCCAGCGCTCGGATATCATAGTCGTCAGTAGGCCAGATCCCAGTAAATTGCTGAGATGCCCAAAGCCCACTGTCATCGGCCGCCGCTACGAGCCGCCACGGGCCCCGCGATGAACGCTGATTGTTGATCAGAACCTTTGGTTTGTCCCAAGCGCGGGTCAGAGGGCCCGGATAAAGGTTGAGGCCGGGGTCGGTGCTGAGCCACACTGGCCTCATCAAACTGAATGGCATCAGGCTATCAGCGGGCTTGTAGAGCCCGCGCACACGCTTCGGCCCCGGCTCATCGTGCACACCCTCGCGCTGCGACCGCCACTGGAGTCCGCGAAAAATCTCGACGTGATCGCCCAGTAGCGGAGCATCGGCGAGGTAAGACCAGATTGCGTCTAGCTCGCCGATCCACAAATCGCCTTCCGAAGCTGGACGGATTGTCTCACGCCGAGATGTAACAACGCCGTCCACAAGAAATTGGGCTCTACCTGCGTCCGCCACCGTCTTGGAAATAAGTCGCACCGGCATGGTGGCATTCGCTAACGGTCGGCGATCAGATGCGATTAGAAGTGCGCATGGATAGGTAGCCTTTTCGAAGATACGATCCGGGAGCGAAACCAATTCGACTCTGGCGTAGGCGGCGGCGAGACGGCTACGAAGTTTTCGATATTTAGCCTGTTGTAGGACACCCCGTGGCAGCACAAAGCCAAGTGCCTCTGGGCGGGCATCGATCGCAGCATGGAGCGCGACCATCGCCTTTGACGGTGAAACGGCGAATGCCTCCGGATAATCCTGTCGCTCCTCCACCGTGAAATCCTCGAACGGCGGATTGCATAGAATAAGTGTCGCGCCTTCGAGAAAAGTGCTGAGGGCGCCCACTTTGAAAAGATCGGTTGAGCGGATGTGCCAGCCATTCGCATTGGGATAATCGGCCAAGATCAGCGAAAGCGTCGCCACCTCGCATGCGAATGCGTCGAGCTCCGCACCTACCAAGCGATCAACTAGAAATTGATGGCGTCGATCGGCCGGCCAATCCGGCGGCAGTAGGTCGCGGAGTTCGCGAAGCGCAGCGACCAAGAAAATCCCCGCGCCAGCGAAAGGTTCGGCGATCCGCACTGTTTCTGGGTCACAGCGCGAAAGATCGATCTGGCTCAGCACATACTCAGCCAAGGGGCGGGGCGTGCTATGTGTCCCGAAGAGCTTGCGGGTATCGGCCGTGACGAGCGTATTCTCGTAAACGAACGCCAAGCTGTCAGACGAGATATTCCGTAGCGTGATCGACGACCGAAGGCGCGCCCAAGCGGCGACAATACCGTCGGCAGATACCGCAGCAACCTCGCTACCGAGGAGGCCAAGGCCATAATAGCCTTGGATTCCGCTAAGGACCGCACTGGCATCGTCGTGCGCCCAGTCCGCAGCAGCCGGATGCTCTCGATCAATCAAGATCTTGGCGGCGAGCAAGCGGAAGGTCAGGCGGAAAGCATCCTTCTGCCTTTCTTGCTCGGCGTCAGATGGTAGAAGCAGATCGAGTACTTCCGCCATGGTCCGATGGAGCTTATGCTGGACCTCTTGCTCGATTGCCGGCAACAACCCTAGATCGATGAAATCAACTTGGATCGGACCACGCGGCAGATCGAGCGACTTGGCGCGGTGGAGTGCCTGCGGGGTCCAGCTATCGTGGTAACGGCTAAACAGGTCGGAAAGCTGATCGACAGGTACTCGCTCAAGCAGGCGTGGCGCTTGGGCGCCAACTGCCCAAACGCCGACATCCGTACTGTCGATCGAAAAAAAGATGGGGGCGCCCAAGGCGCGATTCGCCATCACTGCGGCAGCGCTGTCGGACCCGCCTTCGATTACGCCGAAGGCGGCGGACCGGAAGGATTCCGGCGTCTGGGTGAAAGCGGCAAGCGCGACCGTGCGCGTCTGTGCAGCGGAATCGAGGACGTCCGCGAAGCTATAGGCCCGGTGCAGGGCGTCGGCGCTGTAGCCCAAGCCCAAGAGCTCCCGCTCGATCGAGACAAGCACGCTCATCGGATCCGCACCGCGCGAAACAGTGGAAGCTGCCCGCTCTGATCTTGGGGCGCGAATTCCACTTCGAGCACGTCCAGATGTGGGTCAAGATGCAGAAACAAGGTATCGGCCTCATTCACACCGACACGGACTATGCCTTCAGAAAGGAGCTCGCCATGTTCCATGGCACGCAGTGCCAATACGCAGCCGCGCAAAGCTGGAAAGGGCACACCTGAAAGAAGGCCGTGCAGCGCGTGTAGCAGGTCCTTGTGCGCCTGCAACTCAATCCTGAACCGCTCGCGCAGAACCACAGCAATGCGCAGCAGTAAGACTGTTTGCCAACTATAGAGCGCGGGCCGACCCGGACCGCCGGCCTCGATATCGGGTGGAACGAGGTCGCGCCGATGAGACCACTCCCGTAATTGATTGGCGGTCAGTCCTGTCAATGTCTGTACCCGCCCAGCAGGGATCATGATCGGTTGCTCCTGAATGGGTATAATGCCCTCTTGCCACTTCGAAGCGGGTATGATCCCCGCTTTGCCGACACTAAACGGGTATCATACCCGTTTCAAGTTCATTCTTTTGCCCATGCCAGGCCCAGCTCAAGTCAAACATTGAGGTGCAGGTGGGAACGCTCATGCATACTCCGCGATGATCGCCCGTGTCGTCTGCACAGCCGACGCAAGCTGGGTCCTGTCTGCCTCCTTGAGCCCCAGTCCAGCCAGATCGAACGACAATTGACCGGACCCACCGCCACCCGCCGCAGCGCGTGCTGCTCGGCCGCGCGCCCGACCTGATGGCGCTGGCTGCGGATCCTGCGTCTCCGTTGCAGGTGGCTCAACGGTCATCGACGAGGGGGCAGTCCCAGACCCCTGCGCTCCCGCAGCAGCCCTAACCGCCTGCAGTTCCTGCTTCAGCTTCTCCACGGTCTCGCGTGTCTCGGACATCTGCCGATCCCGCCGCAGACCATCTTCATCTGGATAAGGGAAACTCCCCGCCTGACCGGCATGCAGCACCTTCAGTGCCGGGTCCTTGAAATACTTGATGCGGCGCGCCCGGATCGGCATCTGCGCGTCGATCACGAGGATCACCTCGTCGAGATCCATCCGCCGGGCCTGATCCTCGGTCAGAAGCGGCGTGTCCTCTGTCCGCTCGGAAACACTCCGCCCCTCGAACGGGTTGCGCCCGACAGCGCGTGACCGCGTGACCACGCGTTTGGTCGTCTTGCCCACAGCCTGGCTCAGTTCCTCGATCGTCTTCTGCTCGGACGGCGTGAGGTAGAGTTTCACACCCGCGCCGCCCTGCAGCGACCGACGGGTGTTTTCACCATAGATCTCATCCAGCGCCGGGATCGTCTGCGTGACAATGGCGAGGTTGCCGCCGAAAGAGCGCAGCGTCTTGATGCTTTCGGCGACGATCGGCATTTTTCCGAGCCTGTCGAACTCGTCGAGCATGATCATCACGGGCCAAGGCTCGTCATCCCCCGGTTCTTGCGCCTGCAGCGACGCGATCAGGTCCGAGAAGAACAGCCGGATCAGCGGGGCGAGGGGACGGATCATCTCAGACTCGACTACGAGATAGATCGCGTGCGGGCGGCGCCGGATGTCCCGGAAGGAGAAATCCGAGGTCGCGGTGGCCGCGTCGATCGCACGGTTGTCCCAGGTGTCGAGACCCGAGGTCATCAGAAGCGACAGGTAGGAGGTCAATGTGTCGTTATTGGTCGAGGCCATGCGCTCGAAGATCAGCTTGGCCGAGGTGTTCTTCACCTCATGCGCGCGCTTGAGGTATTCCTTCTGCTTGTCGCCGCCCGAGGCGGTGATGCGGTAGATCTCGCCGATGGTCGGAACGCCGCGCTCGAAGGCCAGAAGACCGGCCGCGACGAAGAGGTCGATGCCCCCGGCCAGGAGCCCGCTCAGCTTTTCGTTGTCGGTCTGCAGGAAGAGCTTGGCGGTGAGCTTCAGTTCCATCTGCTGCCGGTCAGGGTTGGTCATGGCGGCGATGCGCGCCAGCGGGTTGTAGCGGTGGGTCGGGCGGTCCCAGTCAGTTGGCGCGAAGCGGAACACCTTGTCGCCCATACTGGCGCGGAAGCGTGAGGTCTCGCGAAAATTCTCGCCCTTTACGTCGAGCACCACGGCCGAGCCTTTGTAGGTGAGCAGGTTCGGGATCACGAAGCCCACCCCCTTGCCTCGGCCCGTGGGTGCCACGATCAGCGCATGCGGGAAGGTTTTCGAGACAAGGAAGGGGCGCTTCGATTTCGGGGGACCGAGCTTGCCGAGAAGGAAGCCGCCGCCGGGCTTGGCGAAGAAGCCGTTGCGCTTCATCTCGCCCCGGGTTTGCCAATGCGTCGTGCCGAAGCGCGTCAGGGCATCGCCGAGAAGCGTGACACTCAGCATCAGCGCGGCGATCCCAAAGCCCGCGAGGATCAGGTTCACCCAGAGGAAGTCCCGCGGCGCGCTGGCGCCAAGAGCGCGGTACTCCCGCGCAAGCAGGGTGACGTCGAATGCGTTGGTCGGCAGCCCATAGCGGATGGTCAAAAAGCCCGTGGCCACGACGTAGCCGATGGCAAGGCCGACCAGCGTCAGGCTCAGGATGCCGGCCGCGATCTTCCCCTTATCCATGGGTGATCCCTTTCTCGCCATGCGCAGCGGCGTGACGTGCCCGCTGCGCCTCGATCTGTTCCTCGGCCAGGGCATCCAGCACCCGCTCCATGGCGGGGCCGTGGGCGGTCACCTCGCTGCTCTCCAGATATGCCTTGGCCAGTTCCAGCTGCCGCAGCGGCTGCTCGGTGAACTTCTCCAGCACATCAGCGTGGCCCGCGCGTAGGGCCGTTACCGCGTTCGGCGTGAGGTTGCGGTCGATCTGGGCGGCGAGGCGTTGTCCATCCGTCTCGGTGAGCGGTTTCGCGTCCTCGGCCTCGGCCCGCTGCAAGAAGGTTAGCACATCGGGGGCGGTCTCAGCCATAAAGCGCCGTTCGGCATAGGCCTGCCGCGCCTGATCCTCGATCTCAAAGCTTCGCTCGCTGACATAGGCGCGCGATGCCCCCATGGCGCGCAGGCGGTTGATTTCCTCCTGCACGGCCGCCCCGAACTCCTCATCCGGCATTTCGGCACGGTAGCGCGCGAGGGTGCGGTCGTCTTCTGTGATCGTGCCGAGATGCTGCATGGGATCGCGCAGCGCGAGATCCATGTCGCCGGCATGAAGGGTGCGGTCCTTTTCCTCGACGGCGAACTCCTGTGGCTTGCGGCTGTCGGTGATCTTGTCCCAGGCCATCGACGCCAGTTCGGCATGATCGGACGACCGTAGCGCGAAGGCGTTGAAGGCGGCGCGGGCCTCTTCGACCTCGACGGCACCGGCCCGGCGCACGCTTGGGTCGTCCGAGAAGGGATGGTCGAAATCCGTTCGACGGAACTGGGCGACGAGCTCCTGGAAATCCCGGCGCTCGGATGGGGAGAAGATGTCGGGCTCGCCTGTCGCGCGCGGACGCTCCGGCAGCGTCACGCGTTCCGCCACGGCAACCGGGTCACCGTCGGTCTCATCCACATCATTGATTGCCCGCAGGATACGCACATCGGTCAGGGTGTCGCCCAAACGGACATGGACGGCTTCCAGTCGGTCCAGTGCTTCCTCCCGGTCCGCGCCCTTCTCCAGATCGAGATCGCCGGCCTTGGCGATGGCGCGCAGATCCTGCGCCAACCACTGCCGTTCGAGAGCGGCATTGCCTGCACCCTCGCGCACGCGGGCAGCAA
>WBZM01003020.1_pt1 | contig 13492 bp, 7 predicted proteins | sample 5204271 | NCBI WGS metagenome assembly WBZM01 (sample SAMN12344346, study PRJNA552823) | activated sludge metagenome | biome: Activated sludge suspended growth; feature: Nitrification reactor; material: Wastewater; isolation source: activated sludge from nitrification reactor of wastewater treatment...
CCAATGTACCAGCAAGCGATGTCACTCAGCCCGGCATAGCCGTTCTCGTCGTAGAACAACGGCTGGCCGTCCTTCCACAGGCTCTGGTGGGTGTGCATGCCGGAGCCGTTGTCGGCGTAGATCGGCTTGGGCATGAAAGTCACCGTCTTGCCGTGGCGCTGGGCCACGTTCTTGACGATGTACTTGTAGAGCTGGACGTTGTCGGCCATCTTCAGCAGGTTGTCGAACCGCATGTCGATCTCGCACTGGCCGGCCGTGCCGACTTCGTGGTGGTGCAGTTCGATGGGCACGCCCGCGTTGATCAACTCCCGCACCATCTCCGAGCGCAGGTCCTGGAGCGTGTCGAACGGGGCGACGGGGAAGTAGCCGCGCTTGTGGGGCACGGAGTGGCCGAAGCCGAAGATGCCGGAGTTCCAGGGCCCCTCGACGCTATCGACCTGGTAGGCCGAGGAGTACTCGCCGGCCGAGTACATCACCTTATCGAAGACGAAGAACTCCGCCTCCGGGCCGAAGTAGGCCGTGTCGGCGACGCCGGTGCTTTTCATGTACTCGACCGCCTTGCGGGCCACGTAGCGCGGGTCGCGGGAGTAGGGCTGGCGGCTAATCGGGTCGTAGACGTCGCCGACCAGGCTGAGCGTCGGCGCGGCGCAGATCGGGTCGACGATGGCCGTGTTGGGGTCGCAGAGCAGGATCATGTCGCTCGACTCGATGCTCTGGAAGCCGCGAATCGACGAGCCGTCGAAGCCCAGCCCTTCCTCGAAGGCTGCTTCAGCCGAGTAGTCCTCGATGGGCAGCGAGAAATGCTGCCATTGGCCGAACAGGTCCGTAAACTTTACGTCGACGACCTCGATCTTGCGGTCCTCGATCAACTTCTGCACGTCGCTAGGTGTCATGGTTCTTTACCTCCAAAACTGTTTCTTGTATCTGCCAGCGGGCCCGGCGTCCCTCAGTGGGTTGGAATTAGCCGGGCCGGATTTGTCGTCATCTGGATTCGCAACGCCCTCCGCCGGGCATGTACGCGCGTCTGATCTTTCAATCTGCCTCATAGCGGCCTTCCGGCGCTCATAGCGCAAACGGGACGAGCCGGCTGCCTCCTCTGGCCTCCACGTATTCAGCGTAGGCCGTCTCCTCAATGCCGCCGACGGACACGTAGGTCGGCACGGTGATCTTGCCGATTTCGGTCAGCTCTTCGCCGACCTTGAATTGCAGGTTGGGAATGTCGGCGGCGAAGTGCAGCGACACCCGCCCCATCCGATTTGTGCGCGCGGCGATGAGTGTGCCGCGTGCCTCGTCAACGTATATCGGTATCTCGCGGCGCTCGCGGCCGCCGTTCGAACGGTCGGTATAGGAGAAATGACGGCTATAGGGATGCAGGTTGCGCCGCGCGGTGTGCCAGGCGGCCGCGGAGAGCTTGCGAACGCTAACCTGATCAGGCCCACTCACACGTCCCTGCGCCGCCAGATAGTCGCCCACCAGAGCCGGTAGCGTCAGCAGCCCGTCGCCCCCGGCCAATTCGGCGGTGACTGTCCGCCCATTGATGGGCGCGACCAAATGCGCCACCGCAGCCATGTCCCGGAAGACGGGCGTCTCGGCCATGCCCGGCGCGCGCAACGTGCAGACCGGTGCGTCCGGCTGCAAGTCGTAGCGCGACAGGTAGAGAACGGTCATCTCCTTGCGATAGTCGATGATGCCCACCTGCTTGAAGTGGTCGGCCAGCTCGTTGCGCAATTCGCCGATGGTCGGGCCGCTGAAGGAGCGGCTGCCGGGAAAGCGCGCCGTCAGGCGGTCTTCCAGCCGGTAGATGGGCCAGGCCCGGTCGCCAAGCTGGAAGAAGTACTCCGGCAGACGACCATAGTGGACGAGCAGGCCCAGGTAGTGGTCGATTGACGTTTCCAGCTCCGGCAGGGTGTTGCGTTCCAGCGGGATACCCGCCACCAGTGTCGCATAGACGTGGGCCTCTCGGCCGTCGGTCAGGAGCGTCGTCCGCCGGTAGATGGGCAGGGCCTCGATGCGCTCCGTGGTCCCGTGACCCGCCAGGTCGACGAAGGCCAGCAGGCGCGGCTCGCCATCCGTTTCAACGCTGACCGGATTTTCGCGATAGGTGAAGGTTGCGCGCGTCATGGCTAGTCCCCCGTGCCCGCCATCAGTCTACCCCGGTCGACCGGCGACGGCGATAGATCCAGGCCCCAGTCGCGCGCCTGGATGCCGCGCAACTCGACGCCGTCGAACTCTGGGTAGGATTCCAGACCGTGCTGCGGGAAGTCCAGGCCCACGGCCTCGACCTCGGCCGACACGCGCAAGCCGATGGTGCGTTTCAGGACAAAGAAGATGCCCGCCGCCATGGGGAAGGCCCAGGCGACGCAGGCCGCAATGCCCAGGGCCTGAATCCCCAACTGGGTTACGCCACCCCCGCTGAGCAAGCCGACGCCATCCGTGCCCCAGATGCCGACGGCCAGGATACCAAAAGCGCCGTTCATGCCGTGGACCGGGAAAGCGCCCACCGGGTCGTCAATGCGCAGTCTTTCCATTAACTGCACGCCAAAGTAGGCGATGGCCCCGGCAATCGCGCCGATGATCAGCGCCGCCACAGGAGTGACAAACAGCGCCCCGGCGGTGATGGCGACCAGCCCGCCCAGCGCGCCGTTGAAAGCCATGCTGACGTCCCACTTCCGGGTGGAGTAGTACGCCAGGAAAATGGCGCTGATGGCCCCGGCCGTTGCGGCAAAGTCGGTGGTGACGACGACGTGGGCGATCTTGAATGGCTCGGCCGACAGGACGCTGCCGGGGTTGAACCCGAACCAGCCGAACCACAGGATGAACGTGCCCAGCGCCGCCAGCGGGATGCTATGACCGCGGATGCTGGGGCCGAAAACCTTGTCGCGCCGCTTGCCGAGCGCCAGCGTACCGGCCAGCCCGATGCAGGCCCCGGCGAGGTGGACGACCGACGACCCGGCGAAGTCGATGAAGCCCAACTGCGCCAGCCAGCCACCGCCCCAGACCCAGTGGCCGAAAACGGGATAGATGAGACCGGCGGTCGCCAGGCTATAGATCAGGTCGGCCTTGAAGTTGGTGCGCTCGGCCATCATGCCCGAAGCAATGGCTCCGGCGGCGGCGCAAAAGGCGAACTGAAAGAAGAAGAAGGCCAGTGTGGGAATGGTTGTGCCCGGAAACACCTCGGGGATGCCGCGCAGAAAGAACCATTCGGTGCCGAAGAAGGCGTTGCCGCTGCCGAACATCAGCCCGAAGCCCACTAACACGAACGCCACCGTGGCGAAGGTCGTGTCCATGAAGTTCTCGGCCATGATGTTGACGACGTTCTTGGAGCGGACAAAGCCCGCCTCCAGAAAGCCGAAGCCGGCTTGCATGAAGAAGACCAGGAAGGCCGATACCAGCACCCAGACGGTGTCGAGCGCGTTGACTTCGGGTTGTTCACCCTGGGCCGCGGCCGAGCGCGTGAATACGAACAGCAGAGCGAACATCAGGACGATGTTCGCCAGTCGCCGCCATTGTCTAAGGTCCCGCTTCATGACTGCCTCCTCTCTCCTGGAATGAACTCGACCGAGCCACCACGGATCAGGCGGACAGGCGTCGCAAGAATCGCGTCTTTCGCGGCCCCCATCCGTAGCAATCTGTGGAATCCGTATCGAATCCATTCCCGCTCCAAAACAAAAAAGACGCCTCGCTCCCCCGCGATTGGCGGGATTGAGAGGCGTCCTGGCCTACTTGACTCTTCTTTTGTCGCCCGACGAGACGGGCAACCCAACAAGCATTAATCATATCCGCGGCTAGAACGGTGTCAACCCGCCAAAAATGATGAAGCAGGGAACGCGATTTCGTACAAAGTGCCTGAACGCACCGCACTCGCAAAACAGTAGACTATAGGCCACGCTTTCTCTAGAGAGAGCGTCAGCCCGCACGTTAATAGCACCCGCGGCCGCCCGCGGTGAACGCCTGAGTGGTCGTGTTGCATGACAGGTGCATCGCTTCAGGTTAGGCAAGAGGAGAGGAGAGAGATGGGGCGTTCCACACGGCGCAAGAGCCGACAGCGCGCGCAAGCGCAGCCGGGAGAACCCGGCGAGCAGCCCGGCCAGCAAGGCCTCTACGATCCACGCTTTGAGCATGATGCCTGCGGCACCGGATTCGTGGCCCACATCAAGGGTCAGCGATCGCACCAGATTGTGAGCGACGCCCTGACCGTGCTGGAGAACATGAGCCACCGCGGGGCCAAGGGGGCCGAGCCGAACACTGGCGACGGCGCAGGCATCCTCACCCAACTCCCCCATGCCTTTTTCGCCGCCGAAGCCGCCAGACTGGGCTTTGCCCTGCCGCCGCCCGGTGATTACGGCGTTGGCATGATCTTTTTGCCGCGTGATGCCGCCCGCCGCGCTGACTGCGAAGCCGAGTTTACCGCCCTTGTCGCCGGCGAAGGGCAGACGTTCCTTGGCTGGCGCGATGTGCCCACCGACAATCGCGACCTGGGCGCGACGTCACGCCAGAGTGAACCCGTGATACGCCAGGCGTTCATCGGACGCGGCGCGCCGTTGGTGGATGCCGCCGACCCCCTCGACTTCGAGCGGCGGCTGTTCGTCATCCGGCGGCTGGCTGAAAAGTACATCCGGTGCGCGGCCGACGGCGCGCAGGTGTTCTACATCGCCAGTCTCTCATGTCGCACCCTCGTCTACAAGGGCATGCTGCTGGCTGAGCAGACGCGCGCCTACTTTCCTGATCTGTCCGACCCACGGTTCGAATCGGCCATCGCTCTCGTCCATTCGCGCTTTTCCACCAACACCTTCCCCGCGTGGAAGCGCGCCCACCCCAATCGCTATCTCGCCCATAACGGGGAAATCAACACCATCAAAGGTAACGTCAATGCCTTCAAGGCGCGCCAGGCGCTATTCCACTCGCCGGCCTTCGGCCCTGACCTGGCCCGAATCCTGCCCGTCATCGACGAGGACGGCACTGACTCGGCCATGTTCGACAACGCGCTGGAGTTCCTGACGCTGGCCGGGCGCGACTTGCCCGAGGTGATCATGATGCTCATCCCGGAGCCGTGGGAGAAGCAGCCCGACATGAGCCCGGAGAAGCGCGCCTTTTACGCCTATCATAGCGCCCTGATGGAGCCGTGGGACGGCCCGGCGGCGATGGCTTTCAGCGACGGCGCCCTCGTCGGCGCGGCGCTTGACCGGAACGGGCTGCGGCCGGCGCGCTACTACGTTACCGCCGACGACCGGGTGATCCTGGCTTCAGAAGCCGGCGTACTCGATGTGCCGCCGGAGCAGATCGTCCGCAAGGGGCGCTTGCAGCCGGGACGGATACTGTTGATCGACACTGTCGCCGGGCGCATTGTGGCCGACGACGAGCTGAAGCGGCGCGCGGCCGCGCGCCCCTATGCCGAGTGGCTGGCCGGCAATGCCCTGCGGTTGGAAGACCTGCCCCGCGGTTACGAGTACTTTCCCGACCATGCCACCGTCACCGAGCGCCAGCACGCCTTTGGCTATACCTTCGAGGATTTGCGGCTGATCCTGGCCCCGATGGCGCGCGACGGCGTGGAGCCGCTCGGATCGATGGGCGACGACACCCCCGTGGCGGCGCTCTCGGAGCGGCCGCAACTGCTCTACAACTACTTCCGCCAGCTCTTTGCTCAGGTCACGAACCCGCCCATCGACGCCATCCGCGAGGAACTCGTCACCAGCAGCGCCATGTTGCTGGGCTCGGAGGGCGATCTGCTCAACCCTAGTCCGGAGGATTGCCGGCGCATTCGCATTGCGTCGCCGCTGCTGACCAACGCCGAGCTGGCGAAGCTGCGGGCGATTCAGGAGCCCGGCTTTCGCGCCGCGACCCTGCCCATACTATACGCGGCGGGCGGCGACGGCGCGGCGCTCGCGGCCGCTCTCGAGGCGTTATGCTTCGCCGTCGGCGACGTCATCGCCCACGGCGCCAACCTGATCATCCTCTCCGACCGCGGCGTTTGCCGCGAGATGGCCCCCATCCCGGCGCTGCTCGCCGTCTCCGCGCTGCACCAGCACCTGATCGACGCCGGAACCCGCACGCGGGTCAGCTTGATCGTCGAGTCGGGCGAGCCGCGCGAGGTTCACCATTACGCCTGTCTCGTGGGCTACGGGGCCGACGCCGTTAATCCCTATCTCGCGTTCGAGACCATTCACGACCTGATCGGCAGCCGGCTATTGCCCGCCATTGAGTATGAGCCGGCTGTCAATAAGTATCTGAAAGCCTCGGCCAAGGGCGTGGTCAAGGTCATCTCGAAAATGGGCATCAGCACCGTGCAGAGCTACCACGGCGCGCAGATCTTCGAGGCGCTCGGCCTTAGTCGCAGCCTGGTTGATAGCTACTTTACCGGCACCCCAACGCGCATCGAGGGGGCCGACTTGAACGTCATCGCCCGCGAGGCGGCGCAGCGCCACGCCGCCGCCTATCCGGCGCGTCCGGCCAACGGCCGCACCCTCGATGTCGGCGGACGCTACCAGTACCGCACCGGCGGCGAGTATCACCTGTTCAACCCATCGACGATTCACAAGTTGCAGCACGCGGTTCGCAGCGGCGACTATGCGGCCTACCAGCAGTACGCCGCCGAAGTCCACGACCGCGAAACCCACCTGGCGACGCTGCGGGCGCTGCTCGATTTCCGGCTGGCCGCGGAACCCATCCCGCTGGACGAAGTCGAACCGGCCGAGGCCATCCTGCGCCGTTTCAAGACTGGGGCCATGTCCTACGGTTCCATCAGCCGCGAGGCGCACGAGACGCTGGCTGTCGCCATGAACCGTGTCGGTGGGAAGAGCAACACCGGGGAGGGCGGTGAAGATTCCAGCCGCTACCGGCCCGACGCCAACGGCGACAGCCGCAACAGCGCCATCAAGCAGGTCGCCAGCGGCCGCTTTGGCGTCACCATCGAGTACCTGAACCAGGCGCGGGAAATTCAGATCAAGATGGCCCAGGGGGCCAAGCCGGGTGAGGGCGGACAGCTCCCCGGCCACAAGGTCTATCCCTGGATCGCCAACGTGCGGCACTCGACGCCCGGCGTCGGCCTGATCTCGCCGCCGCCCCACCACGATATTTACTCCATTGAAGACCTGGCGCAGCTTATTTATGACTTGAAGTGCGCCAACCCCGAGGCGCGCATCAACGTCAAGCTTGTCTCCGAAGTAGGCGTGGGCACAGTGGCCGCGGGCGTGGCCAAGGGCCACGCCGACGTCATCCTCATCAGCGGTCACGATGGCGGCACGGGCGCGTCGCCTGTGTCGAGCATCAAGCATGCCGGGTTGCCCTGGGAGTTGGGCCTGGCCGAGACGCACCAGACGCTCGTGCTAAACGGCTTGCGCTCGCGCGTCCGGCTGGAGACGGATGGCCAGCTCAAGACCGGGCGCGACGTAATCATCGCCGCGCTGCTGGGCGCGGAGGAGTTCGGCTTCGCCACCGGGCCGCTCGTGGCGATGGGTTGCATCATGATGCGCGTCTGCCATCTGGACACCTGCCCGGTCGGCGTGGCGACTCAGAACCCGGAACTGCGCCAGCGCTTCACCGGGCAGCCCGAGCACGTGGTTAACTTCATGCGCTTTATCGCCGAAGATGTGCGCGAGCATCTGGCGGCGCTGGGGGCGCGAACGATGGACGAACTCATCGGCCGCGCCGATTTGCTGGCCGTGCGCGGGGAACTGGCCCACGCCAAAGCCGACGCGCTCGATCTGGCCGCGCTGCTGATGATGCCCCCGGCGGAACCCGATGCGCGCCGCTGCACGCGGGCACAGGATCATGGGCTCGACGCCAGTCTCGATCGCGCCGTCCTGCTTGATCTCTGCGCTCCGGCGTTGGAACACGGCTGGCCGGTTGAGGCCACGCTGCCCATTCGCAATGTCAACCGGACGGTCGGAACGATCCTCAGCAGCGCCGTCGTCCGCCGCTTTGGTCAGGCCGGACTTCCCGAGGACACCGTCCGGCTGACTTTCAGGGGCTCGGCCGGGCAGAGCTTCGCCGCCTTCCTGTCGCCGGGGTTGACCTTCACGCTGGAAGGGGACGCTAACGACTACGTGGCCAAGGGGCTGTCGGGCGGCAAGCTCATTATCAAGCCACCGGACGGCGCGGCGTTTACGCCGGAAGAGAACGTCATTATTGGCAACGTCGCCTTCTACGGCGCGACGGGCGGCGAAGCTTATATTCGCGGCGCGGCCGGCGAACGCTTTGCCGTCCGCAATAGTGGGGCGACAGCCGTTGTCGAGGCCGTGGGCGACCACGGCTGCGAGTACATGACGGGCGGCCGGGTGGCCGTGCTGGGGCCGGCCGGCCGCAACTTCGCCGCCGGGATGTCGGGCGGGATCGCCTACGTCTATGACGCCGAGGCGACGTTCGCGGCGCGCTGTAACCGCGATATGGTTGACCTGCTGCCGCTGGATGAGGCCGACGCGCGTGAACTGGGCGACATGGTCTGGAAGCACGCCGTCTACACCGGCAGCGCCGTCGCCTGGCGCATGTTGGCCGACTGGGACGCGGCGCGCGACCGTTTCGTGAAGGTGCTGCCGAAAGACTATGGTCGCGTCCTGCGCGCCCTGGCCGAGGCCGAGGCGCAAGGGCTCCAGGGCGACGACGCAGTTATGGCCGCGTTCGAGGCCAACCGGCGCGATCTGGCGCGGGTGGGAGGAAATTAGGAATTAGGAATGAGGAATGAAGAGCTTCGCATCCTGAGCGCTCTTTTCTGAATTCGTCGTTCGTAGTTCGTAATTCGTAGTTGCATATGAGCAAGATCACGGGATTCATGACCTATGGCCGGGAGGCGCCGGGTGAACGGCCGATCGCCGAGCGCCTGCGTGACTGGCAGCCGCTGCACCTGCACCTGCCGGATGAGCGGCTTCAGACGCAGGCCGCCCGCTGCATGGACTGCGGCATCCCCTTCTGCCATAAGGGGCAAGTGCTAAACGGCGCGACGTCCGGCTGCCCCATCAACAACCTCATCCCCGAATGGAACGACCTCATTTATCGCGGCCTCTGGCGCCAGGCCTACGAGCGGCTGCACCGAACCAACAACTTCCCCGAGTTCACCGGCCTGGTCTGCCCCGCGCCATGTGAAGCGGCCTGTACGCTGGGCATCTCGGCCCCGCCCGTGACGATCAAGAGCATCGAGTACGCCATCATCGAGCGGGCCTTCGACGAGGGCTGGGTGGGGGCCACCAGTCCGGCGCGGCGCACGGGCAAGCGCGTGGCCGTCATCGGCTCAGGCCCCGCGGGTCTGGCCTGCGCCGACCAGCTCAACACCGTCGGCCATGCCGTCACCGTCTTCGAGCGCGCCGACCGCATCGGCGGGCTGCTCATGTATGGCATTCCCAATATGAAGCTCGACAAGGCACTGGTTGAGCGGCGAATCGACGTGCTGCGGTCGGGCGGCATCGCGTTCGTCACCGGCGTCGAGGTAGGCGCGGATGTTGGCGCCGACGAGCTGCAGCGCGACTTCGACGCCATCGTCCTTTGCACCGGCGCGACGCGCCCGCGCGACCTGGCCGTGCCCGGGCGCGAACTAGGCGGGGTGCACTTTGCCATGGACTTCCTGCGCGGCAACACGCAGAGCCTGCTCGACTCCGGCCACGGTGACGGCCGCTACCTCTCGGCCGCGGGCCGCGACGTCATCGTTATCGGCGGCGGCGACACCGGCACCGACTGTGTGGCAACGGCGCTGCGCCACGGCTGCCACAGCCTCGTGCAATTCGAGATCATGCCCCAACCGCCGGCGGAGCGCGCCGCCGACAATCCGTGGCCCCAGTGGCCGCGCGTCTACAAGCTGGACTATGGGCAGGCGGAGGCCGCGGCCGTCTTCGGGGCCGACCCGCGCGCCTACAGCGTGCAAACAGTCGAGTTGTTGGGCGACGAAAACGGCTGCCTGCGCGGCTTGCGGACAGTGGATGTAGCCTGGGTCAACAATGGCGACGGCCGCGCTGCGCCGCGCCCTGTGCCCGGTAGTGAGCGCGAGTGGCCGGCGCAAATGGTCATTCTGGCGTTGGGCTTCCTGGGGCCGGAGGGCGAGCTGCTGCAGGGGTTGGGGGTAGCGCAAGACAGCCGCTCGAACGTGGCCGCGCCCTACGGCCGCTTCCAGACCAACGTCCCGAGCATCTTCGCCGCTGGCGACGCCCGTCGTGGCCAGAGCCTCGTCGTGTGGGCTATCCACGAGGGCCGCGCCGCGGCGCGTGAGGTAGACCGCTGGCTGATGGGGGAGACGAATCTGCCATGATCCAAGACCTGACAGGTTTCAGAAAACCTGTCAAGTCTCTCTGGCCTACCAGCCGGCGACGTCGTCCTGGCCGGTGATAGAGCGGATCGTCACCCGGACGAGCAGCTCCCCCGGCACGGCATTGCGGTCGCCGTAGGTATCGGCCAGCGCCGCGCCCATGTAGCGCCCGGCGATGCGCGTCGCCCAGTGGCGTAATTGCTCCAGGTTGTCGATGAGTTCGGCCGTGCCGTCGACCTTGACAAAGGCGAAGGGTGGTGCTTCGTCGTCGACACACAACGAAACCCACGGGTTGTGGCGCAGGTTAGCCGCCTTGGCGGTTGCGTGCCAGGTTGTGAAAACGAGCTGCTCGCCGTCGACGTCGAACCAGATGGGCGCCACATGGGGCCGGCCGTCCGGCCGCACGGTCGCCAGCTTGCCCGTCCGCGTCTTCGCCGTCAGAAACGCCAAACACTGCTCTCGCGTCATCTTCTTCATGGGCGTGCCCCGAAGAGAAGAATCCACAGATTACCCCTTCAATCTGTGAAATCGTCGTCTATGGATTCTTCTTATAGCAGCAACGACATCACGAGATCGTCCACGTACACTCCGTCACGGCGGGCGGCGCGGCGGCGGCGGCCCTCGTGCTCGAAGCCGCACGATTCGTAGAGCCGAATGGCGTGGGTATTGTGGACGAAAACGTGAAGCTCAATACGGGTCAGGACGCCGCCGGTCCTGGCCCATTCGATCGCGTGCTCCATCAGCCGGCGACCAATGCCCTGCCCGCGCCACTCCCGAGCGACGGTGATACCCAGCGTCGCCGCATGGCGCACATTGCGGCGCTTGCCGCCATCCAGCGTCAACTGGCCGATGATCTGTCCGCTACTCTCCGCCACCAGGAAGAGGCTGTTGTCGCTGCGGGCCATGTCGCTGATGATCCGCGCCTCACTCTCCGTCGTCGGGTTGAACTCACCCGGCGCCGTGATCAGGTTGATGCCCGGTTCGGCAAAGATCTGTCGCAGATAGGCGACGATGTGCGCCGCGTCCTCGGGGCGCGCCTGGCGGATAATTGCTGTCACGTCCCCGCCTCCGGTTCTGATCGGGGCCGGCCGATGAGGTCCAGGTGGAGCCACCCGTCCGCGCCCGCCTCGCGGTTCACTCGCTCCCACTCGGCCATAATGGCGGGCGGCGGCAACGCCTCCGTCTCACGGCCGTCGGGGTGGAGGACAGCCAGCGCATATCCCAGCCCATCGAGCGCCGCCAGAAAGCCGGTTGGTTCCGTACCGCTATTGGCGCTGATCAGGCGCGGGTGAAATTCGCACAGCAACACCGGGCGGCAGCGGGTCAGCGTCGTCGCCATGCCGCGCAGCGCCACCGGTTCATGCCCCTCAATGTCCATCTTGAGCACGTCTATCCGCGGGATATCCTTCAGCAACACATCCAGCGGCTGGGCATCGACGATAGTCGCTTCGTCGGCCGCGTCGCCGACCGGCGCGACATAGCCGTTGGAGCGGACGAAGTTGAGCCGCAGCTTGGCCGGCCGATCGCTGGCGGCGTAGAGCAGGACGCGCACGTTATCGAACCCATTAGCCACCAGGCTATAGTAGAGCAATTGGACGTTATGGTAGTTCGGCTCGATGGCGATGACCTGTCCCTGCTGGACGATAGCCGCCGCCTGAAGCGCGAACCAGCCCATGTTGGCGCCCACGTCGACGAAGACGCTGTCGGCACGAAGTTCGCGTTGCAGCGCGGTCGTCACGTGCGGCTCGTAGCCTCGCCCTTTGAGGATGCCGGGCGCGATATGGGGGTCGTCGGCATCAACGGCCATCAGGAAGCGGCCGGTATCGACCGTCCGCAAATTCGCGCGGCCGCGGTGTTGTCGAAATTCGTCGCTCTGCAGAAAGCCATCGACGAGCGCGTTCCGGGGGCGGCCGGGACGAATGTATTGCATGTAGAGCGCCCAGCCTTCGGCGTCAACGGGGCGGCCAAGCAGCAGCCGGTAACAGAAGGTCAGGTCAGCCGGATCGGCCTTGTCGTTGGCCAGCAGGTCCAGGAGCCAGACGAGAAAGCGGATCAGCGCGAAGCGGAAGGAGTTGCTCATAGTCGGAGGGTTTCGATAAACGCTTGGCCTCGCGCTAGCAGGTCAACGTGGTCGGGCGGGGCCGGGGCGTCGCGGAGCATCTCGACCGTCCGCTCGCGCAGGCGGCGGTCGGCCGCGGGCTGCCCCTCCAGTTGCCAGGTTTCCATGCTCCAGTGAGGATAGAGCGGGCTGGTGTAGTAGCCGGTCTTGTACCGTTCGAGCGTCGAGGGCACGGTCAGGAAATGGCCGCCGGGGCCGATTTCGTCGATCTCGTCCAGCACGGCATGGGCGTCGTCGAGCTGGAAGCCGGCGGCGAAGCGGCGCGCCTGGTCGATGATCTCGTGGACGTGGACGATGGTCAGCGGCGAGATGGCCTTGGAGCCGAGCGTGTCCCCGATGAAGGGCGCCAGGCCGCCCTTCGTCAGGCTGTAGCTGAGCGTGTTGAGCCAGTAGGTGTCGGCGGCGATCAGGTCCATGCCCCAGCCGGTGCCGCTGCCCGACGTGCCGGTGTGAGGCAGGCCGTAGTGGGCCATCATCTCGGCGCAGGCAAGGTTGATGAGGATGCTCTGCGGGTCATAGAAGTTCATCATCGTCTTCATGTCGAAGTAGACCGGCAGCATCCCCAGGCTGATCGGCGCGCCGGGGCGGATGAGCTGGCTGATGGTCAGCCCGGCCAGCAGTTCGGCCAGCAGCAGGGCCAGCGTGCCGGCGGGTGTCAGTGGCGTGGAGGCCCCGGCCATGCTGTAGTTGGAGTAGATGACCGGCAGGCCGCGCTCGACGGCGACCTTCAGCTTGTCGGCCGTGCCTTCGTTGACCACCAGCGGCGAGACGGGGTTGAAGTAGGGCAGGACGAACGGCCGCGCGGCCAGGTCGCCGTGGAGCGTCTCGAACATATCGAGCACGGCCGGGAAGCGTGCTTCGTCGGAGACGAGCAGCACCAGCGCCTTCGTCGTGTTGGCGATCATCTCCAGACTGGCGTAGAGGTCGGTCAGCGCCACCGGGACGTCCTGGACGATGCCGACGGTGGAGATGACGTCGTAGTGGGGCAGCGCGCTGCCGAGCCGCACCATGTCCTGCATGTGGCGGCGGGTGAAGGGGGTGACGTCATCGGTCAGCGGGTCCTGGTAGAAGAGCGCCGTCACGCCGACGCCAAAGCGCAGCCGGTCGTCACCCAGGCGAAAGACGAGATTGCCCAACCGGTCGTAGAC
>WBZM01003021.1_pt1 | contig 13492 bp, 18 predicted proteins | sample 5204271 | NCBI WGS metagenome assembly WBZM01 (sample SAMN12344346, study PRJNA552823) | activated sludge metagenome | biome: Activated sludge suspended growth; feature: Nitrification reactor; material: Wastewater; isolation source: activated sludge from nitrification reactor of wastewater...
TGCGATCTCAGCGTACCAAACGGCTCACAGCCACGCGGTCACCATCTACGATCCGGGGCACACCCATACACTGAGCCACTCGGCTCACAGCCACTCCATCACGGTAAGCAGCACAACGACTGGGCTAACTATCAACACGGCCAGTACAGGTATTTCAATCAATAACGCATCAGCGCAAGACGCTACCGATGCCCACTCCAACATGCAGCCCTACCGGACAGTAGGCAGCATGTTCATGCGTGTGTAAATGAATGAACCTAGCCACGGAGATATGGAAGCTCGTTCGCGACATACTGCTGGTCTGCACCGGCATCTTCCTCGTGGTAGGTCTCGTGCTGGGCAAGGTGCCTCCAGCCATTGCACCCACGCTAGTACCACTTGCCTTCGGCCTGTTCGCACTGCCAGGATGGCTACGGTCCGATGAACGCAAACACCAAGAGCGCAGGGACCAACAATCAAACCGCAACGGAAATGGAGGCGGTCATGAAGCTGGTCAATAAGCACCACGCCCGGTCGCCCATCTTGCAGCGGTACAACGGCACGGCGCGGCATGTAGGCGCAGTGCTAACACTGGCGGCCATCGTTCAGGCGGTCACGCTAGTGGTACTCTCTGGAGGCGGGCATTGAGCTGGCAATCAAAACTGCTATTGGTCATCGCAGCCACGGCTACCGTTTACGCGGTGTCTGCGATGGTCAGTGCAGTATTGACAGACAGCAGCCGGGCTGGTTGCGAGCGTGGCAACATCACACGCGGCGAGCTGTACAAGGCCAACCAATCAGACATCGGGCAGGCCAAGGCAATCATCCGAGCTGTACGTGTAGGTCCCAACGCTGCCGGTATCCGCAAGGCAATGCGCGAGGACGCCAAGCGGGCGCGAGGCGCTCTGAAGAGGTTGACCCAGGACGGGCAAGCTGCCGAGCCTTGGGTAGTGGACTGCACGGCCGAGTACAACAATCCTCTACCGTGGTTCGGTCAGGAGTAAGTAAATGAATTGGGAAAACGTAGACAGGCGCAAAGTGGAAGTAACCTTCTGGCGCAGGTGGTCAAGTACCATCATTGGTGTCATGGTTATTATCATTGCCACAGTGACCATAGTGCTATTCATTAGCGTCAATGGTCTTGACAATGAAGTTGAACAGACCCGAGAGCGTGTAACGGTTATTGAAACTGGTAGCCCGTGTACAACCTCTCCCGGTACATACAAGTGCTCTCGAGCCATCGATGGTGTAGTGAGCACTATCACCATTCGTCAGGCGCTGATACTAAAGCGCAAGATCAACAAGGCAGTAAGGAAATACAAGCGAGGGGAAATTAGATGAGCAAGGTAAAGAACTACCGTAGCGACGTGCGTGTAGCACTGGAGCGCGGCGACAAGGGCAAGCAGGTGCGTGACCTGCAGGACGCTGCCAATACCATCATCCACGCACACAGGTTCCCGTGGATGAAGATGGTGGAGGACGGCGGGCTGGGTCCGGACACGCTGAAGAAGGTTCACTTCGCGGGTTGGCTATTTGGCCTCAGCGCCAAGGAGCTGAAGCAGATCAAGAATGGCACCATCAGCGTGCGTGTACAGAAGCTGCTGCGTCGTGAGAAGCGCAAGGGCATCAACCGCAAGCGCATCGACCGCAAGCGCAGGCCCAAGGTGGACCGTACCCGCAAGCTGCACGACAACGTGGACCCGGACGGTGACGGGCTGGCCAAGTTCGAAGGCACGGTAGTGGCCGCTTGGATCGTGCCGTGGCTCGAGAAGGCGCGTGAGCACGGCTGGAAGGGCTGGCTCACTAGCGGCTGGCGCGACCCCCTCTACAGCCAGCAGCTCTGCTACAACATGTGCGGCGCACCCAGTTGCCCCGGCAAGTGTGCAGGGCTGAAGAGCAACCACGTCGGCAAGGGCAACAAGAACGGCGATCCAGGCGCGGTGGACCTGACCGACTACTACACCTTCGGCCGCATCATGGCGGAGCTGAACAGCCCGCTGCACAACAGCATCGGCCCGAGCGACCCCGTCCACTTCTCAGCGTCAGGTAACTAACCATGAAGATCAGCGAAGCAAAAGGTGCAATGGCAAACCTTCTGAAAGTATCAGAAGAGGAACTGTCGGTGACCGTGTCCCAGCACGAGCCGATGGAGCAGGGCACAGCAGCACACTACGTCCTGGACGTGCGTGTGAAAACCCTCAACACCGAGGAGAGCAATGACACTGAATGACCTAAGCAATTACCGCAAGGCGGTAGTCGCCGGGCTGGTTGCGCTATTTGCGCTGCTGGCATTCTTCATTACATTTGACCCCGGCATCCAGACGGCAACCATTGCCGTGGCGGTTGCGGTGTTCAATGTGGTGGGAGTGTTCATGACAACCAACCACACGGCCAATGACTTGGCCAAGGCAGTTACAGCCCTACAGGCAAGTGCGCTTGGGCTGGCTGCCTTCTTCATTACAGTAGACCCCAGTACAGTTGAAGCGATCGGGGCTATTGCAACAGGCATCGTCAATGTGTACGCTGTCTACAAGGCAACGAACTACAAGCAGGCCAAGGCCCGTCCCTGCTGCTAAGTAAATGACCCCAGTGAGCAACCCTCCCAAAAGCGAAGTCGGCGTAGTAAACGGCTACGGCCTGTCCGGGCATGTAATGTCTTGGAGCGGCATGGTCGACGATGCCGAGTTTGCGCCGGACCTCCGCTGGCCCGCCAGTGTCCACGTGTATGAAAAGATGCGTGCGGACTCGCAGATCCAGGGGTTGCTCACTGGGACGTGCCTGCCCATTACGCGGTTCCGCTGGTACTTAGAAGACAACGGCGCAGACCCGGCTGTAACCGACGAGCTGAGCCAGCAGCTCAAGGTGCCGGTAAAGGGGCGCGAAGACGACTACGTGCAGGGGCGTATGCGTAACAGGTTTAGCTGGGGCAAGCACCTAACCGACCTGCTGCGGGCGCTGTACTTTGGGCACTACTTCTTCGAGCAAGTTGGCGAGGTAGACGAGGAAGGTAACTGGCGGCTGAAGAAGCTGGCACCGAGGCCGCCACGCACCATCAGCGAAATTCTGGTAGCTGAAGACGGCGGGCTGGTTGGCATCAAGCAGTACGGCGGCAAGAAGGCAGCCTTCAGCCAGGAGCCGGACATTCCGGTGAGCCAGCTACTTGCCTACGCTTGGGACCGAGAAGGTGGCAACTGGACCGGCAGGTCAATGCTCCGCCCGTGCTTCCGCAACTGGTTAGTAAAGGACCGGCTCATCCGCGTGGATGCGGGCAAGCATGAGCGCAACGGCATGGGCGTGCCGTGGTTTGAAGCGCCGGAAGGTGCAAGCCAGGAACTGATTGATGCGCTGGACGAGATGGCACAGGCGTACCGCAGCGGCGACGAGGCTGGCGGTGCAGGCCCGCACGGTGCGAAGCTCCGGTTAGTAGGTACCGAGGGCAGCCTGCCTGACACCATCGGCAGCGTGCGTTACCACGACGAGCAGATGGCCAATGCCTTCCTGATGATGTTCATTAGCTTGGGCAGCACGCAAACCGGCAGCCGTGCGCTCGGCGAAGTGTTCAGTGACTTCTTCGGCTACGCCCAGGAGGCCGTCGCGGACTGGGCCAAGGACACCTTCAATGAACACATGGTCGAGGACTGGGTCGACTGGAACTACGGCGAGGACGTAGCAGCCCCGCTATTGAACTATGACCGCAGCGCAGACGAGGATGCACCCATTGGCGACCTAGCACTACTGGTCGAGAAGGGCATCGTCCGCGTGGACAATGAACTTGAAAGTGCAATACGCAAGCGGTACAAACTTCCGGCCATGCCCAACACACCGGAGCCGGTGTCTGTGGAGCCTCCCGAAAACGAGGAGCCGGAACCTGCTGCCCCTACAGATCTCACACTGGAGGCGAGTGGCAGGCGGCGCAACGATAGGGTTGAGGCGGCACCGGACCTCCCCTCCACGGTCTCGCTACCGGACCGACCGTTGCGCCGCAGTCCTTATGACAATGAAATAGCGGCCACCACGGACTACAAGCTGCTGGATGAACAGTGGACCAGCCAGCGGGACAAATTGTTCGAGGAAGTGCGTGCCCGGCAGGCCAAGCAGATCGACGAGCTGGCAAAGGCCATAACCGCTGCAAACGGGGACCTAGAAGCCCTCAGCGCCATAGCTGCCGAGGCAGACCACGCAGACAACCTGCTCAGCGTCGCTCAGAGCGCCGCAGACGACGGTTTAGCCCAAATGCAGGGCGAGGCAGCCCGGCAGGGGTACAAGCCCTCTAAAGCCCTTACAACGGCTCCGCTTGAGGAGCGCCTTGCCATCCGGGCCAAGGTGCTGGACAAGGTGCTGACGCAAGAGCTGTCCATGGCGGCCAGTCAGAGGGCAGTTGCCCTTACAGGTGGAGGCATGGCACCGGCTGAGGTAGCGGCCAGCACCAAGGCATACCTCACCGAGTTGAAGGGTGCCCGTGTAAAGAAGCAGTTGAACGGTTTCATTAGCTTTGCAATGAACAGCGGGCGCAAATTGTTCATGCAGGAGGAGACACCCCAGCGCATTTACGCTAGTGAACTATTAGACAGTAACACGTGTAGCAACTGCGCTTCCGTAGACGGTACTGAATATGACACCCTCGCCGACGCCGAGGCCGACTACCCCAGCGGCGGGTACATGGACTGCGACGGCGGCGACGACTGCCGAGGAACACTGGTAGCGGTGTACGACGAAGTTGGCCCAGGAACTGGAGAGGCAACATGACCATGAGCGACGCGCTGGTAACGATCCCCAATGTGGAGATCCTCAGCACCGGGAAGTACAGCATTGCCAACCCCGGCGAAATAACTTTCACCAAGGAAGACATAGCCAGCGTGCTGGCCAGCCAGTCCGACCCCTACGTGAAAGCACCCCGCCTGAAGATCGGGCACGAGTCCGACTTCGGGGACGGCGAACCCAGCTTTGGCAAGGTGGTGAACATGCGACTGACCGACGAGGGGCACACGCTGGTCGGCGACTACGTGGGCGTGCCCAAGTGGTTGGCCGAGGTGATGCCTACTGCATACCCCAGCCGCTCCATCGAGGGTGCCAAGAACGCAACCACTCCGGACGGCAAGGAGTACGAGCTGCTGGTTGACGCGGTTGCGCTTCTCGGTGTAGTTGCACCGGGCGTCGCCACGCTAGAAGACTTGGCCGGGCTGTATGAAGAACACGCTCCGGAAGGTTTGCAAATTGCAGCGGGCGAACGTATCGCTGCCAAAGTAGGAGGCCAGAACGTGGAGCCGATAAACGCTGCCGTTGAAGTTGAGGACGTGCGGCGCGAGTATTACAACCAGCTCGGCGACGAGCAGATGTGGTGGTGGGTACGGGCCATTGAGCTGGACCCCAACGCGCTCATCGTGGACACCGACGACGGCAAGGGCACGCTGTACCGAGTGCCCTTCACTACCGCCGGTGACAGCGCAGAATTTGGTGACCCCGTCGAGGTACGTATTGAGTACGTGCCCGTGGGCGAACAAGTGGCAGCCGCTGAGGCGGCAGTCGGCAGTGGCCGTCCGGTCGCTGTGTACGCAAGCCGGGAGGAAAGTCGCCCGGCGTCAAACCAACAGGAGGACAGCATGGAGATCAGTTCAGAGCAACTGACCGCGCTGGGTCTCTCGGAAGGTGCGACCCAGGAGGAAGTGGACAACCGGCTTGCCGAGCTTGCCGCCACTGCCGCCGAGGAAGCAACTGCCGAAGAGACCGGCACCACCGAGGAGCCGGAAGGCACCGAGGAGGAAAGCACCACCCCTGCCAACCAGGAGGCGACCCCCGCGCTGGCCAGCGTGGACCCCGCTGCTCTCGAGCAGATGCAGCGTGACGCCGAGCTGGGCAGGCAGGCCCGCCAGCAGCAGTTGGAGGACGAGCGCGACTCGTACATCAACGCTGCCGTGAAGGCAGGCAAGTTCCCCAAGGCCCGCAAGGAGCACTGGGCTGCAGCGTGGGACAAGGATCGGGAAGGCACCAAGGAGGCCATCGACAGCCTCGCCACCGGTCTCATCCCCGTGGCCGAACAGGGTCAGTCGCCCAGCGACGTGACCGCAAGCCAGGAGGCCGGATACGACGAAGCGTGGCTCAGCCCGCAGGAGCGTAACCGGATCTCCGCCGCGAAGCAGGGTCTCGAACCCTCCCGCGTAACCACGGAAGGACGGTAGTTAGCCATGGGCGCTGCCAACGAGTGCATCCCGTACTACGAGGATGACAACCGGGTCACTGCGTCTGCGGAAGCTGCCGTTACCGGCAAGCGTTTCGTCGACATCACTGACCCCATCCAGTCCGGACCCGGCCTCAACACCGGCGTCGCGGGCGGCAACCTTGTCGTCAGCCATGCAACGGCTGCAGGCAAGGTGTTCGGTGTCGCGTCTCACGACGCGGGCATCGGCAAGAAGGTCACCATCCTGCGCAAGATGATCGTCCCCGTTACGGCGGGCGCGAACATTGCCACAGGTGCCGAAGTAGAAGTCGGCACCAACGGGCAGGCAATCACTCTCTCAGCGGGTCGTGCTGTCGGCCGCTGCCTCACCGCAGCGACCTCCGGCGACGACGCGATGATCGAGCTCTACTAAGGAAAGGAGTAACAGCTAACCATGGGAAACATCGTTCCATCACATCCCCTCGGCCCGCCTGCCCTTAGTGGCAACGAGCTGACCGTCGACAGCATGCTGAACAGTCCTACCCGCATCACCAGGATGATCAGCGACCTGTCCCTCCAGCGGTTCATCATCGACCGCGTGTTCTCCGGACCCTCCCCGGTCCAGGGCGGAGCCGTCGTGTTCGACGTAGCCGCCAAGAACGAGCTGTACACGACCCGCGACGTGCAGAAGGTTGCACCGGGCGGGACGTTCCCCATCATCACCGCCGAGCGCGAGGCACCCAGCATTGCGGAAGTGGACAAGTGGGGCGGCAAGGTTTTCGTCACCGACGAAGCCCGCGACCGCAACAACGCAGCCTCGTTCACCAACAGGGTCCGGCAGCTCACCAACACGATTGTTCGCAAGATCAATCAGGTGGCAATCGCGACGCTGGAGGCCAGCATCACCGCCTCCGGCCAGACGATGTCCGGCAACAGTTGGGGCAGCGTCGTCGTCGGCGGCAGCGCCCAGTCCAACGCCGATGAATTCCCGGCCTACGACTTCGCGCATGCGAACCAGTTGGCCGAGGAAGACGAGCTGGGGATCGAGTACGATCTCTGGATCATCAACCCGGCGCAGTACACGCAGCTCGTCACCATCTACGGTGGCCAGAACCTGCGGGCGCTGCTCCAGGAACTGGGCATCGACATCTACGTGACCAACCGTGTCGCTGCAGGTACCGCTTACGTGGTAGCGCAGGGGCAGGTCGGCCAGTACGGTGTCGAGAAGGCGCTCGGCACGGAAACGTGGCGAGACCCCGACCACGAGCGCACGTGGGTGCAGGCTTCGGTCCGCCCGGTCATGTTCGTCGACAACCCCTACGCGGTGATCAAGGTCACCGGGCTGACGTAAGGAGACAAGCATGGCACGCGAAGAACGCGAGATCAAGATCCGCTCGTTCACCTACCGGGACGAGGTTGAAAACGCCTCGGGCAAGATGGTGACCGTGATCAAGCAGGCCCGCATGGGCGACGTGGTGGACCTGCCGGAACGGGCCATCACTCGCGGCGAAGAGCTGGACGCCTTCGTCACCGAAGAGGACCGTGCCGAAACCACGCCCGACGAGGAGGCGCTTGCCGTCTCCGAGATGGACGAGGACCAGTTGACCAACTGGGTCAGCGAGGCCACCATCCCGCAGGTGCTGAACGCGGCCAACGACGACCCCGATATGGCGGTCGCTCTCCTGGAAGCCGAGAAGGCTGCCACGGGCGGCGACCCCCGACAGGGTCTCGTCGAAGGCCTCGGCCGCATTGCAGGTTCGGACGAGTAACGTCCAATGACCAGCTACGACCACAGCCCGTACCGTCGCCGGTGTCCGCGAGGCACTCGCGCATGGGCGGGCTGTGGTCGAAAGGTCACCTATGCCATTTAGCTGGGCAGCTACCCCGACAGCAGTGGCCGCGATCCTGCGGGCCAGGACCAAGAGCGCCTACGGCCAGGAGGAAGGCCAGTGGGGCACCAACACGCGGCCTACGCTGGCGCAGGTGACTGAGCTATGCACCATGGCAACGGCACGTGTAGCCGCACGCCTTGGCGCACGTGAAGACAGAGACCTTTGCAACGCCGCGCTGAAGGAGTCGGCCAAAGCCATGGCCGTGGTGCGTGCAGCCATGTACGTAGAAATGTCCTACAGCCCGGACGACATCGATAACGACCGTAGCCCTTACGACCGGCTGAAGGAAGACTGGGACGAGGGCATGGCCGAGCTGGCTGAAGCCGTTGCCGAACAGTGCGGCTGGACCAGTGGCGGCGAGGCCGTCGGTGGCGCGGGCACTTTGCCCAGCGGTGCCTTCCCCGCATCCAGTAACGTCGGAAGGCAGGACTGGTGATAATCCATTTTGAAATGCTGGGCGAGACCGTACTTGCCCGCGACCTGCTGGCCATTGGGCAGCGTGCAGTAGCAGCACAGCCTGCATGGCTTGCCATCATCGAGGCGATGCAGGAAGACACCGGCGACCAGTTTGACAGCGAGGGCGGTGCGCAGTCCGGCGGCTGGAAACCGCTGGCCGCCAGCACGGTTCTGTACAAGAGCATTCGCAAGTTGCGTCCGGAGATCCTGCGGGCCACTGACCGTATGCGCAACAGCCTCATCGGCGAAACGTCTGACACAGTGAAGCAGGTTTTGCCGTTTGAGTTTAGCTGGGGCACCGATGTGGAGTACACAGCCTTCCACCAGACCGGAACCTCCAAGATGCCACAGCGCAGGGTCATTGACTTTACGGAGGCCCAGCGCACCAAGTACGTCAAGATCCTGCAGCGGTACATCATCGAAGGTGGCATCTGATGAGCGTGTTCGGAAACCTTACTGGCGCAGACCGCGTCGAGGCGGAGGTAAAGGCAACCCTCGAGAAGTGGATGCTTACTTACCTTGCAGAAATTGAACGTCAGCGGGCAATACCTGCACGCAGCTTGCCGAACATAAGGCACTACGTTCATGTCAACGAGTTTACAAAAGACAGTGAAGACCAGTTGCCGCTATGTGTCATCATCAGCCCCGGCATTGCAGAGCAGGCAGCCATGCAGGGCGACGGCAGTTTCAATGCCAAGTACGTCATCGGCGTGGGGATAGTTGTCAGTGGCAGCAGCCAGGAGCTGAGTAACAACATGGCCAAGTGGTACGGGGCTGCTGTACGTGGCGCACTGCTACAGCATCAAGGTCTTGAAGGTATTAGCGTGGGGATAGAGTGGCAGGACGAAAGGTTTGATGATGTACCGTCCAGCGACTCCCGGAACCTCGCCAGTGTCCAGGAAGTATTTCTGGTTGAAGTACCCGGCATCACGAACGAGCGGCTTGGCCTTATGGAGCCGCCCGAGGATCCGTACGACGTACCGAACGGTTGGCCGGAAGCAGAAACGGTCCAAGTGGCCATAACCAAGGAGGACGAATGACGTACCGTGTGGCAGTAGATCACCCGGTCGACTTGGCCAACGGTCGGGTCGTGGAGCCGGGGGAAACTGTCAGCAAGCTGTCAGACGATCCGCATGACGAGGCACTGGTTGCCGACGGACTGCTGGTCGAGAAGACGGCGGATGGCAACAAGGGCAACAAGCCCGACAAGCAGCCCCAGGAGGAAGTGGAAGAAGTGGTCGAAGAGGCCACCAAGTCCAACCAGTCCAAGGCACCCAAGACAACCAGTAAAGGAGCAGACAAGTGAGCCTTCCTGGAGCAACAGTTTCAGAACGGCAGTCGCCGCCCAGCCGGTCGACACCCATCGTCGCGGGCACGTGGTTCGTCAGCGGCCTGACCGAGCGTGGCCCGTCCGACGAGGCCGTGCTCATCTTCAACATGCAGCACTACGTTCGCGTCTTCGGCGAGCGCGAGGGCGGCACGGTTCTGTACGACGCGGCCGACACCTTCTTCCGCGAGGGCGGCAGCAGGCTGTACGTCAGCCGCGTGGTGGGACCGACGCCAACCAAGGCCACGGCCAACCTGTCGGATGGCACCAACAGCACGGCCACGGTCACGGCCAAGCACCCCGGAGCTTGGGGCGCAGACATCGACGTGGTCATCACGGCACCGAACACGGGCACCATCAAGATGCAGGTGCTCTACAAGAACGCGGTCGTGGAAACCTCCCCGGAGGTTGCCGACGTTGCCGCACTGGCCGCGTGGGCTGCAACCACGAGTGACTACATCACGGTCACTGACCTCGAAGAAGGCGACCCGCAGGCGGCCACCACTGCACTGACGGGCGGCACCGACGACCGGGCCAATGCCACAGACGCCACGTGGGCGGCTGCGCTGGACCTGCACGTACCGGACCTTGGTCCGGGGCAGGTGTCCTACCCAGGACGCACCACAGCGAACGCACACGCTGCGCTGCTGGCCCACGCAGGCGACCGTAACAGGCTGGCCCTGCTGGACCTCGTCGACACCAAGACGGTCGGCACACTGACCGCTGCGTCGGCGACGAACCGTGCGCTTGCCACTGGCAAGAACGGCGGCCAGTTCGCACCATGGGCGGTCGTGCCGGGCATTGTGCCGGGCACCACTCGCACGGTCCCGTACAGCGCAGTCGAGGCAGGCATCATGGCCAGGAACGACTCGGCTGGCAACAGCCCGAACGTTCCCGCTGCCGGCGAAGTGAACGGGCGTAGCCGCTACGCAGTCGGCCTGAGCCAGACGGCTTGGACGGACACCGAGCGCGAAGCCCTGAACGATGCCGGTGTCAACGTGGCCCGCATGATGAACGGGCAGGTGACAACCTACGGCTACCGGACCCCGGTGGACGGCATTGCCGACGACACGTGGCTGCTGCTTTCCAACCGGCGACTGTACATGGTCATTGCCGCACGTGCCGACCAGATCGCGGGCCGCTACGTGTTCGCAGAGATCGACGGCAAGGGGCTGGTCTTCAGTCGCCTCAACGGCGAGCTGAAGGGCATGCTCATGGAGTACTACCCCGGCAGCCTGTACGGCGAGACCTTCGAGGAAGCGGCACTGGTTGACACCGGGCCGCAGGTAAACACCCCGGAGACGATCGCCGCACTGGAGATCAACGCGCTGCTCTCGATCCGTATGTCGCCCTACGGCGAAACGGTCGACATCGGGATCAGCAAAACCCGCACACTGGAGGCGCTGTAATGTCAGGCATCACCAACCCAAGCCGCGCTGATACCTACAGCGTCGGCCTCAACATCGACAACGTCGACTACGGCATCTTCGACAAGATGTCCGGCGGCGAGGTTGACAGCGAGGAAACCAAGTACAAGCCGGGCGGCATGGCACCGGAGCTTTCACTGGGCGGTTCGCGCTCAGTGGGCAACGTAACCATCAGCCGCATCTACGACCTCGACCGGGACCACAGCGTTGCCAAGACGCTGGCGGAAAAGGCGGGGCGTGGCGACGCCATCGTGACCAAGCAGCCGCTCGATGTAAACGGTGTTCCTTACGGGGACGCACTGGTTTACAAGGGCAAGCTGAAGGCCGTCACCTACCCGGAAGTGGACTCCACTTCCAGCGACCCCGGCATGCTCGAGCTGGAAATTTCCTCGGCTGCCATCGTCGGCTAGTAGTACAAACCACACCATCCCTTGGAGGGGAATGAAATGAACAAGGAACAGGAAACAGAAGTTATGCAGACTCCCGAACCCAGAACGTCCGGCGGAGCGTCTGCACTTTCCGAGCTGCGCAAGAAGCGTGAAGCCATTGGCCAGGAGCGCCGACTGAAGCTGGAGATACCCGGCTACGACGGCGAGCTGGTTGCGGTGTACAAGCCCATCGAATGGGACCGTCTGAAGAAGGTTGCAGACAAGGCTGAGAAGAGCGGCGCTCACCGCAAGGAACTGAACGCTCAGGCCGACACCATTGCACTGGCATGTGTAACCATCCTCGGGCGCAAGGAAGGCACCGACGAGATGGTGCCAATGCATGAGCTGTACCCGGCAGAGTTCGGGGACAGCCCAGCAGTGTACGACAGCAGGCTGGCCAAGGCGCTCGGGTTCGAAGCCGACACAGCACGGCAGTGTGTGCTCAGATTGTTCAATAACGATCTGGCCGTTACTGCACATCAGAACGAACTGGGCGAGTGGATGCAGTCCAGCCGTATCGAAGACGACGAGTCTTTTTAGAAAGGCTTCTGGATGAAAGGACCATACAAAGTGCGGCGGCAGCAGCTACCTTCGGCGTGTCGCCGCACTGGTTCCTTTCTATTGAACACCCCGCAGACCTGCTGGCCGTGCAAGCTGTAATTGAAAAGGCAAAGCAGTTCCAGGAGCAGCGGGATAAGAACCTCGCCGTCCGCATAGGTAATGAAATTGCAGAAAGGATGAAGTAAGTGCCAGTCAGCGGTGCCCTAATAGCAGCACGTATGCAGCTCACCGGGCAGAAGGCTTTCGCTGCTGGCATGGAGCGGAGTGCTGCAGCTACCACGGCACTAGGCAACGCGGCTACCACCACCGCAGCCAAGACCAAGGCAGCAGGCGCGGGCATCAACGCAATGATGGGCCGGGCCGCTACAGGTGTTAGCAGCATGAAGAAGCACGGTGCAGCCATGAGCGCAGCAGGTGGGCGCATGAGCAGCAGCTTCGCTGTACCTTTCGCCGTCATCGCTGCAGGCAGCATCAAGATGTCCATGGACTTCTGGGGCGCGATGCGCCTCATCCAGACCTCCGCCGGTGCAACCGAAGATGAAATGTACAAACTCGGGGACAGCGTCCTTGCACTGGCGGCCAGCGGGCGCGTAAAGGAAAGCCCGGAGGAACTTGCCAAGGCACTGTACAAAGTGGTGTCGGGCGGCTACAAGGGCGCTGAAGCGATGTCGGTACTGGAGAAGGCAAGCCAACTTGCCACGGTTAGCCAGAGCGATCTCGAGCAGACTACGCTTGCACTGGTAGCCGCACAGAACACCGGCATCAAGGGCACGCAGAACATCGACGAAACCATCGGCACACTCAATGCCACGGTCGGTGCTGGCAACATGGTAATGAATGACCTTACGTCTGCCTTCGCCAGTGGTGTCATTCCATCTGCTGCAGCCGTGGGCCTGAGCCTTACTGACGTAGGTGCGGCTATTGCCACCATGACCAAGCGTGGCGTGCCCGCATCCAAGGCAGCTAACAACATGAAACTCGCACTGACCAAGATGGCCTCGCCGAGTGGTTCCGCGCTCGAGGCACTGGAAAGCATTGGCTTGTCCCAGCACGATATGGCTACTGCCATGCGCGGGCCACGAGGTTTGCCTACCGCGCTCGGGCTGCTACAAAGCAAGCTGAAAGGGCTGAGCAAAAACAAGCAGACGGACATCATCAATGCAGCCTTCGGTGGCGCACGCGGCGGCTCCACAATGCTAACCCTGCTGCAGAACTTGGACGACGTAAACGGTCGTTTCAATAGCATCCGGGGCAACGCTAACAAGCTC
>WBZM01003022.1_pt1 | contig 13489 bp, 14 predicted proteins | sample 5204271 | NCBI WGS metagenome assembly WBZM01 (sample SAMN12344346, study PRJNA552823) | activated sludge metagenome | biome: Activated sludge suspended growth; feature: Nitrification reactor; material: Wastewater; isolation source: activated sludge from nitrification reactor of wastewater...
CAGTCGAGATCGGGCGGGTTATCGGGAAGTGGCGAAACTGCGGCGGGCGTTTGCACGGGATTTGAGAGCCAAGGGATTACCTTGGGCCGAGGTTGGAAAAGTCTTAGGAATCAGTGCCCATGCCGCACGGATGCTGGCTTCTCGATAAGGACCGCACAAGTCCTGCGTATTACTAGTGGCGTAGCCCTCGGTTTTTCGAGTTGGGGGTGTCGGGGTGCTTTTTTTATTCGGGGTGTTTGGCGGCGCTGCCGCCCCGCCAGGGAGGGCGGCCGTGAGCGCCAGGGAGGGCGCGAACGGGGGCGGCTCCGTCAGGGAAGACGGCTTGTCCACGGTCTCCAGGGATGGGGTAGTTACTGAACGGTGTTTAGTGGGAGGGGGGGCGCGGGGGGGAACCGTGGAAAAGGACCGATAAAAAACTTTAAATACAATAAGTTGAATAATTGCGATTCTGAAGTTACTACTTTTTACACGTATCCTGATCAGACCCGTATTACAGTGGTTTGAGCCCAGTACCTGCTGGCCCCGTTCAACTTGACTACCGTTCCCTGAAGTAGGAAAGGCGCGCGGTATCAAGGTGGTATTTTGATGAAACGAGGGTTACTGATGAAGATCATATTGCCGCGCTCGCTCCGGGTCACCGTTCGGAAAGCGGGCAACTTAATTTGCGCGCTGGGAATCCTCAGCCTGGTGGCGGCTTTCGCCGCGCCCGCTGCGGAAACACTCCGCCGGCCGAACATCGTCATTATCCTCGGCGATGACCTCGGGTTCGCCGACATGGGTTCTTTCGGCGGCGAGATCAAGACGCCGAACCTCGACGCGCTGGCCAACGACGGCGTGCGCTTCACGAACTTCTACACCCACGCAAGCTGCTCGCCCACGCGATCGATGCTGCTGACGGGCGTCGACACGCACCTCAACGGCCTGGGCAACATGGACGAGTGGACGGCGCCCAACCAGTGGGGCGTGGACGGCTACGAAGGCTACCTCAACGACCGGGTGGCCACGCTGCCGCAGTTGCTCAAGGATGCCGGCTATCACACCTACATGGTCGGCAAGTGGCACTTGGGCAAGTCGCCTGCGCAGATCCCTGCGGCGCGGGGATTCGAGCGCGACTTTTCGCTGCTTGATGGGGCGGGCAGCTACTGGGACATGACGAATTTCACCGCCGCTTCTCCGAAATCGGTTTTCACCGAGGACGGGCGTTATCTCACGCGTCTCCCCGACAACTATTACGCAACGAAGACCTACACCGACAAGCTGATCGGCTTCATCGACGCCAACCATGGCGACGGCAAGCCCTTCTTTGCCTATGTCGCTCCGCAGGCGCCGCACGATCCCTACCACCTGCCGCCGGAATGGCGCACGCGCCACGTCGGCGAATACGACAAAGGTTGGGACGTGGTGCGGCAGGAGCGGCTTAAACAGCAGATCGAGCTCGGCATCATGCCTGCGGGCACCAAGCTCGCCGAGCGGATGTGGTTCATTCCAGACCCCATCGTGCTGGCGCCGGCGACCAGAGCCATCCTCGGCAAGAAGATGGAGCTCTATGCGGGAATGGTGGAGAACCTCGACTTCCACATTGGCCGGCTCATCGACTACCTCAAACAGATCGGCGAGTACGAGAACACAGTTTTCCTCGTCTTCGGCGACAACGGCGCCGAGGGTACCGACCTCTTCAAGATGATTGCGGGCACGCCAGGAACGCGCGATTACCTCTTCGCAGCGATCAACTGGTCGCAGACCCATCCCAACGCGTGGGGCGATCCAGGCTCGTACGTCGCCTATGGACCCATGTGGGCACAGGTGTCGATGACACCGTTTAGCCAGTACAAGGGCTGGTTGGCCGAAGGCGGCATCCGCAACGCGCTGATCGTCAGCGGACCCGTCGTCAAACGGCCCAAGGGGAGCATCAACCACGGGTTGATGCACGTGGCCGACATCATGCCGACGCTGCTCGAATTGGCCGGAACTACCTATCCGAAGACCCGGGATGGGCATGAGGTGCCCCCGCCCATGGGCAAGTCCTGGGGCCCGTTATTGGCAGGCAAGGCCGACTCGCCGCGAACGGAGCAGGACTACCTCGGCTGGGAACTCTTCGGCAACCGCGCCGTGCGGCAGGGGGACTGGAAGCTGCGTTGGGAATACAAGCCGCTCGGCAAGGGCGACTGGGAGCTGTACAACCTCGCGGCCGATCCCGCCGAGCGCAAGGATCTCGCCGCCGAGCGTCCCGACAAGGTGAAGGCGATGCTCGCGCTCTGGGACAGCTACGTGCGGACGAACCACGTGATCCTGCCAAGCCGCTCCCCGTTCGAGACCCTGGACGACACGCTGCCGAAGCGCGTCCCAGACGACCCGGGCTACCCGCCGTTGATCTACAAGCGACAGTTCGTGCCACCCAAGGACATGGTGGCCGATCCCAAGCCTTGAGCATCGCCGATCCGAGAGTGAATCATTTATGAAGAAGGAGGGAGATCTTATGTATACAAATGAAGGTCCGATGAAACAGGCCCGCTGGCTGCGGTTGGTCGTCCCCACGCTGCTCGCCATCGCCGCGCTCAATCCAGCGCTCGCCCAAGTGCCGGCGCGCTTCTATTGGGACACCTTGGCGGGTTCGAATGCGGTGCCGCTCATCTTCGAATCGATCAGTGGCAACACCAACCCCTTCGATCCGGCCCATACCGTGACACCGGGCGCAAACTTTGACGCCACCATGGCCATCGCGGGTTACGCGCGCACATTTGCATTGTTTGATCGCGCGGCCATGGCGGCGATCCTCCTGCCCATGGGGCGAATCTCGGGCGACGTCAGCGTAGCCGGTAACACTTTCAGCCAGTCCGCCAGCGGCTTCGGCGATCCGATGCTCGAGTTCAGCATCAATGTCATCGGCCCGCCGGCGCAGAAGAACATTCCCGACGTCCTACGCTATGAGCCGGGGTTTTCTGTCGATCTGCTCGCCGACCTCGCGCTGCCGATCGGCGAATACAACAGCGATCAACCCCTGAACATCGGCCAGAACCGCTGGTATGGGCGCTTCGGTCTGCCCATCGTCTGGCAGCTTGGCGCGTGGGTGCCGGGCCGACGCACGACCCTGGAATTCCTGCCCGCCGTGTGGATCTTCGGCGACAACACCGACTATGTCGGGCAAACCTTGGAGACCGATCCGATGTTCCAAGTGGACGCGCACTTGACGCGCGACTTCACCGAGCACCTTTGGGGCTCTCTTGACGCCGCTTGGTACAGCGGCGGCCAGGCGACCATCAACGGCGTCCAGGGCGAGAAGCTCGATAACCTCGGTCTGGGGCTCACGCTCGGCTATGTCATCAATGAGAACCTGAATCTGACCCTCGGCTACAAGTCGACGATCAACGACAGCGCGCCAGGCGACCTGCAGATGGATGGTTTCATGGCCACGCTCGTGTTCGGCTGGCACCCCCTGATTGAAGGCTCGCGAAGGCTGAAGAGCGAGTAGCAGGGCCATCTCTCAGGAACCGGTCGGTTGCTGACGCCCGAGCCGCCCCCGCCACGAGACCAGCCCAGCGAACAGCGCGCTGAAGAGCAGCAGCGCCCACTCGCCCAGGGTGGGAATGGGGTGGCCGGTGGTCACGAGGCAAGTCGCCGGCGTGATGGTGACCGTCCACGCCCGAATCGAGCCAGTATCGCCAATAAAGAAGTCCTGGGCCAGCAGGCTCCAGGTGCCGTTGGCGGTCTCGCCGTCAAAGGCCGTCAACGGAGCATTGGGCGTAAAGCTGCCGGTAAACGGGGCATTCGCAGATGCCACGGACTGAATCGAAGGACCCGCGCTCTCGTCGTCAAGGACTGTCTGCAAAAGTTGTTGTCGCCACCATCGGTGCGATTAATCACCGTCACCACCGTGCCGTCAGGCGACTGCAGCGCGATGACAAGATCGTTGACGAACGTGTGATTAAGGCCGACGGTGGTCGACCCCGCAGTCGTGGAGCAGGCGGTGCCGTCGATGCTCACGTTGACGTCGTACACGGTTCCCACCAGACCGGAAACGGTAAGGGGTGCCGCGACTTGTACCCCTGGAGTGTTCGCGCCGGGGGAATCGGGAATGGCCACGGGCGATCCGCCATAGGAAAACGCGGTTGGCGTCCCCACGGTGCAGGCGGCCTGGCCGGAGACGGTATCGGGCACCCCCCCAGCAAGAGGGAGGCGCCGATGGTCGCCAGAATGGTTAAAAGTCGTACCTGGGGTTGTAAGCTACCGCCTCGACGTCCTCCCCCAGATCATCGCCGCCCTCGACCCGGAACGGGACACCTGGATTTCCCAGGCCGAGTTTCATCGGCCCAACCGCCGGATCGTCCACCTGCTGCGTTTGGGGCTGTGTTTCGTCGATCTGGATACCTACAAGACCTCCCACGGCGAAAGTCGCCCAGAAACGCTCCTAGGACGGTTCCTGGGCCATTGCGGGGACGAGGACGTGCCTTTGCCCTCGCTGGTGATTTACAGCGGACGGGGATTACAGGCCAAATGGTTGCTGGAACGCCCCTTACCGCGCGCCGCCCTACCACGCTGGAACGCCGTGCAAAAAGAGCTGGTCGCCCGGCTCGAACCGTTCGGCGCCGATCCGGGGGCGCGGGACGCCAGCCGGGTGCTGCGGTTGGTGGATACCGTCAACACCCGCTCCGGCGAATGGGTACGCGTCCTCTGGGTGCAGCGGCACGCCGAGGACGTCCGGCGCTACCCCTTCGAGTGGCTGGCCGAAACCCTACTGCCCGTCTCGCGAGAAGCCCTCCAACTCAAGCGGACACAGCGGCCACACTCGACAGAGCCCCATACCCCGCTACAGGTCATCCCCGGCGGCAAGACCGGGAACCTACGGGTGTTCTCCGGTCGGCAACTAGCGTGGGACCGGCTGGAAGACCTACGCAAGCTCGCCCAACGGCGCGGCTGGACCGAACACGGCATCCCCCACGGCTACCGCTCCAAGTATGTCCACTGGTGCCTCAACTTCCTGTTGCTATCCGGGGCTATCCCCGCCAATCAACTCTATCGGGAAGCCCAGGCTCTGGTTCGGGAAGTCTGTCCCGACTTCAACAAGGACGTGCGCTCCGTGCTCTCTACCCTGTACCGCAAGGCCAAAGCCTACGAAGCCGGTGAACGAATCGAATTCAACGGCAAGACCTACCCGCCGCTGTACACCCCCCGCAATCGCACCCTGCTCGCCCTGTTCGATGTGCAACACGATGAAATGAAAGCACTTAAAACCATCATCACGCCGGAAGAAGCGGCGGAGCGCCACCGGGAACGTAATAGAGAAAATTTAATTGATAATACAACATGTTATAAACATAGACGTAAGAAAGTTGCTGAACAACGCCGACTACAAGCACAGCTTCTTCGAGCAAGTGGGTTGTCATGGATGGAAGTTGGAAAATCCTTAGGAATCAGTGCAGAAGCAGCGCGTTCATTGGTTAGGCGATAAAACCGGTCGCGAGCGCTGCGTATTACTAGTGGCGTAGCCCTTGGTTTTTTGGGGTTGGGGGTGTCGGGGTGTTTTTTTTATTTGGGGTGGTTGGAGGTGCTGCCGCCCAGCCAGGGAAGGCGACCGTGAGCGCCATGGAGGGCGCGAACGGGGGCGGCTCCGTCAGGGAAGACGGCTTGTCCACGGTCTCCAGGGATGGGGTGTCACTGAACGGTGTTTAGGAGGGAGGGGGGGCGCGGGGGGGAACTGTGAAACAGGGCTGATAAAGGCCATTATCGGAACCAATCCGGGGCCTTTCGAGCGGTCACGGTCGAACGGGTGGTCGAGAGACCGGGTACCGATGCCCCGAGAAGCGCCGGAAAGGCCGTTTTCGGGCGTTTTTAGTCTGGGTCCGTGTTTGGTGATGAGCTTGTGCCGCCATGTGCCTCAGAGCCGTTGTTTTGCGGCTTTCCGGGATCGTCTCAGAAAACGGGAAAACAAACACGCCAAGGCGGCCTTGCGCCGGTGTAGCCGAGGGGTTCTTGAAAACCGTTTTTGGATCAGGTGGCGGAGAACAGTAAGTTTCGAGAAAACCGAACGGTTGCCAGCGGCAAGAACAGAGTGCGCGGTGAATCGGGTAGCGCGATGAAGCCGTGATGCCGGTAGAAATCCGCTGCCGATTCGTCCTTGGCGTCCACCATCAGAGCATAGGCCGCAATCTCCGCGCGGGCGGCACGGTCAAGCGCATCAGCCAGCAGCGCACCGCCTAGACCTTGGCCCTTGAAAGCCTGATCGATAGCCAAGCGGCCCATGCGAACGGCGGGCACGGTCGGATAGCGCGGCAGCTTTTTGCTGGTGCTGGCTGGAAGATCGGCCAGCAGCAGGCTGGCCGAGGCCAAGGTGTAGTACCCCGCGATGCGCTGCCCATCGGCTAAGGCCACGAAACAGGCGGCCACACGGCGGCGAACGTCTTGGGTGACTTGCTCGCGCAGGTAGCGGTTCAGCGGCGCCGAATCGCTGTTGAACGCGGTGCGATCATGGGCGGCATCAAGCGGTGCGAGCCGAAACGGTGTGCCGCTCATTCAGTGCGCAAGAGCTTGCCGTGACGGGCAAAGGCGCGTTTCAGAGCCGGGGCCGGTGGCGGCGGCGACAGCAGCGCTTGTGCAAAGCACTCCTGATCGGCCAGCGAGAGCCGAATCACTTCGGCCTGCTCGATGGCGCGTTGCGCGGCGTCCTGGACGGCGGCCACAACGAAATCGGTCATGGTGCGGCCTTGAAGCTCGGCGGCGCGTTTGAGCATCGCATGCAGATCGGTGCTGATCCGGGCTTCGAGGCGGGCGGTGGAGATGGCTGCGGGCATGGCGTTTGTCCTCCTGATGCAACTGTACGGCAAACTGCCGTACAAAACAACCGCCGCCCTTGGCGTGCTTCTGAGACGCCCCGTAGACGCCCGAAGAAACCGGTTGTGAAATACCCTTCCCTGATCCAGAAAAACGCCGCTAGGGCCGTTCTAGGCCGTCTACGGCGGTTTCACCGACGACCTTGTTCGAGGCGATTTCCGAGCGACCGTCGTGTGCCGTTGCGGTAGCGGGTGAAGCGCGCTAGGGTAGTAACATCACTACATAAAACGCGGGGTGCGAGGCGATGACGGTGACGACGTTTTCCAGTCGGGAGTTTAATCGGGATGTGACGCGGGCGAAGAAGGCGGCGCGGGCGGGGCCGGTGTTCGTCACCGACCGAGGCCGGCCGGCGCATGTGCTGCTGACCATCGAGGAGTATCGGCGCTTGACGGGGGATCGGCCGAGTCTTGTCGAGCTGTTGGCGATGCCCGAGGCGGCGGACATCGAGTTCGAGCCGCCCCGCTGGCGCGGTCCATCGTTGCGGCCGGCGGACTTGGAGTGATGTACCTGCTCGATACCAACGTGGTGTCCGAGCTGCGGCGGGCGACGGCGGGCAAGGCCGATCCGCGCGTCGTGGCCTGGGCGGCGAGCGTGCCGGTCGCGAGCCTGTTCCTGTCGGTCGTCACCGTGCTGGAGCTGGAATGGGGCGTGCTGCGGATCGAGCGCCGCGATCCGGTGCAGGGGGCGCTGTTGCGGGCTTGGCTGGAGGAGCGGGTGTTGCCGGCGTTTTCGGAGCGGATGCTGCCGGTCGATGTCGCCGTCGCGCGCCGTTGCGCCCGGTTGCACGTTCCCGACCCGCGTTCGGAGCGCGATGCGTTGATTGCGGCGACGGCGTTGACGCATGGCTTGATCGTCGCGACCCGGAACGGGGCGGATTTCCAGCCGACCGGGGTGGAGACATTCGATCCGTGGACGTTCGAGGTGCCGTCGGCGTGAATCGGGCGCGGCCTTCGTTGTTTTATCCCGTCTCGGACGGCCGAGACGGGGAGGGACGCCGCTAAAATCGGAAGGCCGCACGCGAGACTCGGGACGTTTCGCTACGTTTTGTCCAATTAGTGGGCGTGATATACAGCCTGCCTATACAGATTGTGGAATATCTAAGTACTAAGACAAAGCAGATAACCGAAAAACAAAGCGCCGACGAAAGAAGCACGTCGCTTTCTTAAGTTAGCCGATTTGCCAGATAGTTAGATTTTTTGCTATCCCATAATATTATGTCTACGCAGCACAATGACTAGCCCAAACAAACCAACCAATAGCCATATTCCCCAATCCGATAAAGTAGGTATAGAGGTCACGCTAGAAGGCAACACAAGAGCAGGCACTGCGAGAAAATGGATAACCCAATTCGCCGATGGGTTATTAGGTAACGCAGTAAGTTCTATGCGATCAAATAGGGTAGTTTCTTGGATAAAATGTGAGCTCCCTGGGGAGCCAGCAGTACCCCCATTAGTGGTCGATACTTGAAGCGTTGATACAAGATTCGCTCCCGCGAAAACCGTTACATTAAATGGCCCTGACCAGTCACCGATGCCAAATCCGAATTCCGTGGTAGGTTGGCTCAGTTGAATAACTACGCTATTCATATTCTGAAAGCTACCGTTTACCGCGATGACGGCTAGGTTGCCAGAGTTATCCGGGTTAGCGCCAATGGCATTACCACTACCTGCTTGGAAATTGTAGGTTCCACTACCTGCACGCGTGTTTAATGTGATATTAGTTAAAGTACTACCGGGAAATGCTGCACGAATGGCCGCAACACTGGTAGGCCCAGCGGGTAAGGTATCAAAATCCATCTCAATATTTGGAATCGTCATAGCACCGATCGGTACCAACATCTTTGTACTGATTTCTCTAGATTCCTGGGCGCAGTCCTCTGGTGGGCATACCTCAGCAACAGCAGACAATGAAAGCAACGCCAAATACAGGACGTTGATAAGCAAATAAACATTTTTCATTTTAATTTAGCCCTTTATTTTTGATAAATGAAAAGGATGTTTCATCCCGTGTAATTATATTCCACAGGAAAGAGATCCCCTTTCTTTCTAGCCCGCGAGGTTCTGGAATCACTGTAGGTGAGTGCCTATCGCCGCTGCCAAACAGGTTTTCATTTCGCCAGAATGAATTATTGGTAAGGCTATGGGGTTAAACTCGGTTTCGCCCTTAACCTCCGAAACGTCCACCGCGCAAAATGGAACCTTTTTGCGCGGTGACCTGGGACAGACCGTGGCGAAAGGTCTAATATTTACAGGCACCGAGAGCCTAACGCTCCCATAGTGGCTTTAGCTCCCGGCCAGTAACGAGAGTATGAAGTGCGCACATCGCCTCGTGGATTTTCGCCGTTGCCTCTTTGATGTCCGCAAGCATCACGGGCTCAGTTGTTGTTTTTAATGTTCCTCGTGCTGTTGCGTAGGACACAGATACCTTTCCCGTGTCTTCATGGGCTATCACTGCGTTATGAGCATACTTGTTTCGGGCCTTTTGTGCTGTCCGTATCTTCTCTATGACAGCCTTGTAATCCTTCAGCCGAGGGTGCTCCGGCAATAGCTGCTCACAGAGAGCGCTGATGATGTCCACGCGCTGCTGAAAGTTTGAGTGCGCTACCATGATTAGAGCACGAAAATCTAATGCCGATTCGTAACCCGCGAATTTGCTTATCGCAATATTCACGGCTGATTCCAATGTGCCCCAGATCGTCGTCATGCGCCCTAACTCCAATAGATACTCGTTTGGAGCTGGCCAGTGATCTTTGAAGTCGTGGCGCTTCATGTGTCTTTAGGCATAACGCCAGCCGTAACTGGCGTATTTGTAGTGAGCGTAGCGAACGAAAAACGCATCCCAGTTTACGCTTGCACCCCACCCGCTTCAAGGCGGCAAGCTGCAAGTCGGGGTTTTGATCGTCGGTTGAGGCTCGCGCATAGCCTATTTTCATGACCCTCTTTTGTCCCTGATTTCTAGCACCGCCAAGCCGTTGATTTATCAGGGGCGGGAAGTTGTGTCAAAACTCTTGAGTTCTGACAGATGCGTGCGACTATCAGTTGGTCACTGTTTGTCGTTGATCTCACTCTCTACGAGAGAGTAACTGGTGCTACGCCCTCCGGCAGCGTCCTTTTTCAGGATATGCCGCTTGATCAGGTCTTCAATATCACGACCGGCTGTGTCTTGTGAGCATTTGGTAATTTTCGCCCATTTGGATGACGTTAGCTTGCCCTCAAAACCTTCCATGAGCCGATTGAGAATATTGCGCTGACGGACGTTAAACTCTTCTCCTGAATGGCGTTCCCAGAAACGGGCTTTTCTAAGAACATCTTTCAAAATGATCTCTGCGCCATCAAAAGCGCGTTCCATACAACCGAGAAACCATTCAAGATGATCTGTAATATCAAGGTCGCCTTTTTGCGTTTCTTCTAGATAGTCATAGTATTTGCCGCGTTCTTTGCGAATTTGTGCTGACATACTGTAAAAACGCTGCGCGCTTTTTTCTGCTCGCGCTAGCATCATATCGATGATAGCTCGGCCTATGCGTCCATTGCCGTCCTCGAACGGGTGAATGGTCACAAACCAAAGATGGGCGATAGCCGCCCTCAAAACAGGGTCGACCATGCTTTCAACGGCTTTGTCTTCAACCCATTCGAGAAAGGCCGCCATTTCCTTATCAAGCCGTTTCGCCTCCGGTGCTTCAAAATGTGTGCGCTCGCGCCCTATAGCGCCGGAAACAACGCGCATAGCGCCGGCTTCTTCCGTGCGCCACTTGCCAACGGCAATCTTGTGCAACCCGCTATAGCCTGTTGGGAACAAGGCTGCATGCCAGCCAAACAGCCTCTCAGCCGTCAGCGGTTTTCTGTAGTCCCGCGTGGCGTCAAGTATCATATCCACGACGCCTTCAACGTCTCTGTCTGCCGGTTTCAAGGCACCGACATCGATACCGAGACGGCGTGCAAGAGAAGACCGCACCTGTTCGCGATCCAGGATTTCACCTTCGATCTCGCTTGACTTGACAACCTCTTCAGTCAACGTCCTCAGAATGGCCTCTTCGCGCAATTTGATGCCCAGCCTCTCAAGAGCGCCCAGCATGCGGCCTTGCCTGTAACGAACAGCCGCAACCTTCACCGCAAGGTGTTTTTCATCCCACTGGAAGTGAGGCCAATCGGGTAATTCGTGAATGTACGCTGTCATAATCTCCGCATCCTATGCGTAGATTATAGCTTCTTTTCTCCGCAAAAAAGCCAAAAGCTTGAACGTGCCGGAAATCTTGATTTCTGGCACAGCCATCCTCGTTTACTACGGGATTCAGGGTAGTTTTACGCTTGTCATCGAATGATAAATTTGCCATTTTGAACAGGATGAAGACATTTCGGGGAGTGCCATGACGACCGTGCAGTTGACGCTGAACCTTTCCGACGGCTTAGCACAAGCGGCCCAACAAGCCGGATTGCTTGAGCCGGCCGCGATCGAACATTTGCTACGCGAAGCCGTGCGCCTTCGGGACCGGGATCGCTTTTTCGAGGCCGCCGACCGGTTGGCCGCGGCAGAAATTCCGCCCCTCAGCCTCGAAGAGATTCAGGCGGAGGTAAACGCGGTACGCGCTGCCCGCCACATCGACCGACAACCGTGAGGGTCGTGCTGGATACCAACGTAATCGTGTCGGGTCTGTTGTGGGGAGGCCCGCCTCGCCGCTTGCTGGATTTGGCACGACAGAACGCCATCACCCCGTACACCAGCGCGGTGTTGCTCGACGAGTTGGGCGAGGTGCTGGCTCGCGAAAAGTTTGCCGTTCCGCTCGCTGCCCACGGTCTGACACCGAACGGTATCCTGCGCGGCTATGCCGCACTGGCGCAGACCATCGCCCCGCCGCCTATCGCCCGCGCGGTTCCCGCCGATGCGGACGATGACGCCGTCATCGCGTGCGCGTTGGCTGCGAAAGCCAGCTTGATCGTCACCGGCGACCGCGACTTACTGGTCCTACATCCTTTTCGGGAAATCGCCATTCTAAATCCGGCTGCCGCCTTGCAAATACTAACCGGCACGAATTCTGCTCCCGTTTGAAAGCACCGACGCTGTTCTTACCGTCAACCACCGCCATGGGCCGGAATAGACACTGCACGCGGACGCCTTACATCCACGCCGCATTACCCCTTCCCATTCATTTCCGCCTTCCGCGCCAACACCGCTTGCCCTTTGGTCTTCCACTGCGCCCAACGGACGGGATCATCGAGCTCGGCGAGCGCCGCCAGGGCGCCAGCCAACTCGGCGGGATCACGGGACGCCAAGCCGACCAAATCGAACAGCAAGCCCTGCTGAATCAAACGATGGTTACGGGCCTTGCGGGCGGTGGCCTTCTCCTCGGACACCACCTTCGCGGCCAAGCCCCGCAACTTCGCAAAGCGCTCATCGGCCTTCTCGGCGCGGACCAACACCGCCAAATGACGGTCATCGGCGGGCGAGCGATCCGGCTTCTCGGCCAACATCATCAACAACCGCTGCGGTTCACTCGGCGCTTTCAGTTGACGCAAATACGCCACGCGATCCGCCAACCACCGCGCATTCGCATTCTCGGACATCCGAACTCCCTCCTTCGCATTGACCGCCGCCAGTGTAACACTCTCCCGTTGCCACTAAGATCTTATCGGCGCACCGCCGTCCGATGGCGATAACCCAACCTTAGCTTGTCAACTAGCGTAACCGGTGGTGAGCCGCTAGAATCCTTTGCAAGCAAAGGCGCGCTTAATGGTTTCTTGTCACCTCCCTTCGGTCGTCGCCAAGAAACCGCGCGGTCGAGGGGGCTTCGCCCCCTACGACGTACCCCCGAAACCGAAACGCGGTTGATCGACATGGCCCTCGCCCGACTCTCGATGAAATTTGGCAAAGCGGGAAAAGCCGCCGCACATGCCGCCTACATCGCGCGGGAAGCCCAATACGCCCGACGGCTCCATCACGGCGAAGGGCTGGAAGCGAAGGAAACCGGCAACCTGCCGGCGTGGGCCGACACCGAACCCAACCGGTTCTGGCAAGCCGCCGACACCCACGAACGGGCCAACGGCACCACCTACCGGGAACTGGAAATCGCCCTGCCGCGCGAACTGACTCCCGCGCAACGGCTTGCCCTGGTGCGTGGCTTCGTCGCCCAAGAACTCGGCGAGCGCCACGCCTACCAATGGGCGATTCACAACCCACAAGCCGCCGATGGACACGAACAACCGCATGTCCACCTAATGTTTTCCGAGCGGCAAACCGACGGGATCGACCGCGATCCCAACCAGTATTTCCGCCGCCACAACCCCAAGGCCCCAGAGAAAGGCGGCGCGAAAAAAGGCTACGGTCCCTACGGCGGCGGCTATCTCAGCGCGGCGGAGCGAGTCGTCCACCTCAAAGGACTGCGGCAACGCTGGGAGATTGCCTGCAACGCCGCCCTGGAACGGGCGGGCCGGCCGGAGCGGATCGACATGCGCAGCCACCTCGAACGAGGGTCAACGATCCCCCCGGAACGTAAGCAACTCCCCAGCGAATGGCGGCAACCCGAAACGCGGGCGGTGGTGCTGGCCTTTCGGCAGGCCCGCGCCGAGCAGACGCGGACACAGACTGACCTGAACCGGTATTTGCCCAACCTCGAAGCAGAAATCGCGCAACTGGCGGACGCGCGGCGACGGCGGGAAACCGAGGCGGC
>WBZM01003025.1_pt1 | contig 13483 bp, 10 predicted proteins | sample 5204271 | NCBI WGS metagenome assembly WBZM01 (sample SAMN12344346, study PRJNA552823) | activated sludge metagenome | biome: Activated sludge suspended growth; feature: Nitrification reactor; material: Wastewater; isolation source: activated sludge from nitrification reactor of wastewater...
GTGATGACTTTGCTGCACGCCTGGACTTATGTGGGGCAGGCGTTGGGGCTGGATTATCCGTTGGTGTTGGCTGGCAAGAAACCGGAGGGGGCAACGGCCGTTTTCCCCGATTACGCCGCCGCCATTGAAAACTTAGGCCTTCAGGAATATGTACGCTGGATCGGGTTTGTGGATGAAGAAGACAAACCGGTCCTGTATCGTCATGCCGAAACATTTGTCTTTCCCAGCCGGCGCGAAGGATTTGGCTTGCCGGTATTGGAAGCCATGGCCTGCGGCGTGCCCGTCGTCACCAGCACCAGCACATCGCTGCCGGAAGTTATCGGCGACGCCGGTTTTGCCATAGACCCGGACGACGCTCGCGGATTCGCCGGGGCGATTATTGCCACCATTGTCCAGGAAAATCTGGCAGCAGAACTGCGCCAAAAAAGCAAGCAGCAAGCCGCCACCTTTTCTTGGGAGAAGACAGCCACAGAGACGCTTTTGGTATACGATCAGGTGCTTGCGGCAGCAAAAGCTACATAACCGGTATTTGCCTCGCATGCTGAGGCGCATTAAAATGCTTCGAATCATTTGGAAGAGGATACGTTTTGTATGAGATTAGACACCCAGTTAGCGGTTGAAGTTCGAACCGCGATCGAAAGCGCTCAGGCCGCCGGTGCGCTGCCAGCTTTTGCAATCCCTGAAGTTTTAACTGAACGGCCGCGTGAGGCGGCAAATGGAGATTTAAGTTCTCCCATTGCGATGCGGTTGGCAAAATTGGCGCGGATGGCTCCCCTGAAAATTGCGCAAATAATTGCCGACTACTTGCCGTCTTTGCCGTACGTGCGCGAAGTTGTGGTCGCGCCGCCCGGATTTATCAATTTTTGGCTGGCGACGACATTTTTGCAGGCGCAGGTGGAAGAGATACTGGCAGAAGGGATGGATTACGGCCGTATCGCCCTCGGGGCAGGGCAAAAAGCGCAGGTCGAATGTGTAAGCGCCAACCCCACCGGACCCATTACCCTGGGCCGCACGCGCGGCGGAGTCATGGGCGACACACTGGCGCGGGCCATGCGCGCCGCCGGTTACGACGTGACCCTGGAGTATTATTACAACGACGCCGGTCGCCAAATTACCATGCTGGGCGAATCGGTCAAAATTCGCTATTTACAACTTCTGGGCGAAGCGGCGGAATTGGGAGACGAGCATTATCAGGGCGAGTACATCGTCGATATTGCTCAAGAGATTCAGGATGCTTATGGCGACTCATTAAAAAATGAGTCAGACGATTTTTTTGCCAATTATGCGAAGGATCGTATCTCGCAAAAGCAGAAAGAGAGCCTGAAGCGCATCAACATCGAGTTTGATGTGTATTTTCGGGAATATAGTTTGTATGAGAACGGCCGTGTTTGGGAAGCGCTAGACATCCTCAAACAAAAGGGATACGTTTACGAGCAAGACGACGCCCAGTGGTTCCGCTCCACAGCCTTTGGCGACGAAAAGGACCGCGTTCTGGTCAAACAATCCGGCGAACCCACCTACCGAATGCCCGATATTGCCTACCACTGGGACAAAGCCCAGCGCGGTTTCGATCTGGTAGTCGATTTTTTTGGTCCCGATCACCACGCCACCGCGCCGCAAGTGCTCATGGGCGTACAAGCGTTGGGCTACGATACCCGGTTTGTACGCACCGTTTTGCACCAAATTGTCAGCCTGGTACGCGGCGGTGAACAGGTAAAAATGAGTACCCGGCGCGGAACTTACGTCACTCTGGATGAACTAGTTGACGAAGTTGGCCCAGATCCCATCCGTTATTTCATGATTTCCCGCTCCGGCAACAGCGAAATCATTTTCGATTTAGATCTCGCCGTCGAGCATTCCGATAAAAACCCTGTTTACTACATCCAAAATGCTCATGTACGCTGTGCCGGCATATTCCGCAAGTGGGAAGAGGCTGGTCACGATCCCCATGCCGACGAACAGGCAGATTTGAGCTTGCTCACGCACGAAAACGAGCTTAACTTTTTACGTAAAGCGATGGAATTAGGTAATGTTTTGGAGCTCATGGTCAACGAATCAGAGCCGCATCACATCACTTTTTACGCCTATGAACTGGCTTCTGCGTTCCATCCAACCTATGAAACATGCCGGGTGCTGCATTCTGAGGTTCCGGAACCGCTGCGACTGGCTCGTTTACGGTTTTATCGCGCCGCGCAACAACTATTTGCTCGTGTGCTTGATCTGATGGGTATGAGCGCTCCCGAAGTGATGTAGCGTACTCCTGAAACTTGGAAAGAGGAAAATCAAATGTCAATAAAATCGGATAGCTGGATACGGGAAATGGCTCAGGAACACAAGATGATCGAGCCGTTTGTGGATGGGCAGGTGCGGGAAGGTGTCATTTCTTATGGCCTGTCATCCTATGGCTATGATATTCGGGTAAGCAATGAGTTTAAGATTTTCACCAATGTTCATTCGGCCGTGGTTGATCCGAAGCATTTTAACCCCAAATCGTTTGTCGATTTCCAGGGTGACATCTGCGTAATACCACCCAATTCCTTCGTGCTGGCGCAAACGGTGGAATATTTTCGTATCCCCCGCGATGTTCTGACGGTGTGTGTTGGGAAGTCCACTTATGCGCGCTGTGGGCTGATCGTAAACGTGACGCCATTTGAACCGGAATGGGAAGGGTTTGTGACGTTGGAGACTTCAAACACAACGCCATTACCGGCGCGTATTTATGCCGGAGAGGGGATTGCGCAGGTATTATTCTTCCAGTCGGACCGGGTTTGCGAGACATCTTATGCCGATCGCAAGGGAAAATACCAGAATCAGCAGAGCATTATGCTGCCGAGAATTTAAATGGAGTTGATTTCCCTTTTGCTTCTGGCTCGTGTGCCGTTATAATTTGCTCATCAGGGCGCTTAGCTCAGTTGGTTAGAGCGCTTCGTTTACACCGAAGAGGTCGGGGGTTCGAGTCCCTCAGCGCCCATTTTTCGCCAGTTAGGAGGCATATAACAGTTTAAGTCAATTTAGCCTGAAAAGGGGAACGGGCTATTTTTTGATATACCTTCGCATTTTGTTATAATCCGATTGTGACAAAAAGCACACAAATAAGTTGACAAAAAACGCAAAAACAGACTCGCGGCTTACTGGAGCTAATTGCTTTCTTGATAAGCAGGCACGAATGAGTTTGGAGTGAGGAGAAAGTTCTTATGGCCGATGTCGCAGTAGACTCGAGTGGGGCGGGTAGTGGAATAACCAGACGCGAATTCCTCTATTACATCTGGGGGGCATCCATTGTTTTGTTGACGGCTCAAGCCGCAGGTGCATTGATCTGGTTTTTAATTCCTCGATTCCGTGAAGGTGAATTTGGCGGGAACTTTTTAAAGGCTCTGACTGATTTGCCAGAGGTAAATGGCGTGCCGGCGAATTTTGCAGACGGCCGTTTCTGGTTAGTCAACCTGGACACCAATCAGGCCAATGCCCGCATGTATCAGGCACAGGATGAAAGCGAGCCTATCGTTGGCGTGGCGGCCATTTACAAGGTGTGTACTCACCTTGGCTGCATTTACACCTGGACAGCTTCAAATAACCGGTTTGAGTGCCCATGCCACGGTTCTAAGTATCGGCTAGACGGCCGTCGCATCGAATCACCCGCGCCACGTACCCTGGACCGATTCAAAGTTTATGCCGTGGCCGATGATAAAACCACTATCCTCGCTGAGTCGCCACTGGTCGACAACTTCTACCAGGCAATGCCGCTTCCGGCCGACACAGCTTTCATTCGTATAGATACCGGAGACCGCAAACAAGGGCCATCACAAAACTTGCTCTGTGATTTCGCCGGTAACTGTCCGTAATAACCCCCGCCTTCAACGAGATAAACGCCATCAATATTTCTCACAAGGGCTTTTGGGTTAAACATGCTAAAAGTGTGGAGAAGGAGATAGTCTATGGCCACCTTTTTTGATCAGGTAAAAGAAATGGGCTTCAAACAAGCTTTCGTCGCCAAGAGCGACGAAGCTGTCGAGCGCCTGACGGCCGGCATGAATATCAGTGATATTCGCTCAGCCTTACGTGGTGACGAACCACGCCGGCCCAACCCCCGCCTGCGCCCCCACGCCGACGGTTTTTGGCTGCACATTCGCCCCAGCTTCTATCACAATGAAATTACCCGCGTGTATCCCACATTCCATTTGGGTTGGTTATCTACCTTCATGTTTGTTTGGGAAACCATCACCGGTATTTTCCTGATGATTTTCTATACCCCCAGCCCGTTAATTGCCTATAGCAATATGTGGAACATTCTTTCAAACGTTCCCCTGGGCCAACTCATGCGTAATATGCACCGTTTGGGCGCTGAAGTCATGGTACTTGTCGTTGCCTTGCACATGCTGCGCACATTCGTAACTGGCAGTTACAAGAAGCCTCGCCAATTTACCTGGGTCACCGGTATGCTGCTGCTTGTGCTGACATTAATGCTCAGTTTCAGCGGATATCTCCTCCCCTGGGACCAATTGTCCTATTGGGCTTTGACCGTTTTCTTGTCAGGCGCCGAATCGGCCCCTGCGCCGCCGGTTATTAACCAAAACATCCTCCTGATTTTGCAAGGCGGACCATCTTTGGGCGCGGGCGGTTTGCTGCGTTGGTATTTGCTCCACGTACTGTTAATGCCGCTTCTGTTAGGTATCTTTTTCTTTGTCCACTACTACAAAGTTGTCCTGCACGGTTTTTCATTGCCCCCCGGCCGCGAAGAAATCGGCGAGGATTCGGCCAAGCGTGTACCCAAAAACGAGCGCACTTACTTTATTCCCGACATTCTGACCAGCGAAGTGATGTGGACGGCGCTGCTCTCCTTGTTCCTGGTTGCTGGCGCGCTCTGGTTCTGGGACGCACCGTTGGAACATCATGCCGATCCGGTTGTTACCCCCCTTCACGTCGTCGCGCCATGGTACCTTTCCTGGTCTCAGGGATGGTTGAAGCTAGCGCCTAAAACGTTAGTGATCGGCTTTATTCCTGCTCTATTGGTTGCTTTTATTGTTATGCCCTACTTTGAGATAGGTAAAAGCCGCCGTTATGCCGATCGTCGCGTTGGATTAAGCATATCGATGCTGTTTATTGCCTTTATGATGGTTTCCAATTGGATGGGGACACCAAGATTCCGCGTCCAATCTTCACCAGACATGGAAGTCGCCACGAAATTACTGCCGCAGGAAGGTGTAAGCCCAATTTTAGGTATCCCACCTGATTATTTGTGGGAGGGTGAATATCTTCCGGGGCAGGTTGTAGAGGGCAACCCCCATCTGACGTATGGGTTAGAGGTATTTGCGCAGCAGATGGTTCGCCACAGCTGCACAAACTATCCGGGAACGACGATTGGCGGCTCGGTCTTGGATGATTGCGAAGAGAACGATCACCGAATGCCGGATCCTTATGCCACGATGACGATTACCCAGGTTCAGAATGGTCTGATGAGGATCGATATTAACATCAGCGCCTTGGACCCTGAAAACCCAGATAATTACCTGTATTCCTTGAACTGGCCAAGTTTTCGTCACGTTGATTCCAATTATGAAGAGGAATGCACCTTCATCAACAAAAGATGCTAATCGGCGAGGTGTCACTCGTTGTGCAGACAGTTCATTTGTTGATTAACGTGATTCAAAAGGAAATCTCACATGCAAGTAAAAGTTGCTATCGGAACTATCGCCTTAATGCTGACAATGGTCATTTTAGGCTACTCGGTTCTGCGTGAACCGACGCGGCTGGAACATTTTGCCGCCGCTGAACTGGGCCGCTCCATTGAAACAGGCGCTAATTTATTCAAAAATAACTGTGCTAATTGTCATGGGGTAGATGGTAAATCTGAAGAGTGTTACGATCCGGCATCGGGCGAATTGATCGGCTGTCAGGGGTTGCCATTAAACTATCAACCGCTGCTATGCGGTGATACGACAGATCGTATGATTGCCATGAATTGGCAGGGCACGAAGCAGGCTTTTATTCAGAGTACCATTGCTTCCGGGAGACCGGGTACAGTAATGCCTACCTGGTCTGATCAATTTGGCGGTCCTATGCGTCCTGATCAGATTCGGAATCTGGCAAACTTTGTTTTGAATTGGGAATCGGAAGAACTTTGCAGCGGTCCGGTGATTACCTTTGATTGGGCCGCGAATGTGGAAGATTTCTTGGCGGCGTTCCCTGATGGCGATGGGGCGAATGGTAAAGCTTTGTTTGTGACCTATGGCTGCTCTGGCTGCCATGGTGTACCGGACGAGGGTGTTGCTGCGGCCGTTGGTCCGGACCTTTCTGCCATTGCGGAGACTGGGGCTACTCGTGTTGAAGGTCAGACGGCGGAGCAATATGTTTATCATTCAATTTTGTATCCGAATGATTTTATTGCCCCGGAATGCCCGAACGGTCCCTGCGCTGGTCCGCCCAGTGCGATGCCGGCAAACTTCTCGCTGCGTATGGCGACGAACCCACAAGATATGAGAGATATTCTTGCTTACTTGTTGGGGAACTAAGATTTTCTTTTAACTGCTCAGATTTGAAAGGCCCGGCTAATTTTAGCCGGGCCTTTTTTGTTATTTCGGTAGGGCTCAAATTGAGTGCAATGTGCTTCACAAATTAATCTGGAGACACGTCAGGCTGAGGTTCTCCGAGGCATTCTGTTCCTGTGGTGAGCGAGGGATGCTTTGCTCCGGAGACGACGTTTAGCGTGACAATTCAGCATAAATTTGCAAAGAAGATGTTCCGCTCAATGAACCATGCCGTTATTTTTTCGTGCCGCGATATGGGTTTACGGATTGGCGTTGATTACCGGCGAACTGAGCCAGGGCACGCCTGTTGATTTTCTGTCGCCGTCGTTGTGTTGGGGGATTTTGCGTGATGCGTGACTGATATTGTCACGCATCACGTGTGGTTGTTGTGTGATTTGGGGCGGCTAATTCTTTTTTACGGCCGTTCCACAATTCCGACAAAACTGATCATGTGTGCTTAAAGGATTCCCACATTCATGACAGAACCGCTTTGCCCCGCTTTTGGTTCCTTTGCTGCCAGCGCTCTTTGATGCTTGCGGGCGGGCCGTTTGTGGACGCGCCGCTTGCGGTTTGCGTACTTTTGAATTGGATGTGGTGCGCTGCGTGGCGATAACCCATGTGAGCGCTACAGCTGCTATGACAATTGCGGCCACGCTCAGGTACAAGAGCCAGTTGATAGAGGAACCACCGGTATCGGTCGCGGAGGGGAGTGGTGCAGAGGCTGCGGTGGTATTGGGAAGAAGGCTGCTGCTGGGAATGGGCGGATTTTCAACCGAAAGCTGTGGATTGGTCATGGTGTAGCTGAAGCTTGCGGTAAACGGCTGGCCACCCGGCACGGCCTGATCCGGCAGGGTGTGGTAGGTGAAACCATCTGAGCTGTTTGGGGTTACGTTAACGGCCGTTGGCTGAGTAACCATTCCTGTGGCCGCTACGGGTTGCTGCACGGCCGTAGACATGGCATTCACCGATGTGGACGATAGCCAGGTAAACGTGTAAGAGCGCGTATCGCCATCAACCGCATACGGCACGTAATATTCCACGCGGAAGCGGGATTCCGGAATGGTCATGCGCAGTTGGTCGCCTTCTGTGGTATAGACCACATCATCGATCATCTCGCCGGCGGCAGAAATACGAGCCACCACGTTCACGATGGCGCCTTCTGGCAGCGGAATGGTCACTTCGGCAGGTAAGGTTGTCCCGCTTGGCAGCGTGCCGGTCAACAAAATCAAAACATTGGGCTGATCATAATCAGGCCAGAAATCAATCAACATCGATTCTAAAGTAGTGACTGGCGTTTGCGCTCGGGCCGCTACTGCGGAGGTCAGCAATAACAGGCTGAGTAGGAAAAAGTGTGCAAATTTGTTCATAACGTAGACTCTCTTTTGGGATGATGGGTTTGAAACGTGAGTTGGTAAGTGGTTCAAGCTCGGCCGCGTAAGCGCAGGCGGTTTGCGCGGCAGTGGGGGCATTCCAGGTCCATATATTCGCGTCCGCAGGTGCGGCAAGTTCGCGGTTCTAAAGTGCGGTCGTCGGTTAGCGAGCCGAGGACGATTACCAGGTCTTCACCTTGATGTTTTTCCAGCCAGGCGTGAAGGTCTTTGTCGCCCATGAGCCAACGGCCGTCGCCCGCTTGTTGCAGCACGCCGCTCATCACGTCCAGATCCATTTCATAGGCTGCTGAGGCCAGTTTGTAAATGGCTGCCCGTCTAGTAGACGACGACATAAATAAACCCCTTGGTCTTGCCCATCTGAATTTCGTGTCCTATTATACTCCAAGGGACCGCAAGGGAGTGGTCACAAATCACTTTTTAATCTGGCGGCGCAAATCTGCGCCCCAGACAGCCCGCATTGAAGGAGAAAACAGTGTCTACAGGACATGAAAAATTAGAAAGAGACCTGGTTATCTTAACCGTCATGGCCGAGGCGATGGATGATTATCTTAAAAGCGATATTCTCTTTGGCAAAATGCCAGATGGTTCTATGCCCATGTTGACGCTTGGCGGTTATCTCATGCGCCAACACCGGTTGTTGGCCTTGATCGATCAATTGTCTGCGCCTGAGCAGACCCAACTGGAGCAGGCAATCAGGCTGTTTAATCTGGCCCTGGTGGAAAAAATTGTGCGCTTTGAAACGAAAGCCCACAAGGAATTGGAGGCGCGACTGCGCCAATTGGATGAGTACCTGCGCGATTTGCAAAACAAGAAAGGGGGAGGGATACGTTATGAAACGGCCGTTGAACCCCGCCTCATGATATCCGTCCTGATGGATAAATTGCAGATGCCCCCATATCATCTCGACGAGCGCATTGTACAGCGCACAGACCTGTTCGATAGAAACCTGCGCCGCCGGTGGGCGCCCGGAGACTTCATCTGGCCGGAAGAATGGCAGCCGGCTTATCCTCAATTACTTTATTGGTGGCTTTACGGCCGTCCCGCATGACGAAATTCACTTGACGCTGCCATCCTCTCCCCGCTATCATTCATAATAAGGGTATGACCAAACACTTGGCACTCCAAAAGGGGGTTGATGATGAGCAAGGCTACAGATATTTTAACCCTAGATTTACAAATTTTAGAGGTAATGGTTGCCGAGATGGCAGCTTATCTCGCCAGCGACGCAACCTTTTGGCCGCTGAACCGGGAAGGACTTCCCCCAAAGCTAACCATTGGCGGCTGTTTAATGCGCCAATATAGATTATTAATCCTGCAAGAACACCTTTCTACCCCAGAACGGGCACGGCTCAAGACAGCCATTGATTCCTTCAATAATTTGCTCAAGGAAAATGTTGTAAGCTTTGAAAACCGCGCCCATGATGAGCTGCACGCCCGTTTGCGCGAATGGACGTCATATTTACGTAACATGTCCAGCCAGGTAGCCAGTGGGACTGAGCATTATGCCAACACAGTTGATACGCGGCTGGTTATCAATGCCCTCATGAGCAAATTGCAAACCCCGCCTTATACCCTGAACGCGCAGCTTGCGGAAGATGTGGTTCGAATGGACAAATATCTGAAGGCGCAGTGGCAAAAAGGAGATTTTGTTTTGCCGGAGGTGTGGCAAGCTGCATACCCGGCCGACAAATATTGGTGGCTTTATGGCCACCCCAAAGGCTAATTCAAATCGCGGCGCCCAGGCAACACGAAAAATTGAGAGATGATGGGAGGAATTGGTTCCTTGCGTTCTGGCAAGGAACCAATTTTTTATGGCGCGCTGTTGATTGGACCGCTCAAATATAATTCGGGTGGATCCAAAGGTTTGTAGTCCGGATTGCCCCATCGGGTGAAGCGAATGAAAAAGCGGGCTGCTTGCCAGCCCAGGCGAATGAAGAAGGGGTGGCGGGCTTTGTAAGCAATATGGGCCAATCGTGTGCGCCGGTCCAGTTGGATGAACAACGGATCGGCCAGTAGCTGGCTGCGGTAGGCGGCATAGCTGAAATCCTGGCGTTCAAAGGCCTGGTTGATGGCTTGGGCGGCGACCCGCCCATAACCCAGAGCAAAGGAAATCCCTTCGCCCATCAATGGGTCTGCGCCGGCCGCATCCCCTACCAATAACACGCGCGGCATGGAGAAACGGCCGTTCCTATCCCACCAACGAATCGGATGCCCCTTCAACTTGTACTCGTCCAGGTCGCGCTGCCGGTCGGCCAGCGAGGCGCGCAGCGTGACCTTCAGGTCGGCCTTCGGCCGTTCCGAGCGCACCCGGCTGTCGAACAAACCGCGATTCATAAACGGCCGTCCCCCCACATAACTCGGAAAATCCCAATAATACCCCTGCAGCCCATAATCAGACATCTGCGTAAACTCAAACACCGCCACCCGCTCCTGAAAAATCGGGTCTTGTTGGGCATTTTCTGGCGTCAACACCTCAACCAGGCGCGCCACCCGAGACGCATCATCCCACTTGAGCGCCTGGCGCACAAAGCTCCGTGAGCCATCCGCGGCCACCAGCGTCTGGGCATGGAACACAGCTTGCTCTGTAACCACTTCAACATATTCATCGTGCAGCGTGATGTGCCTGACCGCTTCTCCCTGGCGCACCTGAACGCCCCATTTCTCGCAAGTTTGCACCAGCCAGTGATCAAACTCATCGCGGCGCACAACGGTAAAAACCGGGTCTCCATAAAAAGAATAACTCTTATCCTGGTAAACCAGCCGCGCCTCACGCACATCAAAATGGCGTGGTTCCAGCGTCAACCCTAAACGAGTGAGGACATTCCGTCCCATATGGGTAATGCCGCCGCCGCATAACTTCTCGCGGGGGTGTACCGCCTTGTCCACCACGACAATGCGACCGGCCCAATCTGGACGACTTTTTACCAGATGTAACGCGGTTGATGTTCCCGATGGCCCCGACCCCACAATCAGTACGTCAACGTGCTGCACTTCCGCCATGATTTCAGTTCCTCCGGTTGCCGTCTAAAAGGAGCAGAACACCATTGTCCTGCCCCCTTTAGACGCTCGATTTAACGTTGAGTCATGGGCAGCATTATAGCATGGGGAAAAGCATTTGCCTGATCCGTGCCTAAGTCGGCGGCTGTGTGCGGCGGTTCAATATTTCCGGCCACGTCGGTGGCCTGGCTGCGGAAGGCATAGGGCTGACCCACTGCGGGCGGCGTGAATAAGCCGGAGGTGGCGCTGGTCTGAGTGATCCAGGGGGTCCAGCCGCTGTCTCCAACAGCCTGATACTCGATGGCGTACTTGGCGACGCCGGACAGGTTGTCTTGCCCCTGCCAGACGACGAGGTAGGTGTTGTGGGTGACGGTGTAGACGGCCGTTACCAACGATTCCGGCAGCGTGCTGTCCAGTCTGAAATGGCCCGCTTCCGATGTCACGGTAGACGTCAGCCCGGGCAAGGGCGGGGTAAAATCGACTGTAACGCGCCAGTACAAATCGGCGTAATCCTGCGTAAGCGTGATGGTGTGGCTGGTAGCCGGACCAGTCACGGTGTCGCTGGCTATGATCTGGTTAAATGCCGCATCGGTGGCGATTTGGACCGTGCTGCTTAACACTGTGTCGATTTCCGCCAACTGCCAGCTCAGAGACACAGCGTAATGATTCAGCCAATCCCCGTTAGCCGGGGAAAGCGGCTGCGCCTGCGGATCGAAGATGATGGCAGCCTGATCGCTGCGGATATCGCCGCCGCTGGGTGTTTGAACATTGCCCGCGATGTCTACCGCCTGGCTGCGGAACCAATAAAGGGTTGATGGGCTGGTGGGCGTGAAGACGGCCGTTGTCGCCAGTGTATTGGTTACCAGCGTGCTCCAGGTTGCCGCGCCCTCGGCCCGGTATTGCACTGTGTACCCGGCCACGCCGGAAACCGCATCCGCGCCTTCCCAGGTCACGTCAAAGTAACCGGCGGCCACATGATGGGTTAACGCGGTAACGGCCGAGGTGGGCGGCGTGGTATCCAGCCCAAAGGAAGCCGTTGGCGACATAGATTGTCCGCCGGTGTTGATTGTCTTGACGCGCCAGTACAGTGTCGTGTAATCCTGGGCGAAGGTGTGGCTGAAGTTGGTAACGGCCGTTCCCCAGGTTTGCGTCAAAAGCACAGTGCTAAACGCAGCGTCGGCGGCCACTTCCAGCGTGGTCGTCTGTACGCCGGTGGGATTGCTGATCTGCCAGGTGAAATCGACCGGGTTTTGCTTGACCCAGCCGCCGGCAGGCGACAGATCGCTGATAGAAACGTCTGTTACTGGCCGGAAGCGGATGTCATCAAACCAGACGCCCACGCCGCTGTCGGTCGTGGTCAGGTCGCTCAGATAGACAGAGGCGGTTTGCCCGGCCGTCAGGTAATATGTGCCCAGCGACATCCACAAGCCTACATTGGCCTGATGGCTGACAACGGCCGTATCAGTCACCCCATTATGGCGAATCTCATATGTCGCGCCGGTGGTTTCTGAGTTGTTGGTGTCGCAGTATGGCGCGTAAACCTCGATTTCGTAGTAACCGGTTTGCGGCAGCGTCAACCGCCATTCGCCCCAATTGGTGCTGGCTGCCGGGTTTGTCACCGACCAGGTGTAGTAGGCGTGACCTTGCCAGCCGCAGCCGCCCGGCGCTTCGTGCCAGATGGCGTTGCTTTTGCTGAAGGCGGAACTGGTTTCGCTGACGAATGTGTACGGCGATACCTGACCAAGACGTTGGGCAACGGCCGTGCGCAGCCAGGGCAGCAAGGCGTGCGCATTACCACCTGGGCAAAGCGTGTTGGTCCCGCCATAGACGTCGCGATGACCCATGATGTGCGGCAGCCCCCAGGACGTATTGACCATGCGGCTGGCGTCTAAAATCTCGATGTTTCGCTGGTCGGCTTTCCAGGCAAACAAGTTTGCCAACGAGGTCAACATCGCCTGCGAAGGCGTGCCGGAGACCGGATATTCTTCAGGCGTGGTGAAGGTGCCTAACAGCGCCGTGCCCAACCCGCCGGCATTCGCTGCGGAAGCATGTGTGCCGATCACGTCCAGGTTCAGGTAATCGGCGTTTAAGTGCCCTTCATAGATGATGCCATTCGGGTCTATCAGATAGTTGTAGCCGATGTCGCCCCAGTTTTGCGTGTATGTGTGGTAATTCCAGATGGCGCGCACGGTGGCCACCCAGTTGGTGTTGTCGTTGCTGGAGACGGTGTGATGCACAATCAAGTGCGTGGCCGGGGAGTATTCCAGCCCGGCCGTATAGTTGCAATCGGCGTAAATGCACCAGACAGTGCGGCTGATGACACTGGGGCGCGGGTAGCTGTCTGGCGTGTTAGACGGCCGTTGCGCGGCGTCTAGTTTGGCCTGCTGCGCCAGCATCTCTTCCATGGTCGGTCCGGCTGTGCTGTCGATGAAGGTGAGGGTGAATTCTTGCAAATTGGGTGAGCGCACGGCCGTGCCGGGCATAAAGATAATCCGGTATTGGGCGTAGCGATGGGTCTGATCGGCGTCTGGCGCCAGAATCATTTCGCCGACGCTGGCGGCGCTGCCGGGT
>WBZM01003027.1_pt1 | contig 13473 bp, 16 predicted proteins | sample 5204271 | NCBI WGS metagenome assembly WBZM01 (sample SAMN12344346, study PRJNA552823) | activated sludge metagenome | biome: Activated sludge suspended growth; feature: Nitrification reactor; material: Wastewater; isolation source: activated sludge from nitrification reactor of wastewater...
GACGTGGGCGTCGTCGACGTGATCGGCCCGCTCGAGCAGCGGGGCGGCTGGTGGTGGGACGGCTACGACTCCGTCGTCGAGCGCGCGCGGGAGGCCTTCGCCGACCCCCGGGCCCGCGCCGTGGTGCTCTGCCTGGACTCCCCGGGCGGCGCCGCCGCCGGCAACCTCGCCGCCGCGCGCCAGCTCCGGCAGCTCGCCGACCAGGCGGGGAAGCCCCTCGTGGCCCACGCCGAGACCCTCGCCCTGTCGGCCGCCTACGCCCTCGCGGCGTCGGCCGACCGGGTCACCGTCACCGCCGACGGCGCCGTCGGGAGCGTGGGCGTCATCGCCCGCGTGGTCGACCGCACGAAGGCCAACGCCGACGCGGGGCTCGACGTGCGCGTCGTCCGCTCGGGCAACCTGAAGGCGGACCCGCACCCGGACGTGCCGATCACGGACGCCAGCGTCGCGCGGGTGCGCGGCAGGGTGAACGAGCTCGCCGACGCCTTCGCGGCGTGGGTGGGGGAGCGGCGCGGCCGCCCGGCCGCCGAGGTGCTCTCCCTCCAGGGGGCGACGGTCTACGCCGCCCGGGCCGTGGAGGCGGGGCTCGCCGACGGGATCGGCACGCTCGCCGAGGCCATCACCGCGGCGTCCGAGATGGCCGCCGCCCGCACGAAGGAACGCACCGACATGACCGACCAGCAGAAGATGGCCGCGCACCTCGCGGGCCTGCGCACGCAGATGGGCGTCTCGACCGACGAGGAGCTGGCCGCCGGCGTCGCCACGCTGAAGCAGCACGCCGCCCAGCTCCCCGACGTCACCCGCCAGCGCGACGAGGCCCTCGCGGCCCTCGCGCAGCGCGACCAGGCGGACCGGCAGCGCGAGCGCGCGGAGGTGATCTCGCGCCACCAGCGCCGCGGCGCGCTCTCGGAGGCGATGCTCGCCGACGGCGAGTACATGGCGACGCTCGCGACGCTCGACGCGAAGCAGCTCGACGTCAACCTCTCGCGCCTGCCCGTCGTGGCCCACGCGCGCGTCGAGCCCGCCCCCGCCGCCGACGGCAAGGGCGCCGAGCCCGGGCCGCTCTCGCAGATCGAGAAGGACGCGGCGCGGGCCGCCGGGCTCACCGAGGCCGAGTTCATCGAGCACCGCGCGAAGGCGCAGAAGAAGGGCTGAACGACCATGACCGCGATCTCCGCAGACAAGAACCGCAAGCGCCTCGGCGAGAGCCGCGGCTTCGTCCCGCAGCGCCTGCCCGTGGCCGCCGTGAAGGTGCCCGCCGGCGCCATGGCCGCGATGAACACCAGCGGCTACATGACCAACGCCGGCGCCACCTCCTCGCTCAAGATCATCGGCGTCAACCAGACCATGGTCGACAACAGCGGCGGCAGCGCGGGCGACCTCAGCTCCGAGCGCGTCGAGCGCGGCACCTACCTCTTCGCCAACAGCACGTCGACGGACGAGATCACCGCCGCGGACATCGGGGCGTGGTGCTACGCGGTCGACAACAACACCGTCGCCAAGACCGACAACTCCGGCGCGCGCCCGAAGGCCGGGAAGATCGTCGGCGTCGAGTCGTCCGGCGTCTGGGTCGAGGTCGGCGTCTACCCGGTCTGACCGGCGACGCCCCCGCACGCCCCGCGCGACCGCACCTCCCCACCGCCACCCCCCACCCACACCCGAGAACGCACCCATGGCGATCTACTCCAGCAGCGCCGGCCTCCAGGCCCTCATCGTCGCCGTCCGCGGCAACTTCCAGAAGGGCTACAACAGCGACTCGTACCAGCCCGTCGCGCCGCGCATCGCGTCGGTCGGCAACACGCGCTCGCGCAAGACGCGCTTCCCGTTCCCGATCGACTCGGCGGCCATCCGCCGGCACGTCGGCGACCGCGTCTTCAACGTCGTGAAGGCGACCTCGCAGGACCTCGACGCGGCCCCGTACGAGCTCTCGTACGTGGTCGACCGCGACGACCTGGCCGACGAGGACCAGAGCGAGAACGCCGTCGCGATGCTCGGCACCACGATCCGCCGCGCGGGCCGGAAGTACCGCATCCTCCCCGACCGGCTCCTGCGCGACGTGCTCTCCACCAACGCCAACAGCGTCGTGGACGGCCGCGCGCTGTTCGGCACCCACTACGTGGACCCGACCGACACCGGCTCGACCTCGTTCAGCAACACGGCCGTCGCCACGCTCACGCCCGACAACCTCTGGGGCGCGGTGGCGGCGATGGGCGCGCTCGTGGGCCCCGACGGCGACCCGGTCAACCCCATGCCGAAGCAGCTCGTGGTGCCCCTCGCGCAGGAGAAGACGGCGCTGGAGTGCACGCAGGCGATGATGGTGCCCAACGCCGGCGGCGGCGCCTCGCAGGACAACGTCCTGGCGAAGATGGGCTTCACCGTCGTCGTGTGGCCGATGCTCGACGCCATCTCCACCACCACCTGGTACCTCATGGACGTCTCCGACCCCGAGGACCGCGGGCTCATCTACCTCGAGCGCCAGGCGCCCGAGATCGTCGAGAACTTCGACCCCACCTCGGAGACGGCCCAGAACGAGAACCAGTACGAGTGGAAGTCCCGGGCCCGCGGCGTCGCCGGCGGCGGCAACCCGATGAAGATCTTCCGCCGCACCGCGAGCTGAAGGCGTGGCCGCGTACGCCGACCGCACCGACCTCGGCCGCCTCGGGCTCGCGGCGGCCGTCATCGCGTCGGTCGCCACCGCCACCCAGGACGAGCACCTCGAGGCCGCGTCCCGGTGGGCCGACACGCGGCTCCGCTCCCGCTACCCGCTCCCGCTCGCACCGGCCTCCTGGGGGGACGACCTGAAGGAGGTCGTGTGCGTGCGGGCGTCGTGGACGCTGCTCTGCTTCCGGGGGTTCAACCCGGACCGGCCCGACGACGTGGCGCTGAAGCTCCGGGCCGCGGAGGTCGAGCGGCTGCTCCGCGACGTGGCCGCGGGCGTCGCCCACCTCGCGATCGCCGAGACGCCGGCGGCCACCTTCTTGAGCTGGATGGAGCTTCTCTCCGACGACCCGCGGGGGAACTGATGGGCATCACCGGCGACTTCGGCGGCCTCGACGAAGCCATCGGGCGCGTCACCGCCTCCGCCCAGATCCCTCGGCGCGCCGTCGGCGCGATCGCGTCGGAGCTGTCGGCCGTGATCCGCGAGAGCTTTGACGGCGCGCGCACCCCCGACGGCACGCCATGGCGGCGCCTGCGAGACGGCCGCGGCCGACCCCTGGTTCGCTCCGGGCGCCTGCGCGCGACGGCGATCCGGCCCGTGTTCTTCGGGCTCTCGCTGCGGGTGCAGCTCACCCCGTACGGCGGCTGGCAGAACGACGGGACGGCGAACATCCCCTCGCGCGCCTTCCTGCCCGAGGTGCCGCTCGCGCCCGAGGTCGAAGCCCGCTTCGTGCGGGCGGTGCGGGAGAAATCCAGTTGAGCACGCTCACCGAGCTGGTCTCCGCCGTGATGGCCCTCGTCGTCAACGACGTGCCCGGGACCGTCTGGGCGGAGGGCGGCCGCGAGCTCGACGTGCGGCGGGCGCCCCCCTCAGTCGTGTGGTGCCGCGTGGCCGCGCGCCCGGGCGCGGCGGCGCAGCGCCACGCGGACGTGCGCTCCTACGACCGGGCGATCCTCGGCCTCGCGCAGGGCTACGAGGTGCGCCTCTGGGGCGCCGACACCGATCAGCTCGACGCGCTGCGGGTCGCCCTCGTGCGCGCGCTCGAGGACCTCGCCGAAGGCCAATACGAGTACGAGGGCGACACCCAGGTCGGGGTGGGCGTCGTGGCCGCCGGGGAGGCCACCGTCGCGCGCGTAACCCTCGCCTGCCACGTCCCTTCACGCCCCGTCGCCACCGTCGCCGTCGGCTCCGTGGCCACCCCCCGCAACCCCTCGGCCGCCTCCGGCGACCGAGTCCTCGAACCCGGAGACCCCTGATGACCATCGCCAAAGTCCGCGTCCGCACCCAGGACGGAGGGCTCCGCGCGACGCGCACCACCACCCGCTACCCCGCGGTGGTGGGCTGCTCGAGCGGAGGCACCGCCGCCACCCCCGTGCTCATCGCCACCTCGGCCGACGCGGTGTCGGCGTTCGGCTACGGCCGCCTCACGGAGCTGATCGCCCTGTACCTCGACCTGGCCGGCGTGCCCGTGCTCGCGGTCAAGGCGGCGACGGCGACCGCGGGCGCGTCGGGCTCGGTCTCCCAGGACGGCACCGGCACCGCCGTGATGACCGTGTCGGACCAGACGGCGGCCGACGACTACAGCGTGTACGTGAAGGTGACGCGGGCCGGGGGCAGCCTCGCGGCCGCCGCGGCGGCGGTGAAGGTCTCGTACGACGGCGGGGTGACCTACGGCGACGAGCTCGCCGTCCCGACCAGCGGCATCCTCGCCCTCACCGAGGGCTCCCTGGAGGTCACCTGGGCGGACGGCACCTTCGTCGCCGGCGACGTGTACCGCTTCACCACCACGCGCCCCGCGTGGGACTCCACCGGGCTCTCGGCGGCCCTCGACGCGCTGAAGGCCGCCGGCGTGGTCGACCACGAGTTCGTCCACGTGGCCGAGCCCTGCACCGCGGTGCACGCCGCGACCGTCAAGACCTACCTGGAGGGCCTGGAGTCGAGCGGCGTCTACCGCCGCGCGCTCCTCGGGGCCCGCGACCAGAACAGCGGCGAGAGCGTGTCGACCTGGATGACCGTGCTCTCCGGCGGGTCGCCCGGCTTCGGCCTCTTCGACGCGGAGTTCTTCATGGACGTCGTCGCGTCGCACATCGACCTGAAGCACCGCATCGCGAAGGGGACCTTCCGGCGCAACAGCGCGTACGTGATCGGCCCGCGGCTGGCGTGGATGCGGACGCGCGTGGACGAGGTCTTCCGCGGCCTCGCGGAGCACCCCGGCCAGACGCGCGTGGACGGCCGCTCCTGGGCGATCCCGGGCGTGGAGAAGCTCCACCACGACCTGCGCTTCCTCGAAGCGCTCGACACGGCGCGCCTCATGGGTCTCCAGACCCACCACGGCGTGGACGGCTACTTCCCCACCGACCGCTCCATGGCGCTCCCGTCGTCGGACTTCCGCACGGTGATGAACGCCCGCGTGATCGTGGAGGCGGCGACGCAGGCCCAGCTCCTGCTCACCGCGTACGTCGCCGAGCGCCTGCGCCTGGCCGCCGGCGGCGTCATCGACGCGCGCGACGCGGAGGCGCTGGACGGCCAGATGACCGGCGACTTCCTCGCGGTGATGGCGCCCTACTGCTCGTCCGCGAGCCTCACGATCGACCGGGCCGCCGACCTCACCGGCGGGCGGCTGCCCGGCGCGATCAAGGTGCGGCCCTTCGGGTACGCGACCGACATCGACTTCAGCCTCGGGTTCACGCGGGAGTAGTCCATGGCGACCATCAACAAGGCGGAGTGCAACTTCTACAGCGCGGAGTTGCGGCTCGGCGGCGGGCCGCCGCTCACCGGCTACAACAAGCTCGAGTACAGCTTCAAGGCCGACCACGAGCTGGTGAAGGGCAACAAGCGCGTGCCGCTGGGGACCTCGGACGGCGGCATGACCGACCAGCAGGGCTCCATCACCGTCAACATGGCGACGTACCGCGCCATCACCAGCCGCCGCGGCTGGATGAACGCGCGCTGGACGCTCGTGCTCGTCTACAGCCTCGCGGGGCAGCCGCAGCACCGCGTGGTGCTGCGCAACCTCAGCTTCACCGACAACAAGCTCTCCATGGAGGAGGGCCCCAAGGCGCTCGAGAAGGAGCTCAGCTTCATTTTCGAGCGCGTGTTCGAAGACGGCTTCTGCCCCGTGACGGGCGAGGCCGAGAACGGAGCGACCGCGTGACCATCCCCCCCGAAGATCTCCAGCGCCTGCGCCAGGCCCACCCGCGCGGCGTGTTCGACTACGAGCTCTCCGACGGCTCCGCGTGGGCGTTCCGGCGGCCCACGGCCGACGAGTGGCGCGCCTGCAAGGGGGCGCTGGGCCTCTCCATGGTGCAGGAAGACGCGGCCCGCATGGCGGCCGCCCACGAGCAGCTCGCGCACGCGTGCTGCGTCCACCCCGGCCCCGACGCCTTCCAGGCCCTGCGCGACGAAGACCCGGCGATCGCGGGGCAGTTCGGCGAGCGGCTCTTCGCGGCCTTCGGCAGCGGCCGGAGCATCGTCGAGGGAAAAGCCGGGAGCTCGCCCGCGAAGCCCTGAAGGGGGACGAGGGCGCGCTGGCCGACTCCCTTCTCGCCCTCGCAGGGCACGACCCCGAGCGCGCCTCCCCCGAGGCCCGCGCCGGCGCCCTCGTGCTCGGTGAGGCCCTGGTCTACCTCCGCGCCGCGATCCGCGGCCTCACCCGAGCGCGCAACCGATGACCACGCTCTCCTGGATCTTCCGCGGCGTCGACGCCATCAGCCGCCCCGCCCGGGCGGCCGTGGCCTCGCTGCGCCAGCTCCGCGCGTCCCTGACGGCGGTGCGGCGCGACGGCAGCGGGCGCTTCCAGGCGTCGTGGATGAGCCAGGCGCGGCGTCAGTTCGCGGGCTTCCGGCGCGGGCTCAACGACACCTTCTCGGGCCTCGGGCGCGTCGCGGCGCCCGTCCTGGCCGTGGGCGCTGCCGGCGCCGCCGCCGCGGGGATGCTCGGCGCCAGCGTCGTGCGGCTGGCCGCGTTCCAGCAGTCGGCCGAGACCAGCCTCGCGGCGTCCCTCGGCAGCGCCGAGACGGCCCAGCAGGCGTTCCGGGAGGCGATCACCATCGCCAACCAGACGCCCTTGGACACCACGCAGGTCGTGGAGGCGATGCAGTCGCTGGCGTCGGCCGGCTTCCGCACGCTCCCGGCGCTGCGGCCGATGCTCGGGCTGCTCACCGACGTGGGCGCGACGCACGGCGCCGACGCGATGCAGCGGTTCAGCCTCGCCCTCGGCCAGGTGCAGGCCCGCGGCGCGCTGACGATGGAGGAGCTCAACCAGCTCCGCGAGGCGGCGCCCTCGATCGCGCAGCCGCTGCAGGCGGCCCTGCAGCAGGCGCTCAACATCGCCCCGGGCGCGAACGCCGGCCGCCAGCTCATGCAGGCGATCAGCGGCCGCCGGGTGACCGCGGCGATGCTCAACAGCGCGCTCGGGCAGGCGGGCGCGACGATGAACGCGGGCAGCGGCGGCGGCCTCGGCGGCATCGCCCGGGCGCAGTCGCAGACGCTCGTCGGCTCCCTCTCGAACGTCGCCAACGCCTGGGACAACCTCTTGATGAGCTTCGGCACGGGCCGGAGCTCGCTCGCGCAGGGCGCCGGGCTCAGCCAGTTCCGCAGCTTCGTCGACTCGGTCACCAACGCGCTCGACGCGTCCACCCCCCGCGGCCAGCGGGCCATCAACGTCCTGCGCCCCCTCATCGACGGCGTCTTCGGCACGCTCTTCCGCGGCACGCCGGGGACGAGCATCATCGACACCGTCATCGAAGGCCTGCGGCAGATGACGCCGGGCATCGTGGCGGTGGTGCGGGGCGTGCGCGACTTCGTCGACGGCTTCGGGTCGGGCTTCATGGGCGCGATGGGGCCCGCGCTCGAGCTCCTGCAGCAGCTCTCCACCGACGGCGAGGAGGGCGGCACCGTCCTGCGCGACCTCGGGCGCGCGGTGGGCTTCCTCGTCGGCGCGTTCGTCATCGGCGCCGGCGTCCTCGGGACGGTCATCTCCACCGTGGTCTCGGGCTGGACGCAGGTGTTCACCGACCTGCCGGCGACGCTGCGGCTGGTGTGGAACGACGTGACCACGTGGTTCTCCACCGTGCCCGGCGCGCTGGTCGACGGCTTCCTCACGACGCTGCGCACCGAGTGGGCGCGGCTGATCGGCGAGGTGGAGGGCCTCGCGCGCCAGCTCCCCGCCAGCGTGCGCAGCGTCCTCGGGATTCACTCGCCGTCGCGGGTGTTCGCGGAGATCGGCATGCACACCGCGCAGGGCATGGCGTCGGGCCTCGCCACCGGCCAGGCCGACGTGGAGCGCGCGATGGCGCTGGTCGTCACGCCCCGCGGCGCGCCCGCGGCGCCCGCCGGCGGCCCCGGCGTCCCCGCCGGCGGCATCCACGTCACCTTCGTGCTCGACGGCCGCCGCGACGCCCAGGGCATCGTGGACGACGCCGAGAGCCGGCTGACGGAGCTCTTCGCCAACCTCTTCGAGCGCGCGGCGCTGACGGCGGGATGATGGTCGCCCCCTACCCCTTCGACGGCGACGACTGGGACCGCATCGCCTTCGAGCAGGTGCCGTATTCGGGGCTCGCACGCGTGGAGGGGGCGGCGCGCAAGCGGAAGGTCGACACCCCCAAGCGCGGCGGCTCCGACGGCGCGCACGTGCGCATCAAGCGGCGGGAGCTCGCGGAGCTCAAGATCGTGCTGGTCGGCTGGACGCCCGCCCACCTCGAGGAGATGGAGCGGCTGACGGAGCTGGTGTTCCCGAACGAGGCGACCGCGCGCAACCACGCGCCCGTCGGCGTCACGCACCCGGCCCTCCAGTTCCACGACGTGAACGTGATCTTCGTCTACGAGGTGGAGGGCCCCGAGACGAAGGACCGCGGCACCTTCGAACTCACGCTCACCGCGCGGCAGTGGCGGCCCCCGCCGCGCCGCGGCCTCAACGCGCGGCCGGCGCCGACGCCGATCGAGCAGCGCCGCACCGCGTTCACCGGCATCGAGCAGCCGCGCCCGCCCGCGCCCGCGGCGACCGCGGCCCCGAGGCGGCGCACGTGACCGACGTCACCCTCAACGGCTTCGGCGCGGCCGCGTGCTCCGCGCTCCTGCCCCGCGTGGGCGCCTGGTCGGCCGACGTCGAGCTCGACACCGACGACGCCCCCACGGGGGCGGCCGTCGTCCAGATCGGCGGGGCGCTCACCCTGCGCGGCACCGTGACGTCGGGCGCGGTGGTCGACGGGTGCTGGCGCGGCCGCGTGGTCGGCGGCGCCGGCGGGCTGCGGCGCGATGTGGCCGCGGTGGCCCAGCGGGGCGGGACGCTGGCGCTGGCGCTGCGCGACGCGCTGGCGGCCGCGGGGGAGGCGCTGGCGCCCGGCGTCGAGCTCAACGACGCGGCGCCCCTCTGGCACCGCCTGGCGGGCCCGGCCGGGGCCGCGGTGGCGGACGTCGCCCGCGCGGCCGGGTGCGCCTGGCGCGTGCTGCCCGACGGGTCCGTCTGGGTCGGCCGCGAGACCTGGCCGGCGCACGCGCCCGACGTCGACGTGGTCGACTGGCGGCCCGAGGTCGGCCGCCTCGAGCTGGCGGGCGACACCCTCGGCATCCTGCCCGGGCAGTCGCTCCGGGCGCGCGCCGACCTCACCGTGCGCGTGGGGTTCGTGGAGCACCGCGCGAGCGGGGACGCCCTCCGCACCGTCGTGCTGGCCGAGCCCGAGGCGGCCGAGCGGGGCCGGCTCCTCGACGCCTTCGAACGGCTCCTCGCCCCGCTGCGGCGGCGCGTGGACTACCAGGCCCTCTACGCCGCGCGCGTCGTGGCGCAGGCGGCCGACGGGACGCTCGAGCTCCTGCCCGACGACCCGCGCGTGCCCCCGTGCCGCGGCGTCCCGATCCGCGCCGGGCTCCCCGGCGTGCGCGCCGAGGTGCCCGCCGGCGCCCGGGCCCTGCTCACCTACGAGCAGGGCGACCCCCGGCGACCGAGGGCGACCCTCTGGGAGCTCGGGTCGGTGACGTCGCTCTTCGTCAACGCCAGCGAACGGCGCGTCGCCCGCACCGACGACGCCACGGGCAACGGCTCCCTCACGTTCGGCGTCGCCGCCAACACCCCGTCGCTCGGGCTGACGACGCTGACGGTCACCTACGCGCCCCCCAGCGGGCCGCCGCAGGCGGTGGGCCTCGTCCTCACCGGGGCGGCGACGCTGGCGCCCGGCCCCGTCTCGCTCGCCCTGTCGGGCGCCATCACCGGGAGCTCCATCCTCCGTGCCTGACAGCGACCTGGGCGTCGACCTCGCGACGCTGCCCGACGGCGACCTCGACCCGCTCTTCGCCCTCACGTCGGGCCCCGAGCTGGTCGCGCGCGACCTCCGCGCCGAGGTGCTCACCGACCCGGGCGCGCTCTGGTACGCGCCGGGCTACGGCGGCGGCCTCGCCGGTCAGGTCGCCAAGCGCGTCACCCCAGGGTCCCGCGCCGCCTTCGCGGCCCGCGTCCGCGCCGTCTGCATGGCGGACGACCGCGTCGCCTCGGTGGAGGTCGCGGTGTCGGCCGAGCTCACCGTCGCCGTCGACGGCGTCACCGCCACCGGGGCGGCGTTCGCCTTCGTCGTGGACGCCGCGCACGCCGCGGCCCGCCTCGCGGAGACCTGATGCCCTACACGCTCGCCTCCCTCCTCGCCCCGCGCACGCCGGCCCAGGTCCGCGACGCGATGCTGTCCGCCCTCGGCGCCGCCGGCTTCCCCGTGACGTCGTGGCGGGAGGGCGGCGTCGCCCGCACGCTGGTGGAGCTCGCGGCCGAGGGCGTCACGCAGGCGTGGGCGCTCGCGGCGGCCGTCGCGCGCGGCGCGCTGCTCGTCTATGCCGAGGGCGACTGGCTCACCGAGCTGGCGCGCTCGCACTTCGCCGTCGACCGCGCGCCGGCGACCTTCGCCGTGGGCTACGTGCGCCTCACGGCGGCGCCGGGCGCGGGCCCCTACACGGTCGCGGCGGCCGCGCTCGTGGTGAGCGACGGCACCCGCTACTACCGCAGCACCAACGCGACCTCGGTCACCGTGCCCGCGGGCTCGTACGTGGACGTCCCGGTGCGCGCCGAGGGCGCCGGCGCGGCCTACAACCAGCCCCTTCTGAGCGTGCTGGTGAGCCCCGCGCTCCCCGGCGTCGCGGTGACCTCGCCCGCCTACGGCGCGGGCTCGAGCTGGCGGACGGCGGACGGCCGCGACGTGGAGACCGACGCGGACCTCCGCGCCCGCTGCGTCGCGCGGTGGGCCACCCTCGGCCGCGGCGCGACGGAGGCGGCGTACCGCTACATCGCGACGTCCTGCCCGGCGGCCCCGGGCGTGACCCGCGCCGCCGTCGTGGCGGGCCCGGGCGACGGGACGCTGACGCTCTACCTGGCCACCAGCTCCGGCCCCGCGTCGCCCACCGAGGTGTCCCTGGTCGCGGCCTGGCTGGCGCCCCTCAAGCCCCTGACGGACGTCGCGTCGGTGGTGGCGGCGACGGCGACGCCCGTGTCGATCGTCGGCACCGTGAAGACGCGCGACACCTCCGACGCCAACCTCGCGCGCATCACGGCCGCGCTCACCGCCCTCCAGACCTCGCTCGGCATCGGGGACGACGTCGACCTCGGGGCGCTCTACGGCGCCTGCTACGCGGCGCGCGACGTGGTCGACGTGGACCTCTCGTCGCCCGCCGGCGACACCGCGGTCAACCCGTCCGCGATCGCCACGCTCACGTGGTCGATCACGCTGGAGGCCCCGTGAGCTTCGGCGAGTACCTCGGCGCGCTGCTCGTCGGGCCGATCGCGGGCCCGTGGGGCCGGCGCTGGGCGGCGGCGTTCGCCGGCGCCCTCGACCCCGCCGGCGACGCCGCGCAGGACGCCGGGCTCCTGCGCGGGCCCGCCGACGCCCAGGACGACGCGCTCCCGGCGATCGGCGCGAGCCGCGTCATCACCCGCGTGCCGGGCGAGGCGATCGACGGCTACCGGGCGCGGCTGTCGGCCGCCTGGGAGACCTGGTCGTGGGCCTGCACCAACCGCGGCGTGCGGGGCGCCATCGGCCTGGCCGCGCTCGGGGCGGCGACGCTGTACACGCAGCGCGAGCTCCCCCGCGGCCCGCGGCCCGAGTGGTGGTCGCGCTTCACCGTGGTGTTCTCGGGCCTCGCCACGTGGGACGCCGGGCTGCCGTGGGACGGCGGCTTCGTGTGGGAGGGCCGCGTCGTGGCGCCGATCGAGGCCATGACCGCGGACGACGCGCGGCGCGCGCTCCGGGCCGCCATCGCGCCGTGGAAGTCCGCGCGCGACCGCGTGACCTCCGCGATCATCGCGCGGGGCGCCTGGCTCTGGGACGACGGGCACGCCTGGGACGCGCCCACCACCACGTGGGACGGCGGGCCGGTGACGGAGATCGCCGCGCCCACGTGGGACTCCGACGCCATGCGCTGGGACTCCGGCGACTGGTGTTGGGACTACCTGCTCTGAAAGGACGACGATGGCCGGAACCGCAATCACCGTGGCCCCCGAGTTCGTGGAAGAGACCGTGTACCGGGCCGCGCCCGGGCAAATCGGCGGCATGGAGACGGGCGACGCGCCCCTCGCGCCGGTGCTGGACAAGGCCTTCTCCCGCTCGGCCTTCCTCCGCTCGGCCGTGTGGGGTCAGCTCGTGTGGAGCGGTCGCCTCGAGGCGGGCGGCACCGCGGGCTCCCCGAGCATCAAGGTCGGGCCCATCGACGCGGTCTGCCTGCGCGCTGCGGAGACCCGAAGCGGCAACAGCGTGGACGTGTGGCGCGCCTTCCTCGAGCCCGCGGAGACGACGCTCGGGATCAGCCACGTGGAGGGCGCGCCCGGGTCGCTGTCGGCCGACACCTGGTACTACGTCTACGCGCGGAGCGTCGGCACCTCCACGCTCGGGTGGCAGATCACGACGTCGCCGCCGACGGACAGCGGCGCGCCGACTGTGCTCCGCGCGTGTAAGCGGGGGCAGACCGCCAACTACCGCTACCTCGGTTGCTTCCGCACCGACGGCAGCGGCAACCCCATCCCGATGGTGATGGCGAACGGGCGGTACCAGTACACCGACTTCGACATGGCCTCGCCGCTGCATACAGCCAGCACGGCGAACATCTCCACCTTCACCAGCGCGCTGGCGCTCACCAGCCGCGTGCCGCCGCACGTGCGTCAGGCCGTGATCCGCGTGCAGACCTACCGCGCCAGCCTCACCGAGGCCCGCGCCGGCGCGCGCGTGAAGGCCGACGGGGCGTCGTACGCCGTGATCGTGCACGACATGAACAACGCCAGCTCGTACGACGTGATGCAGACCGACGCGCTGGTGGTGCTGGGCTCCACGCAGTCGGTGGTGGCGTCGACCTTCGACACCGACACCACGTGCCGCATCCACGTCGCGGCGTTCAACGAGTAGTCACGGGATCGGCGCGCACAGCTTCACGGCCGGGAGGCCCGTGCCGCCCGGGCCGAACTGGATGAGCCAGGCGCACCGCTCCCCGGGCGCGCACTGGTCGGCCGCGTCGCACGTGCGGACGCAGCGGCCGCGCCAACAGGCGCCCGCTGGGCACTCGCCGGCGGCCGCGCAGGCACGCGTGCAGATGGCCCCCGTCCGCACCTCGGGGACCTGCGGCGACGCGCAGGTGAGCTCACCGCAATCCGTCGCGGGGCACGCCGCGTAGAGCGGGCCCTCGGGCGGGGGCCTGGACACCTCCGCGCCGCACGCCAACGCCACCGCCCCGACCGCAAACAGCAACCTCTTCATGCGCGGGAGCCTAGCGCGGCTCGCGCGCGCCGCCGCCAACCAACGCGACGATGCGCGCGGGCGACGCCCGACGCGCCGCCGCATCACGGAGACCCCATG